>Ga0209829_10000110_pt1 | contig 70818 bp, 85 predicted proteins | sample C_140205_EF_Meta_FD_187311 | JGI IMG/M metagenome (GOLD analysis project Ga0209829, IMG submission 187311) | Freshwater microbial communities from Lake Croche, Canada to study carbon cycling - C_140205_EF_MetaG (SPAdes) (version 2) | ecosystem: Environmental > Aquatic > Freshwater > Lake...
TTTCACATGAGCAATATCCTTCGATCACCAAACGGCAACGGCATTCATCTCACGCCGCGAAGTGGCTCTAACTCGTTATCTATTGCTGCGTTCGCAGCGTTTTGGCCTGACATACAGACGCCAAACGGCATACACCCAGCGAACGTCTTCCCAGTTGATGAGAACTGGGACGGCACAAACGCTAAAGTGGGCCTGATCGTCCGCAATCCAGTCGAGCGATTTCGCTCGATGTGCGCCCACCGTCCAGAGCGGACGCTGGAAGAACATCTCGCAAGGCCTGCCTACGGGCCTCTTCCGCGAGGAAACTTCGCTCGATACTTCCGCTTTGAGACTGAGCTTGACGCTGCCGCCGAATGGCTGGGCCTGCCGACGCCGCTTCCGCAAGAGGATGCGACTGACGAGGCGGCGAAGCCCGTGCTGACGCCAGAGCAGGAGGCCCGTGTGCGTGAAATCTACGCGGCAGACATCGCCTTATGGGAGTCGTTGCAGTGACCGACCACAAGACCATCACTGTCGCTCTACTCTACGCGGCACTCGCGCTTGTGGGACCGTTCGTGTTGTCGCGGCTCATGCGATGGGCCGAGAGTGACGACGCGGCGAGTCTGGCGGCTGAGATCGCTATGGTCGTCGAGGAGGTGGCGAGGTGAAGTCGCTCTTGCTTGAAATCCTGATGACCTCGGCAGTAACTGGGTTCGTGATCTGGCGATGGACTGCTCTCCTGCCTCGCGTGCTGCGAGCGGTGCAGCCTGTGGCTACGGCGGTGTTTGAGCGGCGGCGCGAGATTGAGGCACTTCAGGAGGAGCCAGCGCGATGAGCAGCACATACAGCCAGCTACCCGGCACAATGAATTTGTCGTTCAGGCGATCCAACGATTTTGCAACCGCAATCGACTTCGACGGCACGACCCTCGTCGGGTTTTCTGTCACGGCCAGCATCACGAGCCTCGTGACTGGTACTACCGTGATATCATTCTCGACGACGATCACCGACGCCTCTGCCGGTCAGGTGCAGATCGCTCTCACAGACACGCAGACCGCCGCTCTCCCGGCTGGCACATACGGATGGCAGCTTGATTGGGTGGCTCCCGGCAGCATCCAGCGAACGGCCTTGAGCGGCACTGTGGAGGTGTACGCATGACACAGATCACGGCGACCGTCAACTCGCAGCCGATCACGGCGAGCGTCAACGCCTCGGGGAGCATCTCCGCGAGCGTCGGCTCGTCGATCGTGACGGCGAATGCTGGCGGCGGCATTGGGCCGCAGGGACCGGCTGGCACAGACGGTGGCACGCTTGAGCAACTCTCCAACGTGCAGATCGTCTCGGCACAAAATGGAGACGTGCTGCGGTATGACGCGAACAAGTGGAAGAACTATCCCGACGCCAACATCGTCGATGGCGGCAACTGGTAACGCACAGCAAGGAGGTGCATCGTGGCAAATACTCTCAGGATTCGTCGAAGGGCATTGGGCGGCGCGAGCGGGGCACCGTCCTCGCTTGCGCAGTCGGAGCTTGCATGGTCAGAGGTCGACCAGAGCCTTTTCATTGGTCAAGGCTCGGGCGGCTCCGCGACGGTCATCTGCATCGGCGGGCCGGGCACCTACGCCACGAAGTCTTATGTCACCTCGGCCGTCGCTGCCGTTGACGTGTCGAGCCAGCTTGCGAACTACCTGACGACCGCGAACGCTGCGACGACCTACCTCACGATCTCGTCTGCGAGCAGCACCTACCTCTCGCAGTCTTCGGCGAGCAGCACATACGCACCGCTGGCTTCGCCCGCACTGACCGGCTCGCCAACCTCTCCAAACGTCACGGCTGGCGACTCTTCGACGAAGATCGCGAACACCTCGTTCGTGATGACGGCGGTGGCGAATCTGGTGGCGTCTGCCCCCGACGCCTTAAATACACTCAACGAGTTGGCGACTGCTTTAGGTAACGACGCCAGCTTCTCCACGACGATCTCGACCAGCATCGGCGGCAAGCTCGCCAAGGCCAGCAACCTGTCTGACCTTACTGACGCTGCGACTGCTCGCACGAACCTCGGCCTCGGGTCGATGGCTACTCAGGCCGCGAGCAACGTGGCTATCACTGGCGGCAGCATCGACGGAATCGACATCTCAGGCGGGACGTTCTAAAAGTGGCGAACACGGTACGAATCCTCCGAAGCACAACGGCAGGCAATACGCCTGCGTCGCTTGTGTCTGGGCAGATCGCAATCAACGAAAGCGACGGGAAACTGTTCTACAGGAACGGTTCCGGTGCGGTGACGGCATTACCTACCGGCTCGTCGCTCGTCAGCTACGCGACAACGGCGAGCTTCCCCGCGACGGGGACGAGCGGGACGCTCGTACTCGCCTCTGATAGCTCCAAGGTCTATCGCTGGGAATCGACGGTTTACGTTGAGGTTGGGTCTGTGGCGACCAGCGTGTCGGCCAGTGACATCGCCACCGGCACGCTCTCGCAATCGCGATTGGACTTCATCCCGATACATTCATTCCTGTTGATGGGAGGCTAATTATGCCACAGACGCACAAAGTTTTGGGGCAGAGCAACCCGTCTGCGACGACGCTCACAACGCTCTACACAGTGCCAGCATCCACCAGCGCGGTTGTGTCAACGATCACTGTCTGCAACACGGCGAGCAGTGCGACGACCTACCGTATCGCCGTGCGTCCTGCTGGTGCGTCAATTGCGACCTCGCAGTATCTCGCCTACGACGCTGCGATTCCTGCCAACGACACGGCATCTCTCACGCTCGGGCTGACGCTGGGTGCGACCGATGTGATATCCGTGTACGCAGGTTCGGCCAGTGTCGCGTTTGCGGCCTACGGCGTGGAGATCACCTAATGTCGCTCCGTGCCGCATCTGCATCACTGGCGAGCGGTTCGCGGCTGCGGTCCACGCTGCCGCGCTCGTTCTCTGTGCGGTATCTGGTCATCGGAGGCGGTGGCGGCGGCGGGGCTGGCTCGCGAGGTGCAGGAGGTGGCGCAGGTGCGCTGATCACTGGCACGGCAACTATGACCACTGGATTTGCGTATCCAGTTGCCGTTGGTGCTGGTGGCGCAACGACAACTTGGAATAACGTAGGCACCATTGCGAACGGCACGACAGGTTCTCCGTCGCAGGCTCTAATTTACACGGCGATCGGTGGCGGCGGTGGTGCAGGCGGTGACGGAGTGGGGCGTGACGGCGGCAGCGGAGGCGGATCATTTTACAGCAACAGAGTGTCAGTAGTTATTTCGTCATTTTCCACTGGAAACGTCGGCGGCACTGGTTCGTTATATGGCCCCTCCTATTACAGTGGCGGCGGCGGCGGTGCTGGAGGAGTTGGCGGTTCTGGCACGTCGACACTGCCCGGCAACGGTGGGGCTGGTCTTGATAGCGACATCACCGGCTCAACTGTCACATATGCGGGTGGCGGCAGTGGTGCCAATGGAGGCGGCTCAACTGGCGGCACCACAACCGGAGGCGGCGGGGTTGGTAACAACGCATACCAAGCGTCACCGTCTGGTATGGCCGCAACCGTAAACACTGGCGGCGGTGGTGGTGCAGCCGGGAACGGCGGCAGCGGTGTTGTCATACTCCGATTTTCGTCTGTCTATGTAGCTACTGTCAGCGCGGGCCTGACGTTCACCAGCACTCCTGTTGGCACTGATACAGTCCTAAGAATCACGGCAGGAACAGGAACGGTTATATTTGCATAATGGCGCACTACGCATTCGTCAACGAGCAAAACATCGTCACAGAGGTGATCGTCGGTCGCGACGAGAACGAGGGCGTCGATTGGGAGGCCCACTACGCGGATGTTCGTGGCCAACGCTGTTTGCGAACTAGCTACCACGGGCGCATACGCGGCGTGTACGCAGGCATCGGCTACCGCTACGACGAGCAGCGTGACGTGTTCATTCCGCCATGCCCCGGCGAGGGCTTTGCGTTGGACGAGGCGACGGGGACGTGGGTCGAGGCTTGACCCTGCTGCGACACTGCACGCATGGCACCGTCAAAGACTCATCGCGTGAAGCTCGCCGGTCGTATGTGGGCTTGGTGCTACACGCGGCTGCGTGGCACCGCTGATGGCTGGCAGCACGACAGCAAAGACACGGTTCTGATTCACGACAAGCTGCCGCCGCAACGCCGCATGGAAGTGGACCTGCACGAAGCGTTGCACTGCCTCTATCCAGATCTGTCCGAGGAAAGCGTCACAGACGGCGCGAGAGACTTGCGCCGCTTGCTCTGGCTGCTAGGGTATCGACGGGCCGACTAACGCATGGAGGCGAAATGGCAAAAGCGAAACCCAGCCTGCTTGACGACGTCCGTGATGCGATGGCGGCAGTTCGCCACGGACAGGCCAGGTGGTACGAGCGTGTGGCACCAGAGCACCAGGCGGAACTCGCTGCCATCAAGGCAGCTTGGCGTGCCGGTGAACTCGGCAAACGGAAGAAAACGCTGGCAAGGGATCTGTCTGCCCGGTTGCGTGCGCGTGGTATCTCCGACGTTGGCGAACAGGGGGTGATCGCATGGCTCAGCGACGCTTGAGGGACGAGATCGCTGAAGACGTGAGTCACTCGCAGCAGCTGGCCGCCGACGCTGAGCTCGCCCGACTGCGGTCGGAGCTGGCGACGTATCGAAATCGGTACAAGGCGGCACTTGCTCAGATTGACCGGGAGCGGGAGCGTAATGACGCCCTGACAAGCCTGTCTGGCATCAAGCCTGTTGCCAAGCCTTTGGCCAAGTCTGCCAAGGCAGCAAAGAAGCACGACGCCACTGCTGTGCTGATGCTGTCGGATGTCCACTGCGAAGAGCGCATCCTGCCTGAGACTGTCAATGGAGAAAACGACTACTCGCTCGACGTATGTCAGCTTCGGATGAACGAATTGCAGGAGCGGTTTCTTGCCTGCCTAGAGCACGAGCGGAACCAGGCGAACATTCGCCGCGTGCTTGTTTGGCTCGGAGGCGATTTCATTACTGGGCACATCCATCCTGACTGCATGGAGGTAGCCCAGCTGTCGCCCATGAATGCCACGAGGTGGATTGCTGAGAGGCTACGGTCTCTCATCGACGCGGTGTCTGATAGCGCAGAGTCTGTCATCGTCTGCACAAACGCTGGCAACCACGGGAGAAGCACAGAGAAGAACCGCATCGCCACGGAGCTTGATCACTCGTGGGAGCAGATGATGTACTTCACGCTCGCACGCGAGGAGAAGAAAAAGAATGTGTCGTGGAGGATCTCCGAGGGGCATCTTGGCTACGTTGACCTAGATGGTTTTCTGGTTCGCCACTGCCACGGTCACTCAATTCGATTTGCTGGCGGCGTCTACGGTCTGGCTCTGCCAGCCAGCAAGGCAATCGCCAGGTGGGACGCAGGCCGCAGAGCGGACCTGACCATATTTGGTCACTACCACTCGTTCGGCTGGCTGCGCGGTGCGCGGTACGTGGCAAACGGCTCGGTGATTGGACACTCGCCGTACGCTGAAAGAGTCGCATCACCGGAGCGGCCATGCCAAGGAATGGCGATCGTTGATCATGGCAGGCGAGAAGTGACGCGGGCATATCCATTGTTCTGCGACCGCGACCTAAGAAAGGGAACCAAATGAGCCTTGACCAAATGCTGCTTGCAAACTCTGAACTGCGGCACGCCGTTGAAACACGGCTGGCTGGCGGATGCTGCGACGGCGGCAAGTGCCAGCCGAGAGCAATTGACCTCCCCGCAGACATGCCCTTTCCGCAGCCAGACGAAAGCGACGACGACGATGAGGACGACGTGCTGCGACTGGCGGGCGACTCTCTGCTGCATGCGGGTGTTCACCCAACGTCGCAGAAATATCTCGACCTGCTCGACACGCTCCGTGAGTTGCACCTGAGTAAGAGCAGCGACTACGGGTGCCCGAGCGGTACCGATCCGCTTGCCAACATCCGCAACGGCGCGACGTTTGTCGGCATTCCGGCGTTTAAGGCCGCGATGGTGCGGCTGTCCGACAAGGTGACGAGGCTCAAGACGTTCAACGCCACAGGCAAACTGCACTTTGAAGGAGTCGAGGACACGTTGCTCGACCTCGCCTCGTACTCGCTGTTGACGCTCGTCTTGTACCGCGAGGATCAAGGCAAGTGACGCAGCCGCTCACCGACGATGACCTCGCACAGATGGAACACCGGGCACGGCGTTTCAGTGGGGCGTACACCGGCACCAGCGGCACGCTCGCGGCGGACGTGATCCGACTGCTACGAGAGCGACAACGACTCTTGGCTGAACTGGCACGCAACGCGGAGCGTGTCGGGCCGTACTGGCAGCAGCCGCACGACTAGGCCACGGCGCGGCGGCAAGGGGCTTTCCACCTTTCACCCTTGTCGCCCGCTGTGTGCCTAGTCGGCTTTTTTCCAGCCCATCCAGAATGCGTCGCACCAGACTCGCTTGAATCCTGCGCCGCCTTCAACGCCGAGCAGGTTCGCAGACTTGCGAGCGAGTGCATCCAGCTCTGCCGAGGTTGGCTTAATGGCACCCTTCCTCGCCATCTCATGGCCGACAACAAAGCCATGCTCAAACGTCGGGTCGCTGGCTGGTTGGGATTGCTGCTCGTTGCGTGATTCCTCGCGACGCCGCTTCACGCCCTCGGGGTCAACGATCTGCAAGATGAATCCGACTCCTGCCACCAGGGCGATACCGGCACCGATCAGTTTCGCCAGCCGCAACAAAGTAGATTTCATTTGACGTCTCCTAGGAAAGGGGTTGTCAGCCACTCTACGGAGGGGGCCGGCGGATTGCTAGACGGTGGCGTCCTCTGGCAAGGATTCACGCTTTGACGAGTGATTTTCCCGAGCGGGACACTTCCGCCTATTCCTGTGCTATTTTCCCGTGCGGTATCCCGAGCGGGACATATCGGCAAACGTCGCTTTTTAGTCGCTTTTGGGATACGTCTGGGGGACGTGTCGCTGCGCACAACGTGACGGAATGAGAGATTACGTGTGCAGTCGAGCAAGCAGATTGCGGAGGGTGGCCTGCCGCTCCACAACTTCTTTCACGCTCAATGCCATTTCATCTGCGTATAGGTCTAGGGACACGATAGCCCACTCAATCGCCTCTCGCTCCTCGTCGGTGAGGTGAATAGCTGCGGGTGGTGCGGGCGGTGCGGGCGGCGGCTCGCTAATTGCTTTTGGGAACAAGTGCATCGTCATTTCAGTCGCTCCAGCAGCGAGCGGAGCGTGGCGACTTGGCACCACCAGCACCGAGTCCATCGGCCCGCACATCTATGGCACACGCCACGATTCATTTCAGCCGCTCCAGCAGCGAGCGGAGCGTGGCGGCGGCGGCAAGTTCTTTCTTGCAGTTCGTGCCGTAGTATTCGTCGTCAAGTTCTGCCGCAGCAATCTCAATCGCCTCCCGCTCCGCGTCTGTGAGCGTGGCGTCTAGCGTCACCGTCACGTTGCCGCCCTGCACCGAGAGCGTGGCGTCTTGGTCTGCGAGTAGTCGTATGGCTCTGCGGAGTCGCTCGTTTTCGTCAAGCAGCGATTGCGTCAGCGAAATACGCTCCACCAAAGTTTTGAATACGGTGTCCGTAAACTCTCCCTGCACACTACCCTCGCTGGGTGTAGTGTCCCGGTTCGTATTAGTGTTCATGCGTTTTTCGTCGCTTTCCTCATGCGATTGGCTCGTTGTTCCCGCTCGGGATCGCTCGCGGAGCATGGCGTCGGCCCATCGGTATGCGGCACTGCAAGCCCACTCAGGCCACCAAGATGCCATCTTCTCAAGCTGGGCTGCGTCGTCCTTGGTCAGGATGCCTGACAGAGCCGCTGCGGCGAACGTGTCGCGGTCAGTCATGCTTTGCCTCCAGCGGCTTGCCGCAGATGTGGCAGCGGTGATTGCACGGCAGGACTCCGCTCCGCACAAAAACATGCGCGGCGATGGCAGCCGTGAAGATAAGTGACAACGCCAGAATCTCATACCACCGCATCGCTCACCTCTTGCTCAGTCATTAAGCAACTCCGGCCTCTCCCTGAGCATCTCGCGAATGCGATCTAGGTGCTTCGCCGTCTCGTCGCTGATCGTGCCATGCTTCACTAGCCCGCGGCAGTATTGGTCGACCTCCCAGATGACGATCTTGGCGTCACGGCCCTGCATCGCGGCGTCGAAGTCGGATTGCTCGTCGGGCAAGCGGTAGCGAAGGATGACGTGAGGCATTTTCCAGATTCCAGAATATGGAACGCCACTCGGCGGGACTTACGGCAAACCTGCCCGCCGGGCGACGTTGTTCAGTGTGGCGTGGGCGTCAAGTGTGACGAAACCTCGGTATCTTCTAGTTTGCCGTCTGCCTTCCATTCGTTGATCCGCTTGCCGACTCGCAAAGTTCTTTGAAACCACGTTTCGTCTGCCGTGTCTGCCTGCCACTCTCCGCATGTGGTTGACCACTCAATGTCAATTGTGGGCTGTTCCCAAAAGACGCAAGGATCTCCATCTTCGTCAATGCTTTCAACACGTACTTGCGGCGGGAATCGCTGGCACTTGGATTCGTGATCGTTAAAAAATCGGCACGTCAAACAGACGTCGCCTGTCCTCTCTCCGTTATTCATCGCGTGTCTCCTAGCTGGGTACGGCATTCCGCGATTATTGCGTGCGGAGCAATCTACCGGAAATGCCGTACCCGTTGACAGAACTGGTCAAGGCGTCACGCCGCTGGATTTTCCGGCGGCTTCTGTTGGTCTCTGTCGGTCATGTCCTTTAGGTCGAGCGGCGGCAGAAGGTCTATCGCCGTGTGCTTAGGCTTGGCAATGGTGACGTCAATGTAGTGGTTTTTTGTGATGGCACCGCTGCTGTGATCAAGCAGCTGCGTTGCCGCAGCGTCGCCGCCTGCAAGAGCCATGTAGCTGGCGGCTGACTTACGCAGGCCGTGGAAGCCCCTATTTGTCACGCCTGCCCGCTTGCACAGGATGCCGTAGTGATGCCAGAGCGTCGTCTTGTCTGCCGTCCAAGGCCAGACGAGGTCGTCAGGCCCACGCCGGAACTTCTCCAGCCATTTGCACTGATCCTCGCTGATGGCTCGCAGGATGTCGCGGGTGGCTCCCTTTCGCCCTTCAGCCGGGAAGATGACGAACCGCTGGGTGGTGTCAACGTCTTGCCAGCGCAGGGCTAGGTGTGAACCGATGCGCTCGGCAGTCTCCCAACACGACCGGACAAGCGTCGGGAAGAACTGGTTGGGAGGCACCGGCGTGGGCTTTATACGGGGCCGAGGCTGCAAAGCCTGCCGCAGCAGGGCAGACACCTCATCGACCGTGTAGCCTCGCGGTATGCGTCCTGGTGCTCGTATCTGTGCGAGCGTCGGAAACTGGTCGACGTAGCGGCGTTTTGCGCAGTACGTCCACAGGGCAGAGATCTGGTTTCGGTCTTTTTTCGCGGTGGCGGCTGACCAACTGGCACGCCGCTTGGCGATGTAGGTCTGCACCACCAGTGGGTCGAGATGCTCCAGTGTCGGCTCTGTGCCGAGCGTGTCGGCCCAGCGGGCAAACGTCAGGCGGTACTGCCGCCTGCATGACTCATTGTGGGCTCTGAGTATTGCGTACTCGTTCTCGTAGACGTCTCGTAGTATCCTTGCCATCGTGCTTTCTCCAGCCGTTTGGGGTTAGTGCTTGCTAGTATACCAATGTACACAACCCATGCGGCCTATCCTCCACTTGGGTTCTGTACAGTACCTAAGGTAGAGCCGTGACGGTGTCGGAGTCAAAATGGGCGGTTTTTGAGCGTCAAATTGACAGTTCTGCTTTTGGCGTTAATATCTGGGCATGGTCATGGCATTACCCACCGGAAAGACGCTCATCAGCACGGCAGACGCCGCCAAGATTCTCGGCGTCTCGATGGGAAGGGTTCGCCAGCTGGGCCTGCTCGGAGCCAAAAAGGGCGGGCTGACACGCTACTGGGCCGCTCCAACCGCCCTCGTTTTTGACGAGGCCGAGGTCAAGCGGGTCGCCGCCGACCGGCCTAAGACCGGCAAGACCGGACGCCCAAAGGGCGGATTCAAGGCGAACTAGGCGTTTTCCGGCCTAAAACGCACCAGAAAAAATCTTTTTTCTAACCTGTTGACACTTCTAACGCCGAAGCTAGAATACACCCATGCGAGCGAATGAGACTCGCAGCCACGAACCGGAGACGAAACGATGAACGCTCTGATCAGCAACGACCGAGTGGTGGAAATCAAGGTTGGCGAGCAGGCCCGCTACTACATCTCGATGGGCCGCCCTGGCTTCAACCTTCCGGCCAACAACCGGATGGGGTACGCGACGCACAAGGCTGCTGAAGCCGCCAGCCTCCGCTGCGAAATGGCTGGCAAGCTCAGCCGAGGCGAGATATGACATTCTTCGCCCGGCGGCAACTTCGCCGCCGGGCACCGCGACCACAAGACTAGGAGACAACAAATGTCCGCATACACAGAGCAGCCTGAGTACCGCATAGCGTTCACGATGGAATCCGGTGAATGGGACGTGGTCGAGACGTTCCACGCAGCCAACAACGCTGCTGCCAACGAGTACGCCGAGGAAAACTACGGAGACTGCGATTGGTACGTGCTCAACGCGGTCGGAAAAAACATCAACAGCCGCAGCTGACCAATCGACCACGCCCGCTGGCAATTGGGCCAGCGGGCAACACGACCACAACTAAAACCCAAACACATGACCGCAACTGCAACACTCATCGACTCTGACCTTGCCGCCCTACTCGAGTACGGCGCGAAACTAGTTCCCGTGGTTCGCGGCGAGAAGCGGCCGGCTGGAATGGGATGGCCTGGCCTTGCGACTAACGACGAGGCGACGATCCAGCGTTGGCTGGCGTGCGGAAACATCGGCATCTGCCTCGGGCACGGCAACCTCATTGACATTGAGTACGACGACCACGATGCGTGGGAATCGTTTATGGCGATGACCACGGCAGACGGCACGCCGCTGCACGAACTTGAGACGCCGATGTGGACAAGCCAGAGGGGCCAGCATCATCTGTTTAGGCTTGCTGGCGAGTTGCCAGCCAAGGCATTCACGAAGACTAAAGGCGGCGTGGAGATCCGCCTCGGCGGAAGAGCAGCTCAGTCTGTGCTTCCGCCGTCTGTGCATCCGTCAGGTCGTCCGTACTCATGGCTTGTCAGCCCGCAGCAGTGCGGCCCTGCCATGCTGACGCTCGATGATCTCGGCCTCACTTACTGATCGACAGGATTCTCTCGGCCAAAAAGGGCCACGCGATGAAACGCCGCATCAACTCATTGATTCAATCGCTCGTGCTGGTCCGCTTCGGCCAGGAGCTCGGCACCGACTCCGACATCGCCCAAGCGGTTGCTCACGGCATCGATCTGATTGTTTCCACGCTCGCTAGGTTTCTCGCTGACGACTTCTAACGCCGTCGCTACCTTGCCGCACATCTAACGCCGAAGCTAACGCACACACTATACGGAAACCCAACAACAACAAACCGCTCCACAGCTTGTTTTCCAGCACTTCCGAATCGTTGACTCACAACTGGCCTTTTGTACACTGCGCCCACTAACCAAGGAGATGACCCACATGATCACGAATGACGCCCACCACGCCGAGTACCTCGCCGCTGTAGCAGCGATGCCCGAGCACACGATCAGCCCCCGCCGCTGCCTTGACGGTCACGCCATCGGCGACCACATCACGTTTCGGCTCAAGGGCTGGGGACCGTCGAGCTACGACGACGGGCGAATCGTTGACGTCAATGAGAACCTCAACGTCCTGCTGGTGGAGACGGCAGCGGACATCGTTGAGGTTGACCCGCGACCGTGGCCGGTTGGCAACGTGCTGCCGCTCTGAACGCACACAGGAGCCCGGTGGAACCGGGAACGCCAAGGACGGGAACAGTGCCGCCTAGCAGGATGCGAAAGCGGCTTTTTACGGACGAACAGACACGAAAGGACACGGAAATGTCAGTAGCAATCAGAAAGGCGAAGCGGTCGGCAACCAAGCTGCGGCTGCTTCTCACAGGCCCGAGCGGATCTGGAAAGACTTGGGGCGCTCTGCAAATCGCCAAGGGACTTGGCGGCAAGACGGTGGTGATCGACACGGAGGAAGGCAGCAGCGATCTGTACGACCAGCTGCACGAATTCGACGTGATTGACCTTCGACCGCCGTTCTCTCCAGAGCGGTACATCGAAGCCATCACCGCAGCCGAAGAGGCTGGCTACGAAGTCATCATCGTGGACAGCGTGACGCACTGTTGGAGCGGCTCTGGCGGATGCCTGGAACTGCTTGAGGACGTCGCCAAGGCTCAGTTTCGCGGCAATACGTGGTCGGCGTTCTCGGTCATCACGCCGCGCTGGCGGGCGTTCGTGGACAAGCTGCTGCGGTCGTCGGCCCACATCATCTGCTCGGGACGCAGCAAGACCGAGACTGCCCAAGTGGACGACCACGGCAAGAAGAAGGTCGCCAAGTTGGGGATGAAGCTTGAAGCCCGCGACGGGCTTGAGTTTGAGTTCACCAGCGTGCTCGACCTCATCCACGACGGGCACTACGCGACGGTCAGCAAGGACCGCACAGGACTCTTTGCCGGTGATCCCAAGCCCATCACGGTGGACACAGGAAAGCGGATTGCTGAATGGCTCTCAGGCGGCAAGGCCGTCGAGGACCAGGCGGTGATCGACGGTGCGAAGAAGGCGATCAGCGACGCCACCAGCGTTGACACGCTCGACAGATTGAACAGCAGGATCGCCCAGCGGTTGACCGAGGGGCGGATCTCGCACGAGACGACGATGGGGCTTATGTCGGCTATCGCCGACAAGAGGATGGAACTGAACCACAACACGGCTACGGCCTGACAGAAAGGAATGGATTCTCATGGATTTCATGCTTGACGACGATTTGCCCACGGCAACCCAAACGATGCAGGAGCGCGAGATTGTTCCGGTTGGCATCCACACGATGTCGATCGTGAACGTCGAAGAGGGGCCAAACGAGTACAAGCGGTCTGACGCCAACCCTGACGGGCTGTGCATCAAGCTGCGGCTCTCAACCGGCACCTACAAGTTCGTGTTCGACGACATCCCGAAGCACCTCGCGTGGAGGGCGAAGCAGCTGGCCGAGGCTGTCGGTATCGTGCCGGTCGGCGGCAAGCTGTCGCTCTCGCCTGATGATCTGGCCGACAAGACCGTCACGGTCGAAGTCAGCCACTACACGTCGAAGGCTGGCAAGGTGTCGGCTGTCGTGAAGCGGTACGTGCCAGCGACAGCAGCACCGGCTTCGGTTGCACCTGCGAAGCGCCAGACGTTGCCGCAGAAGGCTCACGCAGCGTTTAAAGAGGCGGCGGGCTCGGACGACATCCCGTTCGCTTGGCTGATGGCGGCGTTCGTCGCTGCGATTGGAGGTGCTGCATGACGAACCTCTACAAGGCGAGCGTGAGCGACCACACCCTTGGCCAGCACGGCATCGGCTACTTCGTCCAACACGGCGAACCGCAGACGGTTGGCGGCAACCCGATGGTAAAGCTCTCCGGTGGCGTGCTCGTTCCTGCCAAGGGCTGGCACGCCGAGCACAGCGACGCCGTGCTTGAGGCGGCGCAGAGGATTGAGGCTCTCGGCCATCGGCTACTCGCCCAGGCCGACAGGCTGCGAGCAGAGGCGGCGACGAAAGATCCGGTGACGGCATGAGGCGTAGATACCAGCCTGATCCAGAACCGGCGTGCATTGGGCTAGACACAGTTGTGCATGAGCTAGAGCGACTTGGGAGACCAAGAATGGCTGATTTTGTGCGCGGCTTTGAGCGGAACGAGCAGGATCTTGTCCGAGAGTCTCGCCGCTGGCAGACGCTGTACGAGCAACTGCGTGGGCCTGTTGAGCATGCGCCACGAGAGAGGCCGTTTGACCCGACTCCACCACCGGAAGCGAGTGACTGACTGCGACCGGCACGCCATTGCCGTAGCTGCTTGCATCGGAGCAGCGTTGGTCGCCCAGCGGATGGGTGGCGAGTAACTGCCGCAGCTGCGGCTTGACTCCAACAGGTAACGCAGCCGGATGCCCCACGAGACGGGGCCAATACACACGGAGGTGAGTGGTGAAGATTTACCTAGCAGGACCGATACACGGTCGCCTCGACATTGAGTGCAAGGCTTGGCGAAGCGAAGCCGCTGGCATTCTTGGCGTCCACGACATCGAGTGCGTTGACCCAATGCGGCACGACTATCGCGGCGTTGAAGACGGCGCTGCCGAAGAGATCGTCGCCTTGGACAAGGACTCCATCGACGAATGCGACCTAGTGCTCGTCAACGCCAACGAGCCCAGCTGGGGCACCGCGATGGAGGTGTTCTATGCCAACAGCATCGGCAAGGACGTCGTGGCGTTCAGCAACGCTGAGTCAATCAGCCCGTGGCTGCGTGTCCACACTACTGCGATTTTTGGAACGCTCTCGCAGGCGTTGAGCGGAATTGTGTTCAGCGAAGCCGCAGGAATGAGGTGAACTGTGCCAGGACGACCGCCAGTACCAGTCGATCGCGTCAAGCAGCTGCTCGACCAGGGCGTGAAGCAGAGCGTAATTGTCCAGAGGCTTGCAGTGTCCAAGTCGGTTGTGTCGTGCATCGCACGAGGCATCTATCTGGAGCAACGCAAATGACCCGCCCTCACTACATCACGCCGCCGCTCGAAGAGTCGCTGCCGCTGTTTCGACGCACCGATCCAGCGACGAGCAAAGCCGCAGCCGCACAGGCAGGATGCCTCGCTGAACGTCATGAGAGGCAGATCATCGCCGCGTTGCTAGATGGCCCTCGCGGGTCCAGCGGCATCGCCAATCTGTGCGGCCTGCTTCCGCACCAAGTCGGCAAGCGGCTTGCCAAGCTGGAGCGTGACGGGCGGATTGCGCAGACGGGTCGAGTTGTAAGCAGCGCAAGCGGGCGCGGCGAGCGTGAGTGGATGGTGACGGCTCGATAGGCATGGCGGCAACAACAGGCAAAGGAATGCCAGTGGCAAAGACAACTGAATATGCGTGCGACATCCTTGGAGAGTATTTCGCCAACGCGACATCGCTTCGCATTAAGTGTCGAGAGATCATCGACAAATACCTTTTTGAAGGCTGTGCAGAAGAGTTAGAGATGTCAGCCGATGACGCTGCCTTTTTCGTCGAGCTCGTTCGTCTGCGCGATAGCTCAAGGATTCCTGCCACCACCTACGTTCGGAACGTCTTGCGATCTACGCGCGATGGACAGGTCGGGCGTCACGTAGTTTTCCAGTACGGAAACGGCTCTAGGGACATGATCGGCTGGAGCAAGATCTGCGGAGGCAGGCCAGCATCGCGAGGCGTCGCGATTAACGCCATGCGAGAAGCCGTCAGGCAGCAGATGCAAGAGGCTTATATCGCAGGCTGCGATGCCGTTGGCTCCGATGCCGTTGTTCATCACGACGGCATGCCATTTTCAGAAATTGCGGAACTCTGGCTCCGTCAGATTGGCGCGACGCCAGAGCAGTTACCGCTGATGGATCTGTTTGATGGCGGTGGCTACACGCTTGCCCCTGGCCCGCTGCGTGAGTCGTGGCGGGAGTTTCACAAGAGGCACGCCACGCTTGTGGTTGTCTCTCAACGGTGGCACATCGAGCACCACGCGCAAGAGCGAGCGACAAAGAAAAGGAATGCCGGATGACATCTTCAAAAAGAATGCGGACAGCCGAGCCGCCTATTTCGCCGAGCGCAATTCCTCAGTCACTGCGCGACATCCCTCGGTGGATCTGCTGGGACTACATGGACTACGGCGACGGCAAGAAACCACGCAAGGTGCCTATCAGCGCTGGTGGTGAGTACGGCACGAACTACAACGATCCCTCTGCATGGAGGTCGTTTGATGCCGTAATGCGCGAAGCCAACGACCGTGGCGGCCTCGGCGTCGGATTTGTTTTCAGCGATGAGGACGACATCGTCGGCGTTGACCTCGACAACTGCTATGACGAACAGCAGTGGATTAAGCCGTGGGCAAAGGACGTTTGCAACGTCTTTTGTGGTGCCTTCTGCGAGCTCACGCCATCCGGCATGGGCCTGCACTTTATCGGAAGATCACCCCGCATTGCCGGTCGCACTCGGATTGAACTCCCAGGCGGAATCGGTGCCGTTGAACGGTACAGCGAAAACAGATGGTTCACGTTCACAGGCAATCCGATATGCGAAGGCGATGTAATTGACATATCGCTTCCGATGGAATGGCTCGAACGGCAGTATTTTCCCAAGCAGGAACCGACGCTACACAGCGAAAAGTCATTTGAGACTGATGTTGAGCTTGATATTGAGCTTGCTCGCGTGTGCCTAGAAAGCATCGGAAGAAACAGGGCCAGCATCGGAGACGATTGGCGTGCTGTTGGGTACGCATGCAAAGGGACGTCAGAGTCTCTGCGTGATGACTGGATTACGTGGTCTTCCCAGTGGCACGACTTCAGCCGTGAGGAGTGCCTCGACAGGTGGTCAAGGTTTGACTCTCGGAGTGGAGTCGGAACGCTTGTCTACATGGCTGTTTCCGACAGCGGAATGCCGTCAACGCAACTGAGGCGTGAGGCATGCGTACGGCTTGGTCGCATTTCGTCCCTGAGCGCCCCGATCGTCGCCGTTGATGACCGACCATCACCCACCCTCATTGATGCCATTGACGATTGGATTCGGCAGGAGGAGACGCCAGCGATTCCGACCGGCATCCCATCGCTCGACAGGCTGTTCGACGGTGGTCTGCCACTCGGGCAGATGACTGCTGTCGCAGCTGCACCCGGCGTCGGCAAGTCTGCCTTGGCACTCCAGTTGGCGATTGCCTGCTTGTCGAACGACCAGGCCATGAACGCGGCTTGGTGCTTGGGCGAGATGACACGCGCCGCCCTGGCTGCTCGGGCCGTGACTCACTGGGGCGGGCACTCAGCCGGTTTGACGCTTCAGGAAGTCATCAGAAAGGAAGGCGATTCGCGCAAATACGCTTCCGCCTTGGCCTCTGCCGTTGGTGATCGGCTGAAACTGATTGAGCCGCCGCTGATCATCGACCGGATAGAGAAAGCAGTCGCCAAGGATGGGGTCAAGTTGCTGGTTGTGGACTACCTCCAGCTTGTCCGTAGTTCTCGGGCTTTCACGGACAAGACGGGGGAAATCAACGAATGCCTGCTGAAGCTGCGCGAAATCACCAGCACGATGAATGTCGCCACGCTGCTTGTGACCAACGTCGCCAAGGGTGTCGATCACAACACCGAGATCGGCAACATCGGGAAGGGGTCAAACCAGATCGACTTTGACGTGGACAATTTCCTTTTTGGCCAGAGGACCGAGGAAGTGGGTGCAGACGGGGAAATCAAGGTCTTGTGGCACTGCAAAAAGCTGCGGCAGGGAGAGCGTCGCGACGTGGAGCTGTGGTTCCACGGCAAGTACCAGACGTTTGAGGACACATCCGTTGGCGAGATCGCCGACTTTGCCGCCTGGAGCCCCAAGGATGGCAGATGACAAATCAAAGAACGCTAGGGGCGAGCTACGGCGTCGCCACAGGGGGATTCTGGAAAGCGGGCGTATGGCCGAACTCGGAAGCGAGGGGCGTCTAATGCTGTGCTACGCACTCCATTTCGCAGATTACGAGAAGTGCACGCTACGGATGAGCGTCAGGGGTGCCGCCAAGTTTCTTGGGGTCCGCCCGACGTCTGTACATCGGGGCATTCACCAGTTGCTTGACGCATCTGTTTTGATGCTTGCTGACAAGGCGACTGGCGGTGCTAGGTCTGTGTACGAGCTTGCGATCCCCACCGATGGGGGCGCACACGTAGCGTGTACACCCTGTACACGTAGCGTGAGCGCCCCGTACACGAGGCGTGTACAGAGCGCACACGAGGCGTGGACAGCGCGTACACAAGGCGTGAACGGCGCGCACACGCTACGTGGCCCCTTACAAGTAATTCCCATTGGTAACCAATTTACCAATGGGGAATTCAATGAAGACACACCGCCCGATTCGGCAGGTAGGAAACCTGCCGAACGGGCTCAAGGAAGGGAGTAGACGCATGGAAGCATCGGCAGCAGACCGCCAGCCATTGACGCCACGCAAGGACGACATGCGGACGTGGATCGCTGGGTTTATTGACACGCACGGGTACAGTCCGACCGTTCGAGAGATCCAGCACGCCTACGGCTGGGCATCGCCTAATTCGGTCATGTGCCATCTGCGGCCCATGCGTAAGCATGGATGGGTGACGTGGCAGGACGGCTGCTCGCGGACGCTGCGCGTGATCGGCGGTGACGCATGAGCGACGAAGGATGGGTTTTCAGTGGTTCGCCCCGCGACGTCGTGGCGGCGCTGATGCAACGAGCATGGGACGACGAAGTCAACGACGACGACCGGATTCTGCTTGAGACGGCAGCGGAGACGCTGGCGGACTCGCTTGACCGCAACGTCAGGCTTGCGCAGGTGATTGAAAGGGCGGGTGTGGGGCTATGACCACCGAAAACCTCGCCATGTTGGCTGTTGGACAAATCATCGCTGCGGGCATGTTTTCCCTCGGCGTGTTGGTTGGAAGTTCTCTACGAAAGGAATCAAAGGATGACAGCAACGAAGGAACGACGAAAGACGAAGGCTGGTGGCATCAGCCTGTCAGCACCGGAACTCAAGGCGGCGCTCGCAGCAGTAGGCCAGGCGGTTCCGACAAGGTCGCCACGGCCCATCTACCAGAGCGTGCTCCTGTCGGGAGGGGTTCTGTCTGGGAGTGACGGCGACGTGCGTATTGACGTCACGTTGGAAGTTGATCCCGGCATCAATTTCCTGCTGCCGAAGGACAGGCTTTCCGCCATCCTCGGCAGTTTCACTGGCGACGAGATCACGATCACGCCTGACGAGTCGTGCTGCGTCATTAAGGCTGGCAGAGGCGAGTGGACGCTGCCGACCGAGGACGCTGGCGAGTATCCGGCGTGGACCGTTGACGGTGCGCAGCCTGTCACACGGTTGCCGGTTGATCAGTTCTGCCGTGCCGTCAAAGGTGTGGTATTCGCCGTGGATGACGAGTCGAGCCGCTACGCTCTCGGTGCGGTGCTGGTGGAAGTGAAAGGCGAGGTTGTCACGTTTGTTGCCACGGACGGCCGAAGGCTCTCGTGCGTGAACTGCGAGCACGACCTTGCGGTGGACGACTCGCAGACGCTCGTCCCGGCTCGTGCAATGGCAATCATCTCGCGGCTCGCAGCTGGGTGCGGTGATGCGAGCGTGCAGCTTGAGGCAACCAAGAACGAAATCGTCGCCACAATTGGCAACGCTACCGTCACGGCTCGCCTACTCGACGGTCGCTACCCTCGGTGGCGCGACACGCTGCCGGATCGTGACGCCAAGGCCACGACGGTCAGCCGTGCGGATCTGCTCGCAGCTACGCGGGCCGCAGCCATCGTGACCAGCGAGGAGAGCAAGGGCGTGCAGTTCGTGTTCTCTGACGGCGGTATCTGGCTGCACGGGCAGAGCGCCGAGAAGGGCGAGTCGAGCGTCACCTGCGATGTTGTCGAAGCCGGGGACAAGGCGACGGTAAAGCTTGACCCGTTGTTCGTTCAGCAGTGGCTTGGCGGCATCGACAGCGAGGCAGAGCCAGAGGTCGAGGTCGAAGCCGTTGACGCACAGTCTGCCGTGATACTCCGATGCGGCGACAACACGGGCGTGATCATGCCACTGGCGGTGGACGGCTGATGCCAAGCGGACGTGAGGTTGAATACTGTGCGTTGACATTGCACCGGCTGTGGGCGCGCGGCGACTCTTACCAAGAGATCGCCGCCGCCCTCGGCTGCTCGCAGTCGTTTGTCGCCAGACTGAAAGTGCGGCATAAGTTGCCACATCGTCAAAAGCCAAATCGGGAAATCTTTGACGACGATCCGACGCCAGAGGAAATAGTCCAGCGTGCCGCTGAGTGCCGAGCACGTCGAGTGCAGCCTGAGCCAAAGGGGGAGCGAGTCAGCGTGGCTCGGTACTCGTGGGATGGTCGCCGTTTCTACGCAGCTGGGTGACGCATGATTCAATGTCAAGTATCTCGCGTGCATGACTTTGTGCCGCAAGTTCGCTTCACCTGCGCGAGCCTTTGCCGTCCCGGCTCAGAGATGCAAAAAGAGTTCACGGACGGCACTGACACTCTTGTGGCTGTTGTTTGCAGCCTACATCCCGTGGCGTGGGCCTGCTCACACGTCTGGCGAGACATGCAGACGCTGGAAGGATTCACCGACGCGAAGCACCGCCGCCGAGGCTTGCAACGCTTCGCAGCGACGGGCCTCATCGCCGCGGGGCACCTTGACATACGTCAACCCGTCGCCGTGTTCTCGCCCGACTGTGTTGGCTTGACTCGCTCGCTAGGGTTCAAGGAAGTGAAGCTGTTCCGGCGGACGGACGGCAACGATTGGATCGAAGTTCCATTGTGAAAGGAATCCTATGCGAAGTTTCTTTCTGACTCTTGCGATCTGCTGCGGTGGTGCCACGGCCCAGGCTGACGGCTACGTCATCCATGCCAACACCGTGAACATCACCTCGGCTCAGCAGGACGCCGATCATATGGCCCGCACGGGCATCCTGCGGCACTGTGGTCGCGCTGGCGGGCGGCGAGAGGGTATCGGTATGTCGTCTGCTGGCCCTGACGCTGCCCTGCGAAATTGCTGTTTTTTTGGGCGATACCGCATCGCTGAAAAGGGCGTGGCGTTCTGCCCGCTCAAGCGAGTCTGGTTTGCCGTAATTCGCTACGCGGACTGACAATGCAAAACGACGAATGGATCACAGTCGAGTTTTTCGGCGGTCCGCTGGACGGAGCCCTACGCCCCGTCCAGCGGGCTGTCGCCGTTTACTACCTCGCAAGCGGCGCTGTGATTCATGCGTACGCCTTGGACGAGATGTGGGACGGCCAGCGCATGCGTCAGGTCATGCGGCATCTTGAGATCGTGCATTGCGCCAGCCGGTTTGCTTGACGCCTCTGCGATGCTCGGTGCATGAAGCCGATCACGTTCACTGTGCCAGGGCAACCAGTGCCACAGCCACGTCCGCGAGTGTCGTCTCGCGGTGGCTTCGCTAGAGCTTACGTGCCTGCTCGGCATCCGATTCACGCCTACCGTGCTGCGGTGGCGGCTGCGGCAAAGGTTGAAGGTGCGGCAGTGACCGACGAGGCGGTTCGTGTCGTGGCGACGTTCTTCTTTGCACGTCCACCATCACACAAGACGAAGAGCGGAATCAAAAAGACTGCTCCGATGCTGCCGCGCGAGGACGTCGACAACTTGGCGAAGGGTGTACTGGACTCTTTGACTTGCGTTGCATGGCATGATGATCGCCAGGTGGCGAGCTTGACGGCTGAAAAGCGATATGCCGAAAGGGGTGGAACTGTGATCACAATTGGCCCGGCGAATCCAAGTTGACGAAGCCCGCTTCCGCACTATGTGGCTAGCAGGCATCTCCGTTGCTCGCATTTCTGCCGAGTTGGGCATCGCCACGGACTCTCTTAACCGCGTACGTGCACGACTCGGCCTCGCAGCACGCACACCGCAGAGTCGAGCCAAGCCGGGCGAGGTATACCGCGACCCGACGCCAGCGGAGATAGCAGAGCGTGCAGCTGCTGTGCGAAAAACGTGGACGACAGAAGTGCGAGAAAAGCGGCGCGTGACAAAAACACCGCCCCCGTATGAATTCCCAGTCGTGCGACTTGGTGACGTTGACGATGCAATCAGCGAGTGGCTGTAGGATCGATTCATGGCAACCAAAAACACGCATGTGCGAGTCATCGTCTCAGTGGACGAACGCGAAGTCATGCTGACTCTGGTTGACTCAAACGGCACGCTGCTGGAAGAGGACAAGTTTGGCCTCTCAAGGGGATCGCAGCCGATTGTGCCTCGATCCGTGGCCAAAGACGTGTACCAGTTGCTCTACCAGTGTGCCAGTGATGCCACGCTAGGCGACGACGACTGAGCGACGGAACGCCGCCAGCCTGCCTACGCTGTGAGGATGCAGGAAGCACAGGCCAGCATCATTGACCAAGTTCGGCTGGTGCAGGAGTATTGGCCGCTCGTCACGCTCGGCAGGCAGGCACTCGCCGAGAGCGACCCGTACAAGCGGGCAATGCTGCTGGCCGACGCGGTTGAATGGATGGCGAGCAAGAGTCAGACGAGGCTCGACGACGAAGCTGTGCGACTCATCACAGAACTGTTCCGCACGCCGCAAGGCGAGCAACTGATCCGCTGGGCACTTCACAAGGTAGAGGCAATCCAATGACGTTCGTGCAGCTTGCGATGGTCGGCGTAGCCGTTGCTCTCGTTCTTTCCCCGACGCTTCGCATCGTAGGGCGATGGTTTCTTTCGTGGGCCGTGGCATCTGTTGAGCAAGAACTCAAGAAAGCTGTGCCCGCACTCGCTGACCAAGTCGAAAAGCTTATCCCCGACGTGACGCCGCCGACAGACGTTGATATGCACACGGTGCTTGACCTGGCTGCGAAGATGCAGTCGCAGGGCAAGGCAGAAGCGGTGAAGCTCTGCCAGCAGTTAATCGACCAGTTGCTCCAGCAGCCCAAGGTGTGAACATGAATTACGACATTCTCAGGATTGGTGCCGCCGTGATTCTTGTCTGGTTTGCCATCCACGGACTTGAACAAAAGCGACCAGCACCGCAGCCGGATCACGACGTGCCATCGCACGTTGACGGCGACAAGATCTCCGCTATCGCAAAAGCACTCAAGCAGGCTTCCGCCGTTGACCGTGCGCTGTGGGCCGAGGTGTGGGAGAAGGCGAGCAAGGTTGCTGCCGGTGACGCGACCGAAAAAGAGGTTGTGTTCACGGACACGAAGTCGCTTCGCATGTTCACTGTCATCTGCCTTGACCTTGCGTGGCACCGCATCGGCGGAAACGAGCCGGGCAAATACGCCGGGCTGCGTGACGCCGTCGAGGCGTTCCTGGCTGACCCCACCGTGCTTGGCAAAGACGACGTAGCGGTGACGCCTGCAATTCGCACGGCATACGTCAATGCCACGAAGGCAATCGCATACGCTGGCATCAACAAGGGGTGAGCATGACAGAGTTCACGCCGCTGTTCGGGTACGAATCCGACCCGAAAGCACAAAACAAGTTCGTCTCGTCACTGGCGAAGCCCACGATGGCCGACGCTGGCCCCGGTCTAGAAGTCGCGCAGCACGATGTGTTCCTCGGGCACTACTTGCTGAAAGTAAACCCTCACTGGCAGCGTGGGCGGCAAGAAATCGGCTCCTGCGTTGGCTGGGGCTGGTCACTTTCGTGCGACATACTGGCAGCTTGTGACATTTTGCTGCGCGGAGAGCGTGAGTCGTTCGGCGGGCGAGTGCTTGAGGCTGGCACCTACGGATTCAGCCGCGTCGAGGCTCGCGGCCAGAAGTCGAACAACGGCGGCGACGGTAGCTATGGAGCCGCAGCCGCAAAGGCCGTGACGAAGTACGGCACGCTGCACTGCGGGCAGACTTACGACGGGAAGGCGTTCGACAAGTCGTCCGGCTCGCTGGAACGCGATTGGGGACGCAACGGCGTGCCCGATGCTCTTGAGACGTTCGCATCCAAGCACAAGGTCAGCGAGGTCACGCTGGTTCAAAACTTCCAAGACGTTGCGAAAGCGATCAGCAACGGTTACCCGGTGGCAGTGTGCAGTGGTCTTGGATTCAACATGACACTGCGCGAGGGCTGGCTCAAGCAATCGGGATCTTGGGCTCATTGCCAAATGATCTGCGGCGTGCGGTTCGGTGATCGCCCTGGTGCGTTCGTTGAAAACTCTTGGGGCGACTGCTACGAGGGCAGCGTTGATCCGGCTCTTCCGGTGCAGTTCCAGCGAAGCGGCGGCTGGGTTGACGCGGAGGTGATCGACCGCTTGGTGAGCGGCGACGACAGCTATGCTCTCGCTGGCTACACGGGATTCTCGCCGACACAACTGCCCAACTGGACGGGAGGATGGCTGTGAAAACCGCTGCCTTGGTTGCCGCTGTGTCTCTGATGTGGTTCGATGGGTGTCGCACGCAGCAAAGCGACTCGCCTGCCGTGACCGCCGAGCTTGCATCGCAGGCAGCGTACGCCGTCGTGCGAAGCCGCAAGACGTTCATTCCGTCGCCGCCAGCTGCGTGCTGCTCGAAATGCACGAACGGCAAAGTACGAAGCGGCGACGGCATCGCGTGGGTTTCGTGCCCATGCCCAGCAACGTGCAAGTGTAAGGCGAAGCCATGACGCAGATCGATGACCTCGTTGACGAGTGCTGGGGTGCGATGCGTCCGTCGCTCATGCGACGTGCGATACTTGGCAAGCAGCGTTGCGCCCAGCTTGTGATGATGACGCTTGCTAACTTCCCAGACCGCGAGCTCGTCGGCGCGATGCCCGGTTCGGCGTATGAGCGGCAGCAGAAACGGACGCTCGCTGCTCTCGTCGAGGCCAAGTACCGGAAGGACGCTCCTCCGACGCACGGCACATACGGAGCGGTGTTTCTGTCGATCGTTCTGGCGTGGGCGATCAAGGCTATCGTGGAGTACCTCATCGACCAATGGCTCAAGAAGCATTTTTCGATGGACGACATTCGCAACCAGTACGGATGGACGTGATGCCAGACGAATCAAAACCAGCGGGCACATACGAGTTCTTCCTTGGCATTGCCGATCGCTTCGGCGTGCCATGCCTGATCCTTGCAGCCGTGCTGTGGATGATCCGAGACGCTGGCATGGCGTTGCACACAACGTTGCTACAGCCAGTCGTGAAGTCTCACACGCAGTTCCTTGAGGCGACGCAGGAAACGCTCAAGAAGATCGGCGAGACGCAGGACAAGCAGGCAGACACGCTGCAAGAGCTGGCAACTGGGCAGCGAGAGATTCAGCATGCAGTGTCACGCATTCCACAAGCAGGCTCCCAGAACTGATGCCAAACAAGGTTCCGATGTTCACGGTGCAGCGACGTCCGCGAGAGAAACGCATTGACGTGCGACCGTCAGCAGCGGAGCGTGGCTACTGCGACGCTAGGCACAAGACGTGGCGGCTGGCCGTGCTGAACCGCGATGCGTGGCAGTGTCGCGCATGCGGGAGAGTCTGCGGCAGCAAGCGAGAGGCTCACGCCGATCACGTCAGCCCGATCGTCGTCGGCACCGATCATTGCGAGGACGGGAGAAGTCGCTACGACATTGCTGCCGGTCAATGCCTGTGCGTTGGTTGCCATAGTCGCAAGACGGAAGCGGAAACACGAAGCAAACGCTGATAAAGTTGGCGGGATGGGGGGGTATTTGCATCATGGGGCACATGGCAAAGAAAACCACTAGCTTACCCACAGCGAGCGTGCCTGCGTTTTTTTGACCCCCGAGGGGTGAAGGCGAGGGTTTTTTAAATGGGCAAACGCGGACGCGCTCCCCAGCCAACAAAACTTAAGGTTCTGCGCGGCAATCCCGGCTGTCGGCCCCTGAACAAGAACGAGCCGCAACCGCCTGGCGATGACGGCGAGCCAGATCCGATTCTCTCAGGCGACGCTCTGGCGAAATGGACCGAAACCGTTCCGGTTCTTCGAGATATGGGCGTGTGGACTCGCGCGGATCGCGGCGCGTGGATGCGGTACTGCGTGCTCTACGAAACCTTCGTGCGAAACAAGCGGCTGGTCGACGAGCACGGCGACGTCATGCAGATGACAACGCAGAACGGAACTCCGTACTTGCAAGTCTCGCCATACTCAACGCAGATGTTCGCGGCTGCAAGAGATATGCTGCGAATTGAGACACAGTTTGGCTTGACGCCGTCAAGCCGTTCCCAAGTCAAGCTGTCACAAAAGGCAGAAGATGACCCGTTTGAAGCGTTTGTCAAAAGCGGACGCAGTCGCCCAGGGGCTTGACTACTACTTCGACAAAGAGGCGGCGGCGAGGCCCGTGCGGTTCTTTGAGACGTTCTTGCATCACAGCAAGGGCAAGTGGGCGGGCCAGCCGTTTAAGCTCCTTGAGTGGCAGAAGGTGGATATTGTCGAGGAGTTGTTTGGGTGGCTTCGAGTCAAGGACGACCTGCGACGGTATCGCCTGGCGTACATCGAGGTGCCCAAAAAAAACGGTGTCTTGGCCCTCGCAGCGTGGTAGCTGCGAGGGCCAAGACATCACGGCAAATCTACACTGCTGTCTGGAATCGGGTTGTATCTCCTGGTGGCAGACGGCGAGCGTGGAAGCGAGGTTTATTCGTGCGCTGCCGACCGTGCTCAGGCGTCTATCTGCTACCGAGAGGCTGCTGAGTGCGTGCGACAGAGTCCGCACTTGGCGAAGCGACTTGAGGTGATTGAGTCGCGGAAGACGATCACGTATTTGTCCACCGCGAGTGTTTACCGCGTGCTATCCGCCGATGGGTTTCGCGCGGAGGGCTTGAATATCCACGGGCTGCTATTTGACGAGTTGCACGCTCAGAGGGATCGGCGTCTGTTTGACGCTTTGCGGTATGGCGGTGCCGCAAGAGACCAGCCATTGCTGTGCTCAATCACGACGGCTGGCTACGACCGAAACTCCATCTGCTACGAGCAAAGGCAATACGCCGAGCGTGTTGCCGCAGATTGGACAGTTGATCCGACGTTTTTTTCTTACATACGCTGTGCGACGTTGGCGGACGATTGGAAGTCGCCACAGACTTGGAAGAAAGCAAACCCTTCGTTCGGAATCACGATCAACGAGGATGACTTTGCCGCAGAAGCAAAAGAGGCGGCAAACTCAACCAGCAAGCTGAACGCATTTTTGCGATACCGTCTCAATGTCTGGACGCAACAGGACACCCGCTGGCTCAAGCCAGAGTTGTGGTCTGCCTGCTCGCTGCCACCGACCGAGCCGCTTGACGGCAAGCCGTGCTGGGTGGGCCTCGACTTGGCGTGGTCGCAAGATACGTCTGCGATGGTTGCTGTGTTTCCAGTCGCTGATGGCGGCGTTGACGTGCTGGCAAAGTTCTACATACCGGCCGACATGATGGAGGATCGTGAGCGACGAGATCGCTTTGCCTATTCACAATTTGTCCGTGAGGGTCATATTGTCGCCACGCCTGGCAACGTGACCGACTACGACTTCATTAAGCGTGACGTGGAGGAGTTCTGCCAGAAGTATCAAGTGCGGATGGTGGCGGTTGACCCGTACAACGCAACGCACTTGAGCAATCAACTCGACGGCTTGGGCATCCCGGTCAAGCGATACCCGCAGGGGTTCGCCGGAATGAACGCTCCGGGTCGTCAGCTAGAGTCGATGCTGGCAAACGGCAAGATTCGTCATCAGTCGCCGGTGCTGGATTGGCAAAGCAACAACGTCGCAGTGAGGCAGAACGCAGAGGGATTAATACGACCGCTCAAGCCGAAGCAAAACAGTGGCGAGCGAGTGGACGGCATCATCGCACTGGTCATGGCGATCGGTGCTTGGATCGGTGAAGAACAGAAACCGCCAGCACCAGAACCGCAGATCATTCTCCTATGAGCCTTGAATCCGAAATCAAGTCCGGCATCTACGACATCACGCCCGAGCGGCGGTTCTTCGGCTCGCTGCTCGACGACGACTACGGATTTTCACGCGGCGCTTCCGCTGGTGTCAGAGTCACCAGCGACAACGCCTTGCAGACCTCGACGGTCGTGCTGGCCTGCGTTCGCGTGCTCTCAGAGACGGTCGCCAGCCTGCCGCTTCACCTCTACGAACGGCTTCCAGACGGTAGCCGCGTGCGATGCCCTGGCTGGCTGGATCACCTTCTCAGCGTTGAGCCAAACTCGTGGCAGACTTCGTTTGAGTGGCTTGAGACGTCGATGATTCATTTGTGCCTGTGGGGTGCATGCTACTCAGAGATTGTTCCCGGCCCAGCTGGTGCGGTGTCTGAGTTGATTCCGCTGCACCCGAGCAGGATGAAGGCCGAGCGGATCGAAAACGGTCGGCTACGATTCACATACACCGAGCCGACCGGACAAAAGACGATCTACTCGCAGGATCAGATTTTCCGCGTGACGTGGTTTTCATCGGACGGTATCAACCCCAGTATCCCGATTGACCTGGGCAAGGAGGCAATCGGGCTGGCTCGTGCCTGCGAACTGCACGGTGCGAGGTACTTCGGCAACGGCGCGCGCCCAGGCGTTGTGCTTGAGACCGAGGGCAACATGGCTCCCGAGGCTGCGGAGCGGCTACGAGAGAATTGGGAGCGTCTTCATCGCGGGCCAGACAAGTCGAGTAAGACCGCTGTGCTGACCGGCGGGCTGAAGGCTCACGAGCTTGGCTCAACCAATACGGATAGTCAGTTTCTGGAGGCTCGCCGTTTTCAGACCGAAGAGATATGCAGGCTTTACCGCGTTCCGCCGCACATGATTCAAGACCTGACGCGAGCGACCTACAGCAACATCGAGCAGCAGAGCATTGATTTCCTGCAATACTCGATTCTCCCTTGGCTGCGACGGTTTGAAAAAGCAATCGCCCGCGATTTGATCGCGCAGCCGGTTGGCTACTTTGCGGCGTTCGATACGTCGCACTTGCTGCGTGGCGATGCTGCCGCCAGGTCGGCGTACTACTCGTCGGGGCTGGATCGCGGAATCTTTTCGATCAACGAAGTGCGTGCGATGGAGAACCTCAATCCCATCGACGGCGGTGACGTGCACTACTTCCCGCTGAACATGACGACGGTCGAGAAAATGGCGCAGGAGTCGCTGACTCCGTCGCCCGCTGGTGGCGAGACTGCACCAATGAGCGAGGCCACGCAGGCTGTTGAATCGCAGCTGAACGGCTCGCAAGTTCAGTCGCTCCTGCAAGTGCTCGCAAACATTCCGACAGGACTGCTCACTAAAGACGGTGCCGTCGCCGTCGTCGAGGCAGCTTTCCCGCAGCTAACGCACGACCAAGTAGTTGGCATCGTCAGCGGAGTGAACTTGAACGCTCAACCGGAGCCTGTTGTAAATGCCGTATGACGAGATTGACTTCACGCCGCCGGATGGCGTGAGATCCGAAGCTAAGAAGGGCTTGGAGTGGCGAAAGAAGTTCAATCGTGGCGGCACAGCAGTCGGCGTGGCTCGCGCTCGCGATTTGTCGAATGGCAAGACTATCAGCGCAGATACAGCGAGGCGGATGGCGAGCTACTTTGCTCGGCACGAGGTGGACAAGAAGGGGATGGGCGTTGTGGGGCGGTGACGCCGGGAAGTCGTGGAGTTCAAAACTAGTCAGACAAATGGACGCAGCCGACACGGACAGGAGTGCAGCGATGGAGAATAGCAACATTGAGAGACGGTTCGTGGCCGTCGAGCAGGAAGGCTTGGAGATGCCGCTTCTTCGTGTTGAGCGGCGCGCCGCATTCGAGGGCAGCGATGAGAAGACCGCCTACATCGTTGGCTACGCTGCTCGCTTTGGCGTCGATTCGCTGGACGGTGCGGTTGGTGAGTTCACCGAGCGAATCGACCCAGGTGCGTTCGCCGTCGTCTCCGAGCGGCGCGGCCGCAAAAACCCGCTGATGACGCGGGCGTTGTTCAACCACGACAGCAATATGCCGTTGGCTCGCTATCCAGACACGCTCAAGCTAAGCGTTGACGACATCGGCCTGCGATATGAGTTCCCGGTGCCAGCCACGACCTACGGGCAGGATTTGCTCGCGCTGGTCGAAGGCGGGATCGTGCGTGGAAGTTCGTTCGCGTTCACGATCGCCCGAGATGGTGAGCAGTGGAGCGTTGACGAGAACGGGCGGCATATCCGCACGATCACTCGTGTGGGAGAACTGTTTGACGTTGGTCCCGTGACGTACCCTGCGTATGGCGATGGCGGCCTGACCGTAGCAAGGCGGTCGTTTGATATGCAGTCGGGGCAAGCCAAGCAGCGAGCCGAGGCCAGCGAGAAGCTGCTGCAACGGGTGGCTGAGATCAAGGCTAGACGCGCTGACCTCACGGAGTGGCTCAAGGCTAATGCTGCACGCTAAAAAGCGATCCGGCGATACATGCGAGTGCGGCGAGGGTCGCATGAGGACGATCACCAGCAAGCCTCGCGGCGAATTTCAGCTTCGCTACCTTGAGTGCAAGCTGTGCGGCGTGCGATGCCGCTGCATCGTGAGAGCCGCCGACATCCGCAAGCGTTCTACATAGAACGCATTGCAGCGACGGGTTTGACGTTTCCTCCTACGTTCGATGGCAGAGGCGTTGTTGCCTTTGCACGAATCACTTGGAGGTTTCTTCTCATGGCCGACCCAATGCCCGTCGATCCCGCCGCCGATGTCGTCGCTGACGGCAAGCAGGTCAAGATGCTGCTCGACACCCTCGCCAGCGTGCTGGCTGAGATGGGCGTTCTGGGCGACGAAGGCGAAGCCGAGTCCGTCGAGACCGAGACGGAAGTCGCATCGGCCGAGCGGACTGCCAAGCAGGAAGAGCTGCTCAAGCGAGCCGAGGGTCTCAAGAGCCAGATCGAGCGGCTCCGCAAGATCGCTGCCAAGGAACTCGAACTGCGTGCGGTTTTGAACCGTGCCGCTCCCGCCCCTGCCCCGGTCGTCGTCAAGGCTGACGCGGCCACCATCACCGAGGAAAAGTCCATGCCCAACTTCGCTGTCCCGCGTGTCTCGCATGTTCGTGGCTTCCGCCCCGGTGCCGACGTTGGCGAGCGGGCCTACAAGGCTGGTCAGTTCTTCCGCTCCGCGTTCGGTGATACCGAGGCCAAGCGGTGGATCAGCGACAACGCTCCCGAGTACCGGGCGCAGGGCTACACCACCGACACGCTCGGCGGCAATCTGCTTCCGGCTCCTGTGCTGGACGAGGTCATCGTGCTGGTCAACCAGTTCGGCCAGTTTGTGCCAAACGTCCGCAGCGTGACCATGACCGCCGAGACGCTTTCGATTCCGAAGCGTTCGGGCGGGCTGACCGGCTACTGGGTTTCGGAAAATAATACGATCAGCGATTCCAACGCATCGTGGTCGCGTGTCAACCTCGTCGCCAAGAAGCTCGCCGTGTCGAATCGGCTCAGCAACGAAATCTTGGCCGACTCGATCATCGACCTGTCGTCGTACATCGTGACCGAAATCGGCCGGGCGTTCGCGCAAACCACCGACCTTGCTGGGTTCCTCGGTGACGGCACCGCGACCTACGGCGGAATCACGGGCGTGGTCAAGGCGTTGTCCACGAAGTACGACAACGCGGGTAACGTCTCGACCGGCAACGGCGGCACGGCTCTCAAGGGCATGTACCAGAGTGCCGCTGCGACGAGTTTCGAGACGCTCTCCATCACGGACTTCACGACCGCGATGGCGGCTCTCCCGCTCTACGCCCGTGCGAATGCCAAGTGGTTCATCTCGCCCGCCGGTTTCGCGGCGTCGATGCAGCGGCTCGCTCTCACCAGCGGCAGCGGCACCGGCCTTGCGGGCGGCAACAGCCAGAACGACGTGCAGAACGCACTCGGCCTGCGTTTCATGGGCTATCCGGTTGTGCTGGTCAACGTGCTTGACTCGACGCTTGGCACCGACAACAGCAAGGTGAAGGTGCTGTTCGGTGACCTTGAACTCGGTGCCATCTACGGCGACCGCAAGGCCATGACGATTCGCACCAGCACCGAGCGGTACGCCGAGCTCGACCAGACCCTCATGGTCGCCGTGAATCGGTTTGACATCGCCGTCCACGGCACTGGCTCGACCTCCGAGGTCGGTGCGATCGTGGCGATGCAAACCAAGGCTGCCTGATGCCTCGCATCACTGCTGTGACAACTTCGGTAGGGTATGCCGATCTTCAACGGCATACCCTACCGTCATTATGTGAGTTCGCAGATCGAGTAATTGTCGTCACTGCCCCAGGCGACGAAGCTATATCGCTAGCGGCTGAGTGCGGTGCGGATGCAATCGTAAGTGCAGCCGTGAGGGACCGCGGGGCGTTGTTCAACAAGTCGGCGTTGGTACGGCTCGGCCAAGAGGCGGCGGATAATGGAGCGGATGACTGGCTGCTGCTGATTGACGCCGACACGCTCATTGACCCGTCTCAGCGGTACGCCTGCAACTTTCATTTGCGTGACGCAACGGCACTTTACACGTGCGTTCGGCACACGGCACAGACGCAACAAGACTTAGAAAGCAAGCAGTGGACGAGCGACAGCACGGTGGGGCTGGGGTATTTTCAACTGTACAACCCGCACGGTTCTGGCAACCCGCTGTACGCCGAGTGGTCTCTGGATGCATCGGCTTGTGACATGGAGTTCAAGGCTTTGTTTCCGCAGCCCGTCGTGCTGCCGTTCTCTGTGATTCACCTCGGCCCGGCTGGCGTGAACTGGTACGGGCGAATGTCACCGAGATGGGGCTAGTTCATGCAATACAACAACCTAGTCTTCACCAACTACTATCTTGGCGAAACTGGACGGCGGTATCGCTCGCTGCAACGGATCGTCCAGCCCATCGTTGAGCCTGTTTCGCTCGCGGAACTCAAGGCACACGTGCGCGTCGAGACTGAGGACGAGGACGATTATCTGCTCGGCCTCATCATGGCGGCGAGGCAGTATTGCGAGACACGCATCGAGCGGTGTTTCGTAGACACGCGGCTGGAAATGAAGCTGGACACGTTTCCTGTCGGCATCGAGCTACCGCTGCCAATGCCGCCGTTCTCGCCTACGGCAGGACGGCAGTCGATTGAGGTGAACTACCTCGACGTGACGCTGCAAGAGCTTGCCGTCACCGAGGCCGTGCCGGTCATCACAAGTCAGCCCGGCACGTTCCTTGCCCAGCGAGCCAGCGTGCCCGCAGTGCTGACGCCTAACGTAAACGGCTACTGGCCAGTGACTGGGCCGATCAGAGCAGCCGTCACGATTCGCTGGTGGGCCGGATACGGCGATTCGGGGCGATCGGTGCCCAAACCCATTAGGCACGCCATCCTCATGCTAGCGGCTCACTGGTACGGTCAGCGAGAGGCCGTGAGCATGAACGGCAGCGCAGCGTCGGTTCCTTTTGGCGTGGATGAACTTCTCTCAATGTTCTCTTGGGGGAGCTATGCCTAACGCAAATGCCCGCGTATCTGTTGCACTAACGGCTCAGGTGCGGGACGACGGGGTGTTTCCAAGCTGCCAGACGTACCCAGCGTCGTTTGAGCGGTACTTGACAAGCGGCGCGGTCAGTGTGGTCTACGCCGTGACCGGCACCGTAGGGGCAACGGCGACGACGCTGCCGGTGGCATCTTCGTTGAGCCGGGTGAAACTCTGGTACGTCGAGAACCTTTCGACATCGGGATCGACCGCTGACGTGACTGTTGCCGGTGCCCCTGTGGTTGGCACTGTGCCGCGAGGGCAAATCGTCCTGGCCACAAACGACGCGACCGGCTGGACAGCCGCAGCCGTCACGATCACCGGCACTGCCGGAACTCCGTACAAGATCATCGCACTGGGGAACTAGTGGCACTCAACGCCGGGACGCTGCGCCGCCGCGTAACCATCGAAAAGCTGAGCGAGCAGTCGCTCAATGCCTACGGCGAGAGCGTGCAGACATCCGACCAGTGGATTGCCGTGCGGACTGTATGGGCTGGCGTCATGGCAATCACCGCTCGTGAGGCAGTTCAAAGTGATCGCACGCAGACGAGCATTAGCTACAAGGTGCGACTGCGAACTCAAAAAGACCTGACGACTAAGCATCGTCTGCGATGGCAGGGCGGAATCCTCAATATTCAAAGCATCTTGCTTCGAGGCGACCGCTTTGAAGAGCAAGAGGTGCTTTGTGCGGAGCAGGTGGACTAATGGCGAGACGAGCCGTCGGCGGCTTTGACGGAACCAAGTCAAACTCCATTCGGATGGAGGGTGCTGACAATGTGGTTGCGAAGTTGCAATCACTTCCAGAGGCCATCTCTGGTGGCTACCTCCGAGATGCGATTAAGGCTGGACTTGCCCCCGTCGAGGCGGCATTGCTTGCCAACACGCCGCTCGGCCCAACTGGCAACCTCAAGGCGTCTGTCGGCAGTGCCGTTCGCTACTACCGTGGGTCAATGGTCGCTTTCGGCGTCGTTGGCTACAAGCGAGCGGTATCCAAAAACACCGCCGACAATAAGGGTTACCACTCGCATTTTGTGGAGTTTGGAACTGCGGATCGAGTTCCAACACACGGGCCGTTTTTGTCCTCGTTCGGGATTCGCGATTGGCGGCCAGCTGGGTGGAAGGGCGACAAGTCGTGGCCGATGGTCGCTCGCCGCGTGCGAGGAGCGAGATCGCTTCATCCACTGGGAAACGCCTACTCTGCGACAAGCAGCCAAGCCCGCGACATCATCGCCCGCGAGATGGCCGCTGGTCTTGAAAAGGCGCAAGCCGAAGGGGGTATCTGATGCAACAAGACGTTCCTGAGAAGTGGGTGCATTGGAAGCTGACCAGCGACCCTCGCACGGCTAGCCTGTTCGACTTCCGCGTCTACCCGATCATTGCGCCGCAGGGGGCGACCAAGGCCGACAATGGAGGCGTGCTGACATTTGCCGTGTTCCGGCGGCTGTCTGCCAACCGTGACAGTAGGTCGCTTGCGGTAGGCCCAGAGGAGGAGGCGGTTGCGTACACGATCCAGGTGGACTCATACGCAGAAAGCTATGCCGCTGTCCGCGAGGCGGCAAACACCGTCACCAGCGTTCTACACGGAGCGACGGAAGCAATCTGGGGCAGTAACGTACTAAGTAGCCTGCTGAGAACAGAGCAGGACGACATTGTGGTGCCGGTGGACGGCAAGGCCATGCCGATTTATTCGGTCGGCCAGCAGTACGAGATCCGAGTCACCTCGACGTTCTAGGAGCAGGGATGCCAACCGATCCAACCAGCACAGTTGCTTCCTCGCAAGGCACTGGAAACTTCACTTTCAACGGTGCGTCGTACAAGATTACTTCGCTTGAAGTGTCGGCGACTGCTGCTCAGGCCGACGTGTCGCACCTTGGCACCGCCCAAGGAACCTCCCGAATCTTTCGCAAGTCTCCGTTGTCGGATTCACCGGAAGTGAAAATTGATTTCATCGGCAACTCGCTTCCGGCTGTTGGCACCAAGGCCGCGTTTGTGCTGACCGGAAACTTTGGGTCTACGAAAGCAAGTGACTGCACGAAGGCTATCTGCACGCAAGCGAGCCTCAAGGCGGCTGTCGGGGAAATCGTCAAAGGCTCTGCGTCATTTAAGCTCTCCAAGTCTTGATAGGTACATCAAATGCCAACCACTCCAACGATCACGTCCAGTCAGGGTTCAACGCTGTCGTTCGGCGGCTCTATCGGGCATATCACTGCCATCGACGTGAGCCGCGCCGCTGGAACGATCGACACCAGCGACCTGACGCTCGCTGACGGTGACCCGCGATCCTACGAGCCTGCCCAGCTGCTTGACGGCGATGAGGTCAAGGTTGAGGCTCTTTACTCGACTGCCGAGTCATACCCGCAGATCGGTGCGTCAGGCTCACTCAGTACGTCAGTCGGCACGCTTTCCGGCACTGCCGTGTGCACTGCGTCTAGCGTAAAGTACGCCGTGGGTGAAGTCGTGAAGTTGTCCATGACTTTCAAGCTCGGCGGAACCCCTGACTGATAGGGGCTGCTGATGTCTGTCACGTCGTCGCAGGGAACGTCCGTATCGTTCGCTGGCGTTACGCTTGGCAAAATTGTTGGCGTTAACGGATCGTTTTCGACCGCTGCGAAAGAGATTCGCGCGTTGTCGCCAAACGTCACTCAGGACACAGGGCAGTACCTTTCCATCTACGAGAAGACAACGTGCGACCAGACGGTTGAGCTAGAAGCTATCGCTGGCTCGTTCAACCTTGCGACTGTGGGGACAAAAGGCAGGTTGTCTGTCATCGGCACAGGCTGGTCGTTCACGTTTGGCACTGCTTACCTTGAGAACATCAAGCTGACGGCAAAAGTTGGCGACGTGCTTAGAGTGAGCTACTCGTTCAAGCGTAGTTATCAATAAACCAAAGGAGCATTTCATGCTGCTGACCAAAGAACAGATTCTCAACGCCGACGACCGGGCCTCCATCGAAACCAACGTGCCCGAATGGGGCGGTAGCGTGTACGTCCGCGTAATGAGCGGTACGGAGCGGGAGTCGTTTGAGCGCGAGTGGACTAGCACCGAAGAGAAGCTGCTTCCGCAGTACAAGGTCAAGCTCTTGCGTCGGTGCCTGTGTGATGACAAGGGCGAGACGCTGTTCAGCAACGAAGACCTTGCCGCCCTCGGAGAGAAGAACGCGCTTGTGCTGGATCGGTTGTTTCAAGAGTGCATGAAGTTGAACGGCTTCCAGAAGGACTCGGTGGAGGAAGCAGCAAAAAACTAGACCGCCCTCCGCGAGAGGGCATGCTCTCAAAAAAGTTCTATCACCGCCTGGCTCTTGCAATGGGTCGGTCAGTGAAGGAACTGCTGGCGACGGTTGACAGCCAGGAGCTTGTGGATTGGGCGGCGTACTACATCCACGAGCCGTGGGGCATGGAGTGGATGCAGGCGGCAAGGATTGCGACGACGATTGCGTGGAGTGCCGGTGCCAAAGACCTTGACGAACGCACTTTTTTGCCGGTGTATTACGACAGGCCGATGACAGACGACCAAATCAAGCGCGAGCTTGAAAAACTCGGCGGATTGTTCCAGCCCAAGGACGGGTGACAATGGCAGACGCGATCGGAAACGTGCGAGTATCGTTTACGGCGTCTGCCGCAGGCATCCGTTCTGCCGTCAACGAAAGCGTTGAGGCGATGGGCGCGATGCGTGATTCAGTTATGCAGTCGTCAGTGGCGCAGCAGCGAAATAGTCAGGCGGTTGCATCCGGCGCGGCAGCAATGAGAGAGGCTGCAAAGATTGCCAGAGACGTGCGCACGCCAGCCGAAGCGTACGCAGACACGGTTGCCAAGCTAAACACCTACTTGAGCCGTGGGCTGCTCACGCAGGAAGTCTACACGCGAGCCGTCGCAAAGGCGCAGGCTCAGATGGACGCGGTAACGAAGTCTGCGACGGGAGTAACCACGTCCGCAAGGCAGATTGAGGAAGTCTCATCATCGGCATCCTCGGCTGTTGACAGGATCGCAGAATCCTTTCGCAACGTCGCCTCATCGGTGGACTCCGTTGCAAGTGCTGGCTACTCTGTCGTTCGCCTTGGTGAACAGATAGCAGGCGTTGTTGGTGCGTGGAAGCTCTACAAGGCCGCAACCACTTCTTTGAGTGCACCAGACGGGCTGCTTCGTATTGCGTTGGGGCTGTCTCGCACGATTGCCGTAATCAAAGTGGCCGAGGCTTCGTTCTCGGCGTTTGGCGTTGATGTGAGCGGCGTTGCAGACGTTGCCACCAAGGCAAGCGTGGCGATGGCGTTGTTCAAAGCCACTGGAGCGGCTGGAATCTCGACGGCGGGGATTGCCGCGTATGCCACACAGCTAAACGCCACTTTTGGGATCACTACCGCATTTACTGCTGTTTTGACGAGGCTAGGCGTCTCGGCAGCTACGCAGGCGGCTGGGTTCGGCGTGCTGTCTGCCGGGGGGACGGCACTCGGCGGCGTGCTGGCGAGGCTGGCGGCGTTTTCCGTCCCCGGTTTTGGGCAGCTTGCGGCTGCTGTGTACCTGACAGGGAAAGCGTTCTTTTCATCGCGTGACTCTGCAAACGAAATGGCGACGAGCGTTGCCGCGTTGAACGCTGAGGCTGCGCAGCTTGGGACGACGTTCCAAGATTTGCAAATCCAAAAGGCTCTCGACGCTGGCAGAACAAGAGACGAAGTCGCAAAGCTCGGGCTGGCTTTGTCGTCTCTGGATGCCAAGTCATTTGACGATCTTGCGTTTGCAAACGAGCGTGCCGCCAAGTCCTCATCAGACCTCAAGGCTGCTGTGGCTGCGACCGGGGCATCGATTGCCGGTGCATTCACTGGGGCGTTCGCCGGTATCAGCGACGGGGTGGCGTCGCTTACAGCTGGCTTCGCTGATTTTGTTTCAGGAATCAACGCAATCATAGACCCTATCGCCTCGGTGCTGCGACCAATTGGAACTCTGTTCGGCGCAGTGGCGCAAGGAGTGTTGCAACTCGCTGGAACGTTTCTGTCTGCCAGCGGGGCCGTCTTGCGTTTTGGGGGCATCCTTCTAAATCTGGCGTTGTCTCCGTTTATTGTCGGCCTTAACAACCTTGCCGACCTAATCCGCTCTGCCGTAGGGGCGGCTTTTGACTATATCGGCGGCAAGATTGCTGCGTTTCAGTCGCAACTCACGCAACTGCAAAACTTGTTGGCACAGATCCCTGTGATCGGCAAGGCGTTTGCCTCGTCTCAAGGGGGCAACGCTGGAAACGCCAAGCAAGTCAGCCCCGCTGGAGACTCAGCAGAAAAAGCAGCAGCCGCCGCCGAGGCAATGAAAGAAGCTGCCAGAGAGGAGGAGCAGGCACAGAAAAGCATTACGGACGCTATTCGCTCACAAAAGTCTGCCTTGTCCTCGTCTATCGACAAAGCATCGGAGTTTGGGCAGGCTGGTTTTGATGCTGCGGTGAAGTACCAGCAAGAACTGCGCCGCCTGGAGTCGCAGTTGCAAGACGGCATTCTTAACGAGACTTCTTTTGGAGACGCTGCAAAGCAGGCCAAGTCAGCGTTTGACTCGCAGTTGAAGTCCATCGAGGACCGCAACCGTGCGGCCGAGGAAATCACGAAGGAGCTTCAGAAATCTACTTCGGCTGGTGCCTCGCTTGGTGCCGCTGCTGACCCAATCCGCGCCCAGTTTGCGTCAGCCGCCGAGCAGATCAAGAAGGATATGCAGGCCGGATTGATCTCGCCAGAGGATGCAAAGGCGCGGATGGGCGAAGCCGTCGATGCGATGAACGACGAACTCAAGCGGCTGGGCGAGGATCAGAAGTTTGCCGAAAAGATACGCGACTCGCTCAAGAGCGAGATAGACAAAGTCAACGAAGAACTCGCAGCCATTGACAAGAACCAGACGCTTACCGACGACGAGAAAGACAAAGCGAAGGCAAGGGTGCGAGAGAAGGCTGCGGAAAACCTTCCCGGCAAGACATCGCAAGACGCCTCGGACAAGTTCCGCGAGGCTCAAGAAAAACTGCGAGACGCACTCGACGCTGGCATCATTGATCCAACTCAGTTCCGTGAGCGGATGGGCAACATCCGTCAAGAGCTTGAAGACTCTGTTGCGGACGCGAAGGACAAGCAAGAACGCAACGCTGGGCCAGACCGCCGTGCGGTGGGTGCTGCCGAGGTCAACTCCAGCGAGGGTGCCAGCACGTTCTTCCGCCTGCTGCGAGGCCAGGACGACCCGACCAAGAAGCAACTCAAGGAAATGGAAAAGCAAACGCGATTGCTCGCGAAGGTGGCTGACGATCTCGCCGACGCGGAGGTTGTGAATATATGAGTGTCATCGCATGGCGCGAGGTGATCGACGGGCGTGGTGCCACGCAGAGGTTCGCAGAGAACGTCAAGTGCAAGCGGACGTTCATCGCCACCGTCGACGACCCCACGACGCCGGTCTCGGAAATCAACAATAGCATCGGCGTGTCTTGGCTCGACCCGCACCCTGAGTTCCCTGCGGTGTACGTCACTGATATGTCGTGCCAGAACGACGGCGACCCGTTGCACTACAAAATTGAGTTCACCTACGACCTCATCAAGCCGGAAGACCGGGCTTCGATGCCGTGGGACCGCGCTGATAAGTTTTCATTTAGCGGAGGCACGACAACGGCTCCTGCTGTTGTTCATTACAACGAAGGGTTTGGCTCGCCTAAGTTAATTGTCAACACTGCTGGCGACCCGCTGGAAGGAGCCGAGCGAGAGTGTGCGGAGTGGCGTATTACCATCACTGGCAATCGGCAATCATTCCCATACTCGCTGGCAATGTCGTACATCAACGCAGTCAACAGCGACTCGTGGAGCGGCTTTCCTCCAGGCACGCTCAAGTGTCAGAGCATTAGCGGACAGCGTGACGTAGAGCAGGTCAACAATTCTGAAGTGCCGTACTGGCAAGTCTCCGTTGAGTTGGCCTACCGAGCCGAGGGCTGGGCGTTGAAGCTGTGGGACGTTGGCTACAACGAACTCAAGAGTGGCAGTCGGCAGAAGATTCTCGACAAGCTGAAAGAGCCCGTCAGCGAACCTGTCGCGTTGAGCAACGGCGTTGCCAAGACCGCAGGCCAGCCGCCAGACATGCTGACGTTCAAGGTGTACCGCGAGGCGTCGTACTCTGGCGTCTTCACACAACTCCCGTCGTGACGCATGGCATCCCGCGACAAAGCCAACAAATCAAAGGGCGTCACGTTCACGCATGACGCCGCCAAGGCTATTGCCGACACTGTCCGCACCGTGCAAAGCGGCGATAGAAAGCAGGTCGGCATTCGCGGCAGCGGTAGTGCTTACGCATCGTCGCACTACCTGAGTAAAACCACTGAGGCGTGGGCAAAGGGAAGCAGCCAGACGCTGACTATCTACGTTGGCGACCCCGGCAGCGAATCAGCGTCGACCGGCAACACGGTCACGGCATGGAACAAGCACGACGATGTGGCGTCGGATGAATGGGTGCTACTTGCCCGCGCTAACGCCACGTTCTACCTCGTTGGTGGTGCTGGGAGCAGCGTAAAACGTGGAACTTTTACAGGAGCGTGGGGCAAGGATTCTACTGCCACAGTATCTGATGCCACGGCTGCTGGCGTTACCTATTCAGCGAAAAACTACCTAACGTCTGTCAGCGGTAGCGGATCTCACGATTGCATCATTGCTCGCGTTGGGTCTGAGTGGGTGCTTGTGTCGTTTGATCTACTGCAACTCGACGGCTACAGCAGCGGGAAGACGCAAGTTCTTGGCACCGCATCTGGCTCTCTCAAGTGGATTGACACCACGGCCTGCACCTAATGACGCTAGCAACCAAGAACGGCGCGGTCATCTTGAAGGCGGGCAAGCTCGCAGAGAACTGCGGGTGCTGCGTAGATCCTAGCACTCCGGTGTGCAAGCAATATACGTTTTCCGTCGATTGGGGACAGTTTGGCGGCTTTCGTCCGCTCGCCCCCTGCTACAAAGACGACGCAATGTTTGGCGCACAAACTGTGTCAGTGCCGGATAGTATCTCGTTGCCAGCCAGTGTGACGATAACCGGCTACGCGGACGACGACCTCGCCGTGAACGGGAAGTCCGTTAGCCTTTCGCAGTGTCGTCAAAGCGGTGCAGTTAGCGCGAGCCTTTGCCTCAACGAGCAGTCGTTTGAGATTGCAGCTATCGACAATTTTGGCTGGCTCGCAAACTACGACGTGAATGTTTGTTTTTCTCCTAACCTGCAAGGCGCGTGCTGCGAAGGCACGACGTGCACGGTCAAGCCAGCGTGCGAATGCCAAGGAACGGGGCAGACGTTCAAGGGTGTGGGAACGACGTGCGCGACGAATCCGTGTGGATGCTGCAACGCGGATGGAACGCCGAAGCAGGGAAGCGGATGCGCACAGTGCTGGTGCTTCTGCGGAGATGGCGCGGCTGCATACCCACGATTCATCAATGTAACTTTGTCTGGCACCTATCAGATGTTTCGTCCAAAGTACGTTGCTGTCCCGGGTGGGTTTCAAGAAAGCGGAAGAGAATACAGAGACAAGTCGTTTTCGTGCAGCATAACTTTGTCTGCGATCTCTACTCCTTCACGTTCTAATTGTCCTGGCTGGACTTACGGAACAGGATCAGCACGCCTTCCGCTTGGGAACGGTGGTGCAACTGGCTACGTTCTCATTGACTACCCAACTTTTCCTTCAACAACATCAGCACAGTTTGGGGTGCGTGTTGAGATTGGCGACTTATCTGAGTTCTCTTCGTATTCAGATTGGAGGACGAGCGGCTTCTACATTCTCGGAAGTCAACTTCCGATTACATCCACTGGCGTTCAAAAGTCTGGAACTTGTTTCTCTGATATTGCCGGAAGCTTTACGGCAAGCCCAAACGGAGTTCCAAACGACACGGCGACGTTTGCAGTGGTCAATGGATCAATTGCAGGGCTGCAAGCATGAATGCTCTCTGTCAATGCGACCCCGTCACCAAACGCTGCACGGCCTGCGGAGTCGATGACTTCTTCTGCGGATCTGCCAGGGCGTGCCCGGCCCCGGCTGCGAAAATTACTGAGGCTCCACCCACCAACGGCCCCGGCACTGAGCTAAAGAAACTCCTTGCCCGCGTCGGCATCACCGCCACGCCTGACTGTGCCTGCAACGCTCATGCTGCCGAGATGGACCGTCAGGGGGTCGAGTGGTGCGAGTCCAACCTAGACACGATCGTCGGCTGGCTCCGCGAGCAGGCCGCTGCTCGCGGCCTGCCGTTCCTCGACGTGGCTGGCAGGTTGCTGGTGCGGCGGGCGATCGCCAATGCACGAAAGAGCGACGGTTAGTCCCACCGTTTCTATGCTCACGATATGGCTATTTTCGAGCAACTCCCCGGCACGCTGGACGTGTATTGCACAGTAGGAGACGAGGTGCCTCTGGCTCTCGACTTCGCTCGCAATATCACCGGCTACACCATAACCAGTGCGGTATACGTTTATTCGCAGACGGTTCCGACTTCCGGCGGCGAAGCCGTGCCGCAAGCTGGCGCAACGGTTTTTACTCCCTCTCTGACCATTGCTGATGCCACCACTGGCAAGGTGCTGTTTGGCTGCTCTGAGGCGCAAACGGCCATGCTTTCGCCGCTCGGCTCATACAGATGGTTCGTTCGGTGGGTAGTTGGTGGCGTGACTCGCACCGTTGTCAGTGGGGTTTTCCAAGTCTCCAATCCGTGACGCATGAGCGAGCCAATAACAGTTACGGTCACGTCGCTCGCACCGGATTCCGTAACGGTGAACGGAGCGTCGTCGCAGTCCGTTCAAATCCTCAACGGCGGCTCGGTCAATGTGCAGGTTGGCACCGTTGCTCCAAGCACGCCCACGATCGTTTCGGGCACGCTGGAAATCAACAGCGTGACGACGCTGACAGCGGGTTCTGCGGCATACGTCAAGAATGACCAGGGCACGGCCTACGCGGCCAAGCTCGACATCGGGATTCCGGCTGGCCCAGCAACTAGCGTAACCGTTGGAAAGACCACGACGCTTACGGCAGGCAGCAGCGCAACGGTAACCGGAACGGCGAGCGGCGGAAATCTGTCTCTGGCGTTTGGCATTCCTGCCGGTGCTGCTGGCACAAACGGCACGACGCCTGCGATCGCCGTGACGGCCACCACGCTTGCGGCTGGCAGTGCTGCTACCGTCACAGCTACACCCAGCAACGGCGGCGCGAACGTCTTGCTGGCGTTTGGGATTCCTCGCGGTGCTGACGGTGCTTCCGGTTCTGGCAGCGGCTCGGGCGTCTCGCTGTCCAACGCAACGCCATCCGCTCTCGGAACGGCCTCGGCTGGCACAAGCGCGTCGGCCAGCCGTAGCGACCACGTCCACGCCACGCCGGTAATCAGCTACAGCAACCTGACCAACGTGCCCAGCACGTTCCCGCCATCGACCCACACGCACACAGCCAGCCAGATCACCGATTTCTCTACGGCTGCGTCTACAGCTGCACCCGTGCAGTCGGTACAGTCGAGGACGGGGGCGGTCGTGCTGACAAAGAGCGACGTGGGGCTGTCAAATGTGACGAACGTCGATGCCACTCAGCGGTCCAACCACACCGGCACTCAGACGGCGTCGACCATCTCTGACTTTGCAGCCGAGGCAGCGAAATATGGTCCGGTGGTCAGCGTGGTTGGGCGCACGGGTGCGATCAGCCTGTCGACCTCCGACATCTCTGGCCTACAAACGGCACTCAACGGCAAGCAGGCGGCGGGCAATTACGTCACGGCTGTGAACGATCTGTACGGCGGCGTGAAACTTGCAGCCGGGACGAACATCGCCATCACCGCGTCGGGCCAGACGATCACGATTGCGTCGACGGGGATCGGCGCAAACGACGTGGTGGACGGTGGCGTGTACAGCGGGCGGCTGATTCTCAGCAACACGGTGTCTTTCACCACGCAACCAGCAGACACCACTGCGGCGTTCCGCTCCGCGACGTTCACCTCTCAGGCTACGACCTCGGCGGGCGGCCTGTCGCTGCGTTACCAGTGGCAGCGCAGTGATGACGGCGGCACGACCTGGGCGGACATCTACGGGGCAAGGTCAAAGACCTTGACGGTGTCGCAGCTAACGTATGCGGCGGACAATAACGACAGGTATCGAGTTGTCGCTTCGTCGCTGGCGGCACAGAGCGTGGCTAGCAACGCGGCCAAGCTGACGATTGAGTCGCAAGGGTGGCAGCAGTTGGGGGCGACGATTAAGGGCGACACGGCTGGCTTGGACTTCGGCGGCGAAATGGCGGTAGGTGGTACTGGCGCGAATACGGTTATTGCTGTTGCGTCGTCGGGGCTTGTCAGCTCGCGAATTAACCAAAGCATCGGAGGTATTGTCCGAGCTTTTGTTTGGAACGGAAGCGGCTGGGTTCAGCGGGGGAGCGATTTCTCTGGGGCAGCAAATGATAGGCTCGGCTCTGGTGTTGCCGTAAGCAGGAGCGGAAACTTTCTTTGCGTCGGCCGCTACGCAAATTCAGGCGGTGCGACTACTTATGTTTCTGTGTACTCGTGGGATGGGTCGTCGTGGATTCAACGTGGTTCAAGTTTTGGACCTTCATGCACTGGCGTGTCCTTGAGCGATGACGGCACGGTCGTAGCTGTCGGAGCTTGGGCTACCAATAAAGTCTCAGTTTTCAATTGGACTGGATCGTCATGGACTCAGCGTGGTGGTGACATAACTGGGGCTAACTCCAACGATGGCTTTGGACATTCGGTGAGCCTAAGCGCGGCAGGTGATTTGCTCGCCGCCTCTACATGGAGTGAGGCATACTCTCGCGTCTATCGCTGGAACGGGTCTAGCTGGTCGCTAGTAAGTGGGTTTTCCGACTACGCATCTAGATCAGGCAGTGTGGTGGCATCGCAACCTGATCAAGCCGCTAGCTACTTCAGTACGGTACGGCTGTCAGGAAACGGAAGAGTTTTTGCCGTGGGGGCGTGGGCAGCTAACGGAGCCAAGGGATACGTTCGCGCTTACGACGTGAACGTGTCCACATCGAGTCTATCTCTGAGAGGCTCTGAGATTAATGATAACGCTCTAGGTTCTAACTCACTGTTCGGCAAAAGCATTGACGTAAGCGACGACGGCAGCGTCGTAGCTGTGACGTGCAATGACTACCAGTCAAGCAACATCGTTCGCACATACGTTTGGAACGGCTCTGCTTGGGCCAGTCGCGGTAACGACATGGTTGGCGTTTCCAGCGATGGCTCGACGAACAATGACATCGGCGCGTTTACGGCAAGGTGCGTCCGAATGACGGGCGACGGCGATGTCATCGCCGTGGGCGCGCCTTTTGGCGACGGCAACGCGACTGATTCCGGCGTCGTCCGCGTCTACGGATATGCGGGTTAACATATGCCAAACGACATAAAACCTCTCCGTAGTTTCGTCCCGAACTTGATCCCGCTCGCCAGCGAAATCTCAGAGGGCGAGCTTGCCGTCAACTGGAATGACGGTCGCCTGTTCACTAAGGACGCCGAAGGCAACATCGTTGCCCATGAGATCGGCGGTGCGTCTAGCGGTGGCGCAGTTAGCATCTCTGGCGGTTCCGCGAACATCGTCGAGGCGGCAACAGCGGCGGGGTTCCCGAGTGTCGGTAGTGCAGGCACCCTGTACCACGCAATTAATACGAGCCGAATTTACTTTTACGACGCGAGCGGCGTGTACGTTGAAGTCGGCACGTCTGGTGGCGGCGGCTCTGGGTCGCTCTCTGCGAGTGTGACTATACCGTCCACGGGCGACCAATACTGGGACTCGACTGTGCTGCTTCTCAAGGGAGACGGCAGCCTGACGGACAGTTCCAGCTATGGCCGCACGATCACGAACTACGGAGCGGCGGCTAACGGCACTGCGAAGTACGGCAGCAGCTCACTGTCATTCAGCGGCTCGTCGTCTTACCTGCGAGTGACTGGCAGTTCTGCGTTCTCGCTTCCGGGTGATTTCACCCTGGAGTCGTGGGTTTATTTCAACGCTGCGCCGTCATCGTTTGATGGTGCGTATGGTGCGTGCATCATGGCGACGTACCCCGCAGGCAGTGGCGGGTGGCAGTTGCGGATCAATGGCACGTCGACAAGCTACACCACGGTTAATCTCTACACGGGCATTACGGACCTTAACTGGACTGGCACGTTTGCTATCAATCAGTGGCATCACGTTGCAGTTACTCGGTCTGGCTCCAGCGTCAAAGCATTTATCAACGGAGTTCAAGCGGGATCGACGGCGACGTGCAGTGACAGCATGGACTCGTACTCTGGCGATGTATGGATAGGTCGATTGAACGCGCCGCCGTATTACTTCCAACTAAACGGACTTCTTGACGACTTGAGAATTACAAAGGGCGTGGCGCGTGCGTTCACGCCTCCAGTCGCCACCGCTGCGATTGGAACCTACACGGCACCGCAGACGCTGCCAGTGGTATTCGCGTGATTGACCCAAACATCTAAGGAGCACTCATGGCACTCTCATTCCCGTCATCGCCCAGCGTGGGCCAGACCTCAACGCAAAACGGCAGAACGTACACCTGGACTGGTTATGCGTGGGAGCTCGTTGCCTCAACGGCGATAGTATCCAGCGTGGCGGGCCGCACAGGGACGATAACGCTTACTGCCGCCGACGTGTCTGGCGTTGTCAGTAGCGTGGCCGGTCGCACCGGCACGGTGACGCTGACATCTGCCGACGTGTCTGGCGTTGTGCCGTCGACGACGACCGGCATCACGGGCGCGACCGCCATCACTAACATCGTATCGCTGACGCAGTCATCGTATGACGCGATCGGCAGCAAGAGCGCGACCACTCTCTATATCGTCAGCGGGTAATCTGTGGCTATCAAGCTCGGCACGGCAACACCGTCTAATTACAAGCTCGGCTCCGCGAGCGTGTCCAAGGTTTATCTTGGCGCGTCTCAGGTGTGGCCTGTGGCGTCGGCGTACACGCCAACGGCTGTGTTGCTCACGTCGGGGACGAGCTACGTCATACCGTCAGGGGCGACGAGCATGAAGGCATGGGCGGTGGGGGCTGGAGCGAGCTTGTCAGGAGGCGGTGCCGGTGGCACCGCGTACAAGACGTGGACTGTAAGCGGTGGAGCGTCAGTGGCATATGTTGTTGGCGCGCGAAACGCAGGGGCAGCGGGAGGCAACTCAACAGTCACTTACGGCGGCGTGACGATTACGGGTGGCGGCGGACAGAGCAGCGGCTCTAGCGGCTTTGGCACCTACTCTGGCGGTGACGGCGGCGCGAATGGCGGAAAGGGTTGGGACGACTGCGGCGGCGCAGTCGGCGGTAACTACTCTGGATTGACGACTGTGCTTTCATGCACGCGAGTACCAGCCGCAGACGTGAGCGGACTTCTGGCTGCGGTTGCCCTCGCTGGCGGAAAACGCACAGAGGACTGTGGCACTACCGCCGCGTTCGGCTCTGGCGGCGGCGACAAGTACAACCCGACAAAGGGGCCGGGTTACGGCGGCGGGCCTGGACGAAACTCATCGCTCGGCGTTAGCGGTGCGGTGGTTTTGTATTTCACATAGGCGAATTATGGGCAACATACTACGAACTCCGAATGGCAACGCTGTGCTGATGACGCCTCGCACCGGCAGTCACGCACTCGCCAAGGCTGCGCTGATTCATTTTTGGCCCGATCTGTGGCAAGAGGACGACGATCACCCTGCCGCACTGCTCCCAGTTGACGAGGGATGGGACGGCAGCAATTCAAACGTCTCCATCGTGATTCGCAATCCAGTCGAGCGATTCCGCTCGATGTGTGCCCATCGGCCAGAGCGGACCTTGGAGGAGCATCTGGATGCTCCTATTTACGGTCCCCTGCCGCAAGGCACGTTTGACCGTTACTTCCGCTTTGAAGATCAGCTTGACGACGCTGCCGAATGGCTTGGCCTGCCAATGCCGCTGCCACAGGAGGATGCGACTGACGAGGCGGCGAAGCCCGTGCTGACGCCAGAGCAGGAAGCCCGCGTGCGTGAAATCTACGCGGCAGACATCGCCCTATGGGAGTCGCTCCAGTGACCGACCACGAGACCATCACCGTCGCCCTACTCTACGCGGCCCTCGCGTTGGTCGGCCCGTTCGTGTTGTCGCGGCTCATGCGATGGGCCGAGAGTGACGACGCGGCGAACCTTGCGACTGAGATCGGGTACGCGATTGAGGGGGTGACGCGATGAAGTCGCTCTTGCTTGAAATCCTGATGACCTCGGCAGTAACTGGGTTCGTGATCTGGCGATGGACTGCTCTCCTGCCTCGCGTTTTGCGAGCGGTGCAGCCCGTGGCGACTGCGGTGTTTGAGCGGCGGCGCGAGATTGAGGCACTTCAGGAGGAGCCAGCGCGATGAGCAGCACATACAGCCAGCTACCCGGCACAATGAATTTGTCGTTCAGGCGATCCAACGATTTTGCAACCGCAATCGACTTCGACGGCACGACCCTCGTCGGGTTTTCTGTCACGGCCAGCATCACGAGCCTCGTGACTGGTACTACCGTGATATCATTCTCGACGACGATCACCGACGCCTCTGCCGGTCAGGTGCAGATCGCTCTCACAGACACGCAGACCGCCGCTCTCCCGGCTGGCACATACGGATGGCAGCTTGATTGGGTGGCTCCCGGCAGCATCCAGCGAACGGCCTTGAGCGGCACTGTGGAGGTGTACGCATGACACAGATCACGGCGACCGTCAACTCGCAGCCGATCACGGCGAGCGTCAACGCCTCGGGGAGCATCTCCGCGAGCGTCGGCTCGTCGATCGTGACGGCGAATGCTGGCGGCGGCATTGGGCCGCAGGGACCGGCTGGCACAGACGGTGGCACGCTTGAGCAACTCTCCAACGTGCAGATCGTCTCGGCACAAAATGGAGACGTGCTGCGGTATGACGCGAACAAGTGGAAGAACTATCCCGACGCCAACATCGTCGATGGCGGCAACTGGTAACGCACAGCAAGGAGGTGCATCGTGGCAAATACTCTCAGGATTCGTCGAAGGGCATTGGGCGGCGCGAGCGGGGCACCGTCCTCGCTTGCGCAGTCGGAGCTTGCATGGTCAGAGGTCGACCAGAGCCTTTTCATTGGTCAAGGCTCGGGCGGCTCCGCGACGGTCATCTGCATCGGCGGGCCGGGCACCTACGCCACGAAGTCTTATGTCACCTCGGCCGTCGCTGCCGTTGACGTGTCGAGCCAGCTTGCGAACTACCTGACGACCGCGAACGCTGCGACGACCTACCTCACGATCTCGTCTGCGAGCAGCACCTACCTCTCGCAGTCTTCGGCGAGCAGCACATACGCACCGCTGGCTTCGCCCGCACTGACCGGCTCGCCAACCTCTCCAAACGTCACGGCTGGCGACTCTTCGACGAAGATCGCGAACACCTCGTTCGTGATGACGGCGGTGGCGAATCTGGTGGCGTCTGCCCCCGACGCCTTAAATACACTCAACGAGTTGGCGACTGCTTTAGGTAACGACGCCAGCTTCTCCACGACGATCTCGACCAGCATCGGCGGCAAGCTCGCCAAGGCCAGCAACCTGTCTGACCTTACTGACGCTGCGACTGCTCGCACGAACCTCGGCCTCGGGTCGATGGCTACTCAGGCCGCGAGCAACGTGGCTATCACTGGCGGCAGCATCGACGGAATCGACATCTCAGGCGGGACGTTCTAAAAGTGGCGAACACGGTACGAATCCTCCGAAGCACAACGGCAGGCAATACGCCTGCGTCGCTTGTGTCTGGGCAGATCGCAATCAACGAAAGCGACGGGAAACTGTTCTACAGGAACGGTTCCGGTGCGGTGACGGCATTACCTACCGGCTCGTCGCTCGTCAGCTACGCGACAACGGCGAGCTTCCCCGCGACGGGGACGAGCGGGACGCTCGTACTCGCCTCTGATAGCTCCAAGGTCTATCGCTGGGAATCGACGGTTTACGTTGAGGTTGGGTCTGTGGCGACCAGCGTGTCGGCCAGTGACATCGCCACCGGCACGCTCTCGCAATCGCGATTGGACTTCATCCCGATACATTCATTCCTGTTGATGGGAGGCTAATTATGCCACAGACGCACAAAGTTTTGGGGCAGAGCAACCCGTCTGCGACGACGCTCACAACGCTCTACACAGTGCCAGCATCCACCAGCGCGGTTGTGTCAACGATCACTGTCTGCAACACGGCGAGCAGTGCGACGACCTACCGTATCGCCGTGCGTCCTGCTGGTGCGTCAATTGCGACCTCGCAGTATCTCGCCTACGACGCTGCGATTCCTGCCAACGACACGGCATCTCTCACGCTCGGGCTGACGCTGGGTGCGACCGATGTGATATCCGTGTACGCAGGTTCGGCCAGTGTCGCGTTTGCGGCCTACGGCGTGGAGATCACCTAATGTCGCTCCGTGCCGCATCTGCATCACTGGCGAGCGGTTCGCGGCTGCGGTCCACGCTGCCGCGCTCGTTCTCTGTGCGGTATCTGGTCATCGGAGGCGGTGGCGGCGGCGGGGCTGGCTCGCGAGGTGCAGGAGGTGGCGCAGGTGCGCTGATCACTGGCACGGCAACTATGACCACTGGATTTGCGTATCCAGTTGCCGTTGGTGCTGGTGGCGCAACGACAACTTGGAATAACGTAGGCACCATTGCGAACGGCACGACAGGTTCTCCGTCGCAGGCTCTAATTTACACGGCGATCGGTGGCGGCGGTGGTGCAGGCGGTGACGGAGTGGGGCGTGACGGCGGCAGCGGAGGCGGATCATTTTACAGCAACAGAGTGTCAGTAGTTATTTCGTCATTTTCCACTGGAAACGTCGGCGGCACTGGTTCGTTATATGGCCCCTCCTATTACAGTGGCGGCGGCGGCGGTGCTGGAGGAGTTGGCGGTTCTGGCACGTCGACACTGCCCGGCAACGGTGGGGCTGGTCTTGATAGCGACATCACCGGCTCAACTGTCACATATGCGGGTGGCGGCAGTGGTGCCAATGGAGGCGGCTCAACTGGCGGCACCACAACCGGAGGCGGCGGGGTTGGTAACAACGCATACCAAGCGTCACCGTCTGGTATGGCCGCAACCGTAAACACTGGCGGCGGTGGTGGTGCAGCCGGGAACGGCGGCAGCGGTGTTGTCATACTCCGATTTTCGTCTGTCTATGTAGCTACTGTCAGCGCGGGCCTGACGTTCACCAGCACTCCTGTTGGCACTGATACAGTCCTAAGAATCACGGCAGGAACAGGAACGGTTATATTTGCATAATGGCGCACTACGCATTCGTCAACGAGCAAAACATCGTCACAGAGGTGATCGTCGGTCGCGACGAGAACGAGGGCGTCGATTGGGAGGCCCACTACGCGGATGTTCGTGGCCAACGCTGTTTGCGAACTAGCTACCACGGGCGCATACGCGGCGTGTACGCAGGCATCGGCTACCGCTACGACGAGCAGCGTGACGTGTTCATTCCGCCATGCCCCGGCGAGGGCTTTGCGTTGGACGAGGCGACGGGGACGTGGGTCGAGGCTTGACCCTGCTGCGACACTGCACGCATGGCACCGTCAAAGACTCATCGCGTGAAGCTCGCCGGTCGTATGTGGGCTTGGTGCTACACGCGGCTGCGTGGCACCGCTGATGGCTGGCAGCACGACAGCAAAGACACGGTTCTGATTCACGACAAGCTGCCGCCGCAACGCCGCATGGAAGTGGACCTGCACGAAGCGTTGCACTGCCTCTATCCAGATCTGTCCGAGGAAAGCGTCACAGACGGCGCGAGAGACTTGCGCCGCTTGCTCTGGCTGCTAGGGTATCGACGGGCCGACTAACGCATGGAGGCGAAATGGCAAAAGCGAAACCCAGCCTGCTTGACGACGTCCGTGATGCGATGGCGGCAGTTCGCCACGGACAGGCCAGGTGGTACGAGCGTGTGGCACCAGAGCACCAGGCGGAACTCGCTGCCATCAAGGCAGCTTGGCGTGCCGGTGAACTCGGCAAACGGAAGAAAACGCTGGCAAGGGATCTGTCTGCCCGGTTGCGTGCGCGTGGTATCTCCGACGTTGGCGAACAGGGGGTGATCGCATGGCTCAGCGACGCTTGAGGGACGAGATCGCTGAAGACGTGAGTCACTCGCAGCAGCTGGCCGCCGACGCTGAGCTCGCCCGACTGCGGTCGGAGCTGGCGACGTATCGAAATCGGTACAAGGCGGCACTTGCTCAGATTGACCGGGAGCGGGAGCGTAATGACGCCCTGACAAGCCTGTCTGGCATCAAGCCTGTTGCCAAGCCTTTGGCCAAGTCTGCCAAGGCAGCAAAGAAGCACGACGCCACTGCTGTGCTGATGCTGTCGGATGTCCACTGCGAAGAGCGCATCCTGCCTGAGACTGTCAATGGAGAAAACGACTACTCGCTCGACGTATGTCAGCTTCGGATGAACGAATTGCAGGAGCGGTTTCTTGCCTGCCTAGAGCACGAGCGGAACCAGGCGAACATTCGCCGCGTGCTTGTTTGGCTCGGAGGCGATTTCATTACTGGGCACATCCATCCTGACTGCATGGAGGTAGCCCAGCTGTCGCCCATGAATGCCACGAGGTGGATTGCTGAGAGGCTACGGTCTCTCATCGACGCGGTGTCTGATAGCGCAGAGTCTGTCATCGTCTGCACAAACGCTGGCAACCACGGGAGAAGCACAGAGAAGAACCGCATCGCCACGGAGCTTGATCACTCGTGGGAGCAGATGATGTACTTCACGCTCGCACGCGAGGAGAAGAAAAAGAATGTGTCGTGGAGGATCTCCGAGGGGCATCTTGGCTACGTTGACCTAGATGGTTTTCTGGTTCGCCACTGCCACGGTCACTCAATTCGATTTGCTGGCGGCGTCTACGGTCTGGCTCTGCCAGCCAGCAAGGCAATCGCCAGGTGGGACGCAGGCCGCAGAGCGGACCTGACCATATTTGGTCACTACCACTCGTTCGGCTGGCTGCGCGGTGCGCGGTACGTGGCAAACGGCTCGGTGATTGGACACTCGCCGTACGCTGAAAGAGTCGCATCACCGGAGCGGCCATGCCAAGGAATGGCGATCGTTGATCATGGCAGGCGAGAAGTGACGCGGGCATATCCATTGTTCTGCGACCGCGACCTAAGAAAGGGAACCAAATGAGCCTTGACCAAATGCTGCTTGCAAACTCTGAACTGCGGCACGCCGTTGAAACACGGCTGGCTGGCGGATGCTGCGACGGCGGCAAGTGCCAGCCGAGAGCAATTGACCTCCCCGCAGACATGCCCTTTCCGCAGCCAGACGAAAGCGACGACGACGATGAGGACGACGTGCTGCGACTGGCGGGCGACTCTCTGCTGCATGCGGGTGTTCACCCAACGTCGCAGAAATATCTCGACCTGCTCGACACGCTCCGTGAGTTGCACCTGAGTAAGAGCAGCGACTACGGGTGCCCGAGCGGTACCGATCCGCTTGCCAACATCCGCAACGGCGCGACGTTTGTCGGCATTCCGGCGTTTAAGGCCGCGATGGTGCGGCTGTCCGACAAGGTGACGAGGCTCAAGACGTTCAACGCCACAGGCAAACTGCACTTTGAAGGAGTCGAGGACACGTTGCTCGACCTCGCCTCGTACTCGCTGTTGACGCTCGTCTTGTACCGCGAGGATCAAGGCAAGTGACGCAGCCGCTCACCGACGATGACCTCGCACAGATGGAACACCGGGCACGGCGTTTCAGTGGGGCGTACACCGGCACCAGCGGCACGCTCGCGGCGGACGTGATCCGACTGCTACGAGAGCGACAACGACTCTTGGCTGAACTGGCACGCAACGCGGAGCGTGTCGGGCCGTACTGGCAGCAGCCGCACGACTAGGCCACGGCGCGGCGGCAAGGGGCTTTCCACCTTTCACCCTTGTCGCCCGCTGTGTGCCTAGTCGGCTTTTTTCCAGCCCATCCAGAATGCGTCGCACCAGACTCGCTTGAATCCTGCGCCGCCTTCAACGCCGAGCAGGTTCGCAGACTTGCGAGCGAGTGCATCCAGCTCTGCCGAGGTTGGCTTAATGGCACCCTTCCTCGCCATCTCATGGCCGACAACAAAGCCATGCTCAAACGTCGGGTCGCTGGCTGGTTGGGATTGCTGCTCGTTGCGTGATTCCTCGCGACGCCGCTTCACGCCCTCGGGGTCAACGATCTGCAAGATGAATCCGACTCCTGCCACCAGGGCGATACCGGCACCGATCAGTTTCGCCAGCCGCAACAAAGTAGATTTCATTTGACGTCTCCTAGGAAAGGGGTTGTCAGCCACTCTACGGAGGGGGCCGGCGGATTGCTAGACGGTGGCGTCCTCTGGCAAGGATTCACGCTTTGACGAGTGATTTTCCCGAGCGGGACACTTCCGCCTATTCCTGTGCTATTTTCCCGTGCGGTATCCCGAGCGGGACATATCGGCAAACGTCGCTTTTTAGTCGCTTTTGGGATACGTCTGGGGGACGTGTCGCTGCGCACAACGTGACGGAATGAGAGATTACGTGTGCAGTCGAGCAAGCAGATTGCGGAGGGTGGCCTGCCGCTCCACAACTTCTTTCACGCTCAATGCCATTTCATCTGCGTATAGGTCTAGGGACACGATAGCCCACTCAATCGCCTCTCGCTCCTCGTCGGTGAGGTGAATAGCTGCGGGTGGTGCGGGCGGTGCGGGCGGCGGCTCGCTAATTGCTTTTGGGAACAAGTGCATCGTCATTTCAGTCGCTCCAGCAGCGAGCGGAGCGTGGCGACTTGGCACCACCAGCACCGAGTCCATCGGCCCGCACATCTATGGCACACGCCACGATTCATTTCAGCCGCTCCAGCAGCGAGCGGAGCGTGGCGGCGGCGGCAAGTTCTTTCTTGCAGTTCGTGCCGTAGTATTCGTCGTCAAGTTCTGCCGCAGCAATCTCAATCGCCTCCCGCTCCGCGTCTGTGAGCGTGGCGTCTAGCGTCACCGTCACGTTGCCGCCCTGCACCGAGAGCGTGGCGTCTTGGTCTGCGAGTAGTCGTATGGCTCTGCGGAGTCGCTCGTTTTCGTCAAGCAGCGATTGCGTCAGCGAAATACGCTCCACCAAAGTTTTGAATACGGTGTCCGTAAACTCTCCCTGCACACTACCCTCGCTGGGTGTAGTGTCCCGGTTCGTATTAGTGTTCATGCGTTTTTCGTCGCTTTCCTCATGCGATTGGCTCGTTGTTCCCGCTCGGGATCGCTCGCGGAGCATGGCGTCGGCCCATCGGTATGCGGCACTGCAAGCCCACTCAGGCCACCAAGATGCCATCTTCTCAAGCTGGGCTGCGTCGTCCTTGGTCAGGATGCCTGACAGAGCCGCTGCGGCGAACGTGTCGCGGTCAGTCATGCTTTGCCTCCAGCGGCTTGCCGCAGATGTGGCAGCGGTGATTGCACGGCAGGACTCCGCTCCGCACAAAAACATGCGCGGCGATGGCAGCCGTGAAGATAAGTGACAACGCCAGAATCTCATACCACCGCATCGCTCACCTCTTGCTCAGTCATTAAGCAACTCCGGCCTCTCCCTGAGCATCTCGCGAATGCGATCTAGGTGCTTCGCCGTCTCGTCGCTGATCGTGCCATGCTTCACTAGCCCGCGGCAGTATTGGTCGACCTCCCAGATGACGATCTTGGCGTCACGGCCCTGCATCGCGGCGTCGAAGTCGGATTGCTCGTCGGGCAAGCGGTAGCGAAGGATGACGTGAGGCATTTTCCAGATTCCAGAATATGGAACGCCACTCGGCGGGACTTACGGCAAACCTGCCCGCCGGGCGACGTTGTTCAGTGTGGCGTGGGCGTCAAGTGTGACGAAACCTCGGTATCTTCTAGTTTGCCGTCTGCCTTCCATTCGTTGATCCGCTTGCCGACTCGCAAAGTTCTTTGAAACCACGTTTCGTCTGCCGTGTCTGCCTGCCACTCTCCGCATGTGGTTGACCACTCAATGTCAATTGTGGGCTGTTCCCAAAAGACGCAAGGATCTCCATCTTCGTCAATGCTTTCAACACGTACTTGCGGCGGGAATCGCTGGCACTTGGATTCGTGATCGTTAAAAAATCGGCACGTCAAACAGACGTCGCCTGTCCTCTCTCCGTTATTCATCGCGTGTCTCCTAGCTGGGTACGGCATTCCGCGATTATTGCGTGCGGAGCAATCTACCGGAAATGCCGTACCCGTTGACAGAACTGGTCAAGGCGTCACGCCGCTGGATTTTCCGGCGGCTTCTGTTGGTCTCTGTCGGTCATGTCCTTTAGGTCGAGCGGCGGCAGAAGGTCTATCGCCGTGTGCTTAGGCTTGGCAATGGTGACGTCAATGTAGTGGTTTTTTGTGATGGCACCGCTGCTGTGATCAAGCAGCTGCGTTGCCGCAGCGTCGCCGCCTGCAAGAGCCATGTAGCTGGCGGCTGACTTACGCAGGCCGTGGAAGCCCCTATTTGTCACGCCTGCCCGCTTGCACAGGATGCCGTAGTGATGCCAGAGCGTCGTCTTGTCTGCCGTCCAAGGCCAGACGAGGTCGTCAGGCCCACGCCGGAACTTCTCCAGCCATTTGCACTGATCCTCGCTGATGGCTCGCAGGATGTCGCGGGTGGCTCCCTTTCGCCCTTCAGCCGGGAAGATGACGAACCGCTGGGTGGTGTCAACGTCTTGCCAGCGCAGGGCTAGGTGTGAACCGATGCGCTCGGCAGTCTCCCAACACGACCGGACAAGCGTCGGGAAGAACTGGTTGGGAGGCACCGGCGTGGGCTTTATACGGGGCCGAGGCTGCAAAGCCTGCCGCAGCAGGGCAGACACCTCATCGACCGTGTAGCCTCGCGGTATGCGTCCTGGTGCTCGTATCTGTGCGAGCGTCGGAAACTGGTCGACGTAGCGGCGTTTTGCGCAGTACGTCCACAGGGCAGAGATCTGGTTTCGGTCTTTTTTCGCGGTGGCGGCTGACCAACTGGCACGCCGCTTGGCGATGTAGGTCTGCACCACCAGTGGGTCGAGATGCTCCAGTGTCGGCTCTGTGCCGAGCGTGTCGGCCCAGCGGGCAAACGTCAGGCGGTACTGCCGCCTGCATGACTCATTGTGGGCTCTGAGTATTGCGTACTCGTTCTCGTAGACGTCTCGTAGTATCCTTGCCATCGTGCTTTCTCCAGCCGTTTGGGGTTAGTGCTTGCTAGTATACCAATGTACACAACCCATGCGGCCTATCCTCCACTTGGGTTCTGTACAGTACCTAAGGTAGAGCCGTGACGGTGTCGGAGTCAAAATGGGCGGTTTTTGAGCGTCAAATTGACAGTTCTGCTTTTGGCGTTAATATCTGGGCATGGTCATGGCATTACCCACCGGAAAGACGCTCATCAGCACGGCAGACGCCGCCAAGATTCTCGGCGTCTCGATGGGAAGGGTTCGCCAGCTGGGCCTGCTCGGAGCCAAAAAGGGCGGGCTGACACGCTACTGGGCCGCTCCAACCGCCCTCGTTTTTGACGAGGCCGAGGTCAAGCGGGTCGCCGCCGACCGGCCTAAGACCGGCAAGACCGGACGCCCAAAGGGCGGATTCAAGGCGAACTAGGCGTTTTCCGGCCTAAAACGCACCAGAAAAAATCTTTTTTCTAACCTGTTGACACTTCTAACGCCGAAGCTAGAATACACCCATGCGAGCGAATGAGACTCGCAGCCACGAACCGGAGACGAAACGATGAACGCTCTGATCAGCAACGACCGAGTGGTGGAAATCAAGGTTGGCGAGCAGGCCCGCTACTACATCTCGATGGGCCGCCCTGGCTTCAACCTTCCGGCCAACAACCGGATGGGGTACGCGACGCACAAGGCTGCTGAAGCCGCCAGCCTCCGCTGCGAAATGGCTGGCAAGCTCAGCCGAGGCGAGATATGACATTCTTCGCCCGGCGGCAACTTCGCCGCCGGGCACCGCGACCACAAGACTAGGAGACAACAAATGTCCGCATACACAGAGCAGCCTGAGTACCGCATAGCGTTCACGATGGAATCCGGTGAATGGGACGTGGTCGAGACGTTCCACGCAGCCAACAACGCTGCTGCCAACGAGTACGCCGAGGAAAACTACGGAGACTGCGATTGGTACGTGCTCAACGCGGTCGGAAAAAACATCAACAGCCGCAGCTGACCAATCGACCACGCCCGCTGGCAATTGGGCCAGCGGGCAACACGACCACAACTAAAACCCAAACACATGACCGCAACTGCAACACTCATCGACTCTGACCTTGCCGCCCTACTCGAGTACGGCGCGAAACTAGTTCCCGTGGTTCGCGGCGAGAAGCGGCCGGCTGGAATGGGATGGCCTGGCCTTGCGACTAACGACGAGGCGACGATCCAGCGTTGGCTGGCGTGCGGAAACATCGGCATCTGCCTCGGGCACGGCAACCTCATTGACATTGAGTACGACGACCACGATGCGTGGGAATCGTTTATGGCGATGACCACGGCAGACGGCACGCCGCTGCACGAACTTGAGACGCCGATGTGGACAAGCCAGAGGGGCCAGCATCATCTGTTTAGGCTTGCTGGCGAGTTGCCAGCCAAGGCATTCACGAAGACTAAAGGCGGCGTGGAGATCCGCCTCGGCGGAAGAGCAGCTCAGTCTGTGCTTCCGCCGTCTGTGCATCCGTCAGGTCGTCCGTACTCATGGCTTGTCAGCCCGCAGCAGTGCGGCCCTGCCATGCTGACGCTCGATGATCTCGGCCTCACTTACTGATCGACAGGATTCTCTCGGCCAAAAAGGGCCACGCGATGAAACGCCGCATCAACTCATTGATTCAATCGCTCGTGCTGGTCCGCTTCGGCCAGGAGCTCGGCACCGACTCCGACATCGCCCAAGCGGTTGCTCACGGCATCGATCTGATTGTTTCCACGCTCGCTAGGTTTCTCGCTGACGACTTCTAACGCCGTCGCTACCTTGCCGCACATCTAACGCCGAAGCTAACGCACACACTATACGGAAACCCAACAACAACAAACCGCTCCACAGCTTGTTTTCCAGCACTTCCGAATCGTTGACTCACAACTGGCCTTTTGTACACTGCGCCCACTAACCAAGGAGATGACCCACATGATCACGAATGACGCCCACCACGCCGAGTACCTCGCCGCTGTAGCAGCGATGCCCGAGCACACGATCAGCCCCCGCCGCTGCCTTGACGGTCACGCCATCGGCGACCACATCACGTTTCGGCTCAAGGGCTGGGGACCGTCGAGCTACGACGACGGGCGAATCGTTGACGTCAATGAGAACCTCAACGTCCTGCTGGTGGAGACGGCAGCGGACATCGTTGAGGTTGACCCGCGACCGTGGCCGGTTGGCAACGTGCTGCCGCTCTGAACGCACACAGGAGCCCGGTGGAACCGGGAACGCCAAGGACGGGAACAGTGCCGCCTAGCAGGATGCGAAAGCGGCTTTTTACGGACGAACAGACACGAAAGGACACGGAAATGTCAGTAGCAATCAGAAAGGCGAAGCGGTCGGCAACCAAGCTGCGGCTGCTTCTCACAGGCCCGAGCGGATCTGGAAAGACTTGGGGCGCTCTGCAAATCGCCAAGGGACTTGGCGGCAAGACGGTGGTGATCGACACGGAGGAAGGCAGCAGCGATCTGTACGACCAGCTGCACGAATTCGACGTGATTGACCTTCGACCGCCGTTCTCTCCAGAGCGGTACATCGAAGCCATCACCGCAGCCGAAGAGGCTGGCTACGAAGTCATCATCGTGGACAGCGTGACGCACTGTTGGAGCGGCTCTGGCGGATGCCTGGAACTGCTTGAGGACGTCGCCAAGGCTCAGTTTCGCGGCAATACGTGGTCGGCGTTCTCGGTCATCACGCCGCGCTGGCGGGCGTTCGTGGACAAGCTGCTGCGGTCGTCGGCCCACATCATCTGCTCGGGACGCAGCAAGACCGAGACTGCCCAAGTGGACGACCACGGCAAGAAGAAGGTCGCCAAGTTGGGGATGAAGCTTGAAGCCCGCGACGGGCTTGAGTTTGAGTTCACCAGCGTGCTCGACCTCATCCACGACGGGCACTACGCGACGGTCAGCAAGGACCGCACAGGACTCTTTGCCGGTGATCCCAAGCCCATCACGGTGGACACAGGAAAGCGGATTGCTGAATGGCTCTCAGGCGGCAAGGCCGTCGAGGACCAGGCGGTGATCGACGGTGCGAAGAAGGCGATCAGCGACGCCACCAGCGTTGACACGCTCGACAGATTGAACAGCAGGATCGCCCAGCGGTTGACCGAGGGGCGGATCTCGCACGAGACGACGATGGGGCTTATGTCGGCTATCGCCGACAAGAGGATGGAACTGAACCACAACACGGCTACGGCCTGACAGAAAGGAATGGATTCTCATGGATTTCATGCTTGACGACGATTTGCCCACGGCAACCCAAACGATGCAGGAGCGCGAGATTGTTCCGGTTGGCATCCACACGATGTCGATCGTGAACGTCGAAGAGGGGCCAAACGAGTACAAGCGGTCTGACGCCAACCCTGACGGGCTGTGCATCAAGCTGCGGCTCTCAACCGGCACCTACAAGTTCGTGTTCGACGACATCCCGAAGCACCTCGCGTGGAGGGCGAAGCAGCTGGCCGAGGCTGTCGGTATCGTGCCGGTCGGCGGCAAGCTGTCGCTCTCGCCTGATGATCTGGCCGACAAGACCGTCACGGTCGAAGTCAGCCACTACACGTCGAAGGCTGGCAAGGTGTCGGCTGTCGTGAAGCGGTACGTGCCAGCGACAGCAGCACCGGCTTCGGTTGCACCTGCGAAGCGCCAGACGTTGCCGCAGAAGGCTCACGCAGCGTTTAAAGAGGCGGCGGGCTCGGACGACATCCCGTTCGCTTGGCTGATGGCGGCGTTCGTCGCTGCGATTGGAGGTGCTGCATGACGAACCTCTACAAGGCGAGCGTGAGCGACCACACCCTTGGCCAGCACGGCATCGGCTACTTCGTCCAACACGGCGAACCGCAGACGGTTGGCGGCAACCCGATGGTAAAGCTCTCCGGTGGCGTGCTCGTTCCTGCCAAGGGCTGGCACGCCGAGCACAGCGACGCCGTGCTTGAGGCGGCGCAGAGGATTGAGGCTCTCGGCCATCGGCTACTCGCCCAGGCCGACAGGCTGCGAGCAGAGGCGGCGACGAAAGATCCGGTGACGGCATGAGGCGTAGATACCAGCCTGATCCAGAACCGGCGTGCATTGGGCTAGACACAGTTGTGCATGAGCTAGAGCGACTTGGGAGACCAAGAATGGCTGATTTTGTGCGCGGCTTTGAGCGGAACGAGCAGGATCTTGTCCGAGAGTCTCGCCGCTGGCAGACGCTGTACGAGCAACTGCGTGGGCCTGTTGAGCATGCGCCACGAGAGAGGCCGTTTGACCCGACTCCACCACCGGAAGCGAGTGACTGACTGCGACCGGCACGCCATTGCCGTAGCTGCTTGCATCGGAGCAGCGTTGGTCGCCCAGCGGATGGGTGGCGAGTAACTGCCGCAGCTGCGGCTTGACTCCAACAGGTAACGCAGCCGGATGCCCCACGAGACGGGGCCAATACACACGGAGGTGAGTGGTGAAGATTTACCTAGCAGGACCGATACACGGTCGCCTCGACATTGAGTGCAAGGCTTGGCGAAGCGAAGCCGCTGGCATTCTTGGCGTCCACGACATCGAGTGCGTTGACCCAATGCGGCACGACTATCGCGGCGTTGAAGACGGCGCTGCCGAAGAGATCGTCGCCTTGGACAAGGACTCCATCGACGAATGCGACCTAGTGCTCGTCAACGCCAACGAGCCCAGCTGGGGCACCGCGATGGAGGTGTTCTATGCCAACAGCATCGGCAAGGACGTCGTGGCGTTCAGCAACGCTGAGTCAATCAGCCCGTGGCTGCGTGTCCACACTACTGCGATTTTTGGAACGCTCTCGCAGGCGTTGAGCGGAATTGTGTTCAGCGAAGCCGCAGGAATGAGGTGAACTGTGCCAGGACGACCGCCAGTACCAGTCGATCGCGTCAAGCAGCTGCTCGACCAGGGCGTGAAGCAGAGCGTAATTGTCCAGAGGCTTGCAGTGTCCAAGTCGGTTGTGTCGTGCATCGCACGAGGCATCTATCTGGAGCAACGCAAATGACCCGCCCTCACTACATCACGCCGCCGCTCGAAGAGTCGCTGCCGCTGTTTCGACGCACCGATCCAGCGACGAGCAAAGCCGCAGCCGCACAGGCAGGATGCCTCGCTGAACGTCATGAGAGGCAGATCATCGCCGCGTTGCTAGATGGCCCTCGCGGGTCCAGCGGCATCGCCAATCTGTGCGGCCTGCTTCCGCACCAAGTCGGCAAGCGGCTTGCCAAGCTGGAGCGTGACGGGCGGATTGCGCAGACGGGTCGAGTTGTAAGCAGCGCAAGCGGGCGCGGCGAGCGTGAGTGGATGGTGACGGCTCGATAGGCATGGCGGCAACAACAGGCAAAGGAATGCCAGTGGCAAAGACAACTGAATATGCGTGCGACATCCTTGGAGAGTATTTCGCCAACGCGACATCGCTTCGCATTAAGTGTCGAGAGATCATCGACAAATACCTTTTTGAAGGCTGTGCAGAAGAGTTAGAGATGTCAGCCGATGACGCTGCCTTTTTCGTCGAGCTCGTTCGTCTGCGCGATAGCTCAAGGATTCCTGCCACCACCTACGTTCGGAACGTCTTGCGATCTACGCGCGATGGACAGGTCGGGCGTCACGTAGTTTTCCAGTACGGAAACGGCTCTAGGGACATGATCGGCTGGAGCAAGATCTGCGGAGGCAGGCCAGCATCGCGAGGCGTCGCGATTAACGCCATGCGAGAAGCCGTCAGGCAGCAGATGCAAGAGGCTTATATCGCAGGCTGCGATGCCGTTGGCTCCGATGCCGTTGTTCATCACGACGGCATGCCATTTTCAGAAATTGCGGAACTCTGGCTCCGTCAGATTGGCGCGACGCCAGAGCAGTTACCGCTGATGGATCTGTTTGATGGCGGTGGCTACACGCTTGCCCCTGGCCCGCTGCGTGAGTCGTGGCGGGAGTTTCACAAGAGGCACGCCACGCTTGTGGTTGTCTCTCAACGGTGGCACATCGAGCACCACGCGCAAGAGCGAGCGACAAAGAAAAGGAATGCCGGATGACATCTTCAAAAAGAATGCGGACAGCCGAGCCGCCTATTTCGCCGAGCGCAATTCCTCAGTCACTGCGCGACATCCCTCGGTGGATCTGCTGGGACTACATGGACTACGGCGACGGCAAGAAACCACGCAAGGTGCCTATCAGCGCTGGTGGTGAGTACGGCACGAACTACAACGATCCCTCTGCATGGAGGTCGTTTGATGCCGTAATGCGCGAAGCCAACGACCGTGGCGGCCTCGGCGTCGGATTTGTTTTCAGCGATGAGGACGACATCGTCGGCGTTGACCTCGACAACTGCTATGACGAACAGCAGTGGATTAAGCCGTGGGCAAAGGACGTTTGCAACGTCTTTTGTGGTGCCTTCTGCGAGCTCACGCCATCCGGCATGGGCCTGCACTTTATCGGAAGATCACCCCGCATTGCCGGTCGCACTCGGATTGAACTCCCAGGCGGAATCGGTGCCGTTGAACGGTACAGCGAAAACAGATGGTTCACGTTCACAGGCAATCCGATATGCGAAGGCGATGTAATTGACATATCGCTTCCGATGGAATGGCTCGAACGGCAGTATTTTCCCAAGCAGGAACCGACGCTACACAGCGAAAAGTCATTTGAGACTGATGTTGAGCTTGATATTGAGCTTGCTCGCGTGTGCCTAGAAAGCATCGGAAGAAACAGGGCCAGCATCGGAGACGATTGGCGTGCTGTTGGGTACGCATGCAAAGGGACGTCAGAGTCTCTGCGTGATGACTGGATTACGTGGTCTTCCCAGTGGCACGACTTCAGCCGTGAGGAGTGCCTCGACAGGTGGTCAAGGTTTGACTCTCGGAGTGGAGTCGGAACGCTTGTCTACATGGCTGTTTCCGACAGCGGAATGCCGTCAACGCAACTGAGGCGTGAGGCATGCGTACGGCTTGGTCGCATTTCGTCCCTGAGCGCCCCGATCGTCGCCGTTGATGACCGACCATCACCCACCCTCATTGATGCCATTGACGATTGGATTCGGCAGGAGGAGACGCCAGCGATTCCGACCGGCATCCCATCGCTCGACAGGCTGTTCGACGGTGGTCTGCCACTCGGGCAGATGACTGCTGTCGCAGCTGCACCCGGCGTCGGCAAGTCTGCCTTGGCACTCCAGTTGGCGATTGCCTGCTTGTCGAACGACCAGGCCATGAACGCGGCTTGGTGCTTGGGCGAGATGACACGCGCCGCCCTGGCTGCTCGGGCCGTGACTCACTGGGGCGGGCACTCAGCCGGTTTGACGCTTCAGGAAGTCATCAGAAAGGAAGGCGATTCGCGCAAATACGCTTCCGCCTTGGCCTCTGCCGTTGGTGATCGGCTGAAACTGATTGAGCCGCCGCTGATCATCGACCGGATAGAGAAAGCAGTCGCCAAGGATGGGGTCAAGTTGCTGGTTGTGGACTACCTCCAGCTTGTCCGTAGTTCTCGGGCTTTCACGGACAAGACGGGGGAAATCAACGAATGCCTGCTGAAGCTGCGCGAAATCACCAGCACGATGAATGTCGCCACGCTGCTTGTGACCAACGTCGCCAAGGGTGTCGATCACAACACCGAGATCGGCAACATCGGGAAGGGGTCAAACCAGATCGACTTTGACGTGGACAATTTCCTTTTTGGCCAGAGGACCGAGGAAGTGGGTGCAGACGGGGAAATCAAGGTCTTGTGGCACTGCAAAAAGCTGCGGCAGGGAGAGCGTCGCGACGTGGAGCTGTGGTTCCACGGCAAGTACCAGACGTTTGAGGACACATCCGTTGGCGAGATCGCCGACTTTGCCGCCTGGAGCCCCAAGGATGGCAGATGACAAATCAAAGAACGCTAGGGGCGAGCTACGGCGTCGCCACAGGGGGATTCTGGAAAGCGGGCGTATGGCCGAACTCGGAAGCGAGGGGCGTCTAATGCTGTGCTACGCACTCCATTTCGCAGATTACGAGAAGTGCACGCTACGGATGAGCGTCAGGGGTGCCGCCAAGTTTCTTGGGGTCCGCCCGACGTCTGTACATCGGGGCATTCACCAGTTGCTTGACGCATCTGTTTTGATGCTTGCTGACAAGGCGACTGGCGGTGCTAGGTCTGTGTACGAGCTTGCGATCCCCACCGATGGGGGCGCACACGTAGCGTGTACACCCTGTACACGTAGCGTGAGCGCCCCGTACACGAGGCGTGTACAGAGCGCACACGAGGCGTGGACAGCGCGTACACAAGGCGTGAACGGCGCGCACACGCTACGTGGCCCCTTACAAGTAATTCCCATTGGTAACCAATTTACCAATGGGGAATTCAATGAAGACACACCGCCCGATTCGGCAGGTAGGAAACCTGCCGAACGGGCTCAAGGAAGGGAGTAGACGCATGGAAGCATCGGCAGCAGACCGCCAGCCATTGACGCCACGCAAGGACGACATGCGGACGTGGATCGCTGGGTTTATTGACACGCACGGGTACAGTCCGACCGTTCGAGAGATCCAGCACGCCTACGGCTGGGCATCGCCTAATTCGGTCATGTGCCATCTGCGGCCCATGCGTAAGCATGGATGGGTGACGTGGCAGGACGGCTGCTCGCGGACGCTGCGCGTGATCGGCGGTGACGCATGAGCGACGAAGGATGGGTTTTCAGTGGTTCGCCCCGCGACGTCGTGGCGGCGCTGATGCAACGAGCATGGGACGACGAAGTCAACGACGACGACCGGATTCTGCTTGAGACGGCAGCGGAGACGCTGGCGGACTCGCTTGACCGCAACGTCAGGCTTGCGCAGGTGATTGAAAGGGCGGGTGTGGGGCTATGACCACCGAAAACCTCGCCATGTTGGCTGTTGGACAAATCATCGCTGCGGGCATGTTTTCCCTCGGCGTGTTGGTTGGAAGTTCTCTACGAAAGGAATCAAAGGATGACAGCAACGAAGGAACGACGAAAGACGAAGGCTGGTGGCATCAGCCTGTCAGCACCGGAACTCAAGGCGGCGCTCGCAGCAGTAGGCCAGGCGGTTCCGACAAGGTCGCCACGGCCCATCTACCAGAGCGTGCTCCTGTCGGGAGGGGTTCTGTCTGGGAGTGACGGCGACGTGCGTATTGACGTCACGTTGGAAGTTGATCCCGGCATCAATTTCCTGCTGCCGAAGGACAGGCTTTCCGCCATCCTCGGCAGTTTCACTGGCGACGAGATCACGATCACGCCTGACGAGTCGTGCTGCGTCATTAAGGCTGGCAGAGGCGAGTGGACGCTGCCGACCGAGGACGCTGGCGAGTATCCGGCGTGGACCGTTGACGGTGCGCAGCCTGTCACACGGTTGCCGGTTGATCAGTTCTGCCGTGCCGTCAAAGGTGTGGTATTCGCCGTGGATGACGAGTCGAGCCGCTACGCTCTCGGTGCGGTGCTGGTGGAAGTGAAAGGCGAGGTTGTCACGTTTGTTGCCACGGACGGCCGAAGGCTCTCGTGCGTGAACTGCGAGCACGACCTTGCGGTGGACGACTCGCAGACGCTCGTCCCGGCTCGTGCAATGGCAATCATCTCGCGGCTCGCAGCTGGGTGCGGTGATGCGAGCGTGCAGCTTGAGGCAACCAAGAACGAAATCGTCGCCACAATTGGCAACGCTACCGTCACGGCTCGCCTACTCGACGGTCGCTACCCTCGGTGGCGCGACACGCTGCCGGATCGTGACGCCAAGGCCACGACGGTCAGCCGTGCGGATCTGCTCGCAGCTACGCGGGCCGCAGCCATCGTGACCAGCGAGGAGAGCAAGGGCGTGCAGTTCGTGTTCTCTGACGGCGGTATCTGGCTGCACGGGCAGAGCGCCGAGAAGGGCGAGTCGAGCGTCACCTGCGATGTTGTCGAAGCCGGGGACAAGGCGACGGTAAAGCTTGACCCGTTGTTCGTTCAGCAGTGGCTTGGCGGCATCGACAGCGAGGCAGAGCCAGAGGTCGAGGTCGAAGCCGTTGACGCACAGTCTGCCGTGATACTCCGATGCGGCGACAACACGGGCGTGATCATGCCACTGGCGGTGGACGGCTGATGCCAAGCGGACGTGAGGTTGAATACTGTGCGTTGACATTGCACCGGCTGTGGGCGCGCGGCGACTCTTACCAAGAGATCGCCGCCGCCCTCGGCTGCTCGCAGTCGTTTGTCGCCAGACTGAAAGTGCGGCATAAGTTGCCACATCGTCAAAAGCCAAATCGGGAAATCTTTGACGACGATCCGACGCCAGAGGAAATAGTCCAGCGTGCCGCTGAGTGCCGAGCACGTCGAGTGCAGCCTGAGCCAAAGGGGGAGCGAGTCAGCGTGGCTCGGTACTCGTGGGATGGTCGCCGTTTCTACGCAGCTGGGTGACGCATGATTCAATGTCAAGTATCTCGCGTGCATGACTTTGTGCCGCAAGTTCGCTTCACCTGCGCGAGCCTTTGCCGTCCCGGCTCAGAGATGCAAAAAGAGTTCACGGACGGCACTGACACTCTTGTGGCTGTTGTTTGCAGCCTACATCCCGTGGCGTGGGCCTGCTCACACGTCTGGCGAGACATGCAGACGCTGGAAGGATTCACCGACGCGAAGCACCGCCGCCGAGGCTTGCAACGCTTCGCAGCGACGGGCCTCATCGCCGCGGGGCACCTTGACATACGTCAACCCGTCGCCGTGTTCTCGCCCGACTGTGTTGGCTTGACTCGCTCGCTAGGGTTCAAGGAAGTGAAGCTGTTCCGGCGGACGGACGGCAACGATTGGATCGAAGTTCCATTGTGAAAGGAATCCTATGCGAAGTTTCTTTCTGACTCTTGCGATCTGCTGCGGTGGTGCCACGGCCCAGGCTGACGGCTACGTCATCCATGCCAACACCGTGAACATCACCTCGGCTCAGCAGGACGCCGATCATATGGCCCGCACGGGCATCCTGCGGCACTGTGGTCGCGCTGGCGGGCGGCGAGAGGGTATCGGTATGTCGTCTGCTGGCCCTGACGCTGCCCTGCGAAATTGCTGTTTTTTTGGGCGATACCGCATCGCTGAAAAGGGCGTGGCGTTCTGCCCGCTCAAGCGAGTCTGGTTTGCCGTAATTCGCTACGCGGACTGACAATGCAAAACGACGAATGGATCACAGTCGAGTTTTTCGGCGGTCCGCTGGACGGAGCCCTACGCCCCGTCCAGCGGGCTGTCGCCGTTTACTACCTCGCAAGCGGCGCTGTGATTCATGCGTACGCCTTGGACGAGATGTGGGACGGCCAGCGCATGCGTCAGGTCATGCGGCATCTTGAGATCGTGCATTGCGCCAGCCGGTTTGCTTGACGCCTCTGCGATGCTCGGTGCATGAAGCCGATCACGTTCACTGTGCCAGGGCAACCAGTGCCACAGCCACGTCCGCGAGTGTCGTCTCGCGGTGGCTTCGCTAGAGCTTACGTGCCTGCTCGGCATCCGATTCACGCCTACCGTGCTGCGGTGGCGGCTGCGGCAAAGGTTGAAGGTGCGGCAGTGACCGACGAGGCGGTTCGTGTCGTGGCGACGTTCTTCTTTGCACGTCCACCATCACACAAGACGAAGAGCGGAATCAAAAAGACTGCTCCGATGCTGCCGCGCGAGGACGTCGACAACTTGGCGAAGGGTGTACTGGACTCTTTGACTTGCGTTGCATGGCATGATGATCGCCAGGTGGCGAGCTTGACGGCTGAAAAGCGATATGCCGAAAGGGGTGGAACTGTGATCACAATTGGCCCGGCGAATCCAAGTTGACGAAGCCCGCTTCCGCACTATGTGGCTAGCAGGCATCTCCGTTGCTCGCATTTCTGCCGAGTTGGGCATCGCCACGGACTCTCTTAACCGCGTACGTGCACGACTCGGCCTCGCAGCACGCACACCGCAGAGTCGAGCCAAGCCGGGCGAGGTATACCGCGACCCGACGCCAGCGGAGATAGCAGAGCGTGCAGCTGCTGTGCGAAAAACGTGGACGACAGAAGTGCGAGAAAAGCGGCGCGTGACAAAAACACCGCCCCCGTATGAATTCCCAGTCGTGCGACTTGGTGACGTTGACGATGCAATCAGCGAGTGGCTGTAGGATCGATTCATGGCAACCAAAAACACGCATGTGCGAGTCATCGTCTCAGTGGACGAACGCGAAGTCATGCTGACTCTGGTTGACTCAAACGGCACGCTGCTGGAAGAGGACAAGTTTGGCCTCTCAAGGGGATCGCAGCCGATTGTGCCTCGATCCGTGGCCAAAGACGTGTACCAGTTGCTCTACCAGTGTGCCAGTGATGCCACGCTAGGCGACGACGACTGAGCGACGGAACGCCGCCAGCCTGCCTACGCTGTGAGGATGCAGGAAGCACAGGCCAGCATCATTGACCAAGTTCGGCTGGTGCAGGAGTATTGGCCGCTCGTCACGCTCGGCAGGCAGGCACTCGCCGAGAGCGACCCGTACAAGCGGGCAATGCTGCTGGCCGACGCGGTTGAATGGATGGCGAGCAAGAGTCAGACGAGGCTCGACGACGAAGCTGTGCGACTCATCACAGAACTGTTCCGCACGCCGCAAGGCGAGCAACTGATCCGCTGGGCACTTCACAAGGTAGAGGCAATCCAATGACGTTCGTGCAGCTTGCGATGGTCGGCGTAGCCGTTGCTCTCGTTCTTTCCCCGACGCTTCGCATCGTAGGGCGATGGTTTCTTTCGTGGGCCGTGGCATCTGTTGAGCAAGAACTCAAGAAAGCTGTGCCCGCACTCGCTGACCAAGTCGAAAAGCTTATCCCCGACGTGACGCCGCCGACAGACGTTGATATGCACACGGTGCTTGACCTGGCTGCGAAGATGCAGTCGCAGGGCAAGGCAGAAGCGGTGAAGCTCTGCCAGCAGTTAATCGACCAGTTGCTCCAGCAGCCCAAGGTGTGAACATGAATTACGACATTCTCAGGATTGGTGCCGCCGTGATTCTTGTCTGGTTTGCCATCCACGGACTTGAACAAAAGCGACCAGCACCGCAGCCGGATCACGACGTGCCATCGCACGTTGACGGCGACAAGATCTCCGCTATCGCAAAAGCACTCAAGCAGGCTTCCGCCGTTGACCGTGCGCTGTGGGCCGAGGTGTGGGAGAAGGCGAGCAAGGTTGTCGCCGGTGACGCGACCGCTTCCGAAGTTGTGTTCACGGACACGAAGTCGCTCCGCATGTTCACGGTCATCTGCCTTGACATCGCATGGCATCGCATTGGCGGCAACGAGCCCGGCAAGTACGCCGGGTTGCGTGATGCCGTCGAGGCGTTTCTGGCTGACCCCGCCGTGCTTGGCAAGGATGACGTGGCTGTGACTCCAGAGCTTCGCAAGGCATACTTCGATGCAACGCGGGCACTTGCATACGCTGGCATCAACAAGGGGTGAGCATGACAGAGTTCACGCCGCTGTTCGGGTACGAGTCTGACCCGAAAGCACAAAACAAGTTTGTATCGTCGCTGGCGAAGCCCACGATGGCCGACGCTGGCCCCGGTCTAGAAGTCGCGCAGCACGATGTGTTTCTCGGGCACTACTTGCTCAAGGTCAATCCGCACTGGCAGCGTGGGCGGCAAGAGATCGGCTCCTGCGTTGGCTGGGGCTGGTCGCTGTCGTGCGACGTACTGGCGGCTTGTGACATTTTGCTGCGCGGAGAGCGTGAGTCGTTTGGCGGGCGAGTGCTGGAGGCTGGCACCTACGGGTTCAGTCGCGTCGAGGCTCGCGGTCAAAAGTCGAACAACGGCGGCGACGGTAGCTATGGAGCCGCAGCCGCAAAGGCCGTGACGAAGTACGGCACGCTGCACTGCGGGCAGTCCTACAACGGCAAGGCGTTTGACAAGTCGAGCGGCTC
>Ga0209829_10000111_pt1 | contig 70625 bp, 70 predicted proteins | sample C_140205_EF_Meta_FD_187311 | JGI IMG/M metagenome (GOLD analysis project Ga0209829, IMG submission 187311) | Freshwater microbial communities from Lake Croche, Canada to study carbon cycling - C_140205_EF_MetaG (SPAdes) (version 2) | ecosystem: Environmental > Aquatic > Freshwater > Lake...
GTTGCCCCGAGGTCTTTGACCGAGATGATTTGGCCTAGGCCTGTGATGATTCCTGTAAACATGCCAGTATTTTCGCAGAGAACCAGCACTTCAAGTGCGTGACAGGTCCATTTTGCCCTCTTTTTCTTTCATTTCATGAGCGCTTTTTCGCAAATGACCCAAAGGGTGATCAGAATCCAGCGCATGAAATGAGGCCCCAAGCGCCTAGGCCAGTGAAGAGGATCTAAGCGACTTCTGCTGAAATCGCTTGGGGTGTCTTGCGCCGCAGGGTCAGCCTCAAGTCATTACCCATTCTTGTCACGTCGTGCCAAGAAAATTGTTGCACTTCAGCCAAAGTTTGGGTCAAGGGCATGACGCTCATGGCCTTGCCGGAGCCCAGCCAAGATGGCGCCATGTACACAAGCAATTCATCCACGAGGCGCTCTTGGAGCAGTCCGCCATTGAGAATGGCGCCTGCTTCAACATGAACTTCATTCATTTGCAGTCGAGCCAGGTCTTTCATCACAAAGGTCAAGTCAAGTTGTGGGCAAGCGTTGGGTTGACCCACGACCACGGCACCGAGCTGATGGAGGGCTTGAACTTTTTGTCTCAAGGCACGAGACTGCACTGGGTCATCTGGATAAATGAGCTCGTGACTTTGAGGGTCGCATTGCAACGCGCAGTAAATATAGGTCCGTCGTTTTGGGGTGAAGATACTGGCATCCAAAGGCGTGCGCAAGCCAGAGTCCAAGACGACCAAGTCGGGTTGTCTGGGTGTTGGGACGGCCCTCACGTCCAAGGAGGGATCGTCCGCCAGCACGGTGCCGATGCCAGTGAGAATGCAACAGGCGCGGGCTCTGTAAGCGTGTCCATCCGCTCTGGCCGCTGGTGAGGTGATCCATTGACTCTCGCCTGAATCGGTTGCGGTGTGGCCGTCAATCGAGGCTGCAATTTTTGAGCGTACCCAAGGGGTATGAAACTGCATTCGCTTTAGAAACCCAATGTTCAACGCCTGTGCTTTCTCTGCACCAAGCCCGATGTGCACAGTGACCCCATGCGCTCGAAGTTTTTCTATGCCCTGACCCGCTACCAAAGGGTTGGGGTCGATCAAGCTCACAAACACCTCTCGAACGCCGGCATGGATCAATGCATCGCAGCATGGAGGTGTTCGACCCGTGTGAGCACAAGGCTCCAAGGTGACATAAACGCTTGAGCCTTTGACGCTATGGCCTTTTTCGTTTGCATCCCTGAGCGCCATCACCTCGGCATGCGCTTGGCCCGCGGCCTGGGTGTGACCTAGGCCTAAAATCTCGCCGCTTTGGGAGGTGATAACGCACCCCACCCTTGGGTTGGGGGAGGTGATGAACAAGGCTTCTTGAGCTTGCGAAAGCGCCAAGGACATGAAAGCTTGATGGGGTTCATGCGAGTTCATGCTTGAGGAGTCTATGCAAGAGGAGGGGACATATCAAGCGCCAAACTCATCCACAAGTGTTTTGAATTCATCGATGTCTTCAAAGTTTTTGTAAACACTTGCAAATCTGACGTAGGCCACCTTGTCTAACTTCTTCAGCTCCTTCATCAGCAACTCTCCCAAAAGATGGGACGCAATTTCACGCTGACCTAGTGTGAGAAGGCGCTCCTCTATTTTGGCAATGGCGTTGTCCACTTGTTCGATGCTCACCGGTCGTTTTCTCAGGGCCAAGTGCATGGAGGCCCAAAGTTTGGTTCGATCGAACTCGATTCGACGCCCATCTTTTTTCACAACCGTTGGAAATGAAATATCGGGTCTTTCATAGGTGGTGAAGCGCTTGTCACAGGCGCCGCATTGCCGTCTTCTTCGAACGAAGTTGCCCTCCTCGGAGACTCGAGTCTCCATCACTGGCGTATCAAGGTGCGAACAAAAGGGGCACTTCATGGTGGCTGGAGCTTATCGGTAAACGGGAAAAGCATTCGTCAGGGCGTGCACCTGATCTCGAACCCGATCGATCTGCGCTTGATCGTTGGGGTGATCGAGCACATCGGCGATCAAATTGGCGGTGAGTTCGGCCTCTTTTTCCTTGAAACCGCGGGTGGTCATGGCCGGAGTTCCGATCCTCACGCCACTGGTGACCATGGGTTTTTCTGGGTCATTGGGGATGGCGTTTTTGTTGATGGTCATGTGTGCTTGACCAAGGATTTGCTCAGCCACTTTGCCTGTGATGGACTTGGACCTGAGGTCGACCAACATCACATGACTTTGGGTCTTACCGCTCACGATGCGCAGTCCCCGCTTGATGAGGGTTTGCGCCATCACATCGGCATTTTTAAGAACTTGTTGTTGGTAAATTTTGAACTCGGGGGCCATGGCCTCTTTAAAAGCCACCGCCTTGGCTGCAATCACATGCATCAGTGGACCGCCTTGCAAGCCAGGGAAGATGGCGCTGTTGATGGCTTTCTCGTGTTCGGACTTCATCAAGATGATGCCGCCCCTAGGGCCTCTCAGGCTTTTGTGGGTCGTGGAGGTCACGACATCAGCATGGGGAACGGGGTTGGGGTAGACGCCAGCAGCGATCAAGCCCGAATAATGGGCCATGTCCACCATGAAAATGGCGCCAACATCTTTGGCCACCTTGGCAAAGAATTCAAAATCGATATGCAAACTGTAGGCAGATGCGCCAGCGATGATCAATTTGGGTTTTGACGCGTGTGCTTTTCGCTCCATGGCTGGGTAGTCAATTTCCTCTTGCTCATTGAGTCCATAACTCACCGCGTTGAACCATTTGCCACTGATGTTCAAGGGCATGCCATGTGTCAGGTGCCCCCCTTCGGCCAAGCTCATGCCCAAGATGGTGTCTCCAGGCTTTAAAAAGGCTAAAAACACAGCCTCATTGGCTGAGGCGCCGCAATGGGGTTGCACGTTGGCGGCATCTGCGCCATAGATGGCTTTGACCCGGTCGATGGCCAATTGTTCTGCCACATCTACAAATTCACAGCCACCATAGTAACGCTTGCCTGGATAACCTTCGGCATACTTGTTGGTCAGTTGTGAGCCTTGCGCGGCCATCACTGCAGGAGAGGCGTAGTTTTCGCTTGCGATGAGCTCGATGTGCTGCTCTTGGCGCGTGTTCTCGTCTTGGATCGCCTGCCAAAGCTGGGGATCGGTTTGCTCGATGAGGAAATTTTTTTGATACATGATTTGGCAGTCCTATTCATTGAGAATGGTGTTTCCCGCATTCTTGTGACTTTTTCCACCTCCCAAAGGTAATAGGAAGTCGTCTTGGAGTGCGGACTCTGCCCAGGCGAACGGCTCAACTTCACAGCACGTGAAGGTCATTGCTTCCCAGTGGTTTGGCGCCGACTGGGCGGGTTCGATTGATAGCACCCCCCTCGGTCACTGTCCACTTCAACAAGTTAAATTTTCTCAAGTGAAACTGAACTCGTCTATCGCCAGTTGCAAGACCCAAGTAGTTTAGCTTGAAACCTAGGGTTCATCCTTAAAAGACGCAAGTTTTTGGGCCTTTTCCCATAAATTTTCCACCAGCACCGAAGACGCTGCCGTCAAAGTAGGCGGGGGACTTGTGGGTATTTTCACGCCTTGAGCGACCTGATTGAGTCGGGCTTGTTCGGCCAAGACCTTGGAGGAATAGGATTTATCCATTGAATTGGAGGTGTCCCCCACATACAGCTTGAGCCCCCCTTCAATGGAGCCAGATCTTAGGATGAAGTCCTTTAAGATTTTTACGCCGACTCTGAGGTTCGTCACAGGGTCAAATGCGGCCAAATCTCCACCAAAACCTTCGTATTTTTCTGAGTGCATGCGGGTCATGACTTGCATCAGACCCTGAGCTCCGACACCGCTTTGAGCAAAGGGATTGAAACCTGACTCGATGGCCATCACGGCCAAGATCAGCGTGGGCTCGATTTGGTTCTTGGCGCCCAGGTCATAAGCCTCCTCGACCAAGGCACCCAAGGGCTCAGGGGCCACATGGTATTTCTTGCTGAGCCAAAAAGCGATATTGGCTTGTTGTTTGGGCAACTGGTAAGGGTTGGTCGCAGTGGCCCGGTCCACGGCATCCACATCTCCCATGAGACCGGTTTCATCGGCTCGCCTCTCTTGCAGCCAATTGATCAGCATGATTTCCCCGCTCTCTCTCAACTCGGGTCTCAAGGTCATGACCATCGTCAGGAAAAAAACGCTCAACCCAAGAAAGGCCATGCTGCTGTGCGTGATGAAGAAAAATCCCTCAGCAACATCATGAGCAATGGCAACCAGACATGAATTGATTTTTTGTAGCGTACTCAATACACTTCCTCTTTTAAATGAGTTGGAGTTTTGGGCCTCGAGCTTTTGACCAAGCCGTTTGAAATCGCAGCTTTGTGGATAAAGCGTCCAATTTAAATCAAGGCGGACACCAAGCTGACAAAGAAGTAAAGGCGCAGTTCTTATTAGATAAGGGCGATGAGGGTATTTTAAAGGTTTTAAGCTACCCAATCCATTTCAAAATAATTCATATGAGCCATAAAGTACAATTATTTTATTAAAAATAAACCATAAGTATTATTTTAATGAAAGAACTTTATCTTTTTTAAGCTGTTCCTCGTTCTGCTGCAAGCAAGAATCGTCCTTCAAGAGGGGTTGATGGACACTTGTTTTCTATGGCTTGGACGTTGATTTAATTTTTTTCCTTGGCTGTTGAAGCTGACCTTGAATTTCGGCTTCCCGCAAAGACTGTGCATTGCGTGGGAAGACATCAGAGCGTTTTGGGGCGATAAAGCAACTTCAATTGGCCGTGAATGAAGTAGAAAGTCGTTCACAATATGGTCTGTGAGAGCATGCACCTTGAGAGGCAACTCTTTTTTTAATGATTTACATGAGCCTTTTTCTGTGACACAACACACTGCCAACACCTATAGCCAAGAACAATTAGATGCAATGACCGGCGGAGCTTTTAGTGCCCCTACCTCGGGAGATCGAACAACGCGCATCCGAGAGTGGCTGACCACCCAGCCCGAAATCGAGCAAATTCAGGAGGTTTACAAGGAGTTGAGCTCCCGTGACAAGGGGGCAGCGAAACAATTGCGAGAAAAACTCGATGAACTGAAACGGCACAAAACTCAAGAGCAACTGCTGCTCGATTGGCAGGTCAAGGGCCAGGCCATCTTGGCTTCTCAAAAATTCCATATTGCTGACGCCTTGGCTTGGCAACGAGATGCGGCCAAGGTAGGCGCTCCTTTGTCCAAAGAGCCCTTGTCTGGTTTGAAAACCCAACTCTTTGACAGAATCAAAAGAGTCGAAGACTTGGAACACAGATCGCAAGTTCAGCGCGAAGCGGCCGTGTTGATGGCACAACGCATGGAGGTCTTGTCGACCAAGCCTTGGCGTGAGGCATTTGACTTGAAAGAAACCTTGAGTCGGGATGTGCAGGCTTGGGTCGCGTTAAGAGATCAGATCTTTGGGGATGATCTGTGGTCCTCTGTGGACCTCAAACATGGACCGGCTTTGACCAACAGTGGCCAACAGATGCAGGCGCTTTGGGATGCGTTCAACGCGGCACTGGACCAAGCGCAAAAATCCAGTGAGTCCAAAGAGGAGACGTTGCCACAAGTGCCAGCCTGGGCCGAGGAGATCAAAGCACAAAGAGGCGTTGGTGAAACCAGTGCGGCACCAGCGCACAAGCCCAAAGTGGACCCAGAGTTGAAAGCCAAAGCAACGCATGCCGTTCAAGAGGTTTTAAAAGTACTTGAAACCGAAATGGCAGAAGGACATGGCAAAGCAAGTGCCAGTGCAGCACACAACCTGAGATCTGTCTTGAAAGAGAACGCTCGCTTGCTGGATGAAAAATTGGAGCACAAGGCCCAAGCAGCATTGGCTGCAGCCAGTGAGCTGGAAGGATGGCAAAAGTGGAGAGCCGACCAACTGAGGCTTGAGCTGGTGCAAAAGGCAGAGGCCTTGTTTAAAAAAGTAGCCGTCAAAACAGACAAGTCCACCCACGTCACCAAGGTGATCAAGGCGGATCCCAAAAAGAAAATGATTGTGCCCGCTGAGCGCACGCCCTCTGATGAGCCTCTTGCCAGCAACGAGGCGTTGATGCCGGCCGAACAGTTAGAGCCGTCAGATGCTTTGCCATCGGCCGATGTTGTGCCCTTCGTGCCCTTGGTACCCTCGATGCCATTGACTTTGCCTGCAGAGCCCTTGCAGCAAGCCAACGCAGTTGAGGCCCCTGTTGCCGATGCCGGCAAGGAAATTGTGTTTCAAAAGTCGCCAGAAATGACATGGGTGCCTGTCATGGGGGGGCGAAAAATGCAAGAGGCGTTGCGCGACTTGCGTGAAAATTGGAAGCAGGTTGATCAAGGCGGCTTGCCCAACCATGCTCTTTGGAAGCGCTTTGACCAAGCTTGTAACAGAGCTCATAAAGTGGTTGAGGTCTGGGTTGAAAAGGTCAAGCTTGAGAGTGCCGAGAACAAGGCACAGCGCTTGTCTTTGATAGAAGAATTAAAGGCCTGGACGCTGGTTGGCGCACAAGGTCCAGATTGGAAGTCGGTGGTCAGACATTTGCATCAATTCTCCGAGCGTTGGCGAGACAGTGGCCATGTCAGTGAAAAGATTTTTATCGAGCTTCAAGGCTTGTGGAAAGAGGCCATGAAGTTGGCTCATGCGCCCTTGGAGTTGGTCCAAGACAAGAGTGTTGAGCAACGCTTGTCTTTGATTGAGGAAGCCAAGCGACTAGGTGCTGAAACGCAATTGAGAATTGATGCCGTCAAGCAGTTGCAACAACGTTGGCAGCAAGAGTCCCAGTCGGTGGTGTTGGATCGCAAACAAGAGCAAAAATTATGGGATGCTTTCAGGCAACCGATTGACGAGGCTTTTGAAAGAAAAACCAAGCAGCGTGAGCAATCCTTGGCGGCCATCAGTGCCTATGACGCTGCTGTGATCTCGGCTTCAAGGGCGCTTGACGAGGCCGTGGCCAAGCAAGAGGCGCAGTCCATTCGTTTGGCCATGCAGGCGTTGGATAAATTGTTGAACGAAGCGTGGACGCCTCCCAGCTTGCCCGCCCCATTGCCGCCAGATGCAGACGCGCCACAAGCCAAGGAGCAAGTGCTTGAGGAAGTTCTCTTGCCCGCTGCAGATGCGCCTGCAAATGCGCCAGCTGATGCAGAAAAAATCCATGTAGAAACTTCAGACCAGGCTCTTGAAACAGAAAGTCCAAGGTCCAGCGACGTTCAAGAAGTTCAAGAAGTTCAAGAAGTTCAAGAAGTTCAGGCTCCCCTAGAGCCTGAGCTCAAAGCACCGGTGCCCAAACTACCAAGCAAGCCGGTGATTGCTGTCAGAGGAGATGACCGACCAGGTCAAAAGAAAGACGCCCCCCAGGCTTCGTCCTCCAAGGATTCACGAGGTGCCAAACCCTTTGGACGTGGCAAACCCGAGGCATTTGATCGCTCGAAAAAACCAGGTTTCGATGCAAGGCATCAGCCCTCATTTGACGCGCCCAGGGGCCCCAGGTTGGGGGACCAAGCTTTCAGGGCGCAAAGGCATGCTTTTGAGCAAGCGCAATTTGCACTTAAAAAATTGTCTGCCATGGCCCATGGAGAGTCTTTGACGCAGTTGCTGAGCGCTTGGGAGAGCCGAGACGTTGAACGCATACCGGCTTTGAAAGAGCTCGGTCCAAGAGTCCAAGCCCCCGATCGTGTGGCCATGGTTCAAGCCCTTAAAGCGCCTGTCAATGCAGATGCAGCCCTGATGAAGACCGCCATGCTGAGGCTTGAAATGGCCTCTGAGTTGCCTACGCCCGCTGAGCACCTCGCAGATCGCAGGGCCTTACAGCTGCAACTGCTGACAAAAAGAAACGACCCCACACCAGTGCAGACATGGACCAAGGATGTTGCTCAAGTGCTGAGTGCGCCTTTTGAGTCGAGCACCGCGCAGCGTTTGCAAGTGGTCTTGAAGGTCTTGATGAAGAAGTCTTCTTGAGCTCATGTGAAGAAGTGCAAAAGGGCTCTAAAACACCTCGATGCGCTGAAGTTGCCCGTTTGAAAGTCGCAAAGTTTGTCCTCTTTGAGGAGCTGCCTTCGTATCCCAGTCGCTCAGTACTTCGCGCGCAAGCGTTGGCGTCAATTCGTGCCTCATGGGACGATGGGTGTGGCCGTGAATGAGCAGTTGGCAATTGAAGCGTTCGAGCCAATCGATGCAAGCGCTATGGTCAAGCTCTGCATGCTTGTCCTTGGAGAGACGGCTTTGTTTAAGTTGACTTTGTGATCTCATTTCTGTGGCCAGGAAATGCCTCTCGCTCAAGGGACGGCCCAAAAAGTCTGCTTGCCACTTGCTGCCCCGCACCTCTCGTCTAAAGGCTTGGTAGTCCAGATCGCTGGTGCAAAGCTCATCGCCATGGCTCAACAAAATTCTTTTGCTCGGTGTCTCTAGGACACAGGGGTCACAAAGCAGGCGCATGCCGGTTTGATCCATGAAGCCTTGGCCGATGAGAAAATCTCGGTTGCCTGGCATGAAGTAAGTCGGGCGGCGATCACTTGACTGTTTGAGCATGCGCGCGCAGGCTTGCTCCATTTCAAAATGCTCTTGCGCCAAACAATCATCCCCAATCCAAACCTCAAGCAAGTCCCCCAAGATGAACACAGCGTCGGCTGGCGTGTGCATCAAATAGTGATGCAAGGCCACATACACGTCCTGGCATTGGGCGCTCAAATGCACATCAGAAATGAAGTCCACACAGGCCCATGCATGGGCATCAATGTGTTCGATGGGCCTGGGGGTCAAGGCGTTGGGTGGCATTTGCACCAAATGCCTTGGTAGGTGTTGGGCTTGGCCATCAAAGACAACGCGCGGGTTCTTAAGCCTGATGCATCACGGCTTTTTCGATGACCACATCTTCTACGGGGACATCATCGTGAAAGCCTTTGCGTGACGTTTTGACTTTGCCCAAGCTGTCCACCACCTCTTTGCCGCCAACGACTTTACCAAAAACCGCGTAGCCCCAACCTGAGGAGGTTGGGGACGTGTGGTTGAGGAAATCATTGTCAGACACGTTGATAAAAAATTGAGCGCCGGCGGAATGAGGGTCGGAGGTTCTGGCCATCGCGACCGTGTAATGGTCATTTTTGAGCCCGTTTTTGGCTTCGTTTTCAATGGTGTCTTGGCTTTCCTTTTGTTTCATACCTGGCGCAAAGCCGCCACCTTGGATCATGAAGCCAGGAATGATGCGATGAAAAATGGTGTTGTCGTAATGAGCACTCTCAACATGCTTGATGAAATTTGCGACCGTGATGGGCGCTTTTTCAGCATCGAGTTCAAGAGTGATCAGGCCGTGTTCGGCAATGTGGAGTTCAACAGTTGGATTGGTCATGGTTATTTGATGATGGAAGCAGAGGTAATGATCACGCTCGTTTTTGGAACGTCGCTGGGAAAGGGGCCAGAGGGGCCCGTGGGAATGGATTTTATTTTGTCAACAACGTCCATGCCTGAGACAACTTTACCAAAAACCGTGTAGCCCACCAGTTTAGGGTTGTTCTCAAGATTGGATCTTGGGATGTTGGTGTAAGTTTTACCGTTGTAATTGAAGCTTGGAACGGGGTCACCAGGGGGCACGACCGTGGGGTCTAAAAAAGCATTGTCGGCCACATTGATGAAGAACTGAGAGGTGGCCGAGTTGGGCTCGGAGGTTCTGGCCATGGCCACTGTGCCAATCACATTCTTGTCCCCACCTTTGGCCAGGGCGGCTTGACCTTCGTGCGTCACAGGAGCGCGTGTGGACTTTTCAGCAAAAGTTTTGGTGTAACCCCCACCCTGGACCATGAAGCCTGGGATGACGCGGTGAAAAATAGTGCCATCGTAATGACGGTCTTTGACGTATTGTAAAAAATTCGCCACGGTTTTAGGTGCTTTGTCAGGGTACAGCTCGATCACCACGTCGCCAAGGTTGGTGCTGATCTTGACTTGCGGATTGTCTGCTTTTGTTGTGCTTTGAGCAAAGAGCGATGTGCAGGTGATCGCAAGCAAGGCCAACAAGGCTTGCACGACTTTAGAGGTGAAAAGGGTCTTGGATAAAAACATGAAAAGAGACGGTTTGTGTTGGAAAAGAAGCCGAGGATTGGGTTCAGGCCAGATCGGGGTCAATTGCATGAAGGAGGGGATCTATTTCTTTGAATTCTTGCTCCACTCAGACAACAGCTGCCCGATCAATTCTAGCTTGTACTTCGTTGACTTTGACTTGGGGTCCAATTCCTTGGCTTGATCCAAAGTTGAGCGAGCAAGGAGCAAATAGGTGTCGCCCAAGTTTTCCATGGCGTTGACAAAGTCTGGCTGCACTTTAAGGGCGGACTCAAAGGAGCTTTTGGCGGATAAAAAGTCGCCTGCTTGAAACTGCAAAATCCCTAAATTGTTATAGGGTTCGCTCAGTTCAGGGTAATCTTGGGTCAAACGCAAAAAAACCTCGCTGGCTTTGTTGGACTCACCCTTTTTCACCCATAAGTTGCCCTGCCAAAAACGCATCTGTGGGTCTTGTGGGTGATCTTGAAGATAAGCATTCACCATGGTAAAGGCTTGCTCAGTCAAATCTTGTTTAAGCATTTTCAGAACGTCCTCATGGGGGTCAGCCCAGCATGGAGCGCATAAACTGGTGAAGACAACAAAGAACGCACAAAGCTGGATCCACCGTTTACGCATCAGGCTTGAAGAAGTTAAAAAAGTTAAAATAGAAGTTGACTTGGGGGATGGCTGGGTCAAAATTTTTAAAGAGGACGTAAAATATTCGAACATAATCATCCATGAAGTCAAAAGAATTCATTTGTACCTTGTTGATGCCAACGAAAACCCCAAGAGAAGTTAACATAGGTGCTCTGATCCAAGTTCATGGCCCTCAAAAGGCACCCCCCCAATTCCAAGGCGTTTGAGATAAAGTCTTAGTGTAACAAGACAACTCGCCTTTGTATTGGTGGTCGTTGTTGTAAAAAGGGTGGCCAAGAGGGGCTTACTTTAGAGCAACTGTTCATCTTCTTCATTTTAGACTTGTCTGTCGTTCACATTTTTTTAGCTTTCATGTCACTTCGAATCTTCAACACCCTATCTAAAGAGCTTGAGCGCTTTGTGCCTTTAAAAGAGGGGCATGTCAGCATGTATGTGTGTGGGATGACGGTTTATGATTTTTGTCACATTGGACATGCCCGCTCCATGATCGCGTTTGATCTTGTGCAGCGCTGGTTCAAAGTCTTAGGTTACCAGGTCAACTTCGTTCGCAACATCACCGATATCGACGACAAGATCATTCGACGCTCTACCGAGAACAAAGAGACGATCCGGTCTTTGACGGATCGAATGATTTTGGCCTTACAAGAAGATGCCAACCGTTTAAACATCCAAGAGCCCAGCGCTCAGCCCAGGGCCACAGATTATGTGCCTCACATGGTGGTTTTGATTGAGAACTTGCTAGAGAAAAAGTTGGCCTACCAAGCCGGACAGGATGTTAATTTCTCTGTGAGGCAGTTCCCAGGGTATGGCCGCTTGTCAGGCAAATCCTTGGATGAATTGCACGCCGGTGAGAGAGTGGCCGTTTTGGATGGGAAAGAAGACCCACTGGATTTTGTGCTTTGGAAAGCTGCAAAAGAAAGCGAACCGCAAGAGGTCAAATGGGCTGCGCCCTTTGGACTCGGAAGGCCAGGTTGGCACATTGAATGCTCGGCCATGAGTTGTGCTTTGTTGGGCCAAACCTTTGATATCCACGGTGGGGGTGCAGACTTACAGTTTCCACATCACGAAAATGAAATTGCTCAAAGTGAAGGTGCCAGCGGACAGACCATGGCCAATTATTGGATGCACAATGGTTTTGTGAACGTTGACAATGAAAAAATGTCCAAGAGTTTGGGTAATTTCTTCACCATTCGCGATGTGTTGAAAGTCTTTGATGCGGAGACTTTGAGATTTTTTGTGGTGCGCAGTCACTACCGCAGTCCATTGAATTACAGCGATGTTCACCTTGGGGATGCGCGGTCTTCTTTGAAAAGGTTGTACACCACGCTGGACTTGGTGGCGCCCAAGGACATGGCAATTTCTGAGATCGATTGGTCAAATGCCTATGCAAGCCGCTTCAAGCAAGCCATGGATGAGGATTTTGCAACACCTGAGGCCGTCTCGGTGTTGTTTGACTTATCGGGCGAGGTGAACAAATCCAAAGATCCCTATTTGTCGGGTTTGTTAAAGGCTTTGGGCTCTTGTTTGGGCATCTTGGAGTCCTCTCCCAGTGCATTTTTAAAGGCCGGTGCTGCGCTCAGTGAGCAAGAAATTGACTTGCAAATTCAATTGCGTGCGCAGGCTAAAAAGGACAAAAACTTTGCTTTGGCCGACGAGATCCGTCAAACCTTGTTGGATCAGGGCATTGTTTTAAAAGACGCCGCCCAAGGCACCACGTGGGAGCAAGTGCATTGAAAGCTTCCGTACCTGAAGCCACGGAGGTTCCCAGCTACTGGGAGGAGGCCTGTCGGTACTTGATCAAAAAAGACCGCGTCATGAAGCGTTTGATTCCCCAGTTTGGGGATGTTAAATTGATCTCCAGGGGTGACGCTTTCATCACCTTGGCCAGAAGCGTGGTGGGTCAACAAATATCGGTCAAGGCCGCTCAAACGGTTTGGGATCGTTTTACGCAACTGAGCAAATCGACCATGACCCCCTCAAGGGTTCTCAAATTGAAGGTTGACGACATGAGAGCTGCGGGCTTGTCGGCTCGAAAGGTCGAGTACATTGTTGATCTGGCGCTGCATTTCTCCAATGGAAGGGGCAACCCTTTGGGTTGGGAGGCCATGAGCGATGAAGAGATCATTGCAGAGTTGGTCGCCATTCGTGGTATTGGTCGATGGACGGCAGAGATGTTTTTGATTTTTCATCTTTTGCGGCCCAATGTGTTGCCCCTAGACGATGTGGGCTTACTCAATGGGATCAGCCAAAATTATTTTTCTGGGGAATCGGTGAGTCGAAGCGATGCAAGAGAAGTGGCCCAAGCTTGGGCTCCATTTTGCAGTGTGGCAACTTGGTACATCTGGCGCTCATTGGACCCCGTTCCAGTTGCGTATTGACTTGAGAGGAAAGTAAATTGGCGAAAAAAACATTTTTAGATTTTGAACTGTCGATTGCCGACTTGGAATCCAAAATCGAAGAGTTGCGCTATGTCCAAAGTGAATCTGCCGTAGACATCTCCCAAGAAATTGAGCAGTTGTCCAAGAAAAGCCTTCAGTTGACCAAAGACATTTACAGCAATTTAACGGCTTGGCAGATCACCAAAATTGCGCGTCATCCTGAGCGCCCCTACACCTTGGATTACATCAATGAGCTCTGTACTGATTTTGTAGAGATGCATGGGGATCGACATTTTTCCGATGACCTAAGCATTGTGGGCGGTTTGGCGCGTTTCAATGGCAATCCATGCATGGTCTTGGGTCACCAAAAGGGTAGAGATACCAAGGAGCGGACCCTAAGAAACTTCGGGATGAGTCGACCAGAGGGCTACAGGAAAGCTTTAAGGCTCATGAAAACAGCTGAAAAATTCAAGATTCCAGTGCTGACATTTGTGGACACGCCTGGCGCTTATCCTGGCATCGATGCCGAGGAGCGTGGTCAAAGTGAGGCGATTGGGAGAAATATTTTTGAAATGGCCCAATTGGAAGTGCCCATCATCACCACCATCATCGGTGAGGGAGGCTCTGGTGGCGCTTTGGCCATCAGCGTTTGCGATCAACTCTTGATGCTCCAGTACTCTGTGTATTCTGTGATCAGCCCAGAAGGGTGCGCCTCTATACTTTGGAAGTCTTCAGGTCAAAGTGAAGTGGCCGCGGAGGCCTTGGGCATCACAGCGCACCGACTCAAGGCATTGGGCTTGGTCGACAAGATCATCAATGAGCCTGTGGGTGGCGCGCATAGAGACCAAAAACAAATGGCCGCGCAATTGAAGCGCGGCTTGAGCGATGCTTGGCGACAGGTCTGCGACTTGAAAACCAAGGATTTGTTGGATCGTCGCTATGAGAGACTTCAAAGTTACGGGCGTTACACGGACACGAAGGTTTGACCAGCCAAGGCGAATCAAGCACGGGCCATGGCATGTCAAGTGTTGAGCCTAACTTGCCCTTACCGAAGGCTTTAGACGTTCCAACTTGGTTGTCTACATTTGAGCCAGGAAAGCCTCTGGCTGTGGCTTTCAGCGGTGGGGCGGATTCAACGGCACTTTTATGGGCTTGCCAGTTGAAGTGGCCTGGACAGGTTCATGCTGTTCATGTCCACCATGGTTTGCAAAGTGCGGCGGATGATTTTGTACAGCACTGTAAAGGGTTTTGTGATTTGCACCACATTCCAATCGAAGTGGTGTATGTCAATGCCAAGCATCGACCTGGACAAAGTCCAGAGGACGCAGCTCGGCGCGCCAGGTACCAGGCCTTGGAGGACGTGTTGCTCACCAAGTGGGGGGGGCACATCAAAGACATTGCTCTCGCACAACACGCAGATGATCAGGTGGAGACCGTGGTTTTGGCCTTGTCCCGTGGCTCTGGTTTGCCGGGCTTGTCCGGCATGAGAGCGCAATGGACCAACAACTCGGTGACTTATCACAGACCTATTTTGGGGGTCCCATCCGATCAGTTGCGTGCCTGGGCGACTGAAAATGGTTTGTCTTGGATTGAAGACCCCAGCAACACCAACGAGTCCTTTACGCGCAACAAGATCAGACAAAAAATTCTGCCCCATTTGATGCAGACTTTTCCCAATTTCCGACAAACGCTCTCTAGGAGTGCGGCGCACATTGCCCAAGCCCAGACCTTGTTGCTTGAATTGGCCACAGAGGACTTGGCATCTGTTGGAAATCCGCCACACATCAAAGCTCTGCAAACGCTTACTGAGGCCAGACGATCCAATCTCTTGAGACACTGGCTCCAAGGGCAGGGGTGCCGAGCGAGCACGGCTCAAATGCTCGAGTTGAACCGATTGATTGTGGCTTGCACGACCCGAGGGCATGGCATTCAACTCAAGGTGGGCGAGTCTTGTGTGGTCAGAAGAAATGCAGTGCTTGAATTGGTAGAATATGGGGTTTTGCCTAATCACCGAGTGAAATAGACGATGTCATTGATTGTTCATAAATATGGTGGCACCTCCATGGGTAGCACCGATCGCATTAAAAATGTGGCCAAGCGGGTGGCCAAATGGAGTCGTGCGGGTTACCAGATGGTGGTTGTACCTTCAGCCATGAGTGGGGAGACCAATAGGTTGTTGGGCTTGGCCAAAGAGTTAGCGCCCACTTCAGTGAATCTGTCCTACCAACGGGAATTGGACATGTTGGCCTCAACAGGCGAGCAGGCGTCCTCGGCTCTCTTGGCCATCGCACTCCAAGCCGAGGGCATTGATTCAGTGAGTTATGCCGGTTGGCAATTGCCCATCCTGACCAACAGTGCCTTTACCAAGGCAAGAATTGAATCGATCGATGACAAACGGGTGATGGGTGATTTGGCCAAGGGAAAGGTTGTGATCATCACGGGCTTTCAGGGCGTGGATGCGCAAAGCAACATCACAACACTTGGTCGAGGAGGTTCAGACACCTCAGCAGTGGCAATTGCGGCCGCCTTGAAGGCGAGCGAGTGCTTGATTTATACAGATGTGGACGGTGTTTACACCACCGATCCTCGCGTCGTCCCTGAAGCGAAACGTTTAGCGACCATCAGTTTTGAAGAAATGTTGGAAATGGCTTCCATGGGCAGCAAAGTTCTTCAAATCCGATCTGTGGAGTTTGCTGGAAAGTACAAAGTGCCTTTGCGTGTGCTGTCGAGCTTTACGCCCTGGGATATCGATTTACAAGAAGAGGCCCGATCAGGTACGTTGATCAGTTTTGAGGAAGATGAAAAAATGGAACAAGCTATCGTCTCTGGCATCGCGTTTAACCGCGATGAAGCCAAAATCTCTGTGATTGGTGTACCTGACAAGCCAGGGATTGCCTATCAAATTTTAGGGGCAGTGGCTGAGGCCAACATTGAAGTGGACATGATCATCCAAAATATCAGCAAGGACGGTAAAACTGACTTTAGTTTTACGGTCCATAGAAATGACCATGCCAAAACTTTGGATCTTCTAAAAGGTCAAGTTATCCCTGAGCTTGGTGCTGCTGAGGTCGTGGGTGATGCGAAGATTTGCAAGGTGTCCATTGTCGGTATTGGCATGAGGAGTCATGTGGGTGTGGCCAGTAAGATGTTCAAAACCTTGAGCGAAGAGGGCATCAACATCCAGATGATTTCCACATCCGAAATCAAGACTTCGGTCGTTATTGATGAAAAATACATGGAGTTGGCTGTAAGGGCGCTTCACAAAACTTTTGATTTGGACCAAGATAAGGCATAATAAAGCCCAAGGAAACGTGACCGAGTGGCCGAAGGTGCTCCCCTGCTAAGGGAGTATGGGGTGTTGAGCCTCATCGAGAGTTCGAATCTCTCCGTTTCCGCCAAGACTATTTCGAACTGATTCCAAGTCATTCGAACAATTTACAACCCGTTCGGGGCCTCCTTGGGTGCGCACCTAGAACACTTTCCGGACCAGACAGGCTTCTTCATAGGCCTCAATGTCTTTGAGTCGGTACAAGACCTTCCCCACGATCTTCAAGTACTGCGGGCCATCACCAATGTCTTTGCCTCTTGTGTGCTGGTCATGAAAGTTGCCCTCTGAAATGTTGAATTGGAGCAAAGAGATTTGATTTCAGTGGTTGCTGACCCAGTTTTCAACACGCAGCCCAGCGTAGTTCACAAAGTCCGCTTCGTTGTTGGTGACCAGTGTCACCCCTAAAGCGACCGCGTGAGATGCGATGAGTTTGTCGAGAGCATCTCGGTTGCGATCTTTGTAGGCTGCCCGGATGGGGCCATAGGCCTTGGCAGCTTGTGCATCAAAAGGCGCAACCCAGATGTCGTCCAGCAAGCCCTCCAGTGCCGACCGGTTGGATTCCTGTGCCGCAGTGCTTGAGCAGGCGATACCAAATTCAAGCTCAGCCAAAGTCACAGCAGAAATAATAACGTCGCCCACAAAGCACTGGGCAAACCGCTCGCGCACCTCTGGCGGCTGATGCTTCATGAGGTAGATGCAGATGTTAGTGTCGAGCATGTATTTCGGATTCATAAAGTCTCGCGCTCGCCCTCCATGTTTTCGCCCCGGCCCTGGGCCATGAAGTCAGGTGAGAACTTGGCAAGTTTGCCCAACACATCGCCCATGCGGCGCTGGGCCGGACGGATGCGCAACTCGTCCCCTAGTCGCTCTATGACCAGATCAACGTCCCACGTGCTGTAGGCAAGTTCGGCAGGAATGCGAACGGCTTGCGAGTTGCCGTTCTTGAAAAGTTTGGTGTTGGCCATGGCGAACCCTTTTTGGATGTACATGTACATCTTAATCCAGGAGGAAATGAATGTAAAGCCAAGTATCCAGTCGATCTGCGGCGCGAGTTACATTGATATATCGACATTTCGAATGATGAACCGGACCCCAAGAGTTTGATCGGCGTCCCTATCGACAACTGAGGCGGTTTGTGGTGAAGTAGGTTCTGCCCCGCCAGCCTATAAAAACCTGATCATATTAAGCAAAATCAACAGCTTACGATTATCAGGTTTTCTGTTTTTCACACCTGTTGATCTGATTGACTTGTTTCTTCCAAAGCTTCCCCCGATCTTGAAGAAAGTCACCCTTTGACGGGGTGATCGAACTGTTGAGACGGCTTTCTGCTCAAAACCTCTTGACCTAGCGCGTTCAAAACCCAAATTTGAACCGTACCGATTGCACGCGGTTTTAGTTGATGCTGCCCCGCCGTTTTGTTTGGCGCTTTGGGGGTTTGGCGGTGCATTAAGGGTACAGTTGTTAAAAAAGCTTGTCATGACATTGTCCGGACGCTATGATGGAACGACTATCCAAAAAAAAGGGTTGCCATGACCGCAGTCATTCATTCCAAATCTGAGCGCATCGATGTGCGCGCCAGTGCGCCCGTGAAGCAATTGCTTCAGGAAGCGGCGCGCATGGCGCACAAGAATGTGAGCGAGTTTCTGCTTGATGCGGGCATCACCGCGGCCAACCAGACCTTGGCTGACCGCACCCGTTTCGAGCTGAGTGACGAGAAGTGGCTCGCGTTTCAGGCTGCACTGGACCAGCCCGTGAGCGCCAAGCCTAAGCTTAAGAAGCTTTTGTCTGAGCCGGGGCTGCTTGGTTGAGTTCGCAGGCTTACGAGCCAGTGCGCAAACTGGCAGGTTCGGACGCCGTTGAGTCCTTTGATTGTGGCCAAAGCGCACTGAATCAGTTTTTGCAGCGCTTTGCGCTCGTCAACCAAAAATCCAATAGTGCGCAAACCTACGTGAGCTGCCATTCGGGCTCTGTCGTTGGTTTCTACAGCTTGGCGGTTGGCAGTGTGGAGCCATCCAATGCGGCACCGCGTGTGACCAAAGGCATTCCACAACACCCGGTGCCGGTGATGATTCTGGCCCGGCTTGCCGTGGACCTTCAGCACCAAGGCGCAGGGCTTGGCAAAGCATTGCTCAAAAATGCGCTGCTGCGCACTGCACAGGCGGCAGACATTGCCGGGATTCGTGCACTGCTGGTGCATGCCAAGGACGAGCCTGCCAGATTGTGGTACCTCAAGTGGGAGTTTGAACCCAGCCCATCCGATCCGTTCCACCTGTTCCTTTTGATGAAGGACATCAAGGCCACGGTGGGAAAAGCCTGATCTAAAAGTTAAGGAAATGCGTAAGGTTGTCATCTTGTAAAAACTCCGAGATGCTGCCCACCAGTATGAGCCCAAAAAATGGTCTTGAGAATGCAGTACCAGTCATCCCAAGATTTCTTAGTTTTTCAACTTTTCCGATGCTGATTTGGGATGTCACTTTGCTTCAACCAGCAGACCGACCTTTCCTAGACCAAAGGCAGGCATGTTCACGTATACGTTCTCATAAGTACAGAGGCTGACATTTGTCGGTTTAACTGAGACTTTATCGCTTGATAACCTCAATCAATTAAGTCAACTGAAGTCAATTTAACATTTGCAGCCATGCGAGGTGCATTTTGCAAGTGCCAAACTGTATATTGTTCAGCATAGGTACTTTCTGCTGCAATAGCATCTACCGGAACGATCACTTTAAGACCTCTAAAAACAGACCCTCCAATGGTATAAAGCACTGCACCATGTGAAGCGGCACCGGTGACCACAACAGTTTTGATACCTTTATCGGACAAAATTTTCTCAAGGTCAGTTTTTAGGTACTTATCAGGTCCTGATCTTACCCAAGGCTCTTCACCCACCATGGCTGCTTCAGGCCAAATATCTGCTGGTACGCCGGGAGTGGGTAGTACACCCAGTGCATAGACAATCAACAGACCCTTAGATCGTGCTTTGTCCATGAGTTTTTTAACTTTGGGGAGCATATCTATGCAGCGTGGACGCACTTCGTTGTTGCAAGTATGCTTGGCAACATCGAGTACAAGTAAAGCAGTATTTTGGGGCTCAAGTTTTACTTTTTGCAATGCGGGAGGAGGCGGCGTCTTTACATTGTTCCACTCATCGATGATACCTTGTGCAAAAAGTGAAGGAGGTAAGAGAAGGTTACATAAGAGAGTGAATAAAACAAATGAAATAGCACGAGAACTCATATAGTCGCTCCGTTTTTAAAGTTCACCCTCTTGTTGGAAAGATATCCTGAGGGAGTCGCTATCAATATAGTGATTGAAAAACTGATTTCAATAAGTGATTTCCCACGCTAAAGCATAGCTTTTGCTAACAGTCTTGATTGGTCCTAAGGTTAAAGGGAGTTCATTTTCAAGCGCATGGGGTTCGGACTGGGCTTTTGCCTATATGTTATAAAAGTAAATTGAGTCATTGATGGTAGAAGCATTCATCGATTCAATAGAAACGACATTTTTTGCAGGTCGCAACATTCCTTTGAGCGCAGAAGCCTGGCTGTTGGAGGCTAAAAGTTCATGGCGACCAGAGGAGAACAGCACCAACTCCACTTGGTCGCCAGCACCAACTTTAAGATTATTGCAAACTTTTACTGGGATAGCTATTTTGCCTTTGGAGGCCATTGTGACATTGGACATGTCCACTGATATATTCTTTACCAAAAAGTTAGGAATTTGATATGTCAGTACAAGACCCTAGCAATGCTTCAACGATATGAATGTCAAAGACTTATTGGTATTTTGCTTGAGAAAAAAAGCTATCTTTCCCAAATGTATTTTTTCATGGAATCGGTTCGAATATCAATCGTATTCTTATCCATGGGTTGAATGGCCCAAACTGCAACTCTTTGGGACCGTCTGACATAACTCAAGCATTCGCCTCTAAGGCCACCGTTGCTGATCTTTTCGCAATTGCCAGAATTTATTCTTGTTTTGGCAATGCAGAACTCTTTTTCGTCGCCAGGTTTGGAGTTGATGCACTCATCCCCACCTGCCGCAAAAGAGCAAAAGGGTATCAATGAAAAAACAAAGGTGAACAAAAAGAACTTCATGAACGAAGTATGATTTTTTTACACCATCCATGAATTACATAATTGATAATTGTTGAAATATACAAACGCTCAAAATGACAGATTTGATAGGTAAAAAATCAATATTTCCCATACGTAACTGCGTAATTCAATCTTCAAAGGACTAAGTTTTTTGATGAAAAAAAATGAAACAAACTCCTAAAGATAATCATTAAGAGTTAATTTAAACTTGAATGACAAATGTGTCATGACTTCATGGCTTATCAATAAAACCGTCAAGCCTCACCATGTCAAAGAGCGAGGTCAGCAAAGTTTTTTTATCAAGGTAATTGCTTGTTGGTGAGTCTCATGAATCCAAGCTTGAGCGCTTGGATGGCAAAAAAATCAATCATCCAACTGGCAACACTATCTAAGGTGGTCAATTGAGGTGAAGCTCTTATTTTTTATGAAACTGTCCCAAATGATCAATTGCAAGATAAGAGCAACCCGTTTGATCCAAGTAGTCCAATCCCTCTTTTTGTTTGAGCATCGCAATCGTACTGCAACTGCCCGCAACAATCGTCAAGGGAGCTAGCACACTCACGCTTTGCAAGCAGTTGACTGGATAGCCCGTATCGGGTCTCAAGATATGACAGTAACGAAGATGGTCATGGATGAAAAATCTCTCGTAGTCCCCACTTGTCGCCAGTGCACCAAAATGAATTGGAATGGACGCAATCAATTGATCGCTCAATCTTGGATGTTGGATGCCCATCGACCAAGGCTCCCCATCCAGTTTAGGGCCGATCACTCTGATGTCGCCAGCAAGATTGACATACCCACTCTTGATGTTTTCTGCGATCAGTATTTTGGCTGCTCTGTCGGCGGCGTATTCTTTTCCGAAGCCACCAAAATCAATTTCCATGCTCTTCAAAGGTAAAAATATATGGTCTTGGTCGTAAACCACCTTTGGCCATGAGATCAAGGGCAAGAGCTTTTCGATTGTCTTTTGATCTGGAACCTTCCCTTGCTTGAAATTCCAAGCTTTTCGTAAAATGCCGCTTGTGATATCAAACAAACCTTGGCTACTTTTAAAGAGCTCGTCAGAAAAACTCAAAAGCTCAAAGGTTTCACGGTCAATGGGGTGTTGTTGAAGACCGCTAGATTGATTGATGAGGGTGATGACGCTATGGGGAAGGTAGCGGGAGTATTTTTTTTCGATTCTTTTGATTTCTCTAATGCATTTTTTTGCAATGGTTTCTAAATGCTCAAAGCCAATTGATGCATCATGAACAACTATTTCACATTGACTTGCCATGGCCTCAAATTGAGATTTGAGCCCAAAAGCTATGGGCCAAATTTTGAAATTGTCGATGGGGTCATGCATGGTCGTAAGAAAAGCGATCTGAATTTCAAACAGGCCCTCACTTAGCTTGCAGTTTTTAAGTCGTTGATGAATTTTTTGATCTCAGCGACGCATCTTTCTGGTGCAATGAGATTGACACCATGTCGATGGCCCTCAAAGGCGACCAATTTAGCGCTTGGCATATGCTGCTGCATTTCCTTCATCTGCTGATCTTGAGCGATGGGACTGTCTTGACCGGCCAATATCAGGGTGGGCGTTTTGATGTCTGGAAGTAAAGGCCAAAAATCACCTTGTCCAATCATTCTTTCAATCGAGTTTGCAATATGAATGGGGGTTTTGTCCATCTGATGGATGTACCACTCGCAAAGCTCTTTGGACGCACGATTTGTATCAAGCCTAAAAGACAGAGTTTGTCTGCACCATTGGGCAATGCCAAATTTTTCGAACGCAGTCGCACGATCTTTTTCGCCCAGCGTGTATGTTTTATCGATGTGCGTAGGGCGTTTGAACGGTGTGTCACAAAGCGTCAAGGAGTGAAGTCGCTCAGGGTATTTCAAGGCAACCGCCAACCCAACGATGCCCCCAGAGGACTCGCCAACCCAGTGCACTTTATCCATCTGAAGGTGATCGAAAAGAGCAATGGCATCATCGGCCAGTTGTTCAAAAGTGTAGACGTAGCCTTCAGGGGGCTGTGAGGTCTCGCCACATCCTCTTGCATCCATTCTTAGAGATTGGTACTGATCGGTAATGAGTGGCACCCAAGCCTGCCAAAAAAGTGAATTCCTAATGTAGCCGTGGTACATGAAAAGGGTTTCACGCTGTCGGTTTTCCCATGGAAGGCTGTAGTCGGTCAATTCAAAATTGACTTGAAGGTCTTTGATGGTTTCTTTTCTGAATTGAGATCGGTACATGGTGTTATTCGATGGTTAAATTGGCAGTTTTGATCACTTTTTCGTACTGTGAAACTTCAGTGCGTAAAAACTCATTGAATTCCTCAGGTCGACTGGTGGATATTTGAAGTCCTTGCGCTGTGTACTTTTTTTGAATGTCAAGGCTGTTAAAGAAAAGCACAATTTCATTGTTGAGCTTTTCGACAATGTCCTTGGGTGTGTTTTTTGGGGCAAACAACCCGTGCCAAGTGCTGACGTCAAAACCCGGAAAGCCAAGTTCGCTGATGGTGGGTGTTTGTGCAAGCAAGGGCGATCTTGTTTTTGTCGTTACTGCAAGAATATTGATGCGTCCATCAGTTAGGTGTGGCGTGACCACCGCAACTGTTGCAAAAAAAAGTGCACTGGACTGCCCACCTAAAATATCACCCATGGCCTCTGTTTGACCTTTGTAGGGTATATGCGTGAATTTCAAATTGGCTGCAATTTGTAGCAACTCGCCCGATAAATGACCTGCACTTCCTGTGCCAGAGGAGGCCATGGAGAGTTTTCCGGGGTTGCTTTTGGCCACTTGAAGCAAGTCTTGAAAGGAAGAGGATGGGTGGTTCACGTGGCGTGAAGGGGTCACCAAAATATAGGGTCCCTTGGCTAGAAGTGAGATGGGGCTCAGGTCATCAAAAAGTTTGTAACTTAGTTTTTTTTGTGAGGCAGCCGATATGGCGATATTGGCAGCCGTCAAAAGCAAGGTATGTCCATCGGCTTTGGATTTGGCCACGATGTCGGCTCCAATATTTCCGTTCGCTCCCGCTTTGTTTTCTGCAAGCACAGTCTGACCCAGTCGTGTGCTCAGGCGCTGGCCAATATCTCTTGCCAACAAATCGGTGACGCCACCTGGTGTAAAAGGAACAATGATTTTGATGGGCTTGGTAGGGTAAGCATTTTGCGCATAGCTAGAAGGCATCAAGGCGGTCAATACCAGGCTGGTGAAGAAAAGCATGAGGCGATACAGCTGAGAGTTGAGTAGAGAAAATTTCATGTTCAGCGTTAATACCTATCGTCAAAGAATAAAAAAAAGCCACAATAACTGGTGACATGTGTGGTGCAAAAGTGCGCCATTGGGGAGATCATTTTTTTGCAAGTTCAACAAGGTACCCAAAATGAAGAAACTTAAATTATTGGTGTCATTATCCATGTTATTGATCTCTTCACAACTGACGATCAATGCGCAAACGAGCGAGGATATTTTAAAAGCTCAAGTCAAAGGTGAGTCGGTGCTGAGCAACGGTATGGGCTACTACGCTCAGCGCTACAGCACACTCAAGCAAATCAATACAAAAAACGCCAAGCACCTTGTCCCCGTGTGGAACACCTCTATGGCAAGCAACTTGGGCGAGGAAGCTCAACCCTTGGTCTTCAACGGGGTGATGTATGTGACCAACTTCAACTCTACCCTTGCCATCAATGCACTGACGGGTCGAATTTTATGGAAGCACAATCTCGAACTGGATGCTGGAGTGCCTCGTGTCATTTGTTGTGGCCAGGTCAACCGAGGACCTGCTTTGTATGAGGGTAAGGTATTTCGCGGTACTCCCGATGCGCACATGCTCGCCTTGGATGCTGTGACTGGAAAAGAGCTGTGGCGAACCAAGTTGATGGATTGGCAAGACGGGTACTCCGTGACGGGTGCCCCCATCGTGGCAAACGGTGTGTTGATCACTGGCATGGCAGGAGGAGAGTATGGGACTCGAGGCTTTTTGGCTGGTTTTGAACCCAACACGGGCAAGGAAATATGGCGTCACTATAACGTTCCAGCCCCTGGTGAGCCGGGAAGTGAAACCTGGCCAGGGGATACGGCCGATAGAGGGGGCGCAACGACCTGGGTGGCTGGGTCCTACGATCCAGATTTAGATCTCATCTACTGGGGTACAGGCAATGCTGGCCCTTGGAATGCATCCATGCGCAAAGGTGATAACAAAAACGCCTCTTCGGTGATTGCAGTCAATCCAAAGACTGGAAAATTGGCTTGGGCGTTTCAGTTCACCCCAGGCGACCCCTTTGACTTTGACAGTGTCAGTCAGATGGTCTTGGCAGATATCAAAGTCAAAGGTGAAATGCGCAAGGTTTTGATGCATGCCGACAAAAATGGGTTCTTGTATGTCATTGACAGAACGAATGGACAAATCATTGCGGGCAACAAATACGTCAAGGTCACGTGGGCAAGTGGTTTGGATGCCAAGGGTCGGCCCATCTGGAGTGACACGACCACCAAATTGGTCGAGACAGGGCAGGAGGTAGAGTCTTGGCCATCCAACTCTGGCGGCATGAATTGGTATCCCATGACCTTCAGCCCCAAAACAGGAATGCTTTATGCAAACACGCTAGAGGGTGGGATGCTCATCAAGCACACCGGACCCGTTGAATACAAAAGCCGTGGCCAACGCTACATCGGCGTGGCCATCAAGAAACTGTGGCCAGAGGACGGCAATCGTGGGTGGCTCAAGGCCATGGATCCGTTGACAGCAAAGGTCAAATGGCAGTATCCCGCTCAAATACCGCATTGGGCCGGTTTGACCGTCACCTCTACCGATGTTTTGTTCACGGGCGATATGCTCGGAGAATTCATGGCCTTTGATGCGGTGAACGGTAAAAAACTTTGGAGTTTCCAAACCGGTTCAGGCATCACCAGTCAACCCATCACATGGTCTCACCAAGGTCGCCAATACGTCACAGTGGTCTCTGGAATTGGTGGCGTTTACGCACAAAACGCTGGCGATGAGCGTTTGAGCAAAGTCAACCCAGGCGGGTCGGTGTGGACCTTTGCTTTGCCTAAACCCTAAGTCCCATGCTGTGAAGTTGGTCATGAAGTATTGTTTTGTGGTCTCTTTGGTTTTGTTCAGTGCCCTGGGGTTTGCTCAAACCAACTTCACCTCAGTGCAAGGCAAGGATCTGTACGACAACTATTGTCAGACCTGTCATGGGGAAGACATGGTCAACCCTGGTACGGTGAGCTATGACTTGCGCAAATTTCCAAAAGACGGCAAGGCTAGATTTATAGATTCGGTCAGCAACGGAAAAAATGGCATGCCGTCTTGGAAGAGTGCACTTGCACTTGAAGACATGGAGAGAATTTGGCTGTACGTGTTGACACAAGGCAAATAATTCACTGGTCACTTTCGCAACCTTTTTTTCGAGCCATGATGTTCCCAATCTTCCGTTACTTGTCCCTTGGTTTGATGTGTCTTGCCTTGTCTTTTGAGGCAAGTGCCTCATTGATTTATGTCTCCAACGAGGGGTCGGGTAGCATTTCTGTTGTCGACAGTGCGAGCGATCAAGTGGTTGGGGTCATCAATGGCGTGGGCAAACCCAGAGGGATTGCTGTTTGCCCTGGAGGGCAGCATTTGTTTGTGAGTGATGCCGAAGGGGCGGCATTGTTGGTCATTGATTTAAGAACAAATTTGGTTCAAAAACGAATTGAAGTTGGTAAATCTCCTGAGGCCGTTTATTGTTCACCCAATGGGCAGTGGGTTTCTGTGGCGAACGAGGAGAGCAACAGCATCACGTTGGTTCGAACCAAAGATTTGACGCTGCAAGGTGCTATCAAGGTGCGTGGTAAAAATCCAGAGCATGCTGTTTTTAGTCCTGATGGGAAATGGTTGCTGAGCTCCGCTGAGGAGGCAGATCAAGTCGATGTCATCGATTTGGACATGATGAGTCAAGTGTCCTCCATTCGGGTGGGCCTCAGACCAAGAGGCATTGCTTTTAACAAAGAGGGAACGACGGCGTTCGTGGCTGTAGAGTCAGAAAGTTTGCTTGCCGTCATTGACATGAAGACCCAAGCCGTGGTCAAAAGCATGAAAGTGGGCGCTCGAACCAATGGGCTGACGTTGTCCAAAGATGGCGCAGAGCTTTATGCCAGCAACGGGGGAGATGCAAGTGTTGCAGTGATTGATGTTAAAAAACTTGAGCTCAAAACCCTGGTAGGGGTGGGACAAAGGCCTTGGAACATGGCTATCAATCAAGAGGGGAACAAGTTGTATGTTGCAGCTGGTCGAAGTCATGCTGTGAGCATCGTGGATTTAAAAACACATCAATTGATCAAAAATTTAGAGGTGGGTCGCTTGCCTTGGGGTGCTGCGGCTCCTTGATTTTCATGTCAACAGGTCCATTTTTCAAACTGCGCAACAACTGATCAGATGAGCAACTCCATGGATTCATTGCAAAGCCCAGCCGATTCGGCCAAGCTTGGGCTTGATGGCTCTTTTGATGTTGAAGTTTCACAAGCGTCAACAAGGGTCTATGACCGAGTGGCCATTGGCTTGCATTGGTTGTTGGCCCTAGCAATTTTTTACCAACTGGTCTTGGGACTTTGGATGCTTGATTTGCCCAAGAGCCCAGTTGGCCTGAGGGCTGGGTGGTTCAACTGGCACAAGTCCATCGGTCTGGTCATTGGTCTCTTGATGTGTTTGCGCTTGACATGGCGTTTGACGCACCCACCTCAAAAAGACGATGTGTCTATGCCGACTTGGCAAAGAAGGGTTTCTCAAGCAAATCATCAGTTGCTTTACCTGTGCTTGGTGTTGATGCCTTTGAGTGGATTTTTAGGATCCAATTTCACACCTTACCCCGTTAAATTTTTTGGCTGGGTCTTGCCTAGATTTTTAGATCCTTCCGCGGAACTGAAATCATGGTGCTCCCAAGTTCACCTGTACACCAGTTACCTTTTGATCTTTTTAATCGCTTTGCACCTCTTGGGTGCTCTATGGCATGCCAGAAAAAGGGATGGCGTGCTTTCTCGAATGTCCTTTAAATCCTGATCAGCGGGCCTCGTTGATGGCCCAGCGCCAATGAAATTGGCTTAAGATGCCAGAACTTTGCGTTCGAATTTGAGCTATATTGAGACAGGCTCCAATTTGTGAGCTAAGTTTGTCTAAAATTGGGGTGTCATCAAGCTTTTTGTTGTCCTTGTGCCCTCGCGTTCATTTTTTTCACTCTATGTGGAGTCTCTACCATGAAATCTCGTCGCCAATTTATGTCTGAATCTGCCCTTGCTGCGTCTTCATTGGCGTTCCCTCTGGTCGGAGGCGCGCAAGCGAAGGCTGTGAAGGTTGGAGTGGTTCACCCTGTGACGGGTGCACTGGCCTATTCGGGGCAGCAATGTCGTGAGGGTGCTTTGATGGCCATCGATGATGTCAACAAGGCTGGCGGGATCAAATCACTGGGTGGGGCCAAATTGGAGGCCTTGTTGGGCGACGCTCAATCGACACCTCAAGGCGGTTCGGCTGAGGTTGAAAAGATGAATGAAGCCGGCGTCAGTGCAATCGTTGGTGCGTTTGCTTCCGCCATTTGCTTGGCGACCACACAAACGGCGGCCAAATACAATTTGCCGCACATTGTCGATGTTGGTGTGGCGGATCAAATTGTTGAGAGAGGTTTGAAAAATACCTTTCGCTTTGGACCTGGGTATAAAAAATGTGCCGAAATCGCAGTTGCAAACCTGCATGTGCTCAACACAGCCGCAGGAAAACCCGCTAAAACGGTCATGATCATTCACGAGGAGTCCTTGTTTGGGACGGGGACGGCCGGTCTTTTGTCCAGGGAGTTGCCCGGTTACGGTTACGACGTCAAAGAAGTGATCAAGCATCCCAATCCAAGCCGTGACTTCAGCAACATTGTCTTAAGGATGAAGCAAATCAATCCTGATATTGTGATTCCTGCGAACTATTACAACGAGTATGCTCTTTTGGTTCGGACCATGCAGCAGCAAAAGGTGGTGCCAAAGGCGATTTACTCTGTTTTGGGTGGAGCTGCATCGAGCTACAAGTTTGTCAAAGAATATGCAGAGGCTGCGAACGGTATCATCGATTGCAACCACTGGTTCAATCCCAAAGACAAAAAAGCTCAAGAGCTCAAAAAGCGCGCAGAGGCCAAAGGTTTGTATTTTAGCTATGAGCTCTTCATGAGCTACACGGCCATGAAATTATTGGCACAAGCCATTGAAGAGGCCAAGTCCACCGACCGGGCGGCCATCATTGATGCCTTGAACAAAACCAAGTTTTCTGATCACATCATGCCTTATGGTCCCACGCAATTTGTCAACGGACAAAATATGGGTGCACAGCCTTTGATGACGCAGGTCATCAAAGGGGACATCAAAGTGATCATTCCTCGAGACTACCGTGAGGCTGAGCCGATCTTTCCATTGAACGCCTAATTCAAGATGGGATGAGGGCACGCATGGTCAATGTGCTGCCCATTTTTTTGACGCACAAGACCTCAAGGATTGACTGGTGTTTGATTTATCTATTGTGTTCTCATCGGTCTTGAATGGGTTGACAATGGGCGCTGTCTACACCTTGATTGCCCTTGGATTGACGCTCATTTACGGTGTGCTTCACATCATCAATTTTGCCCACGGGGCTGCCTTGATGGTGGCTTTGTACGGGGTTTATTTTTTAAAAGTAAAACTCGGTATTGATCCCTATTTGGCTTTGCCAGTGGTGGTCCCGTCGATGTTTGTGGTGGGTTATTTTTTACAAAAAGTCATCATCAACCATGCCTCACATGGGAAAGATGAAAACATTCTCTTGGTCACCCTGGGCATTTCCATCGTATTGGAGAATTTGGCGCTTTTGTTGTTCAATTCAGACACGCGAAACATTGAGACGAGCTACACGCTGTCGACCGTGGCCGTGGGCCCTGCCATGATTGCCATCCCCAAGCTCTTGTCTTGTCTGGGTGCATTGGTGGTGTCTTTGATGTTGATCGTTTTCATGCGAACGACCGATTTGGGGCGGGCCATACGAGCCGTGGCCAAAGAAAAAGCGGGTGCTCGGTTGATGGGCATTGATGTGGAGCACGTCTATGCCATGTGTTTTGGTATCGGTTTGTCTTGTTTGGGTGCGGCTGCTTGTTTTTTATTGCCAGCTTTTTACGTCAACCCAACCGTTGGCAATGGATTTGTCTTGGTCGCCTTCACCATTGTGGTTTTGGGGGGTATGGGTAGTTTTTTGGGTGCCTGTGTGGGTGGTTTGTTGATTGGCGTCATCGAATCTGTTGGAGGGCTTTTCCTTGGGGATTCTTTGGGTCAAGTGGGTATCTTTGTGATTTTTATTTTGGTCTTGTTGGTGAGGCCTCAAGGTTTATTTGGGCTTAAAGCATGAAAGATTTGAGAGCCATTGCAATTTTTGCAGGCTTGATGGCCTCCGTACCCTTGTTTGTTCATTCGGGTGTGGTCTTGAATTTGTGCATGATGGCCTTGTTTGCGACCTTGCTTTCCCAGTCTTGGAATATTTTGGGTGGCTTTGGGGGGCAATTTTCTTTTGGACACGCTTTGTTTTTTGGCATGGGTGCTTATACACAGGGCGTGTTCCAAATCCAATTCGGATTGAATCCTTGGTTGTGTTTGGTTTTGGCCATGGGCAGCAGCGCCATGCTTGGGCTGTTGGTGGGTGGCTTGTCCTTTAGGTATGGCCTGAAGGGTTCTTACTTTGCCTTGATCACTTTGGCCTTTGCCGAGGTGTTTCGGATTTTGGCTTTGTCAGCCAATTTCACGGGCGCTGGTGTGGGCTTGATGCTGCCTTTGTCCGAGTCAGTGGGCAACATGCAGTTTTCTTCCAGGGTTGGTTTTATTTGGTTGATGTTGTTTTGGGTTGTTTGTGCGCTCTTGATCACTTCTTGGCTCAGGCGTTCACGGTTGGGTGCCTATTTACAAGCCGTTCGAGACAACGAAGATGCAGCTCAAGCCCTTGGGGTTGATCCTTTTCAAGTCAAGTGGTTGGCCTGTGGGTTGTCTGCGGCCTTGATGGGCGTTGCTGGAGCGTTTTACCTGCAAGTTTTTCAGTACATCGATCCTGCCTTGGCCTTTGGTCCGCACACCTCTATTTCTGCACTGGTGGGAGCTATTGTGGGGGGAATGGGTACCCTTTGGGGACCCGTGCTGGGTGCCTTTGCGCTTGAAATTTTGTCTGAGCTGACCAGAAACTTGTTTGGCGAGCTGCCAGGCATCAACATGGTGATTTATGGTGCATTGCTGATTTTGATCATGGTCTTTTTACCTAGAGGTTTTGCTGGGATTCGTTGGCAGGGACTTCAAAGAGATGTGAAACGTACCCCATCATCGGGGTCGATTGGCGTGTCTGCATCGGTCAAAGGGCTTGAAGAGCGCTTGCAGGTCGGGGACGCTTTGACGAGCGGGGCTGAGTCACAACCCAAATCAGATCGCTCAAAGGTTCAGACATGACGCTTTTACAAGTCAAATCGCTGTCCCACTCGTTTGGTGGTTTGAAGGCCGTTCAGGGTGTGAGTTTGTCCATTCAAGCTGGAAGCTTGACGGCACTGATTGGCCCAAACGGTGCAGGCAAGACCACACTTTTTTCTTTGATGTCTGGTTTTATCAAACCAGACGAGGGAGACATTGTCTTCAAGGGCCAAACCATCACAGGTCTTGCAGCTTTCCAGTGCGCAAGGTTAGGGCTCACCAGAACTTTTCAAATCGTTCAACCCTTCGCCGCTCAGACGGTGAGAGAGAACATTTGTGTGGGGGCTTATTTGAACCACCCTCGTCTAGAGGATGCCATGCAATTGGCCGAAAAAGTTGCGCGTCAAGTTGGCCTCTCAGGTGTTTTGGATCAAGCTGCGGCACAGTTGACGGTGGCCGGTCGCAAGCGCTTGGAGTTGGCGCGCGCCTTGGCCACTGAGCCCAAATTGTTGTTGCTCGATGAGGTCTTGGCCGGATTGAACCCTTTTGAGATTCAGGAGATGATTCCAGTGATTCGAGGCTTGGTCAGTGCTGGCGTGACTGTCTTGATGATCGAGCACGTGATGCAAGCGGTGATGAGTTTGGCCGAATATGCCTGGGTTTTGTCTCAAGGGCAATTGATTTTTGAAGGCACGCCTGCGAATGTGTCAAAGGACGACAAGGTGATTGAAGCCTATCTAGGGCAAGGCATGGCCCAACGAATGGCTCAAAGCGTGAAAGGGACTGATCAGTGATGAGTCCATTGCTTCAAGTCCAAGCGCTTCAAAGTGGCTATGGCCAAGTCAATATCCTCAGGGGTATTTCTTTGCAAGTGTGCAAGGGGGAGTTGATCGCTCTTTTGGGAAGCAATGGTGCGGGTAAAACCACCTTGAACAACACGCTGTGCGGTTTGATCAAAACTTGCGAGGGTCATATTTACTTTGACGGTCAAGAGATTTCCAGTCTTCATTACAAAGAGATTGTCAAGCGTGGTTTGATCCAAGTGCCGGAGGGCCGTAAAACATTCCCCAATTTAAGTGTGCTTGAAAATTTACAATTGGGAGCATATTCGCGAGCAAGCCAAAACCGCCAGATCAATTTAGAAAAAGTCTTGCAGATTTTTCCTCGGTTGAAAGAACGACTTGCGCAGTTGGCGGGGACCATGAGTGGTGGTGAGCAACAAATGCTGGCCATTGCCAGGGGCTTGATGGCGGAGCCCATACTGCTGATCTTGGATGAGCCCTCCTTGGGTTTGTCTCCTTTGTTGGTTCAAGAGATGTTTGAGTTGATCCATGCACTGAAAAAAACAGGGCTGTCGATTTTGTTGGTGGAGCAAAATGTGGCGCAGTCTTTGGAGATTGCTGATAGGGCCTATGTGCTTGAAAATGGAGAAATTCGTTTTGAGGGTCAACCCAAAGAGCTCTTAAAAAGCGATGCCATGAGGCAAGCTTATTTGGGTGTTTGAAAGAGAAGTCTGTAGCTCTTACATTTTTTGTGAGATCCTTTGACGGTTGTTGAGACTGAAACTGAAACTGAAACTGAAAATGGAAAAATTATGAGCTTGAACGGGTCCATGTCCTTGCCCACCTGGCGTCACCCATGGGGGATTGCGCTGCTTAGGGTCTTGAGTTTTTTCAGCTTATTGAGTGTATTGAGCTTTGGCGCGCGCGCTCAAACCTCATTGCCGAGCAATCAGGCGCCCATCAAAATATGGGTGGGGGCCTCAGCCGGTGGGACCACCGACACCATGGCAAGAGCCATGGCGCAGGCCTTGGGCCAGCAACTCTCCAGGGTGGTGTTGGTGGAAAATAAAACGGGTGCGGGAGGAAATTTAGCGGCGGATGCGGTGGCCAAGTCGCCGCCTGATGGCTTGACGCTGTTGATGAGTTTTACCTCTCACGCGATCAACGCTTCTCTCTATGCGCAACTGCCCTTTGATCCGGTCAAAGACTTCACGCCCATCACCTTGGTCTCCTCCTCGCCCTCGATGTTGGTCGCACACCCAAGTTTGGGTGTTGGCACTGTCGCCGAATTGATCGACTTGGCCAAAAGAAAGCCCGGTAAGCTCAATTTCGCCATTGGTGGCGTGGGTTCCTCTTTGCACCTGGCAGGAGACATGTTCAAGCTCAAGTCAGGGGTCAACATTGCCAACATTCCCTATCGGGGGACGGCACCCGCGGTTCAAGATGTGTTGGCCGGCCAAGTCGAGTTGATGTTTGCCAACATCGGCAACGCCCAACAATACATTGCCACCGGAAAATTAAAGGCTTTGGGGGTGACCTCTCCTAAGCGTTTGAGCGCTTTTCCCGATGTGCCCGCTATTGCCGAGACGCTTGTTGGCTTTGAGTCCAGCGCTTGGTTTGGTTTGTTTGGCCCAGGCAAATTGTCAACGGAATTGACCAAGCGCCTAAGTGAGGCATCGATCCATGCCATTCAAACCCCTGAGGTGCGTCGGCGCATTGAGTCCGAGGGTGCTACACCGGTGGGCAACAGCCCTCAAGAGTTCGCTAAATTTTTAGAGGTCGATATCGCACGTTGGCGAGAGGTGGTGAAATTTTCTGGAGCCAAGCCCGAATGACCCAAGCAAGCTCAAGCTCATCTTTCTCTCAAGACTCGACCAAGGCGGGTGGCGCTCACGTGGCACAAACCCTCGCGCAAAAAATCATTGCCAAAGCCGCTGGCGTGTCCTCGGTTCGTGTAGGCGAGGTGCTCAACTGTGCAGTGGACTTGGCCATGTTTCATGACTCCTCTGGACCCCGAAGGCTCGAGCCCATGCTTAGGGAGTTGGATGCCAAAATTTGGGATCCCCAAAAAGTCGTTTTGGTGATGGATCACTATGTGCCTGAAAGGGACGAGGACTCCAAAAAAATATTAAAAATCACCCGCGATGTGGCCCAACAGTGGAAGCTCCCCCATGTCATTGACAGCCAGGGTATTTGCCATGTGGTCTTACCAGAGAGAGGGCATTTAAAGCCAGGTATGTTTTGTGTCGGGGGAGACTCGCATTCGCCCACAGGTGGCGCATTTGGATGTTATATGTTTGGCATTGGGGCGACGGAGATGCTGGGGGTGGTGGTCACAGGGCAGATTTGGATTCAAGTGCCTAGAACCATCGAGATGCATTGGACGGGCCGTTTGGCCAGGGGTCTCATGGCCAAGGACATGATGCTTCATATGATTGCACAAAGGGGGCTCAACGGTGGCGAGTACCAAGCCATCGAGTTCACGGGACCCACCATTCAAGCCTTGAGCATGCGTGAACGCATGACGCTCTCCAACTTAAGTGCCGAGATGGGTGCGCAAGCCGGCCTGGTTGCCGCCGATCAGGTGACCCTTGAGTACTTGCGAGAAGTGGGTGTGCAGGAGAAGCTTCTTGAAGGCTTTGAAGTTTGGTCCAGTGACATGAACTCCATTCAGGAGCGCCATGTGTTCAGTGCCTCTGAGCTCGCGCCCCAAGTCGCTGCCCCCCATAGCCCAGCCAACACCAAGTCCGTGGGTGCTTATAGCGATGTGGCCGTTGACATCGCCTACATCGGCGCTTGTACTGGTGCGAAATTGGATGATTTAAGGGCTGCTGCTGAAGTGCTCAAAGGTCAACGCATTCATGCGGGGACGCGTTTGATGGTGGCACCAGCAAGTGCAAAGGACCAACGCATTGCCCAAGAAGAGGGCGTGATGCAGGTGTTGATCGACGCAGGCGCACAAATCTTACCCAACAGTTGCGGCGCCTGTGCTGGGTACGGCGCTAGCTTTGAGGAAAACATGACGGTGATTTCCAGCACGGCAAGAAACTTCAAAGCCCGCATGGGCCCAGCCAGTGTTCAAGTTTATTTGGGCTCCCCCTACACCGTGGCAGCTTCTGCGATCAGAGGGAAAATCACCGATGTGCGAGAGATGCTGTCATGAGCACGCATCGTCCAACTTCCCCGCCAGACGAGGCCATGTCTTTGGAACAAACACCCTCCTCAAGGGTTTGGTCCTTGGGTGCGCAAATCGATACCGATGCCTTGGCCCCAGGCGCCTACATGAAGTTTGATTTGCCAACCATCGCCAAGCACGCCCTGGAAGGCGTGAGGGCTGACTTTGCTCTCAAGGTGAAGCCGGGTGACGTGATCGCGGCCGGGGAAGGTTTTGGGGTTGGTTCCTCCAGAGAGCAAGCGGCTGGGGTGTTGGTTCACTTGGGTCTGAAAGCCGTGATTGCGCCATCTTACAGCGGCTTGTTTTTTAGAAATGCCTTCAATTTGGGTTTGTTGCTCTTGACCTGTCCTCGAGCCCAAGAGCTCAAAGAGGGGCAACAGATCAAGGTCATGGGTTCAAGGGTTTGGTTGGATGAACACCAAGAGTTGCCTTGCGAACCCATACCAGAGTTTTTGATGGAGATGGTTCGATTAAAAGGTTTGGTGAACGTTTTAAAGTTAAGAAAGAAGTGAATCAAGTGTCTGATGCCCGTTTCCCCTCAGAGCCCAGTGGCTCCAGCGTTGACCCTGTGACCCTGGCCGTTTTAAAGGGGCGCTTGGAGCAAATCGCCGACGAAATGGATGCCACGCTCTACCGAAGTGCGTTCAACCCGATCATTGCCGAAGCGCACGATGCCTGTCACGGTTTGTACGATGCCCAAACAGGAGACACCCTGGTTCAAGGCAAATCGGGCTTGCCCATTTTTGTAGGGGTCATGGCCTTTGCGGTCAAAGCCGCGCGTGATGTGGCCGACACACGCGGGGGCATGAAACCGGGGGACACGTGGCTCTTTAACGATCCCTATGAGGGAGGTACACATGCCAATGACTTTAAATTGGTCAGGCCTTACTTCAAAGATGGCCAGTTGTATTGCTACTTGGCCTCTGCTGCTCATTGGCACGATGTAGGTGGAGCGGTGCCTGGCAACTACAACCCCTCGGCCACCGAGTGTTGGCAAGAAGCGGTACAAATTCCTCCCGTTCGCATCATTCAAGCCCATGAGTTGCAAGAAGATGTGTTGGCCATACTTCGGGCCAACACGCGTTTGCCTGATAGTTTATGGGGAGACTTGAACGCCCAATTGGCCGCTTTGGATTTGGGGGTCAAGCGCCTCGATGGTTTGTTGCAGGAGTACGATGCGTCGCTTGTATTGAAGGTCATGAAGGAGTTGAGGCAAAGAGCGCTCAAACTCATGCAAGCTCACATCCAAGCCATGCCTGATGGGCACTACACCTTTGAAGATTTCTTGGACAACGATGGGGTGGTCGACAAGCCGCTTGGGATCCATTTGAAGATGAGCATACAAGGCGAGCGCATGTGTTTGGACTTCTCTGCGTCCGCCCAACAATGTGCGGGGCCGGTGAACATTTCCAAGGCCACGGCGGTCGCCGCTTGTTATGTGGCATTGAAGCATTTGTTTCCGGATGTGCCGGCCAATGCGGGGGTTTTGGATGCGGTGGATTTTGTGATTCCGCAAGGACTGGTCATCAGCGCTCAAAGGCCTAGGCCTGTGGGGGGCTACACAGAGACCATTTTGCGCATGATCGATGTGATCTTCAGTGCCGCGGCCTTGGCCGATGAGCAACTCGCTTTGGCGCATGCTTATGGCACCATCAACGCCTTGTCTTTGTCAGGTTACAGGAGCGATGAGGCCAGGCGAGGTGAGCGATGGGTGATGTTCAGTTTTTTTGGTGGTGGTCACGGTGGTCACAGCCAAGGCGATGGACTGAGCCACGGCAATGCTCCCATCTCGACGGCCACCATTCCTCCGCTTGAAATTTTAGAAGCGGCCTACCCAGTGAGGTTCACCCAATGGGCCTTGCGCGAGGACTCCGGCGGAATGGGTCAGTTCAGAGGAGGATTGGGTGCGGTTTATGAAATTGAGCTCTTGGAGCAGCATGCACAGGCGTTCTTGTTTGGCGAGCGGGCAAAATTTGCTCCCAAGGGCATTGCGGGTGGGCAAGAGGGTGCCAAAAATTTATTTGAATTTGAAAACAATCACCAATGGTACACGCCTCCCATGGGGTCCAAGATGCTTGGCATCGAGCTCAAAAGGGGGGAGCGCTTAAGGCTTCAAACACCGGGAGGTGGGGGTTTTGGCGATGTTAAAAAGCGTGATCCAAAATGGATTGAAGCCGATGAAGCTGGTGGCTACGTGCATCCTGGTGCGCAAGGTGCGAGATCATGAGCCAAGTTAAAAAACCTTGGATCGTCGGTGTGGACGTGGGCGGAACGTTCACCGATTTGTTCGTGCTCAATGAACACACCCAAGAGGCGCAAATCATCAAAGTCCCATCGACTCGCGGCGAGGAAGCCAAAGGCTTCATGAACGGGGTCGCTAAAATTATGTCCTCGTTGGATGGCTTGTCTGCTGAGCGCCCAAATGCGCCCTCTGAGGTGTCGCGTGTTTCAACCATTGTGCATGGCACAACCGTGGGCACGAATGCGCTTTTAGAGCGCAAAGTTGCCAAAACCGGCATGATCACCACAAGGGGCTTTAGGGATGTGCTGGAGATGAGGCGTCGAGATCGTCCTCAGACCTGGGGCTTGAGGGGAGGCTTCAAGCCCATCATTGAGCGACCCTTTCGAAGAGAGGTCGATGAACGCGTCTTGGCCGATGGCAGCATCCATACCCCGGTGGATTTGGAGCAAGTGGTGGCCCAAGCGAAGGACTTGCTCGAGCAAGGTTGTGAGGCGCTTTGTTTGTTTTTTATCAATGCCTATGCCAATCCACTCAATGAAAGACAAGCACTGGCAGCACTGAGGGACATTTGGCCCAATCCCTACATCAGTGTGGCCAGCGAGGTGCTGCCTGAGATTCGGGAGTTTGAGCGTTGCTCGACTGCAAGTTTGAACGCTTCCTTGCAACCCGTGGTCGGTGGGTATTTGCGCCGCTTGGAGTCGGACTTGCACCAGCACGGATTTGAGGGTGAGCTGCTCATCGTTCAAAGCAATGGTGGCGTGATGTCCTCACAAACGGCCAGTGAGTTGCCCGTGCGAACCGCACTTTCTGGACCTGCGGCAGGGGTGATCGCATGTGCTCAAGTGGCCAAGGCCTCTGGTTTTTTGGATGTCATCACCGGGGACATGGGTGGAACGTCCTTTGATGTGTCTTTGATCTCTAAAGGGCAGGCCAGTCTTTCGGCGCAAACCTCCATTGAATTTGGCTTGGTGGTGCGCTCCCCCATGATCCAGATCGAGACCATTGGAGCGGGCGGTGGCTCGATTGCTTGGGTGGACGGCAGCGGCATGCTTCAAGTCGGACCCCAATCGGCGGGAAGTTTCCCAGGGCCAGCTTGCTATGGTCGTGGCAACACCCAGGCCACGGTCACCGATGCCAATGTCTTGTTGGGCCGAATTGCTGCCAAGAGGCCTTTGGGGGGAGGCTCATTGCAAGCCTTGGATGTGGATTTGGCCAAAGCCGCGATTCAACGCGGCGTGGCTGATCCTCTGGGTCTGGAGGTGCATGAGGCGGCAGAAGCGCTTTTGACCTTGGCCAATGCAAAAATGGCGGGTGCGATTCGCTTGGTCTCGATTGAAAAAGGACACGACCCTAGACACTTCGCCTACATGCCTTTTGGTGGAGGGGGTGCGCTTCATGTGTGCGCCATGATGCGAGAGGTCGGGGTGAGTGTGGGTATCGTGCCGAGGTACCCGGGCGTCACGTCTGCGCTGGGATGTGTCATGGCCGACATGCGGCACGATGCCGTCCAAACCTTGAACCAAGCCTTGAAGGTTCTGGACCTTGAGGGTTTAAAGGCCAAAATTGACCAACTCTCTGCCGCTGCACAAAAGAGGCTTGATGCCTCTGGGGTGTTGTTCACTCAGATCCAAGAGATGGTGCTTTTGGACATGCTTTACCAAGGGCAAACACATACCTTGAGTGTGACTTTGGATCCTGGAGAGATCACCCACGAGAGTGTTCAACGCAGTTTTGAGCAGGCCTATCAAGACGCCTTTGGTCGCGTGCTCCATGGGGTTTCCATTCGAGTGCTCAATTTGCGGTACACCAAAATTGGGGTGCGCCCGAAGTTTGATCTCTCCATCTTGGCGCCCAAGGGCAAGACATCACAAGAGGTGTTGGGCTTGCAGCGCATTTATCATCAAAAGCTCTGGTGGGACGTCCCCAGGTGGGATCGCTTGGCACTTGCCATTGGCGCGGTCGTCCATGGGCCAGCCATTTTGGAGCAAGGCGACACCACGGTTTGGTTGGAGCCAGGATTCAAGGGCACGGTCGATGAGATGGGGCTCTTGTTGATCACGCTGGAGCAAGCCTGATGGAGGAAAAAAGCGCATGAATGCAAAGACAAATTGTGCACTGTTGATCGTCGACTTGCAAAATGATTTTCTATCTGATCAAGGGGCTTATGCCAGAGGCAAGACCACCAGCGTTTTGGCGCAAGCTTTGCCTGCTCGGGTCTTGCCTGTGGCTCAAGCCATCAAGGCGCAAGGCGGCATGGTGTGCGCATCCATGTTCACACTGTGGCCCAATGCCAAGGGCGAGCCGATGATCTCTGAACACTTGCTGCAAAAGAGACCCTTTTTAAGAAAGGGCGACTTCGCCCCCAACTCTTGGGGACAAGGTGTGGTCGATGTCTTGTTGCCGGTGGTGGATGTGAGCGTGAGCAAGGTGGCGTACTCGGCTTTTTTCAACACCCCATTGGATTGGCTTTTAAAGAAAGCAGGTGTGGAGCGCTTGGTGGTTTGTGGCATCGTGACCAACGGTGGGGTGGCCAGTTCGGTCAGAGATGCGCATGTGAGAGACTATGACACATGGGTGTTGTCAGATGGCTGTGCTGCCTTTGGCCAAGATCAGCATGTGGCCGCTTTGAGCGACATGGCCTCGGTGGCGCGTGTTTTGAGCTGTCAAGATTTTCTTGATCAGGCTTGAGTGAGCTTGCATGCAGATCCGTTGCGATGAACTTCGAGTGCTTGAGTTTGCTGATGAGGAGCAACTCTTGGACGCCTTGCCCACCCAGGCCCGGGAGATGCACTGGCCGGTGGTGATCGTAGGCGCAGGTGCCTGCGGTCTATCGGCAGCACTGCATTTGAAAGATGTGGGCGTTGAGAGTTTGGTTTTAGAAAGAGACGAAGTCCCCGCCGGTTCCACCGCCTTGTCCTCAGGATTTATTCCAGCTGCGGGCACCCTGGCGCAAAAAGCATTGGGCTTGGAGGACACCGCCGAGGATTTTGCGCGCGACATTCAAGACAAAGCACATGGCCTGGCGGCCCCTCATCTGGTAAGCGCTTACACACAAGCAATCCCTTTGGCCATGGATGCTCTGTCTAAAAAGCATGGTTTGAATTGGGAAGTCTTGGATCATTTTTTGTACCCCGGTCACCGGCAATACCGCATGCACACCTTGGCCTCTCGAACCGGTCTGGGTTTGATGGATCAACTCCAACGGGCCTGTCAGGATGCAGAGGTTTGCATCTTGACCCAGTCGCGTGTGCTCGAGCTGTGGGTCATCCAAAGCACGGGCCGCGTGGGTGCGCTGGCTTACCAAAGACCCGATAAAAGCATGGAGCATGTTCGAGCTGGAGCGCTTCTTTTGGCTTGCAACGGGTTTGGTGGCAACGCCCAACTCCTCAAAGAGTTCATTCCACAGATGCAAGACTCTACCTACGCGGGGCATGCGGGCAACGATGGCAGTGCCATTGTTTGGGGCCGTTTGCTGGGTGCACAGTTGGCTGATTTGACCGCTTTTCAGGGGCATGGCTCTTGGGCTCAGCCCCAAGGGGTGCTGGTCACCTGGGCGCTGATGATGCAAGGCGGTATCCAAGTCAATGTCTTGGGCCAACGCTTTCACAATGAAAGCTTGGGCTATTCAGAAGCTTCGCTCGAGGTCTTGGCGCAGCCCCAGGGCATCGCGTTCAATGTCTTTGATGGCCCCTTGTTGACACTGGCCAGAAGCTTTCCAGACTTTGTGGAGTTGGAGCGCATGGGAGGTGTGCGGCGTTTTGAGTCCGTGCAGTCTTTGGCCGAGTGGATTGGATGCGCTGGCAGTTCACTGGCGAACACCTTGGAGGGCTTGACGCGGAGCCCAGGGCTGGTAGCGCCTGAGGATCAAAAAGGGCATGAGCTCGAACGGGTCTTTGAGCGTGGATTGACACTACCCCTTTTTGCGATCAAAGTCACTGGCGCATTGTTTCATACACAAGGGGGCTTGGACATTGACGCTCGGTGTCGTGTTTTGAAGCCCGATCGCACGGCGCTACCCAACACCTTTGCGGGTGGAGGGGCAGCCAGAGGTGTATCCGGTCCAGCCGTTTGGGGCTATTTGTCTGGCAACGGACTTTTAAGCGCCATGGCCAGTGCTTTTATAGCCGCCCACGCCATCAAGCAAGACTTGTCGGCTTAATGTTCAACCATGAATCGGAGTTCTATGTCCATCACTCACAAAACACTCAAAGAGCGCTTGACGGGCCAAGGTGCGGTCCTGGCCCCAGGTGTCTATGACGCATTGAGTGCCTTGCTTGCTCAGCAAGCGGGTTTTGAGGCCCTGTATCTCTCTGGTGCCTCGATCGCTTACACCCGTTTGGGACGCTCGGATGTGGGGTTGACCACGGCCACAGAAGTGGTTCAAACCCTTGGCCTGATCACCGAGAGGGTTGATTTGCCAGTGATTGTGGATGCGGACACGGGGTTTGGCAACGCATTGAACACCCAAAGGACCGTCAAAGACTTTGAACGAGCGGGTGCCAAGATGATTCAATTGGAGGACCAAACCTTCCCCAAGCGATGTGGTCATTTGGCGGGCAAGTCGGTGGTCAGCATCCAAGAGATGAAAGGAAAATTGCATGCGGCTTTGGATGCCAGGCGCTCGAGTGAAACCTTGATCTTGGCCAGAACAGATGCCATTGCTGTGGAGGGTTTTGAGCAAGCCTTGGACCGAGCAGAGGCTTATTTGGAATGCGGGGTCGACGCTCTTTTTATCGAAGCGCTCAAAACCGAGGAGCACATGCGTTGCGTTTGCGAACGCTTTGCTTCACGCATCCCCTTGCTGGCCAACATGGTGGAAGGCGGGCAAACGCCCATCGAGAGTGCAAAAGTGTTGGCCGATCGGGGGTTCAAGATCGTGATCTTTCCTGGGGGCACGGTCAGGGCATTGGTTCATCACATGCAAGCTTACTTCAGCAGTTTGCAAGCGCACCAAACCACCCAAGCCTTTAGAGAGCGCATGCTGGACTTTGATGGCTTGAACGCCGTGATCGAGACGCCTCAATTGCTAGAGTTGGGAAAAAAATACGACGCCTGAACACCCACAGACCTCAAGTGCATGCAGGCTTGAAGGTCAAACAGACTTAATCTTTTGCGCCCAACTCCATGGCGCGCGTTCTTGAGTTTTGCAAATCCGAGTCAGACGGCGCCTTTAAGCTCCAGCCTTGCAGGTGTTGGCAAGCAATGGCATAAAGGGCATCGATCCAAGGTGGGTCGTTGTTCAAACAGGGGATGAAGTTGTAGGTTTTGCCCCCCTCTTCGAGGAAGGCGTGGCGGACCTCCATGTTGATCTCCTCCAAAGTCTCCAAGCAGTCGCTGGTAAAACCTGGGCAAATCACATCAATGTGTTCATGGCCAGTTTGCGCCAATGCGCGTATCGTGGGTTCTGTATAGGGCTCCAGCCATTTGGCTTTACCAAACCTTGATTGAAACGTGACTTTGTATTGCGAGGCTTGGAGCCCAAGACGCTCGGCCAACAGTCGCGCAGTCTTGTAGCACTCACAATGGTAGGGGTCTCCTAACATGAGCGTTCTCTCCGGGACACCGTGAAAGCTCATGACCAAGAGGGGAGCCCGGGTGTGGAGTTGCCAGTGTTGCTCAATGCGAGAAGCCAAGGCGTTGATGTAGGCGCTGTGGTCATGGTAGTGGTTGATGAACCGATACTCTGGGATGGTGCGAGTTTTGAGCGACCAGTGGTAAAACGCGTCAAAGACACTGGCACTGGTGGTGCCCGAGTACTGCGGGTAAGCAGGCAAGACCAACACCTTGGTGACGCCTTGGGTCTTTAATTCATCCATGACCTCAGAGACACTGGGCTGGCCATAGCGCATCGCATACCGAACGCTCACGTGTTCTTGTGCGTTGCTAAAGCGCTCTTGTAGGCTTTGTGCTTGCGCTTGGGTCCAAACTCTCAAGGGCGAGCCTTCTTCAGTCCAGATCGAGGCGTACTTTTTGGCCGACTTGGAAGGTCGAAAGCGCAAAATGATGCCATGCAAGATAATGAGCCACAGCCACCTTGGAATTTCAACCACACGAGGGTCGCTCAAGAATTCTGCCAAGTAAACTCTCAAAGCCTTGCTTTCGGGTGCTTGGGGCGTGCCAAGGTTGCACAAGATGACCGCCGTCTTTGGGGTTTGCCCATGACGGTATGCGGGTTCTTCCAAGAATCTTAAATTTTGAGCCATGCATTATTTTCTCACAACACAGCCCATGAATATTCAAAAAATCCGTGCTTTGTCCTTCGATCTTGATGATACTTTGTGGCCCATTGGACCCACCTTGGCCAACGCCGAGGCCGCTTTGTTGGCGTGGTTCACTAAAAACACACCCAAAGCCTTGTCTATCTATCAAGACACCGCACTTGTCAGCGACATCAGGGAGGTTTTAAAAAGTCAATTCAAAGACAAAATGCACGATTTGAGTGCCATCAGGAAAGAACTCATCCGAGAGGTCTTGCTTCGTGCAGATGAACCCACAAGCGGGGTGGATCATGCGTTCCATGCTTTCTTCCAAGCCAGACAATCGGTGCAGTTGTATCCCGACGTCATTCCGGCACTGGACAAGTTAAGCGAACGTTTTCAAATGGTCGCCTTGTCCAATGGCAATGCAGACATTGAGCAAGTGGGCTTAGGCCAGTACTTTGCTCACGCCATCAGTGCTCAAGAGTTTGGTGTCGCCAAGCCAGACCCAAGAATTTTTCAGCACACGGCAGACTGTTTGAAGCTCCAGGCCGAGGAGATTCTTCACATCGGAGATGATGCCTACACGGACATCGTCGGGGCTCAAGGGCTTCAGATGCCCTGTGTTTGGATCAACCGTGAGGAGCGGGCCTGGCCGGGAACGGGCGCATGTCCCGTGACGGTGAAAGATTTAAGCGAGCTTGTGAGCATGTTGGAGCTTTAAAGCACACGCGAAGTGTTGTCTGCGTGACTTCAAACCAAAGAGGCGTCGACCAACTGCGAGACGGCTTGAAAGCCTGAACGAACGGCCCCCTCAAGGGTGCTAGGGTAGGGCCCTTGTACATAGTCACCTGCGGCCATGAGACCCGTGTCGATCCAGCATGGGGGTCTTTGTAGATGTGCATCACATGAGAAGGTTGCTCGCTTTTCAACCGTGCACAACTCGAGCTGTGCGTCTTCTAGTTTCAACTGTTCTCTGGCAGCCTTCAGGGCGTTTTCTATGATCGTTTGTCGTGCGTTGGGGTCTGCTGCGCTCACAATCAGCGCCCAATGCTCAGCTCTTCTTGGGTGTGAGTCCCGGGAGGACGCGTTGACACCCAGTTGAAGACCAAATTGTGGATGGACACAATCTTCGCTCTCATCGTGATCGTTCAAACACATCAATGGGCCTGGCTCATAGGGGACTTGCTTTGAACCCGACTCAGCGCGCAAGCCTTTGACATATATGCTCGCTATGGCCCGGTGCTTTAAATTTTTCGCCAGCATGGACCACTGTGGGTACTTGTCTTGGGTGAGCAAGCTGGCTTGCCAAGGTGGGACGGCCAAAACAACAGGGACCTGGGGCTCCAAGGCTTGGAGGTCATCAATTCGGTGGTTGAGTTGAATTCTCGCGCCACGCTCACGAAGCCAATTGAGGCAGGGCAGGGGAAAGATGTCGCTCAAGGGCAGAAGGGGAAATAAAAACTCACAGGATTGAGGCGCATTGGCAAAGGCATCTTTGAGCACGCGCATGAAGGTGTTTGCGCTGGCCACGGAGATGGGCGTGTTCAGCGCAGACAAGCACAAGGGGGAGATGATGTCACGCATGATCTTGGGGCTGACCCCTTTGAACAGCTGGTCGACGGTGTCATCCGCCTTGCCCCAAAGCGCTTGAGAGACGCTAAAAAACAAAGGTTTCATGAGCGTTGATTTTTCCCTGACACTGAAACGTTTGCTGAAAAGCAGAGATCTGAGGGCTTTCAAAGGATAAGCATCTTGCGGCAACTCAAAGCACTCGCCTTTTGGGTACTGCCACTTCAGGGCTTGGCGATCAAAAAGTGCTTGGGGTTGCAGGCCCATGGTTTGGATGAGGCCCAAGGTCTCACTGTAGGCCCCAATCAAGGCGTGTTGACCATTGTCAAAGAGCAGGCCTTGATGCGCCACGCTCTTGGCACGTCCACCAGGTGCATGGGCGGCGTCAAAGAGTTGGACCCTCAAGCCCAATTGCGTGGCTTTGACGGCCGCAGCCAAGCCCGCCCAGCCAGCGCCAACGATGGTGATGTCGCGGGTCATGGGGAGTGTTAGAAAAGCCCCAGGGCTTGAACCTTCCAAGCCAGCCAGAGTTTTCTGATGGGTGTGAGAGACACGCGTTGCGTGAGCACTGGGTAATTGGCCAGCTCAATTTCATTCAAGAGCGTGCGATAAATACTGGCCATCATCAAGCCTGGTTTTTGTGATCTGAGATCTTCTTGCGGTAAAAGCGCAAAGGCCTCTGTGTAGAGTTCTTGGGCCCGCAAGCTTTGATGCGCCATCAGGGCTTGAAATCGCTCAGAGTCGATACGGTTCAAAATTTCATGGGCCTTCACATCAAAGGCCTGTAAATCTGTGATGGGCAGGTAAATGCGTCCGCGCATTGCATCTTCGCCAACGTCGCGAATGATGTTGGTCAACTGAAACGCTTGACCCAGACGATGGGCGTACTGGGTGGTTTGAGCAGACGTTTGTCCAAAAATCAAAGCCGAGACCTCGCCCACCACGCCGGCAACGAGATGACAGTACCGCTCAAGCCCGGGTCGGTCCAAGTACCTGGTTTGAGTCAAATCCATTTCACAGCCCTCAATGATGGACAAGAGATGGTGGCTTTTGATGTGAAACGCTTGTGTCCAAGGCATCAAGGCTTTGAGGACCGGGTGATGAACTTGACCATCAAAGGCGTCTAGGACGGCTTGTTTCCACCAGGCCAATTTGGAGGCGGCAATACCGGGCTCGGTGACCTCATCAACGATGTCATCAACCTCTCTGCAAAAAGCATAAAAAGCGGTGATGCACAACCTTTTGGGTCTCGAGAGAAACAAAAATGCATAATAAAAACTGCTTCCCGAAGTGGCAGCCTTGTCTTGTACGTATTGCTGTGGCGTCATGGAGAGAGATTGTGCCATTGACGGGCCCAAGTTTTTCTTAAAATGTGCGGGCCGAGGAGATTTTTCTTGGCTTCTTGGGCTGGGAAAACAAAGACCTTTATGACAAGGCTCGAAGCAGCATGGAGGGAAAGTCCATCGGACCGATCTTTGGGCGGTGCAAATAGGTGTTCACGGTCCTGCATTTTTGCAGTATTTTCAGTCCCCCTTGGACCACCATTTTCAGCTCCCATGCGGCACGCCCAGGGACGCGATCGCACAAGGGCGAACCTTGGATCATCAACGCGTGTGCAAAACTCAGCTCCTCTTCCAGCTCGCTGCCCGTGGGCAAATAAAATCGATGCCTTGGAATATCGATGCTCAGGTCTTGCCAGAAATTGATCAATTGAAGTGAGGTGCAAATGGCGTCGCTCCTTCTGATGGAGTCGGCCTCGTGGATGCCATACAAGTGCAAGAGGAGTCGGCCAATGGGGTTGGCCGATTTGGAGCAGTAGCGCAACAAGGCTGCTTGGCTTTCGTAACGCACGGCATGTTCGGTGTACAACACGTCTTGCTCAAAGGCGTCTAGCAGATGGAAAAAAGGCTCGGTAGGCAAGTTGAACGCCAGGACTGCTTCAGACAAATCCGAGAACAAGATTTGATGAGGACCAGAGAGTTTTTGAGGTTCATACAAGCAGATCTTTAGCATCTGTTTGAAGTCATGAAGTTGTTGCAGGCGCACGCTTGCCAAAGCATCACCTTCGTCGGCAAAGTCATCTGCGGTTCTGGCAAAGTTGTAGATGGCCATGATGGGCGCTCTCAGAGAGGGCGGGCACAGCCAAGAGGCCACGGGGAAGTTTTCGTAATGTTTCACACCTCCATGCTACCAAGCTTATGCAGCTCGTGCCAAGTGGGTAGGTATTTCTTTCTCTGGCTTGACTTCCTCAAGGTTTGTTGATGATTTTTTAGAAAGTTCAAAAATTGATCCGTGAAAGGTCATGGGTTTTGAGCTCTTTTGAGTCTTCAAAGCCCGACCAAGAGATGAGGTCGGAAAAAGCATTTAGAATCCACCTTTGGGATGCGACTGTGGCGAAATTGGTAGACGCAATAGGTTTAGGTCCTATCGGCAGAAATGCTGTGCTGGTTCGAGTCCAGTCAGTCGCACCATCCTTTTTTCCTTTGCTTGCTAAGACTTGCGGCTAAATATGTTCACGCACGGTGTAGCTTCCAGAGCCGTAGTGGCTTTCAACTTCAGATGACTAGGCTTGGTTTTTTGGAGCCATATGACACTTGCGCTGAAGAGACTTTCTTGCTCTAATGCTCTCAGTGGTGCAAAAGTTCAAACATCAAACTTTTGCAACTGAAACCACGTGCGGTTCAGTTCGAACGAAGGGGGTGAAGCAAGAGCAAACCCTTTGAAGTTAAAGCCACCCCGCAACACGCTTTGGAGAATTTGCATTGCTGGAAAAATCAAGCATGTCTTTCAAACAAGCCCCTTCTTTTCCAAGTCGCGAAGAGGCAGTCTTGGGGGCGTCTGACCTTGAGGAAACTCAAGCAGGTTTGGGGCCATGGCCATCTCTTGGCTTGACCTCCTCGGTGGTGGCACTTCTATCAGGATGTGGTGACGCAGGCTTTGATCCAAGTGCGGGCCAAGCCTTGGCCGAACCCTCCTTGGCGCGCGACAATTTCTCATTGCTCGCAGACCTACCTCCTCAGCCGGTCAAAAGAAGTTTGGTGACCTCGGTGTCGCCCACCTTGGCGTCCAGCGCACCCTCAACAACAGAAGCCAATGCTTTGTTCAATTGGGCTGAGGGTCAGTATCCATCTTTGTTTCCTCGTGGACCTTTGAATTTGGTCTATGGCAGTTATCTGTACCGGTATTACGCCAGCACCCAAACTTATTTGGGCGTCAGCGCCCAAGGGGACGCGAGTGGGGATGTTTTCGTCTTGGGCCCCATCAGCAGCAATGTGCTCACGCGTGTTGGCGCTTTGTCAGGCTTTGCATGCTTGGTCAATGGGGGGCTTTGTACTTTGAATTCGGTCAATGCGGCCTCTCGGTTCTTGCACCAAGCCACATTGGGTTTTACCAAAGAGCAATTGAACGCTGTGAGTGCGAACACCTTGTCTCAATGGTTGGATGCGCAAGCTGCCATGCCCATCACGCAAACCTACACCCAGATGATGCTAGACATGGGCTATGCTGCTGCAGCGAACATCAACTCTACAACCGGCATGGACAACGTGATTTGGCGAAAATTGATCACCTCAAGTGATTCGCTCAGGCAACGCGTGGTCTTGATGTTGTCAGAAATTTGTGTTTTGTCCGTGCTAGGTGTGCCAAGCCAGTGGAGACAGTTTGGTGTGGCCAATTACCTGGATATTTTGGAGCAAAACGCTTTTGGTAATTACCGCACCTTGCTGGAACAAATCACCTTGTGTCCCGCCATGGGGTATTACTTGACCTACAAGGGTAACGTCAAGGGCAATGTGGTCACCGGCAGTCAACCCGATGAAAACTATGCCCGTGAGCTCATGCAACTGTTCACCATTGGCTTGATCAAGTTGAACAACGATGGCACCCCACAATTCAATGGCAGTGTTGCCGCTGAAACCTACACGCAGTCCGATGTGAGCGGTATGGCCCGAGTCTTCACGGGTTGGGACTTGGACACCAGCGGCCTCACCAGCCCCTACCCACCGTCGCTCATGCAGCGACCCATGGTGCAAGTCAACTCGAGGTATGAAACCGGAGCCAAGAGTTTTTTGGGTGTCACGATCCCTTCGGGCACCTCGGCAGTTCAGTCCTTAAAAATCGCTCTGGATACCGTGTTCAACCATCCCAATTTACCTCCCTTTTTGGCCAAACAGATGATTCAACGCTTGGTGTGTAGCAACCCCAGTTCAAGTTACGTCAATCGCGTTGCCAACACGTTCATCAACAATGGTGCGTCAGTGCGTGGCGACATGAAGGCTGTGGTCAAGGCGATCTTGATGGATCCAGAGGCGCGCGACATGAGTTTGATTTCGCAAAGTCCCTTTGTTGGAAAAATCCGAGAGCCTGTGGTGCGTTTCTTGAATTGGGCCATTGCTTTCCAAGCCAAATCGGCCTCGAATGTATGGGCTGTGGGCGATTTGTCCAGCACGAGCAATGCTTTGGGGCAGTCCCCTTTGCGTGCGCCCACCGTTTTTAATTTCTTTCGACCAGGCTATGTCCCGCCCAACACGGCTTTGGCCAACTCGGGTCTCACAGCCCCAGAGTTGCAAATCGTTGATGAAACATCGGTGGCCAGTTACATCAACTTCATGCAAAGGGTGGTGGCTGGGAGTGGCGTAGGGGATGTCAAGGCCGACTACACTGCGCTCATGGCCATTGCCAAAGATTCCAGCGCCTTGTTGGCTGAACTCAACACCTTGCTTTGCGCTCAAGAGTTGAGCTCGGACATGTTGCTCTCGATGAAGGCGGCGTTGGATACGATCTCGGTGAGCACAACTGCTGGGCTCATGAACCGTATTTATGCCGCCTTGGTCTTGGTTTTTGCTTGTCCGCAATACATTGTTTTGAAGTGAAGATGCGCATGCACCCCAACCTACAAGTCCTTGATCGCAACCAGTCCAGAAGAAGTTTTTTGAAGACAGGTTTGAGCCTGAGTGTCGCTGGCGCTGCGGCACCTTTGGCGATGAACTTGGCCGCCTTGTCCGAGGCGGCGGCTGCGTCTTCGGCGCTTACTGCGAGCGATGATTACAAGGCGATTGTTTGTGTCTTCATGTATGGTGGCAACGATTACGCCAACACCTTGATCCCCTTTGATGCGCCCAGTCATGCGGCCTACACCGGTTTCAGGTCCAACTTGGCCATCGATTTGCCTTTCTTGAGCGATACGCTTTTAAAGCCTTCAACGCCTTTGGCCAACTCGCGCCAATATGCCTTGGCCCCTGAGTTGTCGTCCTTGATCCCGATTTTTGATGCGGGCAAAATGAGCGTGATCTTGAACGTGGGCACCTTGGTTCAACCCACCACCAAGGCGCAGTTCACAAGCGCGTCAGTGCCGCTGCCGCCTAAATTGTTTTCGCACAACGATCAACAATCCTATTGGCAATCCTCTAACCCTGAGGGCGCGACCTCTGGATGGGGCGGACGCATGGGCGACTTGTTTCAGTCCAGCAACTCAAAGGCCGCATTCACCTGCATAGGGCTAGGGGGCAATGCCGTTTATCTGACTGGAAAATACACCTCGCAGTACCAACTGAGCGAATCGGGTTCGGTGCAGATCAATGGGATCAAAAGTGCTTTGTTTGGCTCTGCGGCTTGTCAAGCGGCTTTGAGCAAAATGATCGTGACGCCTTCAACCCACCTCTTGGAGCAAGAGTACATCAAAACAACCGCACGCTCCATTGATGCGCACGATCAAGTGAGCTTGGCCTTGTCCAAGATCAACCCGCTCACGACCTCGTTTCCGCTGGCCAACAGTTTAGGCAACCAACTCCAAGTGGTGGCCAAACTGATTGCTTCGAGAAGTTCTTTGGGGGTCAAGCGCCAGGTGTTCTTTGTCTCCTTGGGTGGTTTTGACAATCACACCGCCTTGACCAAATACCATCCTGGGTTGATGCAATTGGTGGGAGACGCCATGTCCTCGTTTTACAAAGCCACGCAAGAGTTGGGGGTGTCCGATCAAGTGAGCACCTTCACCGCCTCTGACTTTGGCCGCACCTTGCTCAGCAACAGCGACGGCTCAGACCATGGTTGGGGCAGCATGCACTTTGTCATGGGAGGTGCAGTCAAAGGGCAAAAATTCATCGGCTCAGCGCCCGTGATCGCCAACTCGGGTCCCGACGACGTTGGGCAAGGTCGCTTGTTGCCTTCGATCTCGGTGGATCAAGTGGCCTCCACCTTGGCAACATGGTTTGGTGTTTCTGCACAGGATCAATTGAGTATTTTGCCGAATTTAAAAAACTTCTCTCAAAAAGACCTTGGGTTTTTCGTTTAAGCCCAGAGCTGTGTGGCATCCTTTTTCAACGAAGTCGCTCAAGGCGGGGCTAAAAGCGTGCCTAAAAAGCCACATCAGCTAGGATAGAATCGACAGATTCGGATCTTGGTGCCCAAAGCAGCCTGATGGGCTAAAGCACCACCAGAGAGCCCACGGCTTTGTTCATGACAAAGTGTAGAGCACTTCATTTTTCCTTGGTTCGGTTGAGCTTGACGCCTTTTCTTGAAGGTATTGCCTCTTTGTACCTGATGGCCCTATGAATGCTTTTGCAGTTTGATTGAAGTCATGCTACCTGGGCAGCACCCCACGGAGCAAGGTTCGTCTAAATTTGGCTTATTGAATGTGAACCTTTGGCTTGCAAGTCCTTGGGGCTTAAAAAAGCCCTTGGCAGTCTTTTTGGAGTAAAAAATAAAATGTCAGTCCTCATTGAAACGCTTGAAAAATTGGAGAGAAAAGTCACCTTGACCCTTCCCATTGAAACCATTCAAAATGAAGTCGATCAACGCTTGAAGAAGTTGTCCAAGCAAGTCAAGATCGATGGTTTTAGGCCTGGTAAGGTGCCCATGAACATCGTCGCTCAGCGTTATGGCTACTCTGTTCAGTACGACGTCATGAACGACAAGGTCGGAGAAGCGTTCTCTCTGGTCGCCAATGAGGCCAAAATCAGGGTCGCAGGTGCACCTAGGATCAGTGAAAAGGAAGTCTCGCCTGAAGGTCAACTTGCCTTTGACGCGGTTTTTGAAGTTTACCCAGAGGTCAAGCTTGGTGATTTGTCCAGCTTGGAGGTTGAAAAGTTTCATGCTGAAGTGACCCAAGAGGCCATTGACAAAACCATCGATATTCTTTTAAAGCAAAAACGCACCTTCAATCAAAAGTCAAAAGAGGCTCAAGTGGAGGTGGATGACCGGGTGACGGTTGACTTTGAAGGCAAAGTCGACGGCGAGCCCTTCCAGGGCGGTCAAGCCAGCGATTTTCAATTTGTCGTTGGCGAAGGTCAGATGCTCAAGGAATTTGAAGAAGCGGTCAAAGGCATGAAAACCGGTGAAAGCAAGACGTTCCCTTTGAGTTTTCCTGCCGATTACCATGGCAAAGATGTGGCCGGAAAAACAGCCGATTTCATGGTCTCGTTAAAGAAGATTGAAAGCGCTCACTTGCCCGAGCTCAACGAAGCCTTTGTCAAATCTTTGGGGGTTGCTACACCAACGGTGGAAGGCTTGAAGGCGGACATCGAGAAGAATTTGCAACGAGAGGTGAAATCTCGCTTGCTCAGCAAAAACAAACAAGTTGTTTTGGACGCCTTGGTGTCCAAATCGGAATTGGATTTGCCCAAGTCGATCGTCCAGTCCGAGCTCGATCGAATGGTGGAGCGCGCCAGAGCGGATTTGAAGCAACGGGGCATCAAGGACGCCGACAAGGCGCCCATTCCAGAGGATCTCTTTAGGCCACAAGCCGAGAGCCGTGTTCGCTTGGGCTTGGTGGTCTCTGAGCTGGTGAGCTCCAACGACTTGTATGCCAAGCCGGACCAAATCAAAGATCACATTGAGCACTTGGCGTCAAGTTATGAAAAGCCTGAAGACGTGAGCCGTTGGTATTACAGCAATCAACAAAATTTGGCTGAAGTTGAGGCCTTGGTGGTTGAAGAAAATGTGACCCAATACGTGCTCTCTCAAGTCAAAGTCAAAGAGAAAATCGTCACTTTTGAAGAATTGATGGGGCAAGCTTAAAGAGCTTGCATGGCAAATATTTTAGGAAAGATGAACACATGAGCAACTTAGATATCCAAGCCCTTGGGATGGTCCCCATGGTGATCGAGCAATCGGGTCGTGGTGAGAGGTCTTATGACATTTACTCTCGCTTGCTCAAAGAGCGGGTGATTTTTTTGGTCGGTCCTGTGAACGATCAGACGGCCAATTTGGTGGTTGCTCAGTTGCTTTTTTTGGAGAGTGAAAATCCTGACAAGGACATCTCCTTTTACATCAACTCTCCCGGTGGTTCGGTCAGCGCTGGCATGGCCATCTTTGACACCATGAATTTCATCAAGCCCGACGTGTCGACCTTGTGCATAGGCATGGCCGCAAGCATGGGTGCGTTTTTGCTGGCTGCAGGCGCCAAAGGCAAGAGGTTTTCTCTGCCCAACTCCAAGGTGATGATCCACCAGCCCTTGGGCGGCACACAGGGACAGGCGACTGAAATTGAGATCCATGCCAGGGAAATTTTGAAGACCCGTGAGCAATTGAACAAGATTTTGGCCGAGCGCACCGGTCAGCCCCTTGAGAAAATTGAGAAAGACACCGAGCGCGATTACTACTTGTCTGCCGAAGAGTCCAAAGATTACGGCTTGGTCGATCAAGTGATCGCCAAAAGGCCCTAAAAGGCGGTTTGGATTGGCTTGAAGGCTCTTTAGAGGCAAAGAAGTTGTCAATTTATGGCTTCTTTCTCTTGTTTTAAGCGCTTGGTGTCCATTGGGCCCTGGCTTTTTAGTTATCATTGACACACCCCTTACTTAAAGAATCTTTCATGGCCGAGAAAAAAGGCACTTCATTTGAAAAAACGCTTTTTTGCTCGTTTTGTGGCAAAAGTCAACACGAGGTCAAGAAGTTAATCGCTGGCCCCTCGGTGTTCATTTGCGATGAGTGCATTGATTTATGCAATGAGATCATCCGAGATGAGCTGCCCAACACGGCACAAAGCCTCAAAGGCGAAAAGGGCGAGTTGCCAACTCCCCATGAGATCAAAAACAATTTGGACCACTACGTCATTGGGCAAGAGGTGGCGAAACGTTCATTGTCGGTGGCTGTTTACAACCACTACAAGCGTTTGAAGCACAAAGAGAAGGCGAAGAAAGAGGATGTTGAGCTGAGCAAGAGCAATATTTTGCTGATCGGCCCCACCGGCTCCGGTAAAACCTTGCTTGCTCAGACCTTGGCCAGAATGCTTGATGTGCCCTTTGTCATGGCCGATGCCACGACCTTGACCGAGGCGGGCTACGTGGGAGAAGATGTTGAAAACATCATTCAAAAGCTTTTGCAGACCTGCAATTACGAAGTCGAGCGAGCGCAAAGAGGCATCGTCTACATCGATGAAATTGACAAAATCACAAGAAAGTCTGACAACCCCTCCATCACCAGGGATGTCTCTGGAGAGGGTGTTCAACAAGCCTTGCTCAAACTGATCGAGGGGACCATGGCCTCGGTGCCTCCACAAGGCGGCAGAAAGCACCCCAATCAAGATTTTGTTCAAGTGGACACGACCAACATACTGTTCATTTGCGGCGGGGCCTTTGCGGGCCTTGAAAAAGTCATTGAAAGCCGCACTGAGGCTTCTGGCATAGGTTTTGGTGCAACCGTCAAGAGCAAACTAGAAAGAAGCTTGACACAGGTTTTTAGTGACGTGGAGCCGGAAGACTTGATCAAGTTTGGCTTGATTCCAGAGCTGGTGGGCCGCATGCCCGTGGTTGCCACTCTGAGTGAGTTGAGTGAGGATGCCATGGTTCAAATTTTGACGGAGCCTAAAAACGCCTTGGTCAAGCAATATGCGATGCTCTTGGCCATGGAGGGCGTGGACTTAGAGATTCGCCCGGCAGCTCTTAAAGCGATTGCCAAGAAGGCCTTGGCCAGAAAAACGGGTGCCAGAGGTTTGAGATCCATCCTTGAAATCTCCTTGATTGACACCATGTATGAACTGCCCAATTTGAACAATGTTGAAAAGGTCGTGGTGGACGAGTCCACGATAGAAGAAAACAAACCCCCTTTATTGGTTTACCGCGAGGAAGCCAAGAAAGCTTGATGAACAACCCTTGGGAGCGGGGGTCAAAGTTATTTGATCTGTCGCGCCCTTCACTGAAGGAAGTTTGACCATGTCCGGACAAGTTCCCCTGCCTGCCACTCCCTTGGATTTGCCTTTGTTGCCTCTTCGAGATGTGGTGGTGTTTCCCCACATGGTGATCCCGCTCTTTGTGGGACGCCCCAAGAGCATCAAAGCTTTGGAGACGGCGATGTCTCAAGAGCGAAGGATCATGTTGGTCGCGCAAAAAGCGGCGGCCAAGGATGAGCCCTCTGTGGGCGATATGTTCGAGGTTGGTTGCGTGGCCACCATATTGCAGATGCTCAAGTTGCCTGATGGAACGGTCAAGGTGCTGGTAGAAGGTCAGCAGCGTGCAAAAGTCAATTTGATTGAAGACGGTGAGGCCCATTTCAACGCCAACGTCACGCCCATCGAAGCTTCGGAAGTGGCCAATTTAGAGACTGAAATTGAAGCGCTCAGAAGAGCGGTCATGCAGCAGTTTGACCAGTACGTGAAACTCAACAAGAAGATTCCGCCTGAGATCCTCACCTCGATTTCGAGCATTGATGATCCGGGACGCTTGGCCGATACGATTGCGGCGCATTTGCCCTTGAAGCTTGAGAACAAGCAGCTCGTCCTTGATTTGGCGCAAATCAAGCCAAGACTTGAAAACCTCTTTGAGCAACTCGAGCGTGAAGTGGACATCTTGAATGTCGATAAACGCATTCGCGGTCGCGTCAAGCGCCAAATGGAGAAAAACCAGCGCGATTTTTATTTGAACGAGCAAGTCAAAGCGATTCAAAAAGAATTGGGCGAGGGAGAAGAGGGTGCGGACATTGAGGAGATTGAGAAAAAGATCAAGGCCGCAAAAATGCCTGTGGAAGCCAAGAAAAAGGCTGATGCAGAGTTGAAAAAATTAAAGTTGATGTCGCCCATGTCGGCCGAGGCGACTGTGGTCAGGAACTACATAGATGTGTTGGTCAATTTGCCATGGAGCAAGAAAACCAAAATCAAACATGACCTGGCTTTTGCGGAGGGCGTGCTCAATGAAGACCATTATGGGCTAGAGAAAGTCAAGGACCGTATTTTGGAGTATTTGGCGGTCCAGCAACGCGTTGAGAAAGTCAAGGCGCCTATATTGTGCTTGGTGGGCCCACCCGGTGTCGGCAAGACCTCCTTGGGTCAGTCCATTGCAAAAGCGACTGGGCGTAAATATGTCCGAATGGCTTTGGGCGGCATGCGCGATGAGGCTGAAATTCGTGGGCATCGAAGAACCTACATCGGTGCTTTGCCAGGCAAATTGCTGCAAAATTTAAGCAAGGTCAACACCCGTAACCCGCTGTTTTTGCTCGATGAAATCGACAAGCTTGGGAGTGACTTTCGGGGGGATCCATCAAGCGCTTTGCTAGAGGTGCTCGATCCGGAGCAAAATCACACCTTCAATGACCATTATGTGGAGGTCGACTTTGATTTAAGCGATGTGATGTTTGTTGCTACATCGAATTCGATGAACATTCCTCCTGCCTTGCTCGATCGCATGGAAGTGATCCGTTTGTCTGGCTACACAGAGGACGAGAAAACGCACATTGCGATGAAATATTTGCTACCCAAGCAAATGAAAAACAATGGCGTGAAGGACTCCGAACTTGAGGTTCAAGAATCAGCCATCCGTGATGTGGTGAGGTACTTTACCCGTGAAGCGGGCGTGAGGTCCCTGGAGCGTGAGTTGTCAAAGATTTGCCGAAAAGTGGTCAAAGCACTTCAGTTGAAACAAATGAAACCGATGGTGCTGGTCAATGCGGAAAACTTGGATCAGTTTTTGGGTGTGAGGAAGTTCAATTATGGTCGGGCTGAGACACAAGACCAAGTGGGTCAAGTGATGGGCTTGGCCTGGACTGAGGTGGGGGGAGATTTGCTGACCATAGAAGCGGCGATCATGCCCGGAAAAGGCAACATCACCAGAACGGGCTCCTTGGGTGACGTGATGAAAGAGTCGGTTGAGGCCGCGCGTACCGTTGTGAGATCGCGCTCAAAGCGTTTAGGCATCAAGGATGAGATGTTTGAGAAAAAGGACATCCACATCCACGTGCCTGACGGTGCAACACCCAAAGATGGACCCAGTGCGGGTGCTGCAATGACCACAGCCTTGGTCTCTGCATTGACTGGAATACCTATCCGCGGTGATGTTGCGATGACTGGAGAAATCACTTTAAGGGGAGAGGTCACTGAAATTGGTGGGTTGAAAGAGAAGCTCTTGGCAGCCCTTAGGGGCGGCATCAAGACGGTTTTGATTCCGGAAGAAAATGTCAAAGATTTGCAAGAAATTCCTGAGAATGTAAAAAATGGTTTAGAAATTGTGCCTGTCAGGTGGATTGATAAAGTTCTTGAGTTGGCCTTGATCCGCTTGCCTGAAGCTTTGCCAGAGGAGGAAGTGGTTCCAACCCCTGTCGCCTCAGATCCTCAGGCGCCAGTTGTTGCTGTGAAACACTGAAGGTAACTTTTGGAGTTTTCAATTGAAGATGAGGACAATTAAAAACATTCAGTTTCAACTGGACAAAATGATTTAAAGTAAGATATAATTTGTATCCACGCGGGAATAGCTCAGTTGGTAGAGCGCAACCTTGCCAAGGTTGAGGTCGCGAGTTCGAGCCTCGTTTCCCGCTCCAGGTGATTAAAAATGGAAGCTTATCGCTTCCTTTTTTTTGCCACAGAAGTTTGGCGCGGTAGCAAAGCGGTTATGCACCGGATTGCAAATCCGTGTAGGTCGGTTCGACTCCGGCCCGCGCCTCCATTAAACACTCATTGCACACGCAACACGCACAAATGCATGTTGCATGTGCACTTGTCTGCACAAAATGTGGCTCTACCCAATTAACGGGGGATGGGCATTTATCAAACACGGTTGAATACTCCATTCCAACCACAGTGCGCCAAGACACGCAGTCTGTAATTCTCGAAATTTCTAAACCCATACGCTCGTCTAGACATCATCTCCATTTTAGTATGGAAGCCTTCGGTGATGCCGTTTGACTTTGAGAAGCGCCACATTCGAACGATAGGCTCTAGCCAAGACTTTACTTACTTCTTTTTAAAAACACAACATTTCTGTTAAACTGAAATGGATGAATTCAAAACAACTCAAAAAATGGCTTGAGCAACAAGGAGCTACGTTCTCCCAAGGCAAAGGCTCACATCTTAAAGTTGTTTTAAATGGCAGGCATTCAAGTTTGCCTATGCACGGCACCAAGGAGTTGGGTAAAGGTATCGAAGCAGCAATTAAACGTCAACTTGGGTTAAAGTGAAGGATAGTTATGTTTGAGTTTCCCGTAACACTTACCAAAGACGATAACGGTACAGTTATCGCAATGTTTGTAGATGTTCCTGAAGCCATTACTTTTGGAGCGGATGAGGATGAGGCTCTTTTAAACGCTATTGACGCACTTGAAACTGGATTATCCTTTTATGTTGACGAACGTAAGGCTTTGCCAGTACCCAGTAAAGCTAAAAAGGGGCAGAAAACTGTAACCCCTTCTGCGTTGGAATGTGCAAAACTTGGTATTTATAAAGCAATGACTGATGAAGGCATCAAAAAGGCGGAATTAGCTAGGCGTTTAGGTTGGCATATGCCCCAAGTGGATCGATTATTTGATTTGAGACATGCTTCAAAACTAGATCAAATTGAAGCAGCAGCTCACGTTTTAGGCAAGAAAATAAATATTGAGATCGCCTGAGTTATCAGATTCGCGAAACTTTTATATGAGTACTTTTATATGTAATAAAAAGTACAATCTTGCAAAGCGGTTTTGCGCCGGATTGCAAATCCGTTTAGGTCGGTTCGACTTCCGGCCCGCGCCTCCATCACATTGCAAAAGAAGCTCTAAGTAAACAGATTTGCTTCAAACTGTCATCTTCTGCATAATTGTGGGATGGATTTCTCTTTAATCGATTCTCAAACACAAGAAGCTGTTTTGGCTTTTAAGGCCAAGGTCGTCCAAAAATACCCGGTCACTGAAGCCTTGCTTTTCGGAAGCAGAGCTCGTCTTGGTCATCATAGCCAAAGCGATGCTGATGTCGCTATTATCTTGGGTGGCCAAAAGGGTGAGTTTCTTGAAACTAAATTAGAAATGGCCGATTGGGCCGTAGAGGTTCTCATGGATAAGGGAGTTTTAATTCAACCCTTGCCACTTTGGGAGAGTGACTGGTCCCATCCGGAGGATTTCTCCAATCCATACTTGATTCGAAATATTCAAAGGGAAGGCGTTGCTTTTTGAATGCCAATCATTATTTTGGAAAAGCAAGAGTGACCGCTCACTCAGCTCAGTTGCTTTTAGATGCAAGAGATGCTGACGGTGCTTGTAATCGAGCTTATTACGCGATGTTTGATGCGGCCCGTGGCGCATTGATTGGTTCAGGTGCGGTACCCAATGTCTTGGAAATTAAAACCCATGCCGGATTAATTGCAATGTTCAGTTTGCACATGATTAAAACTTGCTTGATTCCGCTGTAGGTAACCAACAAATAGCAAGCCTGATGGACTATTTTCCTTTGATTCTCAAACTCAATAGGAAATTCTAATTGGCGTATGATTATTTATGATTAATTTAAACCAGCTCCCTGCAGATCTCCCTGTTCCTCAAGATGATGGATCAACCAATCATTTAAGAGGAATGAAATTACCTAATCTTTCTTTATTTGCGACCAATGGCAAGGCCCTTAATGTTGGAGATATCAAAGGTAAGTTGGTCATCTACTGTTATCCAATGACAGGACAACCCAATGTTGCATTACCAGATGGTTGGGATCAAATTCCAGGCGCAAGAGGTTGTACCCCTCAGAGTTGTTCATTTAGAGATCACTATCAAGAACTTCAAACATTGGGCGCAGAGGTTGTAGGCTTAAGTGTTCAAACTACTGAATATCAAAAAGAGATGGCAGAAAGACTTCATCTCCCATTTCCAGTCGTTAGTGATGTGAACTATCAATTTCAAAAGGCAATGAATATGCCAACTTTTGTTGCGGCGGGAATGACATTGCTAAAGCGAGTCACACTCATTGCGAACAATGGAGTAATCGAAGCAGTTCACTACCCCATCTTCCCAAGCGATAGTGATCCGGCTTGGGTAATTGATTATTTAAAAAGTCATAAGGCCACTAAAAATTGACCAATGAAGTTTACTAAGGCCATTCATTCTGATATCCCCGAGCTCGTTGAGTTATTGAAGACCCTATTTGAGCAAGAGACAGAGTTTAAGCCTAACTCAGAAGCCCAAAGAAAAGCCTTGAGTGAAATTATTCTTGATCCAAAGATTGGCATCATTTTGGTTGCTAGGGATCATGAAATAATAGTAGGGATGATCAACCTACTATTTACACAATCAACTGCTCTTGGATCCAAAGTAGCAATTCTTGAAGATATGGTTGTTCAACCTACATCCAGACGAGCGGGCATTGGTTCGCAATTAATCGACTTTGCGATTGGTGAAGCCAAAAAAGAGGGCTGTAAGCGAATTACGCTATTAACTGATATTGAAAATACTAAAGCCCAATTGTTTTATCAAAGGAAAGGCTTTGTGAAGTCTAAGATGATTCCCTTTAGGCTTTTGATGGATTAGACATCCTCAGCCAGTTTCGACTCCTGCCCGCGCATCCATTGCATTACAAAATAATAACCAAGTAAACTAGATCAGCCTCAAATTGTAGTGTTCTGTGAGTCATTTCGAAATGGGCTTCTCTTTAATTCATCCACAAAGACAAGTAACTGTTTTGGCTTTTGAGGCCAAGGTCGTCCCAAAATACCAGGTCTTTGAGGCCTTGCTTTTGGGTAGCTGAGCCCCCTCGTCGTCATCATAGCCAAAGAGATGCTGATGTTGCAATTGTCTTGGATGGTCAAAAGGGAAAGTTCCTTGCTATGAAACTTGGAGCGGATCTACTACAGCAGACATGGGTCAGAAAGTGTCGTTTGATCTGATTTTTCGTTTTGGGTATCGTATTTGACGTATGCTTGGCATATGTGCTCCTCTTTATCTGAGCTGATCAAAGAATTCACATGAAACCTTAAAATGAAAAGATTAGCTTAAATAACCCACCTAACACTGTTGAAAGTGCGATTCATGGAACGGTTTACAAGTTTAAGTCATCGAATTAGATCGAAGGTTGCAAACCGTCGGCTTGGTGCGGTGCTTGCATTTGTCGCGGGCGCAATCAATGCTGGTGGATATATGGCGGTTCATCGTTACACCTCCCATATGTCTGGAATCGTATCCTCCATCGCAGATGATTTGGTTCTTGGTAATATCGTCTTAGCTCTTTCAGGAGTGATCAGTCTTGTATCTTTTATTCTTGGTGCTGCTACAACAGCTGTATTGATCAACTGGGCAAGAAGAAAAAACTTGCACAGCGAATTTGCTGCCTCACTGATGTTCGAATCCATCTTGTTGCTTTTGTTCGCTTTGTTGGGGGCTAACCTTGATGCGCATCCGCAATCATTGGTGCCGAGTGCTGTTTTGATGTTGTGCTTTATCATGGGCTTGCAAAATGCGATTTTGACAAAAATTTCGAGAGCTGAAATTCGAACCACCCACATGACTGGTGTTGTCACAGATTTAGGCATTGAACTGGGTCGTTTGATCTATTGGAATAAATCAAAGGAGGCTCTTCCAGACCAATTTGTAAAAGCTGATCGAGAAAAATTAGTTATCCACGCTTTTATCTTGTGTTTATTTCTTCTAGGCGGTGTTGTAGGTGCGCTGACCTTCAGTCAATTCGGATTGATAGCAACCATCCCTTTTGCCTTACTTTTGCTATCCTTGGCCTTGCCTCACTTGACCAAAGACTTACAGGATCACTTTGGTCAAAAATCGGCCTTTTAAAGGCAAGTAGCCCATCTCTCTCGTAAAATTATAAGAGCCGATTGATTTTTCATAGATGATATGCCAAACCACAAATGCATAGCAATTTATCTTAACCATCCCACATGCTCTGTAGATTCAGTCAATGGTGTTTTGTCTGCTTTGTCTACTTCGTACCGCGTAAAAATATTCACCAAACAAAAAGTTCAAGAAGGATTTTTTGATGACGTAGAGATGGTTGTTTTTCCTGGGGGCACAGGGCAAGCAAGTGCTTTTTCGGCCCAGATGAAAGTGAACCTTAAAGAGATACAACAATTCATGTCAAGAGGTGGAAAATATCTAGGGATATGCATGGGTGCTTATTGGGCTGATGAATACTTTTTTGGTTTTTTAAAAGACACTCGAGTGGTTCAATACATCAAACAACCCAAGGCAACAGTGAAGTCATCTTTCAGTACAGTGACATCAGTTGAATGGGAAGGTCAACCACAAAACATGTATTTTTATGATGGGCCAACCTTTGTAGGCGGTCAATTTAAGCAGGTGGCCACCTATGCTAATGGCAACCCAATGGCAATCGTTCAGGGGCAGGTAGGACTGATTGGCTGTCATCTTGAAAGCGAGGCCTATTGGTACACCAAAAAGGTGATCAGACCTTTTTGGCATCAAGGCGATCATCACCAACTGTTGCTTAAATTTGTGAACGATTTTTTGAATTCAGATCCCCAACTGAAGCTTTTTTGATTGAATTGCAAACAAGGATGGCTTTGGCCGTGATCTATGAGGCTTGTTTTGTATGAAAATAAGCCTCTTTCACGAGCTAAACATGGATGACGGAGAAAGCCATGGATCAGTTGATGTTTTAAAAAACGATACCAGGAGATCATTCATAAAACTGAGTATTCAAAGCTTGAAGTTTAGTACGCTTGATTCAGGCAAGTGAGTCATGGCTGACAATCTACTTGTTGCTAAAGATGTTTCTGACGATCTTGATTTTGGATACTAAAAAGTATTTTCTAAAGTCATAACTGAAGCTATATATTTGAAGGCATAGATCTCAAAATTTGGGGCGATGATGGTCAGTCAAGTATTTTACTTTTGAGAGATTTTATTTCAAAGTTCAAATAATCTGGTAAATTAAGAACACAAAAAATTACAGTTGAGCTGTAAAAAGTCAACCTTGTTCACAAGCAGAAAAGTTTGCTCAGAGGATTTGAAAAATGAAAGTTATTTCACTCAATGTTGGTAAAGTTAAGACCTACGATGATCAAGCTTCGACGCCACGAAAAATTTTCACGTCCGCCATTGATAAAACTTCGGTCAGTTCAGTCGATCATCCTGTGCCCATGGAGATCTCAAATCTTGGGATTTGCGGTGATGAGCAGTCGGATTCAGTCGTACATGGCGGTTACGACAAGGCTCTGTATGCCTACCCCCTTGAGCACTACGCATTTTGGGAAGAGTTGATTCATCAAGAATTGAAAGCTGAGGTGAAATTTTCTTTTGGTCATTTTGGAGAAAATCTGACCGTGACGGGTCTGATCGAACACGATGTTTGGGTTGGTGATATTTGGTTGATAGCGGATACGGAGTTGAGGGTGACCAAACTTCGAGAGCCGTGTTTCAAGTTCAACTCCAAAATGAAATTTTTAAAGGCTTCCAAAGCAATGATTCAAACCGGTAGGTCAGGTTGGTATTTGAAGGTCATTAAAGAAGGACGCATCCAAGCCGGTGACCTGATCAAAGTCGTTCATGGACCTAAAAAAATATCCATTAAAAGTCAAAATGATACACTTTTGAGCAAGAGGACCTGACGCAGTTCTCCTTTCAAGCGTCCACCTCATGATGCAATTGAACCACCGTCCTTGAAGATCGTAAGCAGCATGGCTCAGGTTGAGAGCCCCCAAGCTTTTTTTCATTAAAAAGTCTTTGTCTATGGTGCTTTTTCAAAATCGACATCACCATTTCTGAATCTGTTGCCCCAATGCAGGGTTGGATATTAGAATTTAAAGTTTGCGTTATCAAACCCTGACAACATTTATTTTAGAATTTTGCCAAGCTACAGTTGCTGTTGAGTTGTATTCAATCTGAATCTTTTTGAAGACCGGTTGTTTCTAGTTGAAAAGCAACCCACTCATCAGCTGATATCGAGTTCTTTACCCACTTTTGTGCTTTAACCGTACCCGTAGTCTCTTAGGGAAGTTGCAAACCCTAGAGCGGTATGTTGAGTGAAGGAGGCCAAAAATAGTTATACTTAAAGCCTCAATCAAATGGCTTGTACTGGGAAACAGTTTTTTGTCATAAAAATATGCTAAATTAGATTGATCATTTTTTCAAGGAGTTTGACATGGGTTTATTTGATGTTTTTAAAAGCGAGCCAATTAAATTGACACCTCGCTTAACTTTGGCCGTTGGTCTGGTATTTATGATGGCGGCTGATGGCCAAATCGAGGAGGAAGAAATTGGACAGATCCAGTCTGTTGTTGGCAATGATGTAGATTTAATTCAATCTGCGATCAAATATGTTCGTACAGTAAAAATCGATCAATTTTTAGTTGATGCACCTGCCCTAGTGAACGATGCACAAAAACTGTGTTTGTTGATCAATGTGTGTGATTTGTTGCTAGCAGATGGTAGAGCCGATCCCTCAGAGCAGCAGCTTTTTCACACCATGTTGAATGCCTTTGGTGTAAGCCAAGACTATTTCAAGCCCTATTTTGACGTCATACTTACCAAAAACAATCGATCAGTTTTTAATACTTAAAGTTTTATTTTTTCTTTATCGCTGTTTATGGGCTTTGAAGTGCACGCACTTCAAAGCCCTTTTCTATGATGCCCGATGTCTTTGATGCCTAGAGCCTCTTAGCGAATTCATTTCAATGTTTTATTGACTTTAAGCAGAGTTGCTTTGAGTTTGATACGATGATCGAGCTCAAATGCTCTTGGAGTTGATCAAAGATTTACTAGGCACAAATCCTTGCACTGCTAGCAGTTGACCCGTTGAAAAGAATGAGCAAAAGGTTTTAATCAGCTGGTTTCTTTTTCGCCAGCCCCCAAGTCACACCCCTTTGACCGTCCTTGACCTGCAAAATACAATGTTGGCGCATGTCAAGATTGGTGATTTGTGAGCACTTGTTTGCATCAAGATGATTGATGGCTTGGCAAAAGAGACGTTTGCTTTCTACTTGTTCGCTTCTGCAAGGGTCGGAAATGGAGCAAAAAGCACTTAAGCCATGGAAAGCAAGAAGCAAGGCAGTACCGACTTTGATTTTGAGTGTGAAATTAGACATTTGCCTCTCATTTAGCTGTACGATTAAATGAGGATTATTACGCATTTGTCATTTTTGTCAATCGTTGAATAACAATGACGTCATTAAAAATAGAATACTAAAGGTTCCATTGTGTGAAGGGGTTATTCTCCTGCCCTTGAATTCTTTTCTAGGTTCTAATCGGGATCTATCAACCCATCCTTGAAGGAGAGAGTGAGTTTATGAAAAAGTATAATGATGCATTGATTTTGCTGATGGTTTCCTTGACTTTTTGCGTGACAACGCTGGCTCAGTCACCTAATGTTTCAAAGCGGTTTCGTGGTGTCATTGAAAGTGTGAAGGAGGGGAAAATCATTTTTAAAGAAAGAAGCGGTGAAACCCTACAGTTCAACTTGCCTGAGAAGGTCCAGATTTCTGAGGCTTATCCTGAAAACATTCAAAGCATTCAAGCCAACAGCTATGTTGGATCAGCTGCTGTATGGGGTGCTGATGGTCGCTTGACTGCTTTGGAGGTATTGATTTTCCCAGAAGCTTCCAGAGGGACTGGAGAAGGCCACTACCCCTGGGATTTACAAAAGGACAGTACCATGACCAATGCCACCGTTCAAAAGTTAAGCATGGGTGCGAACGGCAAAGAAATGCAGTTGAAATACAAAGATGGAGAGAAGACCATCGTTGTCCCAGACAACACCCCTATTGTGTCTGTTCGGCCAGCTGACAGTTCCCTATTGGTGCCTGGAGCAAATGCCTTGATCGTAGCCACCCCAATGAAGGACGAGTGGACGGTTAACAGAATCACGGTCGGAAAAAATGGCTTCAAACCGCCCATGTAGTGAAACGTTTCAAGGCAAAGTTGATCTTTCTATTTCAAAGGCTAAAAATACATTGCCTGGGTTGATTCCTGAGTGATGCGAATAGCCTGAATTGGTGAACAACATGGTATCAACAATGGCCACTCCGCCGTCACTGATGGATCCACCTTTGGCCTTGACTCCGTTGACTGTATTGAAGGGTATTGCCGTATCGTAACTCCAAACAATTTCACCCGTTCGGGTGGAGTAGGCCCGCAAAAAACCATCAATAGAACCAGAAAAAATCAATCCTGAACTTGAGACAGAAACTGCTGCAGTCTGAGCTTGGCTACAAAGTTTTCTCTCCCCACATGGAGGGTGCGGCTTGCGCCAAAGTTCTTGGCCAGTTGAATTGTCCAAGGCGATGAGGCCTCCGCCAGAGTTGGGGTCAAGCTTGTTGCCTACGCGAATGGCGTCCGAAAGTGCGGCATATACCGTACGTTCATCAGCAGCAGAGCCAAACATGATGCCACCAGATGTACCACCAATCCCCACTTTATTTTGCCAAACGAGTTGACCTTTTTGGTCAGGGTCCAAGCTGTAAATGATGCCAGACTTTTGGCTTGCGATGATACGATCTCCAGCATTGGTTTTAACGATCATGGGAGGTGCAGAAAAATCAAAATCTGGGGCATCTAAATTTGCGCAGTTGCTGTGATTGAGTGCTGTATTAGGACAACTTCCATTCCACATGTCGTTGGCTGTGAATTGTTGAGACCAGATAAGTTTTCCACTTTTTAAATCAAGGGCCACGATGGAGTCAGAAAGACTGGCATTGGGTGAAGTGTAGGAATTACCAGTACCAATATAAAGTACGTTTCTTTTGGTATCAATGGCAGGTGAGTTCCAAACGGCCACACCTGAGGGTCCATAAGTTGCGACACCCAATGCATTGATGCCCTTGGGTTGAGCAGGTTGATCAATCAAATAGGTTTTCCAAGACTGTCGGCCTGTTTTTTGTTCAAGAGCAACAATGCTTCCTCTAAATTGACAACAAGGGTATTTGGGATCTCCAGCCATGGACTCCTCTCTTGAAGATACCGGTACGTATAGCAGCCCATTGTGTAATTTTGGACCTCCACTGATACGAGCGAGTGGGTGTGTCTCCACTTTGGATTTCCAGACGATGCGTCCACTCTTTGCATCAACTGCATAGACATTGGCGGCTAAATCAGCAAAAAAAACGGTTGATGAAGGCTCATCAATCAGTAAGCCAGCTCTAACCCCAGCCTGAGCTTCAATACGCCAGTGTATGCAACCTGTTGCCATATCTAAGGAAAAAACATCTCCTTCCCAACTGCCAACATAAACACGACCACCATTGACGACAGGTTGCGTGCTGGCCGAAGATGCACCTGGAAAACCAAAAGACCATTTCAGTTTCAATTTTTGAATACTTTCAAGATTCAAGGTCAAGTCGGCGGCATTTTGAAAGCGGGTATTCTCATTGCTTGCCCCCCAACTGTTCCAACTTATAGAATCCTTTTTTGAAGGGTCGGCTAGACGGGTTTTATCGCAAAAGGCATTTGGACCAATTGGATCTTGGTGACTGGGGTTATATGCTTTACCCGTTATAAACTCAGCCAATGCGATGCGTTCTTTGCGACTGCGCTCAGCTCCAACTTTGATCATCGAGCCCTTTTCCAGAGCTGATAAAACGTTCTCGGGCTGGAGTTGTTTGAGGGTACCAAGGGTGGGCGCTCTGGACTGGGGATCGTCAACATGGCATGTTGCGCAAAAGGTAGTGAACAAAGATGAGCCGTCTTGTGCAAAGCTTAAATTTGTGGACAACAAAAAAATCAAAAAGACAAGGACATAGGTTGAGCGGGAGGTCATAAAAAAATACTTTTAATTACTTAATTGACCTAGGTTAACAAGATATTAAATGCTCATAGACTAGGGAAAGACCTGATAGTATTGTGCTCATGAAAAGATGGTTGTAGGATGTACGTTAGAAAATCGTGGGCAATGTATTCAATGATGGTTTAAAAAAGGTATATTTTTGAAAAAATCCTTTCATATATTTTTTGTATCGTTTTTTTGTCATGCTCTTTGGGCAGCTTCACTCGCACCCGTTCAAGGTCACCACGCCATGGTTGTCACGGCTCAGCACTTGGCTACAAAAGTGGGTGTTCAAGTTCTGAAGAAAGGCGGTAATTCTGTTGATGCGGCCGTTGCAGTTGCATATGCTTTAGCGGTTGTTTATCCAGCAGCGGGTAATTTAGGGGGTGGTGGATTTATGACCCTCAAGTTAAGCAACGGCTTGGAGACGTTTTTGGATTTTAGGGAAGCCGCCCCTTTGGGGGCCACAGCCAATATGTATCTCAACGAAGAGGGGCAGGTGATCAAGAACCTCAGTACCAGGGGACACTTGGCTGTTGGTGTTCCAGGAACAGTATCAGGTTTAGAGTATGCACGAAAGAAATATGGGACCATGACACGCCAGGCCTTGCTTGAGCCTGCAATTACTTTAGCAAAAAAAGGCTTTGTACTAGAGTCTGGAGATGTTGACATGCTTGAGGTTGCAAAAGAGGACTTTAAAAAAGACCCAGAAGCAGCTAAGATTTTTTTAAAAGACGGAAGAACCTTTCAAGTCGGAGAGCGCTTGGTGCAAAAGCAATTGGCAAGTACGCTCAAAAGAATTCAAAAAAAGGGGGATTATGATTTTTACAAGGGACAAACAGCTCAACTGATATCAAAATCGAGCTTGTCTGGTGGAGGACTCATTACGCAGAAAGATTTATCTGACTATCAAACAAGAGAGTTCAATCCCATTGAGTGTGATTACCGGGGGTATCGAATACTTTCTGCTCCTCCTCCGAGTTCAGGTGGGGTAGTTATTTGCGAAATTTTAAAAATTCTCGAGCCTTATCCTTTGAAACAATGGGGCTACCACTCCGCTCAATCATTACACTTTCAAATTGAAGCTATCAGAAGAGCTTATGTGGATAGAAATACATTGCTAGGAGATCCTGGGTTTCATGACAATCCAATTGAGCATATCCTTAGCTCTTCACATATTGAAGATTTACGATCAAGTATCAAGCCAGAGGCTGCAACCCCTTCAAAGGAATTGAACCCGGCTAGCTTTGTCAAAGAAGGTGAAAATACGACGCATTTTTCAATTGTGGATCAGTTTGGCAATGCTGCTTCTATGACCTACACATTGAATGATTGGTTTGGCGCAAGAGTGATGGCCAAAGGCACTGGTATTTTGCTAAACAATGAAATGGATGACTTTACAGTCAAACTTGGTGAGGCAAATCATTACCAATTGTTGCAAGGTCAGGTAAATCAGATACAAGCTTCTAAACGACCCTTGTCGTCAATGAGTCCGACCATCGTGATGAAAGACAAGGACGTGGTGATGGTTTTGGGAACACCAGGCGGGAGTCGAATCATCACGGCGGTCCTTCAAGTATTGATCAACACCATTGACTACGATATGAACATACAAGAAGCTATTGATGCACCAAGGTTTCACCATCAATGGATGCCAGATATAGTGCTTGCAGAGGAATACGCAATACCAGTCGATACGCAAAATAAATTAAAAGACTGGGGCTATGTCATCAAGCCTTCTCGCTTGGCCAATCATTTGGCAGCGATCATGGTTGGAGGGTCCAGGTTAAGCGAAATCAATCCCAAAAACCATGTGAAATTTGGAGCGAATGACCCAAGACGGAATACAGGCTCAGCCATGGGTTATTAATATAAAGTGAAAAATTCACATGAAAAGAGGATTTGGTCGTACATTAGATGACCTACAGCGGAAGGTCTGATCCGTTTTTGAAAGAAAATTTTGATTAAATTTCCTGCATATACAGAAAATACAATTTGGGGTGCCGTTGCAGGTGCTGCGATGATTACAGTATTTGGTTTTGGGTGGGGTGGTTGGAAGACCCAAGGTAAGACAGATGAATATGCAAATCAAAAAGTTGCGGCTGCATTACAAGTTGCCATGACCCCAGTTTGTATAGATATGTTTAAAAAAGACTCTAAATTCAAAGAAAACATGGTTGAATTAAAAAAGTCTGATGAATGGGCTCGAGGAACCTTCATTGAAAAAGGTGGATGGGGAAAGTTACCAGGCGCCAACGATCTTGATGCGGACACAACAAAAGCCTGTGCGTTAGCTCTGATTGCGGGATAAGCAGTTCTTGTTCACGGTATCCTAGCAACGGAATATAAAACGATAATTACTAAGATATAATAAAATGGGGCCCGAGTGGTGAAATTGGTAGACACAGCGGACTTAAAATCCGCCGCTTCGTTAATAGCGGGCGTACCGGTTCGATTCCGGTTTCGGGCACCAATTAATGAGTACGCTTTTTTCTCATTAGCTAAAACTCCTATCAGTCCTGAGCCTCTCATCGTCGATTAATCGCGTAAAGGTATCATTGTGCGACTCGATCCAAAAGTACAAGAACTTATAAAGAAAGAAGTCACTGATCAGTTGGGGTCGGATGTGGTCATTCGTTTATTTGGTAGTCGTGTGGACGATACTCAAAAAGGCGGTGACATTGATCTTCTCATAGAGACTCATCATACTCTTACCAATCGATTTGAACTTGAGAGTACGCTTGCCGCTCGTCTTTATATACGACTTGGCGGTAGGAAAGTAGATGTTCTTTTAATGGATGACTTAACGCATGTTCAACCCATCCATACTCAGGCACTTAAAACTGGTATTGTTTTATGACATCTCCTGACAACAATACCTTCATTATCGAAAGACTTCTAGAAATAACA
>Ga0209829_10000113_pt1 | contig 70289 bp, 47 predicted proteins | sample C_140205_EF_Meta_FD_187311 | JGI IMG/M metagenome (GOLD analysis project Ga0209829, IMG submission 187311) | Freshwater microbial communities from Lake Croche, Canada to study carbon cycling - C_140205_EF_MetaG (SPAdes) (version 2) | ecosystem: Environmental > Aquatic > Freshwater > Lake...
AATAAACCTAATTTTCGCGGTTGAAGTGGTGGTCAAGGAGTGAATGAGTGAATAAAATCGGGGGCGTTGAGTGCTTTTGCATCGTTGGATTTGCGTCTGGAGTTCACATCGCTCCTAACCAGTTTCGACTGGCGCTCCACAACACCAAAAAACGCAAATAACTTTAGCGAGCCTCGAAACTTAAAGTTGACAACGGCAGGGGGATAGCGTCTAGTCGTATTCGATCATAGTGTTTGTCTCGCTTGCGGGTTCGTGGTTTAAGAGGAAGCGAGTCAGTGGCTCAGTGGGGGGGGCCATGTTGAAAGTGAGGATGGTTTTTCCCTGGGGCACAAGTGGCAGGTCTGGCAGAACTGCCCAGCCGTTTTCCAGTCGCACACCTTTGAGCGGAGGCCGGAGGAGGCTGATGCCACTGGGCAGACGCAGCCTTAATGTTCGCTGGCAAGGCAGCCCGGAACGGTTCTCCAAGATTACCCGAACCTGGCGGGACTTGAGCTCGCCTGAAACCAGAATGTCCCCCTTGGCGGCCAGATGATCAAAAGCGACACCCTGGGTCTCCCATTGGGCTGGAATGGCCGGGAAAACCGTGATCGTTTTATCGTCATCCGGATCGAGGAGCATCTGGTTGATGTTGCAGAGAAGGGCCGCGTGGGCTGCAACTTCGGGCGTTTTCTTGAAATCTTCGAAGTCGCCGATCAATTCGCCCAAGCAGGTGTCATCAAACAGGGTGGCATCAGGCCGCAAAAACTCCCGCGCCCAGCGTAGGGCTTCGGCACCATCGCGGAGTTTGGCGGCGATGACTCCCATCCAGCCGTTGTTAAACACATAGTTTCCCGTCGTGGAAGTCCGGAACAGGTCGTAACTGCTGCGGACAACTGGATTGTCGGGGGCGATCACGGAGTACCACCAGACAGGGCTAAGCCAGGTGGCGTCACCTGAGCGTGCTGTCGGGATCGATCCCGGACCACCGGTGAGAACTTTTGCACCTTGGTAATCGCCGGTGGGGATCAATACTTTTGGCGCTTGGGCGTTCCAGCCTGGTTCGGCAACACCGCGCCGGAGGGATTCCTCCAGCCCGAAGCGAGTGGCCGCCTGCTGGACTGTGGAAGGCATGTCCTTGTTTAGATAGGAGTCCAGGTCGGGGCGCCATTGGAGATCGGCTGCTGAGATCCGGGTTGTTTCTTTGAGAATGCGTTCGGCCAAGGCTTTAAGTGTTTTATCGTCGCTCCAATCCACATAGTTCAGGGCCATCAGGGCGGCATTGTTTCCGGCGAAATCTTCATGCGCCCAGACTCCTTCCCCCTCGGTGGGCGGGACGAGGAGGGTTCCGTCATAACCCATGAGCGGGCCAAACTTGGCGCCGTTGGTGTATTGGGTTGCGACCTTGTGCAAGGTGAGTCCTTCGGTGGCGTAGCGCTCGGCACGGGGCAGGGTGCGGCCCAGCCAGTTGACCACACGGCGGGCTTCATCAAAATGGTTTCCCAAGAGGAGCGCCTGTTGATCCAAGACCAGGTCATATTCTGGACAGACAGCACCGGCGAAACTTTCAACGCTGGTGCCGTTGCAGCCGGGCGGGACATCCGTCCGGCCGAAGAAAACACCGAGGTAATAGGTGGATCTGGCGTACCATCCGGCCAGATCAGTGTCAGGCAGGGTGACGGAGGATCGGGCATAAAAGTGACTCCACCATCTTGCGGTGTCGCTGCGGGAAGCGGCATATCCACGTTTCTTGGCTGAAGCCGCCTTTTCCCAAGCCGCTGAGGCAGGATCGCCGCTCTCGTAGGACGAACCCGGGGCGATGTAAAAAGTCAGGGTCTTGCCCGGACGCGTGGATCCGATCCGAAGTGCCTGGGGGTCAAGGGTGATGTTTGCGCCATCTGCAGCGACAGCGAGCGTGGCGACACAGGATTTGGGGCGTGTGGCCGTCACCACCAAGCCCTCCGGCCTGGCGCTTGCGGTGCCGCTCCAAGGATCGTGTTCGTGGGCGTAAACGCCCTGATTCAAATAGATCCGCACCTTTTTATTTGTATCGATTTGAAGTTGAAAAGGGGTGGGCGCATTTGGGGCATCAGTGATTCGAATGACCAGAACACCGTTGGGTGTGACAAAAAGTTCCCGGTGGCTTTGGAAAGTGTGCGTGCCGGTGGTAGCGACCTTAAGGCCCAAGTCAATGGTGAGCAAACCGGTGGCGATATCCAGATGATGCCGGAAGCTGGAAGCCTGTCCGGTGGCGAGGTGGGCGCCGTAGCCGCCGTTTAACTCGAATGGCACGTGGCGGTGCGACTCCTCGTCCCACCAATACTGATAGGAGAGGTAGGGTAAGTGTTTGAGATAGCCGTTGGTATTGATGCCGATGGCCGGGGTCGTGGTGAAGCCAAAGGGATCGATTCGGGCGACCGTGCCGCCGAGTCCCAGACATTCATATTCGTAGTGCGGATGGTGGAGCCGATCCAGTCCGTTTTTTGTGAAGGCGGCCTGATCCAGAGTTGCTGCCCATGGAGGACTGGGCTTGTCGGAGGCTGCCAGCGTTCCGGTGAGCAGACCGGTTATAATAGCAAAGAAGGAAAAGACAACGCGTGTCATGGTGCGGCCCCTGATTCGGTAATTGCCGGAGTCGGCATGAAGTTTCATTCGATCCTGGTTTGTTCTGCCACCGGCAATGTAAGCGATGGCTGCGGTGTTTTTCCGCGGGCGTTGTTTGATGAGAATGCCCAAGTGCAAGGCATCTAGTGGTTGGAAATTCCCCAGGTTTTTTCGGGTTCTGTGCCGAGGTTGAGTTGGAGTGTTCCCCCGGCGACGATTTCCTTGTGATCAAGCCAGCAACGGTTCAACGGGTGGCCGTTGAGTGTGGCCGATTGAATGTACCGCGGGCCCGGTCCGTTGCCGCAGGTGGTGATGGTGAAGGTTTTGTTCCTGCCATAAAGCGGATCGATGCGGATGATGACCGAGTCGAAGAGCGGGGTGAACAATTCATAACGGGTATCGCCCGTGCAGGCCTGGTGAAGGCCGGAGGCGCAGAGCACAAACCAGGCGGACATTTGGCCCACATCATCGTCGCCGCAGCACCCGTAGACATCGCAGCCGTAGGCGTTTTCGCAGACATAACGGACCCATTTCTGGGTCAGCCAGGGCGCCCCGGCCCGGTTGAAGAGAAACGGGATCTGGTGGACCGGCTCGTTGGCATGGTTGTAGAAATCATTCCAGCGGGTGACATCCGGTGTCCTCTCGAAGAAGGTATTCAACCGCGACACAAATTTTTCCGGTCCGCCGACCAGCTCGATCAGGCCCGGAACGTCATGGGGCACAAACCAACCCTGCTGCCCGGGGTTGCTTTCGACGCACCCCCCCTCAAACCAGCCTGTCTTGGGGTTGAATAAGTGGCGATAGCCCTGGCTGCGTGCGGCGAAGCGCCTGGCATCCTCTTCTTTTCCGAGGGCATGAGCCATCTGCGAGAGGCACCATTCATCCAGATTATGTTCGGTTGTGTCGGACAGCGCGCCTGGAAAGTAGCCTTTATCACCGGGTCCTATCTTTTCGCAGGTTTGCTTTGCCATGGCATAAACCTGTTGGGCGTCATAGCCCCGAATGCCCTTGGCATAGGCATCGGCGATAATGGGCACGGCCGGGTTGCCGTTCATGCATCCGCTGTAGGCATTGAGGAACTCCCAGCGTTCGAGGTAGCCTTTATTGCTCTCGACGGCCAGATCGGTCAGCGAATGAATCATATCCTGAACCACTGTCGGAGCAATCAGGGTCATCAATGGATATTGGCTCCGGTAGACATCCCAGCCGCTGAAAATGGTGCGTCGGGTGTAATTTGCCGCGGTGTGGATCTTGCCATCACCGCCAGGATAGGCTCCGCTGCGGTCGGCGAAGGCGCGTGGATCGATCATGGCGCGATACAGGGCGGTGTAGAAAGCGATGCGCTGCGATTCGGTGCCGCCTTGGATTGCAATGCGGGAGATTTCACGGTCCCAGCGGTCGCGCGCTGCCGAGCGAACGCTGTCGAAATTCCAGCCGGGGATCTCCTCCGCCACATTTTGGCGCGCACCTTCGAGGCTGGTGTAGGATATGCCGCTCTTCATGAGCACGATCTCATCGGTGCCGGTCTCGAATTCGGTGAAGAAGCCCAGATGCGCCCCCTCCAGCTCGCGGCAACCCCTGATGACATCAGCACTGGCCATTTGTTTGACGAAGGCAGGGTCTTCATCAGGCAGAGCGCCGCGTCGGCGGGCTCCTTTTGAAATTGCCATGGACCAGATGCCGAAATTTTTGAGAGGCTTGCTGAATTCCGCATGAAAAAAGACGGTGTAGTTCGGGTGCCCGCCGCCATTGCCCCAGCCGCCGCCTTTTTCGGTGCAACGCATCCATCCCTCAATGGAGCGCTCGCCAACCACCTTCACGGATTGCAGTTCTGACGTCCCGCCGATGCGCCGGGCCAGATCGATCTGGATGCGCGATTGCTTGCTCTGAGGATAGGTGAAACGAAGCATGCCACTGTGCGCGGCGACGGTCAGTTCCGCGCGGATGCCATAATCCAGCAGCGATACGGCGTAGTAGCCGGGCGAGGCGGTTTCATTGCCCTTGCGCGAGAGATAGCCGGAGTTGGGGATGTTGACGAGTCCGTAGCTGGTTTTGAGTTGGCCGGTGCTCGGCATGACCAGAAAGTTGCCCAGATCCCCATACCATCCCACCCCGCTCATGTGGGTGAAGCTGAAGCCTTGCAGAGTGCGGTGCTCGTAGTTGTAGCCCGAGCCGTTGTCGCCTCCCGTGATGGAGTCGGGGCTCAGCTGAACCAGCCCGTAAGGGTAACAGGCTCCGGGAATGGTCTTTCCCTGGCTGTCAGCGTTACGTAAAACAGAATGAGTGACGGCGCCGATGAATGGGTTCACATAGGCTGAAGGCCTGCGGCCATTGACCAAAGCCGGCTTGTAACCGGCATCCGCCGCCTTCATGGTCTCTGCACACGCCAGTTGTATCACCATCAGGAGCCCTGTTCCGCACCATCTGCCAGTCCAATTTTGCATTCGTCTCTTTCCTTTCAATTTGTCCGTAATGATATGTCCAAGTGCCGTGCCGGGGCTCTTCCCTTCATAATTCCGTATTTCCTCAGTTGGCACGCTGGTTCCATTGCCGTGAGAAGGTGGTGTAAGCATCAGTGTTTGTGAATGCTGGGCTTGGATTTTGAAGGTCCGGCTTCGCCTTGGATGAGTTGTTTCTCAAGCCACGGTCCCACTTTCTCCGCCCACATCTGACCGTGCTTTTGCAGTCCGTTACTGTTGAAGTGAACCCCGGCGCGATATCCGGCCCGGAGATCATCCGTGTCCGGTCCCTCCAGTGACAAGCCTCGGTCCCAGAGTTTCCTCATCGCTGCACGGAACTCGGGATCGGAGGCGTCCTGCTCGCTATGGTAGGTGGTTTGCGCGGTGAACCAGGGTAGGGGCCAGCCCGCCTGTTTCCGGGTGGCGTCGATCAAGTCCGACATGAATTGGAAATACTGTTCGCCGGTGATCTGGCGGTCTGCCGGATATCCGGCCCTTGCCTGGCCCGCATCGCTTTCCCCCTGATGCCAGAGTATGGCTCTGAATCCATTGGTTCCGAGGGCGTCGAAGCGCTTTGAAAAACGATCGAAAAGCGCTCCGGTGCAGGTCCATTCGCCGGGCCCTGCCGGTGAAACGTGGCCCCCGGTGGTGGGTTGTTGATGTATCCGTGATCCCTTGGGCAGCCACTCGCGAACGCTTGTTCCGCCGTCCGCAATGGCGACAATGCCGATGGGAACATGAAATCGCTCGTTCATGGCGTCTCCGAATGCGGGCATGAAACTGCCGCCTCCGTCCCAGCCCCCCGCGCCCTGCTGGGGATCGTTCGCCAGCGCCCACTGCACGCCGCTGAAAGACCCTACATCGCCACTCCGTGTAATCTGGGTTCCGGCACCGTAGTTGCCGGCGTTGGACTGGCCCGCGATAATGAACACCTCGCCGACACCCACATGAGCCACGCTGGTCTCGGCTGAGGTGCCGTCTGCGCCCTGACCGCGCACTTCCAGTCGATACCATCCTCCGGCGGGTGCTTTGATCACAAAGTCGACGTTGCCTTCTTTGGCTTGGTTTTGGAATCGATGCCAGGTTTCATTCGGTTTTCCAGAAAGAGGTTTGCCCAGAAGCCGATATTGCCACTTTTTTGCAATGAACGTCGTTTTGCCCTGGATGTGTAAGATTCCGGCATCCGAGCTTCCACGCTGAATTACCTGATAGTCCGAGGGGCTGGACAGGGCGAGTGTCCCGGCCGCAATTGCTGAGGATGTTTTTAGCACGGCCTGCAATGCCATGAATTGACGGATCCAGTTCAATCTGATTTTCATTTTAGTTGGTTCACTTTTTAACGTCCAAGGGTCTGTCGTTTGCCATTTCATCCGCCGCCACTCTGGAAAGCTCCACCGTCATGACCGTGTTGGTTTTGTTCTGTTTTTTCGCCGGCAGCGCTAGGGTGATGTTGTCCATAGTTTGCGTGAATTCAACTGAACACGATAGGATTTTTGCTTTGGGTGGAGGCAAAACGAAGCGGTCGCCGTCCCATTTGAATAAATGGAGACAAACCTTTTTTCCCTTGTAGGTGGAGGCTCCCCAAGCTCCGTTACGGAAGGGGCCGCCGCGAGTTCCATAGATGCTCGCTCCGTTCTTTCGCATCCACCCGCCCATTTCCCGGAGTCGCCCGGCTTGATCTGGTGGGATTTCGCCGAGCGCGTTTGGTCCGACATCCAATAGCAAGTTGGCATCCCCGGTCGCGCAACCGGCCAGCATCTGAACACACCCGCCCAGAAGGCGGATGAAGTCTTGGTCCGAACGATAAGCCCACGCATAACCGCCGGGAGTATGAATGATCATGTTGCAGGTTTCCCACGGGTGGTCATTTTGAAAGGATCCGATGCTTCCTTCGGGCGTGTCATGATCCCCCAGAACGTTGGAGGGCACCGAAGCGGGCGCGTCGCAACCATTGAACCAGAGATTTACCCCGCGATTATTGATGATGATTTGAGGCTGCAGATGTCGAGTCAGCGCCATCAATTCATCCGCATGTCAGAATTTGGTGGAATGCCGCCGCGTCGATCCGCGCCCATCGCCCGGGGAACGCCTTGGCCATGATTTTGTCCGCGACGATGCGTGTTCCCGTTCTGTGGCCGTCGACGTAAGTAGGCGCCCCTGGGATGGCCAAGAGACAAGCGTGAGGAGCGAAGGGTAAATGCAGCAACCGAACGGTGTGGAAAAAAGTTAGCTATAAACGAAGCTGCAACCGGTTCTAATTCCAGCAATTCGCCGCACCCTTGCCTCTTTAACTTCAGGTTCCAAGCACTCCATCGCATCGCCCGCCTCTGCGACCGGAACAACGCCATGGCCGCGCGACTCGGGCGGGGTTGGGGTGCGGGATTCCCATAACTTTCGACTGCGTGGAGTCAAAACGAGAATCGCTGCAATTCGGGGTCCGCGGATTGACAGGTGGCGCCGCCCTGTTTATAAAGACCACTGGATTTAACCGAAACAAACAAAAAACAACTATGGCAATCTCTGTTGGCAGCAAGGCTCCGGATTTCAGTTTGAAATCGAAACAGTCCACCGGCCTGGTGGATATCAAACTCAGCGACAATCTCGGCCAGAAGAACACCGTGATCCTCTTCTTTCCGCTTGCATTTACAAGCGTGTGCACCACCGAACTGTGCGATCTGACCGCAGGCTTGGCGGCTTACACAAGCCTCAACGCCGATGTCCTGGGCATCAGTGTGGACAGCCCGTTCGCGCAGGACGCCTGGGCCCAGAAGGAAAAAATAGGCATCAAGCTGGCCAGCGACCTCAACAAGGCGGTGACCAAAGCTTATGATGTGGTGTTTCCAATGCTCGCCGGAGTGGGCGACACCTCTGCCCGCGCGGCCTTCGTCATTGATAAGCAGGGGATCATCCAATACAGCGAGCAGACAGCCACCCCTAAGGACCTGCCCAACTTTGCCGCGATCAAGGAAGTGCTTTCGAAATTGAACTGACCGGTTCCTTCCTCGCGTGGATTGAACCGTCTCAGGAACGCCGCCCGGCTTGGGCGGCGTTCTTCTTTTCCAGACCGGGCGATCGGGTGTGTTGCCTGCACCTTGTCTCAAGTGCTGTGGAGAACGCGAGGCACAAGTTTGTTGGCGCCGGCTATGGATTCAGGGGGTCCTCGGCAGAGATTCCGGCAGGCGGATGCCGCGAACAGGTTGCTATTCCCGCCCGATCCGACTGAGCTACAGTGCCGAGTTGCGCCTACCCCAGACTTACCAGAAAAACAGGGCGCATCCCAAGGGGACTCTACTTTACTACATCAAGGTTCTCGCGGCAGCATCGTATTCGGCGGCTCAGGGCAATGCCCAACCGGTCATGTGCCGTGGAAACTTTGCGAGCCATCGCCGAGGATTTGCGTGGTTTTTTACGCCCATCTGCCGTCATCGGCAAACAAATTTTTCGACAAACCCGGACTGGAAGGAATCAATCGCGGGTGCAGATGTGGAAGGAATCGGGAGTTAAATGCTTGGAGGTGGGGCCTTATGAAGCCTCTGAAAACAGCCTACACGCGAGGCTAATCCTTAGCATCGGGCCCAGGAACGCCTCTCGTTTAACTCTCCGCGATCGCAGAGTTTTGGAACGCCCGGTTGCTTTTGCTTCGTCCAGATTGAAGCGGAATGAGACAAAGGCCCGAGCGTGGGGCGCACAGGTCAGTTTTGCCAAAACTGCTGCCGCTTTCATCTTGCTCTTAATGGGGGCGTCAAGGAAGTTCAACGTCGGCGAAATGAAAACAGCACTATGATGAGCGGTCCGGAACTGTCAGTAGCCTTCTTTTTTCAGATGGCCTTCATCCTTGGGATTTGCCGGGGGGTGGGTGCATTGGCAAGGCGTCTGGGGCAGCCGCAGGTGGTTGGGGAAATGATCGCGGGGGTTTTCCTGGGGCCTTCGTTGATGGGGTGGCTTTTTCCCGCGTTTCAAAAAACGGTCTTCCCGCCGGAATCGCTGAAGGTGCTTTATGTGGGGGCTCAACTGGGGGTCGGGCTTTACATGTTTCTGGTCGGGACGGAGTTCAAGACCGAGTTGTTCCGGCGCAGGGCGCGGAGTGCCGCCGCGGTGTCACTGGCCGGGATGGTTGCGCCCTTTGGGTGCGCAGTGCTTCTGGCCCCGTGGCTTTTGAAGGTCCCGGGCTTGTTCTCCACCCAGGCCAACTTGTTCGAGGCAACCCTCTTTCTCGGCGCGGCAATGGCTATCACCGCCTTTCCCATGCTGGCCCGGATCATTTATGAGCGGGGGTTGACGGGCACGTCGCTGGGGACGCTGGCGCTGGCGGCGGGGGCGATTGATGATGCGGCGGCTTGGTGTGTGCTGGCGGTGGTGCTGGCCAGTTTCCAAAAGCTCCCGGACGGGAGCGTGGATGCCTTCGTTGCCATCCGGGCGATTGCGGGAGGTGGGGCTTACGGGCTGCTGATGGTTGGTGGGGCGCGGAGACTGCTTGCGCCTCTGGGTCGGCTGGTCGAACGCGAGGGGAAGGTTTCCAGCACCGTGCTGGGGGCGGTTTTGATGCTCTTTTGTCTGGCCGCTTGGGCGATGGATGCCATTGGGATTCACGCCGTGTTTGGCGGTTTTTTGCTGGGGACGGCGATGCCGCGGGGCTTTTTCGCGCGGGAACTGCAGGAAAAGCTTCAGCCCTTTGTTGTGGTTTTTTTGCTGCCTATGTTCTTCACCTTTTCCGGCCTGAACACACGCCTGGACCTGGTCAACAGCCCGTCGCTTCTTTGCATCGCCCTGTGCCTGCTTGCGGCCTCGGTGCTGGGCAAGGGAGTGGCTTGCTGGGCGGCAGCGCGAATGAGCGGCGAGGACAACCGCACGGCATTGGCGGTGGGGGCCTTGATGAATTCCAGGGGACTTATGGAACTGATCATTCTCAATATCGGATTGCAGAAAGGGGTCATCCAGCCGGCCCTGTTTTCCATCATGGTGTTGATGGCGATAGTGACCACCCTGATGGCCACGCCGATTTTCGAGTGGGTTTATGGGCGGCACGCCCGCAAAGCCGGGCTGTTGGGGGATGCTGCAGCCGAGGTTTGATCGGCGGAATTCTCAAACAATCCGGGTCCTTGCCGGAACGGAGGCTTAGACGGCCAGATTGGCGCGGGCGGGGTCGTTCTCCCGGACGGTGCGGCGCATTTTCTTGACTGCCGCCCCCAATTGCGGCGCGGCAAACAGGCTCGTCCCGCTGACGAAGGTGTCGGCCCCGGCCCGGGCGCATTCCCCGGCGGTTTTGAAATTGATTCCGCCATCGACTTGGATGCGGTAGTGCAGGCCCTTTTTCTGGCGCCACTCCGCGGCCTGTTGGAGTTTTGGCAGTGTTTCGTGAATGAAAGGCTGCCCGCCAAAACCCGGGTTGACGGTCATCACCAGCAAAGTGTCGATGTGTGCCAGATGCGGAATTAGTTGGGCCACCGCTGTGGGCGGGTTGACGGCAAGTCCTACTTTCTTGCCCAAGGACTTGATCTTCCACAGCAGAGCGGTGACATGATCGCCCAACTCAACATGGACGGTGAGTTGGTCGGCTCCGGCCTGTGCGAAAGGGGTCAGCAGGATCTCCGGTTTGCTGCACATCAAATGCACGTCCAGGAAGAGGCGGGTCAGCGGCCGGATGGCTTCCACAATGGCCGGCCCGAAGGAAAGATTCGGAACGAAATGCCCGTCCATGATGTCGATATGAAGCCACTCGGCTCCGGAGCGCTCCGCGCGCTGGACTTCCTTGGCTAGGCGGGCGTGATTGCTGGCCAACAACGAAGGGGCGATAATCATCGTTCCTCAGGATAGAGCAGGGGGCTCCGCGAATGGAAGATGGAAATGGCCCGAAGTCGAGCTTCCCAATAAAAAAACGGCAGCCGGAAGGGCTGCCGTTTTAACCCCATAAACAAAACTTTTCAGACCGGCGAGGGGGCCGGAGATCCCAATCCGGGTAGTTTGGGCGGGGCGGTCTTCGGGGGCGGTTCGGGCAAAGGTGTGCCGGCCGGAGCGCCCAGCGGCGGATCAATCTGGGCGGGCGGTTTGGGCGGCGGCGTGAACTGCCCAGTGCGGATGATTTCGTCCACCTGTGCCCCTTCCAAGGTCTCAAACTCGAGCAGATACTTGGCGATGAGCTCCAATTTGTCGCGGTGGACGGCAATGATTTCGCGGGCTATTTCAAACTGTTCGTGGATGATACGCTTGATTTCCTCATCAATGTCCTGCGCGGTGTGTTCGCTGAAGTTCTTGGTCCGGCCCATTTCCCTGCCCAGAAAGACATACTCATCATCGTCGCCATACTGGACCATGCCGACCTTTTCGCTCATGCCGTATTGGCAGACCATCGCGCGGGCCAGCTGGGTGGCCTGCTGGATGTCCATGGCCGCCCCTGTCGAGGTGTCGTCGGAGATGATTTCCTCGGCGATGCGCCCGGCCATCGTCACGGCGATCATATCGAGCATTTCCTTGCGTTTGCGGCTGTGCATGTCCTGCTTGGGCAGATACATGGTGGCGCCCAGGGACTGGCCCCGGGGAATGATGGTGACCTTATGAAGGGGGTGGGTGTGTTTGAGGAGGACATTGACCAAGGCATGGCCGGCCTCATGCCAGGCTGTGAATTTCTTCTCCTCATCCGTCATGGCAAGGCTGCGGCGTTCGCGCCCCCAGCGGACCTTGTCGCGGGCCTCTTCCAGTTCGGCCAGACCCACTGCCTTGCGGTTGGTGCGGGCGGCCAGCAGCGCCGCTTCATTCAGCAGGTTGGCCAGTTCCGCTCCGGAAAAACCGGGCGTGCCGCGGGCGATGATGGACAAGTCCACCCCGAGCTCGAGCTTCACGTTTTTGGCGTGCACCTTCAGAATGGCTTCGCGACCGCGGACATCAGGAAGATTGACGGTGACCTGTCGGTCGAAACGGCCGGGGCGGAGCAGGGCGGGATCCAGCACGTCCGGCCGGTTGGTGGCCGCAATGATAATGATCCCTTCCTGGGTGTCGAACCCGTCCATCTCGACGAGCAGAGCGTTGAGGGTCTGTTCGCGCTCGTCGTTCCCGCCTCCCAGACCATGTCCGCGACTGCGGCCCACGGCATCAATTTCGTCGATGAATATCAGGCAGGGTGTGTTTTTCCGGGCCTGTTCAAACATGTCGCGTACCCGGCTGGCACCCACGCCGACGAACATTTCGACAAAATCCGAGCCGCTGATGCTGAAGAAGGTGGCGTCGGCCTCGCCGGCGATGGCCTTGGCCAGAAGGGTCTTGCCGGTGCCGGGAGGGCCGACCATGAGAACGCCTTTTGGAATGCGGCCGCCGAGCCGCTGGAATTTCTTTGGATCCTTGAGGAACTCCACCAGCTCAGAAACCTCTTCGATTGCCTCCTCAATGCCGGCGACGTCTTTGAAGGTGGTTTTGTTGCGTTCCTTGGCGAGAAGCCGGGCTTTGCTCTTTCCAAAACTCAAGGCCCCTTTGCCGGCCATCTTGATCTGACGGATGAAGAAAAACCAGATGAAGCCGGCAATCACCACGATGGGTAGCACGCTCCAAATTACGCTCAGAAGCACTTCATTGGGCTGATGCAGCTCGAACTGGGGCTTCTCCAGGAGATTGTTTTCAATCTTCTCAGTCAAACGGATCCGGGAGCGGAATGGAATCACGTCGGCATGGGCGCTGTCTTTGGCCGGAGTGCCGGCCTTGTCCAAGAACCTCCCCTCTTTGTCGGTGCGGTAATATCCGCCCATGATTTCCGTGAGCGTTTGGGCCGGGGCACTGTAGTTAATGGTGGCTTGGGCGATGAGATTGAGATCCACCTTCTTCTGGAATTCATACTGCGAGAGAATCTCTCCCTGATATTCCAGACGGTCTTTGAACAACACTAGGGCGGTGATGGCACCCAGAATGGCGATCCATACAATCCAAGTTTTTGGGGGCACGCGGAATTCGCCGCCCTTTTTCGTATTCTTGTCGTCGCCGGTCACTTTATTGTCGTCAGCCATGGTATGAAGAGTGCGCCAAACTATCACGGGAAGAAAACTCCCGCAAGCAGGCTATTTAAGGCCGATTCCAGCGCCAAAGCAAGCGGCGATTCGAGGTGGATGATAATTTGAACCGCTCAGAGATGCGGAGTTGCTCCACCCAAAAAATCTCCCCGGCCGCTGTGGCCGCCACCACCAGCCCGTGCCGTTCGGACTTGGGAATTTTCTGATTGGTGAAGAGATCCTGCAGTTTCACGGCCTGGGAACGGCCGCTGGGTTGAAACCTGTCGCCGGGTTCCCAGTGGCGCAATGTGATAACGAGCCCGATTTTATCCGCATCAAACAACTCTTGCCCGGGGTGGGAACAAATCGGCAGAGGTGCGGAACCTGCCAGACGCCGCCACGAAAGCCGCACCGTACCGAAATCAATCGTTCCGGGCCGAATCCCCAAGTCCACCGTCTTGGCGACGCGCGGCGCGGGCGGTGCGGGGGGATGAATCAGATCGAGGTCGCCCCTCTCGCTTCGGCGGACGCTCAGCTGCGGGGAGAGTGTGAAGGGTTGGCCGGGTGTGGTGCGCAATTGCTCCACCAAATGGAAATCCGGGGTGATGCCGGAGTGGATCAACTGGCGGTGGATCACGCGGCGTTGCACCGCCAGAGGCAGGCTGCCAAAAGCGCCGGGTTTGTCACGCAACCACTCCGCCGCCGCCGCCATTGCCAAGTCCGCCTCCGCCCCGACCAGATCCATCACCCGTGGAATGACCCGGTCCAGCGCGGGTTGGTAGTCCCGCCGCAGCAAAGGCAGGAGTTGGTGGCGCACGCGGTTGCGCAGGATGTCCAGGGACGCGTTGGTGGCGTCCTGATGAAAAACGAGGTTTTTGGCAATGGCGAAGGATAGCAAGTCCGACTTGGACATGTTGAGTAAGGGTCTGACGAGCTGCACCCTTGGATCTCCGGGCGAGGGATTGATCCAGGGCATGCCCGAGAGGCCCTCGCCGCCGCTGCCGCGCAGCAGGCGCAGGAAAAAAAGTTCGAGCTGATCGTCCGCATGATGCGCCAGAGCGATTTTCTGGATTCTCAGGCGGCGAGCGGTGCGAGCCAGGAAATCATGTCGGGCTTGGCGTGCGGCCATTTCCATGGAGATTTTGCCGGCCTGCGCAAGTTGTTTCACGTCGGCACTCTCGGTGACGGAGGGCAGGTCCAGTTTTTCAGCCGTGCGGATGACCAAGCGCTCATCGGCGGTGCTGGCGCGGCCGCGCAGTTGGTGGTTGAGGTGGGCAACTGTAAGCCGCCAGGAAAAAACCGCCGACAGTTCGTGCAAAATGCCGAGCAACACCATGGAATCCAGCCCCCCGGACACCGCCACAAGGATTTTCTGACGGGGGTGAAAGAGCCCGTGTTGGCGCAGGTTTTGCAGGACGAATTCAGGCAGCGAATTCACAATGCGATATCCTATCGGCCTGAAGCCCGATCGCAAGGGGATAGCCGCATCCGGCACAACTGACTGGATGTTGGAAGCCGGGCTTGCGAATGTGGCGGAGGGCCGGCCCCGGCAGTCGCCCTTTTAATAAACTTCCGGCGTTGTCGGGCTTACGCCAAAGTCTCGCTGCTGTAGCGCACTTTAAGGCTCGCGCTCTGCCCGGGGGCAAGCGTGAGTCGGTTGGATTTCACGTTGCCCGATTCCACGCAGAGCATTTGCCGGTATTCTTCATCGCCGAAATCCGGCATTTGTTGCGCCTTGGCCACCCAAGGATTCCATACCACCGTCGAGACGGAGTTTTCCTTCTCGATGAGAATGACCCGGTTTAATTCGGAGTCGTGGATCTCCACCGGGGCCGCGGTGTCCAGATAGACCCGGTCCACCTCAGAGTTGATCCGCAGGGAGTCTGCTGTTTCCGACTTGCGCAGAAGTTTTTCGGTGTTGTCGAGATAATCTGCCCCCTTTAAGCCGCGGACCTCGACGCTGGAGATGTCACCGACGGAGAAATAGGTGTGCAGGCAGTTTTCAAAGATCAAGGGTTCGGCTGCGGACTCGTTCGTGGCGATCAACTCCAAAGTCAGGCTTTGGTTGACGGTGATCACATATTCCAGGTTGAAAGGCGGGTTGGTTTCTGACTCCGTCGGGTGTGGAAAGCGCAATCGCACCGTGACAGAGCCATCCGTCGCGGGGGCGATTTCCCTGAGTTCCCAAGCCCGGGTGCGGACCGCCCCGTGCATCCCAAGTCCCTCGCGGGCGCCGAACCACGGGAAGATCACGGGAATGCCGCCCCGGATGGGCTGTTCTGGTGCAAAGCGGGAGCACTGGCTCATGAAGAGCAGGGGGGCTTGCCCCTTTTTTTGGAACCCGGTGAGGTGGGCGCCGTGCAGATAAATCTCAGCCCTACTCCAATCAGTGCTGATTTCCAGCATGGGCAGGTCGTTTTGTCCGTCGAGAAAAAACACCCGGCCGGGATTGTGCGCGGGTTGGCCTGAAAAGTTTGGGTTGTGCGGCGTCATGGTCTCCGCACAGTAGCACGAGGCTGGAAAAGTCCCACACCAAAAATGTTTTGACGGGCAAATCCGCATCCGGATTTCCCCCCCGGCCAGCACGACCCGTCCGGGGGTGAAAGGAAAATCGGGTGCCCCTCCAACAGGTCACTGATTGAGGGACTCAAGAAAACGCTCGGCTTCAATGGCTGCGGCGCAGCCCATGCCCGCCGCCGTGATGGCCTGACGGTAAATCCGGTCGGCGCAGTCGCCGGCGACAAACACGCCCGGAATGTTCGTGGCGGCACCCTTCCTGGGCACGATGTAACCCGCCTCGTCCCGATCAATCGCGTCTTTGAAAACGTCGGTGTTGGGCACATGGCCGATGGCCACAAAAACCCCCGAGCAATCCACGACGGATTCCGCGTTGGTTTTCAGATTCTTCACACGCACTCCGGTGACCTTATCCTGCTTCACGTCGAGCACCTCGGTAACGACCGAGTCCCAGACGGGCTTGATTTTGGCGTGGGCCAGAACGCGGTCGCTCATGATTTTCGAGGCGCGCAGGCTGTCGCGGCGATGGATGAGATATACCACCGAGCCGAAGCGGGTCAGGTAAAGGGCTTCTTCGCAGGCGGAGTCCCCGCCGCCCACCACCACCAAGGGTTGGTTGCGGAACATGGGCAACGCCCCGTCGCAGGTGGCACAGTAGGTCACCCCTTTGTTTTCCAGCTGATGCTCACTCTCCAGACCGAGGTGGCGATGTCCCGCGCCGGTGGCGATGATGAGCGTCTGGGTCTGCACTTTTTCGCCGTCAATGGTCAGCGTGAAGGGGCGTTGGCTCAGGTCGACGCCTTCCAGAATGCCGAACTGGATGCGGGCGCCGAAACGCTCGGCCTGCTTCTGCAGCCGGGTCATCAGCTCATAGCCGTCCACGCCTTCGGGAAAGCCGGGGAAGTTCTCCACGATGCTCGTGGTGGTCAGCAAGCCGCCGGGTTGCCGGCCGGTGAGAACCAGTGGAGTGAGGTTGGCTCGCCCGGTGTAGAGGGCGGCGGTGAGCCCGGCGCAGCCGGTCCCGATTATGACAACTTTTTCCATAAGATGTCGGATCTTAGGTTCTTGCCGCGCTTTTGGCAAGAAAGTTGGCGTCGGGAACCGGACGCGCATCCGGGCGGCTGCAGGGCCCGGCGGCAGGAGTTTGCGACGTCTTCCGGCCTCAGTGCAGCGCCAGCCGGTAAAACCGGGAACGCAACGCGCTGGAGGATGAGTCGCTGAACTGGACCCATGCGTTCGAGCTCGACACTCCTGTCTGCCAGAGACTGGTCCAGGACTGGAAATTTGTGGTGGCTTGCACCTCGTAATAATGGCCCGGCTCCACCGGAAAACTCAGCAGCGCCCGTTGGCTGGTCGACGGACTGCGGCTTACGGACAGCACGCCCGGCACGATAAAACTCGTTTCAGTGGAGCGGGGGCTTTCATTGGCATTCAGGTCGCAGGCGGTCGCCACAAAGTAGTAGGTCGCTCCCTCCGTCAGGTTCGACAGGGTAGTCGACGTTACGTTGCCCGGGCTGATTTTTTTAGGATAGGTGCCGGAGGCCGTCCCGTAGTAGACATTATAACCCGCCGTGGAGAGCGATGCACTCGCGTTCCAAGCCAGTGTCACGTTTCGGGCCCGGCCGACCTCACGCGCCGTCAGAAGGTTTAGCAGAACAAGCAGGGCGGAAAAGATGTTTCTCATGCCCCCCTGTTTCGCAGGAGTGATGCCGACCCCGCCGCGAACAATAAGAGTGACGCATCAGGTCACTCAACTCCGGTAGGGAAAGAGGAAGAAGACCGCCAGAGACGCATCGGGTGGGGGGGCGGATTTACGGGCGCAGCAGGGCCCACTGCAGGCTGAGTTGCAGGGCGTGCATGCCGAGTTTGTGGAGGTCGGCCGGTTTCACAATGAAGGCGTCAGCCCCCAACCGCTTGCACGCGCCAAGCTGGTCCTCGTTCTTTGCCGAAGTGAGCACGATCAGTGGAATCGAACGGGTCCGGGGCTCATGTTTGAGCCGGCGCAACAACTCCAACCCGCCGATCCTGGGCAGATCCAGATCCAGCACGATGACCCGGGGCGGGTCGTTGGGGCGGCGGTGGGCAAAGGGGCCGGCGCAAAAGACAAAGTCCAGCACCGCCGCTCCGTCGCGGACCAGAAAGAGGCGGTTGCTCAGATGCGCGTTCTTAAGGCATTGGATGACCAAGCGCACATCCTCGTCGCCGGCTTGGGCCACGAGCACATCCACCAATTCGTCCGCCCGCAACGGGGCGGAAGGCGGTGTGTGCTCCAACTCGCTGAATAGGCCTGACAGAGGGAGTTCCAAAGCCGCGGCAAGTTTCCCGAGGCTCTGCAGCGAGATATTCCGCGCGCCCCGTTCAATGTCGGAGACGTAGCTGCGGTGGAAACCGGCGCGCCGGGCCAGTTCCAGCTGACCCAGGGAAAGCCTTTGACGTCGGGCTTTAACCAGCAGCCCCAATTGTTTCTCCAAGGTTTTTTTTTCCATGGCTCCCCTCTCGTCGCTCCCCCAGGCGTCGGCTGGGAGTGGCGTGCAAACGTCGATGATAGGCGGCGTTTGCGCAAATCCGACTTGAGGCAGGCCGGATCCGGAATGTCCTGTTCCAAAGGGCAAAACGCCGCATTCCTGACCATTGGTGCGGCGCTGGCCGACAACCGTGGCGTGAGGTCCGCAAGGCGTGCCGGATAAAAAGCGCGATTCGGCTTGCCACAACTCTCCAGTCCGGTTTAATTTAACCACAGCACTGCGGGGTGTTAAACAACACCAGTTCGTAAGCGGTGCCAATTTGGATGGCAGGATAGCTCAGTTGGTAGAGCAGAGGACTGAAAATCCTTGTGTCCCCGGTTCAATTCCGGGTCCTGCCACCACTTTTTCAAGTGGTGCTACCTTAAGCGCTCAGGCAGACCCATCCCCCCAACCCGTTCAAGCAGGAGAGTCACCTCGGTTTTGCAGCCTGAAATCCATACGCCTGCGCCTTGAATTGCGCCCCTGCTTTCCGGAGACCGCTACAACTGAAATTGAGGTCGAAGAGGGGAATGACGTGATTTTAAAACCCCGGTGACGCACGAAAACACCACAGCACCGTTCTGTCGCATTTCCACATCACTGGCCGTTCCATTCATTGGTTTTGGGTTATAGGCTTTTGTAGTAGCGGCGGTCTATGACCGCCGAATACCAAACATAAAAACGGCGCTCATAGAGCGCCGCTACAAATCGACTCGCTGCTGAGCTCAACCAGTCTCACATCTCAGGTCCCCGCCTTCATCCTTGTCTTCAAAGCTCCGGAGGAGCGACCTGTCTATAGAAAACCGTCTCATCACCCCGCCCCTGCGGAGCAGTGGGATGTGGCGGAGGCACTAGAATGGTCAATCCGCAGGCATTCCTCCGAAAGATGCTTGCTGCGCCCGGGGACGGGCGCACTCCGCAAGCTGCAGCACTTTAAACGATTAATCCTAAAAACCGGACTTTGAATCAATCGAGATCTCCGACCACCCGAAAGCACCTTTGAGATATCACTGAACTAAACATTAAGTGCCGTATGAGACGGAGGAATGGGAGGCCATTTTCTGTCTCGAGGGTCGATTTGGCTTTGGGCGTGAGGGTTACCATGAAGGGTATGAAGGGGGGTGAATGACTTTTCTGAGGGCGCAACCGGTCCAAAACAAATTCCAAGCTCCAGAGGAGGGGGACAAACCGGCAGATGCGCAATCCATGCGAATCCAATCTGTTTCGCACGTGTTCTTTGCGCTTGCCGCCCTGTGCTGCCTCTCCGGGGCTTCAGAAGATTTTTTGGGTTTGTTCCTTTGGGGTAACACTTGACGTGATCCGGTCGGGGCCTTCATCATAAAGGGAGTCAGAGAAATTCCGTGATGCGCCCCTCTTCTTTTTTTACATGCGAGATTCATTCCTGAGCACTCCGACCTCAGACAAAGGGGCGGACGCCCTGCAGCTTGCCTCTTTGGGTTATCCCCAGGAACTCAAGCGCCGCATGGGCGGTTTTTCCAACTTCGCCATTTCTTTTTCCATCATATGCATCTTGGCCGGTGGGATTACTTCCTTGCAATTGGGGGTAAGCCTGGTGGGAGGGGCCGCCGCGGGAGTGGTTTGGCCGCTGGGCGTGTGTTTCAGCCTGCTGGTGGCTCTGGGGATGGCTCAAGTCGCTTCGGCATTCCCCACCGCGGGGGGGCTGTATCATTGGAGTTCCATTCTTGGCGGTAAGGGCTGGGGTTGGGCAACGGCTTGGTTTAATCTGCTGGGCCTGATCTTTGTGACTGCGGCGGTCAATGTCGGGGCGTATACGCTTTTTGCCAGCGTGCTGCTGCCGCTGACCGGGGTGGATCCGGCCAAGCTCAACCTCTGGCACCAGTTCCTGGGCGTGTCGATCATCACCCTATCCCAGGCTTTCCTCAATCATCGTGGCATCCGGGTCACCACACTGCTAACCGATTTCAGCGGTTACCTGATTCTGGTGGTCTCTGCCGTTCTTACTTTGGCCATGCTGGGATATGCACCGGGTCGGGATTTTTCGAGACTGTTTCAGTTTTCCAACTTCAGCGGGGATGCTGGAGGCGGCGTCTGGCCTCGGACAACCAGTGGACCGTGCAGTCTGCTTTTGGCCCTGCTCTGGCCGGTCTATACCGTCACCGGCTATGATGGGTCGGCTCATACTTCGGAGGAAACCGTGCGCGCCGCTGAAAACGTCCCCAAAGGCATCCTCCGCTCCGTCCTCGTCTCCGGCATCTTCGGATGGGTCATGGTGTCCGCGATAGTGCTGGCCTTGCCCAGTGTTGCCGGGGGCGCCAAGCAGGGGGCAAACATTTTCTTCTGGCTGATGGATCAGATAATCCCTGGCTGGCTGAAGCTGCCCTTGGAAATGGGCGTTGTGGTTTCCAATTATCTTTGCGGCCTGGCCTGCGTCACATCCACGTCGAGGATGATTTATGCTTTTGCCCGGGATGGCGGGTTGTCGGCCTGCTTTCGCCGGGTTTCCCCGGCGCATCAGGTGCCGGTCGGGGCGGTCTGGCTGACGGCCGCCCTGACAGTAGCCTCGACGATTTACGCGCCGGCCTACACGACGCTGACCGCGGCCTGTGTGATTTTCCTCTATCTCTCCTACGTGATGCCGACGTTGGTGGGGGTTTTTGCGTATGGCAAGCGCTGGAAAAAAATGGGCCCCTTCGATCTGGGCGGGCCTCTCTATAAGTTGACCGGGGGCATTTCGATTCTGGGGGTGGCGGCCTTGGTCTGGGCCGGGGTTCAGCCGCCCAACGGCGCGGCGCTGCCAGTGACGGCCGGGCTGGCCGTGGTTCTGATTTTGGCATGGCACTTGGGCGTCAAGAAAACCTTCCGCGGCCCGCCGGTTCTGCTCGCCCAGACCACCAAACCTGTTTTGGCCACCGCGGATGTTCCCGAGCCCGATCCGGCTTGATTCTCCATGACTTACCGCATTGCTTCAGGAGGGAAGCATTATTGTTTTGCCTCTCTACGGGAGTTGCTGGCCAAAGCCAGCCCGCTGCGCTCCGGTGACGAGCTTGCCGGTGTGGCGGCCCAAAGCCGGGAGGAACGCGTCGCTGCGCAAGCCTGCCTTGCCGCAGTGCCGCTCAAGCGGTTTCTCGAAGAATTAGTGGTTCCTTACGAGGAGGACGAGGTCACTCGTCTGATTGTGGCGCGGCACAATAGCGCCGCCTTTGCCCCGGTAAGCGGCCTAACGGTGGGGGAGTTTCGCGACTGGCTTTTACGTTATGAAACAGACGGGCTTGTCCTCACCGCCTTGGCAGCGGGCCTTACCCCGGAAATGGTCGCCGCCGTCAGCAAGTTGATGGGCAATCAGGACCTTATCCTTGTGGCGGCAAAAGTCCGGATCGTGACCCGTTTTCGCAACACCTTGGGATTGCCCGGCCGGCTCTCCGTCCGGCTCCAACCCAATCATCCCACCGATGATCCGCGCGGAATCGTGGCCTCCATCATTGACGGTCTGATGTACGGATGCGGCGATGCCGTCATCGGCATCAATCCAGCCACGGACAGTCCGGCGGCCTGCGCTGCGCTCCTGCGGCTTCTCGACCAGATGATCCGGGAATACGAAATTCCCACACAGTCCTGTGTTCTGGCGCATGTGACCACCAGCTTGCGTTGCATGGAGGCGGGGGAGCCGGTGGATCTGGTGTTTCAATCTATCGCGGGCACAGAGGCGGCCAACCGGAGTTTCGGAGTGGATCTCTCATTGCTTGGCGAGGCGCGTCAGGCGGCCTTGAGCCTGAAGCGCGGCACGCTGGGCAGTCAGGTCATGTATTTCGAGACCGGCCAGGGGTCCTGCCTCTCGGCCGGGGCGCATCATGGGGTGGATCAGCAGACGCTCGAAGCCCGGGCCTATGCTGTGGCTCGCGAATTTGACCCGCTCCTGGTCAATACGGTGGTCGGATTCATCGGGCCGGAATATCTCTATGACGGCAAGCAAATCATCCGGGCCGGTCTGGAGGATCATTTTTGCGGCAAGCTCTTGGGCTTGCCCATGGGCTGTGACGTTTGTTACACCAACCACGCTCGGGCCGATCAGGACGACATGGACACGCTGCTGACTCTGCTGGGGGTGGCCGGGTGCAATTATATAATGGGCGTTCCGGGTGCGGATGACATCATGCTTAACTACCAGTCCACGGGTTTTCATGACAGCCACTATTTGCGTCAGGCCCTGCGGCTGCGGCCGGCGCCGGAATTTGAGGCGTGGCTTGAGCGGATGAATCTTCTGAGCGCGGGTGTTTTTCTTTTGCCTGCCAGCCCGCGCCACGCGTTGCTCGCCCCAAAATCCCAGCCAATACCCTTTGCACCCAAGCCAGACTGATGTCCGAGACAATCCCATCCAGTCTCCAGCCCCCTTGGCCCGGCGGAGATGCGCCGGCAGGAAGCGGGCCTGGCCCCGTGGCGGATCCCTGGAGCAATCTGCGGAGGTTTACAAATGCGCGCATTGCTCTGGGCCGGACTGGGGGCAGTCTGCCGACGCAAGCCCTGCTGGATTTCCGCCTCGCCCACGCCCGAGCCTGTGACGCTGTTATAACCCCGTTCGATCCGCAGTCCCTGACTTTACAGCTGGAGCGATTCGGCTTGCCGGTGGTGTTGCTTGCAAGTGCGGCCGCCGATAAGACCCAATATCTGCAGCGGCCTGATCTGGGGCGGCAGCTTTGCCCGGACTCGCGTTCGAAGTGGAGGGATGCGGCCGCCCGGATTCCGGCGTGCGATCTGGTGGTCATTGTTTCCGACGGTCTTTCGACGGAGGCGGTGAACACACAGGCGGTGCCGCTGCTGGGGGCGCTGTTGCCGCGACTGCAGGAACGGGCTTTGATTCTGGCCCCGCTGGTTGTTGTGCGCCATGGCCGGGTGGCCCTGCAGGACGAGATTGGCGCCGCCTGCCAGGCCCGAATAAGCCTGATGCTATTGGGCGAGCGTCCCGGCTTGGGCTCGGCTGACAGCCTGGGCGCCTATTTCACCTTCGGCCCGGCTCCGGGTAAAACGGATGCGGACCGTAATTGCGTTTCCAACATCCGCCCGGAAGGACTAAACCCCATCGAGGCCGCAGCCAAACTGGACTGGCTGCTCGGAGAATCCCTCCGGCGCAGTGTCGGGGGCGTGGTGCTCAAGGATGAGGCCGGATGGATTGGTCGATCGGGGCCGGGTGTTTCCGGAACCCTCCCGGGCTGGGATGTTTTCTAGATCCGGTTCCGGACTGCGCCATCCACTGGTAATTATCGGTTTTTCTGCTTTGAATCAGCCACCTTTTATGAAAATCCAACGCCGCGATTTCATCAAACACTCCGCTTTGGGCTTGGGCGGCCTCTGGGTTGCACCCGGGCTGGGAGCAAAACAGGCCGAAGCAACCGGCCATTTCAACCCTTTCACACGCGTGGCGCTGGGCCGGACAGGATTGAAAGTTTCCCGGCTATGCATGGGCACCGGAAGCCACGGTTCGCGACGTGAGTCCAACCAGACCCGCCTGGGGCAAGGGGAATATGAGCGCCTGCTGCGCGAAGCCCACGAACGCGGTGTTAGCATGTTCGATCTGGCCGACCTCTATGGCAGCCATGCCGGCTTTGCAAACGCCATGCACGGCGTGCCAAGAGACAAATACTGCCTGGTCACCAAAATCTGGTGGCGCCCGGGCTCCAGCCTCCCCGAACCCGACCGCCCCGACGCGGACGTGGTCGTCGAGCGATTCCTCGGAGAACTCAAAACGGATCACATCGACCTGCTCTTGCTGCATTGCGTCAAGGATGCCAACTGGCCGCAGCGCTTGCGCCGGCAGATGGATATTCTCAGCCGGTTGAAGGCGCAGGGCAAAATCCGCGCTCTGGGCGTCTCTTGCCACACACTGGCCGCACTCCAGTCAGCCGCTTGCGAGCCCTGGGTCGAATCTGTTCATGCCCGGATCAATCCCTACGGCATGAGCATGGACGGCGCGCCGGAGCAGGTCGTGCCTGTCCTGCGCAAAATCCACGCCGCAGGCAAAGGCGTGGTGGGCATGAAAATCATCGGCGAAGGCCGGTTGCGCAACGATCCCCTACGCCGGGCTGAATCCATCCGCTTCGCCCTTAACCTGGGGTGTGTGGATGTGTTGAACGTGGGTTTTGAAAAAACCGCCGAGCTAGAGGATTTCATTGCCCAAGTGCGCCGCACCCCGATTGTAAAAGGGTGATGTCTTTAGCCCGCAAGGGGCGGGTCATTGAGATTGAGGGACCCTGGCTCGAACGCGCAAGGAACTCAGGAGCCCGCTGGGGCGTCAAACTGGGCCGGCGGCCCTGCGTTTTTGATTTCTCAAACCGCACTTTTCCATTTTAATGGGCCCGTGATTGCCTTACTTGATTACGGATCGGGGAATTTGCGCAGCGTCCACAAGGCGCTGCTCAAAGTCGGCGCGGAGGTGCGCCTGGCCCGCTGCCCCCAAGAGATCGGCGATGCCCGCGCGGTAGTGCTGCCCGGGGTTGGGGCGTTTGACGATTGCATTCATGCCCTGCGCAAGCAGGAGTTGCTTGAGGCTTCCCGCGCATTCATCCAGTCCGGACGTCCTTTCCTGGGCATCTGCGTCGGATATCAGGCGCTCTTCGAACGAAGTGAGGAGTTCAACAGTTGCGCCGATGGCATCGGAATATTTCAGGGTAGGGTGGTCCGATTTCCGACCCGGCCCGGCTTGAAAATTCCGCAGATAGGCTGGAACCAAATCGAGCAAATCAACCCCCGCTGCCCTCTCTATGAGGGGATCCCGGAGGGGAGTTATGTCTATTTCGTCCACAGTTTCTTCCCGCAACCCGTGGACGAAACCATCGTCGCCACGCGCACCGTCTACGGTCAGAGCTTCGCCTCGTCGGTCTGGCGCGACAATGTTTTCGCCACCCAGTTTCATCCTGAGAAGAGTCAAGAGGTTGGTCTGCGATTGCTTCGGAACTTTGTCGTGCTGGCCGGCGGCAAACAATAATTAATCCACAACCCTCATAGGGGCCTCCGGAAAAGAACTCGGATAACCCCTCTATGCCCCCGCCCCGCAACAGGTGCGCAAACAACCGGGCCCCTTGAAGGAAATCAAATCCGCGCCGGTCCGGCGCGCGCTTTCCAAGCCCCGGAGGGGCGGCAAAGCGGCACGGGGTAAGGGCAAGAGCAAAGAACACGCGCAAAACAAATTGGATCTGCTTGGATTGCGCATGCGGCGGATTTGCCGCTCCTACAGAGCTTGGAATTTGTTTTGGACTGCTTGCTATAGACGGGTCGCTCCTCTGGAGCTTAGACATGGCTCGAGTGCATGAACCGCCCTCCGCCCGCTGATCTTCCGCGGCCTCTTCTTTGACCGAAGACCAACCCCTGTTGTCCATTGACCATTGCCTTTTCCAAGCCCCGGAAGGGCGGCCTGTCATAGACCAAACCCCCAAAATAAATCCTTCCAAGCCTCATAGAGGCGGCTCGGCGCGGCAAATGCCCCCAGTTTGATCTCAAAGGCGATTTCAGGTGGTCGGAGATCCGCGACGGATCCCGAGTGCGGTTTTTAGGATGAATCGCCCGCCATCGCTGATATCCGACCTTGGGGAAAATCACTCTGCCCGGCTGGCGCAAGGACAAGGACTTGCGGCGGCAGCTCAAGGACCTTCAACTCGCCACCAGCCAGGTTGTCTATCGCGGCGGGCCCAACAAAGATTTGCGCGTGAAAAAGGCTGTGCTCGGGTACCTGGACGTGGGCCGTGCGCTTTGGGGCAAAGTCCAAGAAACCCCGCTGGCAGCTTGCGACCTGCCGATGGATGCCGCACGCTGGGAGCGGTTGCAATACTTCCACGCAATGCTCGACAAGCATCTGGACCTTGTGTCGCGCCGGTTATTCAACGAAGAGCGGATGGGCCTTCCGGCTTGTTCTGAGGCCCCGCGCCAAGCATTGCTGCCCTGGGTGGAAGCGTGGTCCGAACACGCCTTGGCCCGCCAAAGGTTTGATCAGATCAGGCCTGGACTGATTCCGATCTGCGACGCCTGCCGTTATTTTTCAGATTGAATAAGGCGGCGTCTGGGGGGTGGGACCTTGCGGTCACCGTGCGCCGGCGGCGTCCACTCTGGCGGTTTCGGATTGGGCACCGTGAGAGCCTGGTTGTCACCGTAACGAGCCATTTCCGCCTGAAGCAGTCGGGTCATCTCCTTAACCTTGGATGCGAATTCCGGTTTGTTCGCCAGATTCGCCAGCTCGTGGGGATCCTTTTGGAGATCGAACAATTGGGTTTGGTTCACGTCGGGGTAACGGATGAGTTTCCAGCGGTCGTCGCGCACGGCCCTTTGACATTGCCGGTAGCCGGTGTAAAGAGCCTTGCGCAGCGGCATTTCCTCTCCGTGCAGCAGGGGGGCCAGACTTTTGCCTTCGATGCCAGCCGGGAGGGATGCCCCGCTCAAGTCGCAGAAGGTTGGGAAGAGGTCCATCAGGTAGATGAAAGCCTCGCTGCGGCCGTGGCGGATACCGGGGCCTGCAATGACGCAGGGAACGTGCATTCCGCCAAATTCATAGAGATTCTGTTTGCCGAAAAGGCCGTGTTCGCCCAGGGAAAGTCCGTTGTCGCCCGTGAAGATGACAATGGTGTTGTCCCATTGACCGGCGGCCTTGAGCTGGGCAAAAACGCGGCCGACATGATAATCGAGGCCGCTGACGCAGGCGTAATAATCGGCCAGTTGTTGGCGGGTGTTTTCCGGGGTGCGCGGCCATGGTGCGAGTTGCTCGTCCCGGATCCCCATTTCGCCATTGTTAAACGGGTGCATGGGAAGGAAGGCCGCAGGCAGAGGAATCAATGCAGGATCGTACATCTTGTGGAACTCGGGGGCGGCCACCCGGGGATCGTGCGGGACCGGCGGCGCGAAATAGATATAAAATGGCTGTGTCTTGCGCCGGGTCTTGAGGAACTCGATGGTGGCATCGGCATGGCGTTCGCTGCTGCCGCGCCGCAGTTCGGGCGAGGGATCGTTCACCACAATATTGCGGTCGAACGCCTCGATCCCCGCCTTGAATTCGTTGCCGCTCTTGCCGACGTGGAAGGTTTCATATCCAGCCCGGCCCAACACTTTGGCCAGGGTTTGAGAATTATCCAGATCCGGGGCCCGACCGTTGGGAATCCGCAGCCAAGACTTGCCGGTCAGCATCATGGTCCGACTTGGCAGGCATACGGCCGGCATCATCGAGCCCATGGTGTAGCAGCGGGTGAAGCTCATACCGTTGCTCACAAGAGTGTCCAGGTTCGGGGTTTGCAGAACCGGATTCCCCAAGGCGCGCAGACCGTCGGGCCGGTGATCGTCGGCATGGATATGAAGGATGTTGAAATGGCGGGGTTCCTCGGCGGCATCGGCCGATACCAAAAACAATACACAACATGCCAGTGCAATGCTGCCACGCGGAAGATTCATGCGTTCGAATATTAGATCAAAGCCGCACCGGTTCGCCATAACTCCTTTGCGCCGGGCGAAGGTTAAAGACAGAAAATTCCGCAACCCGATCCGTCGACCCGATCCGTCCCGGGGGAATTCGCGCCGGTCTGCGAATTGGGTGTCCCGCAGCAGATTTCATGGCCTGCCGCTTGATTTCGTGCGGGATCCCTCACTGCTTGGGTATATACGGTCGGACCTTGCCGGCGAGCAGTTGGTAGCCGGCAGGATTGAAGTGAAGGCAGTCGGCGACAAAGAGTTCCGGGCGAGGGCGGCCGTCAGAGCCCAAGACCATGTCGTAGGTTTCAATGTATTTCAGGTTCGGAGAATGTTCCGACTCCAACGCCACGAGATGGTTTAATTCCCGTTCCTTGTCATGCTGCTCCCAACGGGAAGGGCTGGGGCAGAGTCCGATGAAGAAGATTTGCGTGTTTGGCAGTCTGGAGTGGACTGCCGCCACAAAGGCTTGGTAGTCGGCAAAGACTTCTGCGACCGGTTTGCCGGCATTGAGGTCGTTGCCGCCGGCGCGCAGAAAAACGGCCCGCGGTGCGTAGGGAAACACAATCCGGTCCGCAAAGTGTGTGGCATCGGCGATGTGTGATCCGCCGAAACCGCGGTTGATTGTTTTTTGCCCGGGAAAATCCTTTGTCAGAGTGTGCCAGAGGCGGATGGTGGACGAACCAATAAAAAGAATCGCGTGACGGGGTGGGGGATTGGTGGCATCGCTCCGTTCAAATCCGGCGATCTCCTGTTCCCATTGGGCGAAGTTACGGGCGGTGCCGGCGTGGCAGGGCATGGTGGTTCCCCACGAGAGAGCGGTGGCGGCCATCAAAAACCAGAAAGCACGATTCATCCCAACAGTGTCGCCATCCGGGCTATTCAAGCAAATCAAAAGGTTGCTGCGTCGGGGGCTTTGAAGCTGTGTGAGAAAGCCAAGCCGATATGAATCCTGTTTTGATACCTCAGTTCTCAGCCTCGTCCTCAAAGCTCCAGCGGAGCGGTCTGTTCATAGGCAACCTGCCCTTCACCCAGTCCCTCTCCCCGCCGGGTGGGTGAGGGGATATCCGCGGACAGACCGCTCGTGTCGCCCCTGCGGGGCTGGGGATTTATTTTAGGACGCCTTTGTATAGACATGCCGCGCCCCTGACGCCAGAGATCGCCGCTTCATGGGCAAGGCGCGCTGCTGTCCCCCCATCCTGACTTTACTTTGCCGGCCTAGTTTGGCATTGCTTTGGCATTGCTGGAGTGCCTAAGATTGCTGCCGCCCGATGTGCCGGTGCCGGACACGGGTGGGGTTGCCCAAGCGCAATTGCCGTTGCAGAAACTTCCGGCGCGTATCCATTAAATCCTATGAAGCTCCTGCTCCCGCTCGCTCTCTCGATTTCACTGCTGGCCGGTTGCGCCAGGAAATCCGCCAATGGCTCCTGCAGCGCCACTGCGGCGGCCACTTCTCAAAAACACACATCTGCCTTTGCCGCCGGGAATTATTCGGGCCAATGGACCGGTGCGGACGGCGCGACAGGCAAGTTGAAGGTGGATTTGAAATCCCCAGCCGGAGCCCGCTGGGAAGCCAAGGTTTCGTTCACTTTTGAAGGTGAAGAGGTCCCCACCACCATGAAGTCCGTGGAGGTGAGCGGCGATCGGTTGCGCTTGACCTATGGCTATGATGTGCGGGGCAACAGCGGCGTGGTGACCATGACCGGGAATCAATCCGGCAGCTCGCTTGAGGGCACTTATCAAATCGAAGGAGCCAAGGGCGGCACTTGGAAGGCCAGCCTGGCGCAATAATACAGAGGCCCCTTCAGAACCCACGGCCTCAGCCATGTGCGGTAGTGCGTTGGGAAAAAACCGCCCGGGCTTTGATATGGTTTGAGCGCCTCAGCCCGAGGCCCCAACGCGGTTGTGTCTTTAGCCGGTCCAGCTACGCTGCGGCGCGAACTGGGGGGGATGGTTGCCATTCCATCCCAAGGAATTGTCCTCAGCCCTTTTCTAAAAACCGCATCCGCAGCCCGGCACCGTCCATCCGGCAACTATCCGGACAGCGACAAGAACCAGCGCCTGCGGCCTAACGGTCCCGTTCCCTACGGATTGGGGGGGCGATAATAATTCACGCCCAAAGCATTCAGACGTAGCAGGTGGGTCTGCAAGCGCCGGGTGAAACCGGCATAGTCGCGGTCAGCCTGAGCCGACCACGCCACCTCTGCGAGTGCTGTCAATCGAGGGTAGGCCATGTATTCGGCTTTTTTTCCATCCTTCACATATTCACCCCAGACCTGGCCCTGGGTGCCGAGGATGTGTTTTTCCTGATCGGGATTCTCGGCCACGAAAGCGGGATTGTAGGAATAGACTTTTTGCAGCGGCAGCAGGCCTCCGATGGCTTCGAATTGTTTGCCGCGGGCCAGTTCCTCCAAGGCCGGGGCCTGATAGTAATCGAGGTAGGTGTGTGTCGTGGTGGCCATCACAACGTCGTTGCCCAGGGACAGAGCGTGCCTGGCCCACTTGGCGTCGCGCCACGCCATCAGGGTGGCGGTTTTGGGCAAGCCGCCTTCCTGGATCTCATCCCATCCCACCAGGCGCCGGTGTTTGGAGGAGAGATAAGTTTCGATGCGACGCACGAACCAGCTCTGGAGTTCCTCCTCGGTCTGCAGGTGTTCGCGGCGCATCACGCTTTGGGCGAAGGGGGATTGTTTCCACTGTTTTTTTGGGGCCTCATCGCCGCCAATATGGATGAAGCGGGAGGGGAAAAGACCACAGACCTCGTCCAGGACGCCTTCCAGAAACCGGAAGGTTTCCTCCTTTGGAGCGAAGGTGTAGGGCTGCACGCCCCAACGGGTGACGACTTTCGGGGCGAAGTTGGTGACATCGTCGTTGCCAAAGCGCGGATAGGCGGCGATGGCGGCAGCGGCGTGTCCGGGCATTTCGATTTCTGGAATGACCCTGATATGAAGGGCGGCGGCATAGGCCACAATCTCCCGGATCTGGGTTTGCGTATAAAATCCACCATGCCGCAAACCGTCGTCCGAGTGGCGGTCGCCATAGGGCGGAGATGTGTCACGCCAGGCCCCCACTTCAGTCAGGCGCGGATACTTTTTTATCTGGATACGCCATCCCTGGTCGTCCACCAGATGCCAGTGGAAGGTGTTTAGTTTGTGCAGGGCCATCAGATCGAGCATGCGTTTGATTTCATCGGCTTTGATAAAGTGACGCCCCACATCCAGCATCATGCCCCGCCAGGCATAGCGGGGGTGGTCATGAATTTCAACCGAGGGAATGGACCAATCCATGCCGGAGACCGGGGAGGACCGGAAAACCTCCGGTGGCAGGAGCTGCAGGAGGGTTTGGACTCCGTAAAAAAGTCCGGCCTGAGCTTGCGCGCCAAGCCGAATGGCGTTGGTCGAAACGGTCAGTTCGTAGGCTTCGGAGTCGGTTGAAGTGTTGGAGGATTGCAGCGTGAGAAGGATGACGTCCTTCGGGTTTTTCGGGGGGGGCTCCGCGGTAACGTGAAGGGGATAACCGGTGGCGGCGCGCAGGCGGCCGGCGAGTTGCCCTGCAACGTCGCGAGACGGAATGTCGGCAAAGATGCGGGTCGACGGGGTGACTCTGAACACACCGACCCCGCGTTCAATATGGCAGGGCAGGGGAATGACCGGGGGCGGGTTCGTGTCGGCCGCGGCAGTCCGGAAAGACAGGAGGGCGAGCAGAAAGAGGGTAATTGCGAAATTCATCGGGATCTTTAATTTGTATCCGGTGATTTTCCTCCTGAACCCCTCTCTAAGGCAAGCCTTACAGATCGGAATCTTTCCAGAAAGCCTCCGAACCCAAGATGCAATCATCTTGAGCCGGGGCCGGGCAAGGTTTTTAGGGGTAGCCATGAAAAAGATTTCAAATAAACGTTGCCAGCGGGGCGTTCCGTGATAGGATCCAAGTTCCTTTTCGAAGACGAGCGGCTTGCACGCGGAGTTGGTGATTAGGAGAAACGGCCTGAAGTTCTGATTCCTTGTGGGATCGGGCGGCCAAAACAACATCGAAACCAATCCCGTGTTCCGCGGGATGCCTCGAAAACCGGGGTTTTAACCAAAGGAAAAAACTGTGATCAGCATCGGCGTAAAAGAATTGTTGGAATCAGGTGTTCATTTCGGACACCAAACAAAGCGTTGGAACCCGAAGATGAAGCCTTTCATCTTTGATGCCCGCAACGGCATTCACATCATCGACCTAAGCAAGACGATTGTGCAGCTGGAAGCGGCCTGCGATTTTCTCACCTCCATCGTTTCCAAGGGGCAGCGCGTGCTCTTTGTCGGAACCAAGAAGCAAGCCCAGTTGGCGGTCACCGAGACGGCCAAGGAATGCGGCCAGTTCTACGTCACCGAACGCTGGCTGGGCGGCACCCTCACTAATTTCCAGACCATCAAACGGTCCATCGCCCGGATGAAAGAGATCGAGAAGATGGAAACTGACGGATCCATCAGCAACTACGTCAAGCAGGAGCAGTCCATGATCCGCCGTGAGGCGGCCCGTCAGGTGAAGTATTTCGACGGCATCCGCAACATGGACAAGTATCCCGGAGCCATGTTCATCGTGGACGTCAAGCGCGAGCACAACGCGGTGGCCGAGGCCCGCCGCCTCAAGATCCCCGTGGTGGCTTTGACCGACACCAATGCCGACCCGGATCTGGTGGACTATCCGATTGCGGGCAACGACGACGCAATTCGCTCCGTGCGTGTGATCCTGAGCACCATATCCCAGACCGTAATGCGTGCCCGGGCCGAATTCGAGGCGAAGTCATCCCGCCGCAATCGCGTTGAAGATCCTGCGGCGCAAGGCGCTCAGGCGCCCGACTCCTCCGTCCCGGTGGAACCGGCGACTGGTGCGAATTTATCAAATCCGGAGATTTCCGCGCTTTGAAGCGTCTTTGAGTTTGGAGACGGTCGTTTCGGTGAATTCCGGAGCTGCCTTTTCAATCTCATCCCACACCTTTTAAAATCTTACCTCTAAGAATTTTTATGGCAGAAATCACCCCCGCACTCGTAGGCAAGCTGCGCGAAATCACCGGCGCAGGCCTGATGGACTGTAAGAAAGCCTTGGTGGAAGCGAACGGCGACCTGGATGGAGCCGTGGATGCGTTGCGCAAGAAGGGCACAGCCACCGCGGCCAAGAAAGCCTCCCGCGCCGCCAACGACGGCATCATTGCCCAGCACATCATGCCCGGCGGCAAGCTCGGAATGCTGGTTGAAATCAATTGCGAAACAGATTTTGTTGCCCGCAACGATTCGTTTCGCTCCTTCGGCGAGGAGATCGCCCGCAAGCTGGCTGAAAATCCCAATGCCAACCTGGAAGCCGAGCGCGAAGCCGCCGTGGCGAAGATTGGCGAGAACATCAAGATCACCCGCAATGCCCGGATGGAAGTCAGCGGCAACGGGTTGATTGCCGCCTACATCCACGCCGGTTCGAAAATCGGCGTTCTCGTCGAAGTGGGCTCGGGCAAGGAAACCACCCCCGCCTCCGACCAGTTCAAGCAGCTGGTCAAAGACATCACCTTGCAGATCGCCGCCGGCCATCCCTTTGCCGTCTCCCGCGAGCAGGTTGCCCCTGCGGTGATCGCCAAGGAGCGCGAAATCGCCGCCCAGTCCGACCGGCTAAAGGACAAGCCCGCCGCAGCCATGGAGAAAATCCTTCAAGGCGTCATCGACAAGTTTTATCAGACCTATTGCCTGGTTGATCAGGGTTTCGTCAAGATGAACTCCGAGATCAGTGTGAAGGAACATGTGGCCAACGTGGCCAAGCAGTTGGACGACGAGATTGTCATCCGCCGCTTCGTGCGTTTCCAGGTCGGCGAAGTCGAGGCCTGATTTCCGGCAAGTTTTCAAAAAGGCGCCCGCAAGGGCGCCTTTTTTTATGCACTGGATTGCCGCAAGCCTCTTCTCCGCCCTGTTTCTGGGCATCTACGAGCTTTGCACCAAGCACGCCGTCAACGGCAACGACGTCGTCCCGGTGCTCTTTCTGAGCACCCTGACCGGAGCGGCGGTGTGGACTGTGTCATTGGCGCTCCAGGCGTTTCGCCCAGACCTCCTGCCCCACCCCCTCATCACCGATGCGTTGACGATCCACCAGCACCTTCAGCTGGCCCTGAAATCAACCATCGTTGCGGCATCCTGGATCTTCACCTACCTCGGCCTGAAGCATCTGCCGCTGACCTTAGGATCCCCGATCCGGGCGACCAGTCCGTTGCTGACACTTCTGGGGGCGGTGCTGCTGCTGGGGGAGCGCCCCTCCTGGATTGAGACGGTCGGGATTCTGACCACGCTGATATCCTTCATCGGACTTTCCTTGGCAGGGCGGCATGAGGGGGTGAACTTTCACCGGAACAAGTGGGTTGGGTTCTTGCTCCTGGGAATGATCCTCGGTGCGACCAGCGCTCTGTATGACAAATACCTGCTGGGGCCCGCAGGTTTTTCCGTGCCCACCGTGCAAGCTTGGTTTTCGATCTATCTGGTGGTGTTCTTCACCCCCTTTGCCATTGGTTGGCGGTTTCGGTGGTGGAAGCGCAACGGGTTTCATTGGCGCTGGAGCATTCCCTGCATCGCCCTGGCATTGCTGGTGGCCGACTACATTTACTTCGGCGCGATCCATCGTCCGGAGTCGCTGGTTTCGATGGTGATGAGCCTGCGCCGAGGCAGCACGCTGGTGGGGTTTGCCGGAGGGTTGATTTTTTTTGGGGAACGCAACGGCTTAAAAAAACTGCCGGCCGTCCTTGGCATCCTGACCGGGATCGCGCTGACGATTTTGGGGTGAAACGGCTCCGGGCCGGTCAGGGGGAAAGCGGGTTGGAAAAAAATGGATGGAAAAGGGGATGCCGATTGGTGCAAAGTGAACGCATGTCTGAAACTGTGACGCTGCCGCAAAAAGCGGCTTCTATCGAGGAGATACAGCAGGGCTGGCATGACTTGCTTTTGCGGGTGGGCCAACTGGAAGCGGAGAAGGGCCTTCTGCAAGGTGAAAACAAAGCGCTGCGTTTCCTGGTGGAACGGGTCATCCAACACCGCCAGAAATCCCACTCGGAGCTGATACTGCTGCTTACCGGCCTGGTGAGCAAACTGCCCATCAACGACATTGGCGTGGTGGTGTCCAAACTGGTGGAGCACAACAAGCAGGTCAACGAGATGCTGGCCGCGCTGCTCAATGGGAAGATCGACTCCGGGTTGCCTCAACCCGGACTGCTCAAAGCGCTGGACCAGACGAAGCGCGATCTCCTGTCGGCCATCAAACCGGCTGTGGAGGAGTTGCTTGGTTTGAGGGTGCCGCTGGAAACCGATTTTTTGCAGTCGCTGCTCAGCCAACCGGAGGGATTCTTTTCGCCCAAGGCTGTCAGGGCCAACCGCTGTTTCATCAAGGGTCAGATCCCGCGTGAGCGCATACTGCGTGAGTTTGGCGAGCCGGCCCTTTTCTTTTTCAACGACCTGACCACGGACGCCAAACTCAATCCGCGCCCCAAGGCGGAGGAGATTGCGCTCGGGTTCAAAGCGGATTTTCAAGTGTTGCTGCAGCAACAACCCTCGCTGGCATCGCACCGTGAGGCGGAGCTGCTGGATTTATTTCAGCGGGTGCAGGTCAGCAAGTCCGCCACCGAGGGTGCCCGGAACCAGCGGCGGGTCTTTCAAAAACTCTCCTTCATTCTCGAGCTGCTTCATTACTATGAAAATCAAGCCACCGAAGCGCCCGATGTTCTCTTTGCCCAGCGGCTCCCCGCATTGGTCGAACAATTGGTCGTCACCGGGGCGCAGGAGAATTTGGACGAGAAGTTGATTCAATCCGCCGAAGTCCTCCTGTCGTGCATCATGGCCCAGGACCATCGCGCCATGGTGGTCAATAATATCGGAAAGAGCGGCGGCACGGCCAAGACGCTCAAATACGTGCTGGCTCTGCGCGGGGAAAAGGTGTCCGACCTGCATCAGCTCATCCCGGAATATGTCCGCCATCTCATCCCGGGGAAAACGGTGCCCGAGGCGCCACCTCTGGCCGGGGTGGTGCGACTGATCCCTCCAGATATGCAGCGGCTCGTGGTGCGCGCCATCATGTCCTCAGATCGTTTGCGCAAAGAGGAAGCCGAAGGGCTGGGCAAGGCGGTCGCCCGCGAATTGAAAATCCCGGGGCTGGAGGCGGAATTGAACGCTCAGCCCACAGTGTCGCCGGAAACGGACCGGGAGATGGCCTGGGAAAAAATCAAAGGACAGCTATTGGGCCGCGCGGAGCCCGCGGTGATCGCCGCCGCCTTTCGCGACCGACTTCACGCCCGCTACGATGCCGATGAAATCAAACAAAGCTGGATCACGCTGATCGAAACCGATCCGATCTCCCTGATCCGGATTTTCTGCCAACTGCCGTATCTGCCCGATGGGAAGACGGACCCGATCGCCCGGGCGGTGATGGAAACGTATGTGACACGGCTGACGCATGAAAAATATTCCGCCGCCTACAACAAGGTTGTCAACAGTCTTAAGAACATGTTCAAAGTCAACCCGAACAGCCCCACGCTGGTGAATTTTCTCGCGCTCGTACGCTGGGTGGATGCGGACGGGGCCAATAAAATCGCTCTCGAAATCGGGATGCCCGCCCAAGTCTGAACCTGGCAAGCGCTGCGAGGTTTTGGGGATGGACTCGAGGCCTGAATCGCAGGTAATGCGGGAGAGTCATCGGGCCTGTGGCGGGGAATGCTTTTGAGTGGTCGGGGGTTTGCAGCCCCCGGCGGTTCGATTCCCTCAATTTTGAGCATTGCCCCTTCGGAGCAAGGAGGGTGTGGACACCAAACGCTTTACAAGCAGCCGATTTCCACTGAAGAATCTCCGCATGCCCACGACGTGGATAGCCCGATTTCTTGCCGCCCTGCTGTTGAGCGGCTGGGGTGGCAACCTGTCCGGCTTGGCCGCGGGTGTCAACACCGGGGGATTTCCCTACAGCTTGAGAGTTTGGAGCACCGAAGGCAAGGAGGAGGCCAGACTGCCGCAAAGCTCAGTCATCTCCATTATCCAAAGCCGTCAGGGCTATTTATGGCTAGGCACGCTCAATGGCCTGGTGCGTTTTGACGGCCTGCGTTTCACGGTTTTTGACGAAGCCAGCAACCCCGAATTGGGCGGGCGCAAAGTGGTGCATATCTTTGAAGATAGCCGGCAAAACCTCTGGATCGGCACCGATCCGGCCGGCATCACGGTGATGGATAAGAGCGGGGGCTTTCGGCATCTGGACCTGGGGACGGGGCGGCGGGGGGGCGTGCTGGGATTTACGTGTGAGGATACCAATGGCGTTGTCTGGTTAAACACGGCGGATGGCGAATTGGCCCGCTATGCGAGCAACCGCTTGGAAAGCATTAATGGCCGATTCCGGCCGGTGATGAGTGAGAGTTCGGGCATGCTCTGGCTGGGGACCGGCGGCAGTTTGCTGGGACTCTCAACTCAGGCGGGACTGGGCGCGCTGGTGGTCCAAGAGACCCTGCCGGTAAAACATCTGGATTTCCTGCTTGCCAGCCGTTCCGGCGGATATTGGCGGATGGCAGACGGCCGCATCGGCAAATGGAAAGGACCTGAGTTGGAGCGGGATCTTGGCCCTTACCCTTGGGGGGAAGGGCAGGTCAAATGCGCCTGCGAAGATCTGGAGGGGAATCTGATTGTGGGCACTCAGGATGCGGGTTTGTTCTGTTACGATGCTCTGGGCAAGGCCATCCGGATCTCCACATCTGAGGGGCTTTCGCACAACACGGTGCTCTCAGTCTGCGTTGACCGCGAGGGGAATGTGTGGGCCGGGACGGACGGCGGCGGTTTGAACCGCCTCAAGAAAAAGACCTTTCAGGTCGTCGAAGGATCCCTAGGGTTGACCCTGACATCGGTTTGCGATGACGGCCAAGGGGGGGTATGGTTCGGGGTTTTCGGGGGCAAGCTAAACCATCTTCAATCCGGTGTCCTCAGCCAATTCGATCTGGAACCCGGCCGCCAGAATCCTTACGTGCGCTCGGTCTTTGTCGACCGGGACAACACCGTCTGGGTCGGAACAACTCTAGGCGGGCTCTATGTGAAAGAGGGGGCGGACTTCAAGCGCTTCGCCGGGTCCGAGGGGTTCGGCTCAATTACCGCGCTCTTTCAGGATCATAACGGACGGCTTTGGCTGGGAACACAACGGGGACTGGTTGGCTGGGGCCCAACTCCGCAACTCTACACGACACGCCAGGGCCTCTCAGCCGACAGTGTCCAGGCCATTGCCGAGGATGCCCAAGGCAGCCTGTGGATCGGCACGGAGCAAGGGGGACTCAACCGCCTGCGCGACGGAAAGTTCACAACCTATCGCAAACAACCCCGGGGACTGCCCTGCGATGAAATCTCCGCGCTGCTGACGGATGACAAGGGGTGCCTGTGGATTGGAACCAGCAGCGGGCTGGTGCGTTTTTGCAAGGGGCAATGGACCGTCTACACCACCGGCGATGGCCTGGCCAGCAACGGGATTGATTATCTGTTGGAGGACGGCCAGGACAATCTGTGGATCGGTTCGAACGCCGGTTTGATGAAGGTCTCGAAGAATAATTTGAACCGCTTGGCGCAGGCCAGGGTGGAGCCCCTGCCGTGCCGGGTCTTTAACGGGGCTGACGGACTGCCCACCAGCGAATGTAGCCAAGGTTCCCAGCCCGCAGCCTGCCGGACCAAGGATGGGAGTCTTTGGTTTCCCACAATCAAGGGACTGGTCTCTGTGAACCCGGCCCAGCTCAGGCCCAACACCAACCCCCCTCCAGTCATGATCGAGTCAGTCCTGCTTGAAAACGAGGAGCTGCTGACCAACCAACTTTGCCCAGGCTCCATTTCAGGCGTGAGCGTGCCCCCCGGGAAGGAGCACCTTGAGATTCGCTACTCGGCCCTCAACCTTTCGGCACCGGAGCGGGCTCTTTTCCGCTACCGCTTGGAGGGATTTGAATCCGCATGGCCCAAGGCCAGCAACCGTCGTGTGGCCTCCTTTCCCAAATTGCCGCCTGACCGATATGACTTCCATGTGCGGGCCTGCAACGAAGACGGCGTTTGGAGCGAGTCATCCACCTCGCTGCGCATCACGGTGCTGCCGGCCTTCTGGCAGACTACAGCGTTCCGTGGGGGCGTGATTGCCGCCCTGCTGGCCGGGGTGGTCGCCACGGTCTACCTGCTCTCCACCCAGCGGCTGCAGCGCCAGTTGCAGTTGCTCAAGCAGCAGGAAATGCTGGAGTCGGAACGGGCCCGCATCGCCCGCGACCTGCATGATCAGCTCGGAGCCAACCTCACGCAGGTGGCCCTGCTGGGTGAGCTGGCTCAGAGCGACAAAGATTCGCCCGCCGACGTGGAAGACCATGCGCGTCAGATTTCCCAGACTGCCCGGGAGACAAGCGGGGCGCTTGATGAGATTGTGTGGGCCGTTAATCCCTTGAACGACACCCTGGAAGGGCTTGTGAATTACGCCTGTAAGTACGCCCAGGAGTTTTTAGCCCTAGCCGACATCCGCTACCGGCTGGAGCTGCCGCCACAATTGCCCTCCCTGACCCTGGCACCCGAGGTGCGCCACAACGTCTTCCTTGCCTTCAAGGAATCCGTGAACAATGTCGTCAAACATGCCCAGGCCGATTCGGCCTGGATCCGGCTACGGATGGAAGCGCATCGCTGCATCCTTGAGATCGAGGATAACGGCCGCGGGATGAGTCCCGGGGCCGAACAAAAAGGCCGCAACGGCTTGCGCAACATGCGCAAACGGCTTGAGGAAATCGGCGGCAACTTCGAGGTCGCTCCCGGCGCGGGGCAGGGGACCCTTGTCCGACTAACCATTCCCATTCACTCCCCTTAAACACATCTTATGCCCATCACTGTTTCCATCGTCGAGGACAACGACAAGCTGCGAGGAACTCTGGCACGCGTGCTCAGCCGGGCCGAGGGCTTCCAATTCATCAGCGACTATCCCAGCGCAGAAGATGCCCTCAAGGGGCTGCCCCGGGACCAGCCCGAAGTGGTGCTCATGGACATCAACCTGCCCGGCATCAATGGAATCGAATGCGTCAGGCAACTCAAACAGGTCATGCCCAAAGTCCTTGTGATGATGCTCACGGCCTACGAGGACACGGAGAACATCTTCAGCGCGCTGGCGGCCGGGGCGACGGGCTACATGCTCAAACGCACGCCTCAAGCCCAGCTTCTGGAAGCCATTCGCGAGGTGCAACGCGGTGGTTCGCCGATGACCACGCATATTGCCCGCAAGGTGGTCTCCTCTTTCCAGCAAAGCGCCCCCTCGGTGCCGCCCACGGAAAACCTCTCCGAGCGCGAGCAGCAGGTGCTCGACCATCTGGCCCAAGGCTTTCTTTACAAGGAAATCGCCGAAAAGCTCGGGATCAGCTACGAAACCGTCCATACCTACGTGCGCCGTATCTATGAAAAACTCCAGGTCCGCACCCGCACCGAAGCGGTGGCCAAGTTCCTGAAACGCTGAGTAGGGAGCCGGGCAGGGGACCGCCGGCCGTGTGAACTGCGTCAAACGCCCCGCTCACGGTGGTCAGCTGCTCCTTTGGGCGAGGCAAGGGGTAACGCCACCTATACGGAAAGCCCAAGCCAATCGTGCAAGAGGAGGGTTTTGAGGCGCAATTGACCCGCCATGCCTGCCGAATCCTGTAAAAAAGCCAACAGGCACTGGCAGCCACATCCGCGGCGCCGGCGCTGCCGCAAAGCCAGGTCCGGACAAAGTCGGATTAGTCTGCCGGTGGCTCGTTCATGATTGGAACCGGATCGGGGCCGCAGGAAATTTCCTTTTCTTCAGGGGTAATCCTCCTATTCTGGGGGGACTAGAAGTTATTTATTGAGATGGACGCCGCACACATTAGAAATTTCAGCATCATTGCCCATATCGACCATGGGAAAACCACGCTCTCCGACCGGTTGCTGCACCGCACCGGCACCATTGCCACGCGCGACATGTCAGACCAGTTGCTCGACGCCATGGATTTGGAACGCGAACGGGGCATCACCATCAAGGCGCATCCGGTCACCATGCTCTACAAGGCCAAAAACGGCGAGACCTACGAGCTGAACCTCATCGACACTCCCGGGCATGTGGATTTTTCCTATGAGGTCTCTCGAAGCCTGAGCGCCTGCGAAGGGGCTCTGCTGATCATCGACGCGGCTCAAGGTGTTGAGGCTCAAACAGTCGCCAACGTGCATCTGGCGATGAAACAGAACCTGACGATCATTCCGGTCATCAACAAGATCGATTTGCCGCATGCCAACATCGATCAGGCCCGCCAGCAGCTGGAGGACATTCTGGCTATTCCGGCGGACACCGCGGTGTTGGCCAGCGCCAAACAGGGCATCGGTATCGAGGAGATTCTGGAGGCGGTGGTCGAACGTATTCCACCACCCAAACCAACGGGCGAACCCTCCTTGCAAGCGCTGGGTTTCGACTCGTATTTCGACACTTACAAAGGCGTTGTAACCCACGTCCGGGTTTTCAACGGCGAACTCAAGGCCGGCCAGATGGTCAAGCTGCTCCACTCCGGCAAGACCGTTGAGGTCAAGGAAGTCGGCAGCTTCAACCCCAAGCCCTATGCGCGCGACAAACTTGAGGTCGGCGAGACGGGGTATTTCACCGCCAATATCAAGTCGCCCAAAGAAGTGAAAATGGGCGACACGGTGACCGATTCACGCAACCCGTCGAGTGTTCTGCCCGGGTTCAAGGAAATCCATCCGATGGTTTTCAGCGGGATTTATCCCATCAACACCGCGGACTATGAGGCGCTGAAGGCGAACATGGGGAAATTGCAGCTCAACGACTCGGCGTTTGTCTATTCGTCGGAAAGCTCCATCGCGCTGGGCTTCGGATTCCGCTGCGGCTTCCTCGGGTTGCTGCATCTGGAAATCGTCCAGGAACGGCTGCGCCGCGAATACGGCATGGATATCATCGCCACTTATCCGAGCGTCATCTACAAGGTCACCCTAAGCGACGGCACGGTGAAGCTCGTGGACAATCCGGTGTTCATGCCCGACCCCAGCCACATTGAGAGGATCGAGGAGCCCATGGTCAAAGCGTTTGTCATCTGCCCCAACGAAAACATTGGGGATCTGATGTCCTTGATTTCGGAAAAGCGCGGCGCGGTGGATCACACGGAAACGCTCGATGTGCGACGCGTGATGCTTACAACCCGTCTCCCGCTCAACGAGATTCTCATCGACTTTCACGACCGGATTAAAAGCATCACCCGGGGATTCGGCTCCATGGATTACGAGTTCGACGGCGACATGGAATCCGACATGGTCAAGCTGGACATGCTGGTCAACGCCGAGCCCATGGACGCGTTCTCCTGCATCGTGCATCGATCCAAGGCGGAGAGCAGGGGGCGCATTCTGGCAGCCAAGCTCAAAGAGGTTATCCCCAATCAGCAATATCAGGTCAAAATCCAGGCGGCGATCGGCGGGAAGGTCATCGCATCGGAATCCGTGAGCGCCATGCGCAAGGATGTGACAGCCAAGTGTTACGGGGGCGACATCTCGCGCAAGCGCAAGCTCCTTGAGAAGCAGAAGGAGGGCAAGAAACGCATGAAGGCCTTTGGAACCGTCAATATTCCCCAAGAGGCCTTCATCGAGGTGCTCAAGGCATAGATTCCACTTAGCGCGCATCTTATGATCTTAAACTGGCTTTTCTCACGGACCGCACGCCATGCCCTGACCATGGCCAAACACGTTCAAAAACTGGTGGATCATCAGCGCGACCTGCTGGCACCTCAGGCTGTGAATGAGGTGACCGCAGCGATCCAGGGGCTCAAACAAGCCGCCGCCTCGGGGGGGAAACCAGAGATCGAAACACAGATGGCAACGTTGGAAACAGTCGCCAACAAATGGATCAAGCCCTATCCCTACTCGGCGTGGCGCGAAAATGTGGAGGTGTTGCTGGTTGCTCTAGCCGTGGCCATGGGCATCCGCACCTTTTTTCTTCAGCCTTTCAAGATCCCCACCGGATCCATGCAGCCGACCCTCTTCGGGGTGAATTCCCAGAATTATCTACGCAACCCCGAGGGTGGGATCCCCTCCGGCATGGACCGGGTGCTTTCATGGTTTGCCGGCGACTCCTATCTCCAATTGAAAGCCGGCCAAGACGGCGTTTTTGAAGGTGCCGAGCAACCCTTCCGCCTGCTTATTTTCAGCATTTACCAGAAAGTTCATTTTGCCGGTAAGGTCTATACGCTCTGGTTCCCGCCAGATTACGGAACAGCCACTCTGGAGCAGCGCGCCGGACTGCAACCCGGTCAGGAATTCCGCCAGGGCGAGGACATTATCAATCTGCGGGTCAGCGCCGGGGATCATTTGTTCGTGGATCGGTTTACCTACAACTTCCGCGCACCCAAGCGCGGCGAAATTGTGGTGTTTGAGACCAAAGGGATTGAGGGATTACCGCAAGGCGAGTTTTATATAAAGCGGCTGGTCGGCTTGGGCGGTGAAACGTTGCAGGTGCCCGACGACCGGCATCTGTTGGTCGATGGGCGCCGGCTGGATGCAGCCACACCCCATTTTGACAGGGTTTATTCATTCCCCCCTGAAACCGGCCCGCGGGAAAGCCGTTTTTCCGGCCACGTCAATTCCACAATGTCAGGACAGCATATGGCCTTTTTCCCGGACGGCACCGCCACCTACAAGATCTCCGAGAACCATTTCATGGTGATGGGAGACAACACGATGAACAGTTTGGATTCGCGGTTCTGGGGTGATTTTCCGGCGCAGAACGTCATCGGTCGGGCCCACTTGGTCTACTGGCCCATATCAAAACGCTTCGGATGGAACTGCATGATCCACTGATAGAGCAACCCACGTCAGAGCCTTCTTTTTGTGCGCTAATATACGCCGCACAATATATGTTATATTCAAAACACGCCCTGTCGGATCATGCCGTCGACACCAGAACGTCTTGTAGATTCACTGAGGTCCCGCAAAAAATTAAACTTCCGGCGGTAACGGTCGAAGATATCTCAGGAGCCAGAGGCTTCGTAAAAAATAAACATATGAAAATCCGAACACCGCGCAAAGCCGGCTTTACGCTGGTTGAAATCATGATCGTTGTGGCCATCATCGGCCTTTTGGCTGCCATAGCGATTCCTAACTTCGTGCAGGCGCGAACGACCGCCCAGAAAAATGCCTGTATCAACAACCTGCGGCAGATTGATGCCGCCAAACAACAATGGGCCCTGGAGACCAGTCAGAAACCCAGCGTCAGTCCGACCTCGGTCAACATTCAGGCTTATCTGGGGCGTGGCAGCATTGGTTCGGTGAGCCAATGCTTCTGCCCCCAAGACAGCGCTAAATCGTTTGCCTCCAGTTATACCATCGGAAACCTGACCACCGCCCCGGTTTGTCAAATCCAATCATCCTCACACATCCTGCCTTAACGGGCCAGGGGTGATTGAAAGCCCGGAGCCAGTGCTTCGGGCTTTTTATTTAACCCGCCCCTGGAAATCCATTTTCGGGACGGGAAAAACCCACAGCAAGACAGTAGTAGTTCCGAATTGCGACAGTCCCCCCCTCTGCCCGCCTTTTAATGATTGAAAAAACCAGGTGGCATGCGGGTTGCTTTTAACCTGATGTTGTCGCAGCAGATCAGCAGAACGTGAACGCACAATGAACTAATAAAAAACTGCTGCAAAGTTCACGCGCAGTAAAAACGAAAAGAAAAATAAATATGAAAATCAAAACATCCCGCAAAGCCGGATTCACCCTGGTCGAAATCATGATCGTTGTGGCCATCATCGGCCTTCTGGCTGCCATCGCCATCCCGAATTTTGTGAAGGCTCGCACCAGCGCCCAGCAGAATGCCTGCATCAACAACCTGCGCCAGATTGACGCCGCCAAACAACAGTGGGCCTTGGAGACCAACCAGAAACCCTCGTCCTCGCCAACTTCCGCCAATGTGCAGTCGTATATCGGCCGCGGCAGCAACGGGTCCTTGAGTGACTGTTTCTGTCCTCAGGACTCCCTCAAGGCTTTCGCCAGCAGCTATACTGTGGGCAGTCTGATCACCACACCTGTCTGCAAAATTGCCGGATCCTTGTCGGTCAATGCCCACGTTTTGCCCTGAACTCTGTTAGCGGCATCGACTTCTCGAAAGCCCGAAGGATTTTCCTTCGGGCTTTTTGCTGCCTTTTCAAAAAACAAACAATCTCAAACACCCGGCTTCGGCGGGTCACGGTTGAGCTCTGACAGCCTTCGATACCGACCGCAAGCATGCGGCACAAACGGCCGTAATTCTCGGACCCCCTCCCGAAATCTCCGCCCGCAATCAGGTTTGATTGCACGCTTAACACAGAGTCAAGTAAACGCTGGATTTTTATCGACGGCTCCGATCGGGTTGGCGTTTGGTCAACTGGATGGAACGGCAAGTCGGAGCGGAGCGTGAAAGAATTCCATTGAGAAAGGCCGCTGAACCCTTAGTTTGCGGGGCGGTATTATTGGCAATGAACGCAGATGAGATTTTCGTTTTTGGAAACGCGGGCTGGCCGGCGCTGCTGCTGGACGGCTCAGGCACCATCCTGAGCTCCAACCCGGCGGCGCGTGAGACCTTCGCCCTCACAGGCAGCGGACCGGTTCCGCTGGCGTCTCTTTGGCCGGTGGACTCCCCCCTGAGCTCCCGGGACTTTCTTGCGCAGTGGGAAAGGTCTCCATCCAGCCGCATCTCCCTCAAACTCAAGACCGTCAAGGGCAACCTGGCCGACTTCCAGGTGTCGATGTGCATCTTCCAGCGCGAAGGCCTCAAGTTTTTCCTGCTGCAAGTCTTGCCGGAAGCCGTCCCGGCGACAAATGGGAAGTCCGGATCGGAATTCAACCTCGCCCAGAAACAGAAACTCGATTGCGCCCTGCAACTGGCCCGGACCGTGTCCCTGGATTTCAACAACGCGCTGACGGGCATTTTGGGACACACCTCGCTGCTTCTAAGCCAAGTGTCACCCGATCATCCCTGGCGCCACTCGCTGGTGGAGGTGGAGAAATCGGCTCATCGCGCAGCGGAAACCGCCAACGACCTTGCCGCCTTCAGCCGGGTGGAGAGTGCTCCCCGCGGTCCGGGTGCCGGAAATTTGAACACCGTGGTTCAAAGCGCGGTGGCGCTTCTCCAAAACTCTTGTGGTGGCAAAGCCGAATGGCGTCTGGAACCCGGCCGCCAGTTGTTTGCCGTCCGGTTTGACGAGGCTAAAATGCAACAGGCTTTGGTCAAACTTCTTGAAAACGCCTTCGAGTCCCTCACCGGCCCGGGCCGTATTACCATCCAAACCCGCAATCTCGAACTGACCGAGGATGCCCAGGACCGCAACCTGCGGCTGGCCACCGGCACCTATGTTTGCGTGGAGATCAGCGATACAGGCTGCGGTATCCCGCCCGATCTAATGCCTCGCGTGTTCGAGCCTTTCTTCACCACCAAGCAACGAGGCAATCACCGGGGACTGGGCCTGGCCTTGGTCTACGGCATCATCACCAACCATGCCGGCGGCGTCGCCATCTCCAGCGAGCCGGGCGGCGGCACCTCGGTGAGGGTTTACCTGCCCGCCGAGAAAACCTTTGCCCGGGAATCCACCCCGCGCACCGACAATCTCAAAGGCCATGAAACCGTGCTGATTGTCGATGACGAGGAGTTGTTGCTCACCATGGGGCGAACAGTGCTCACCGCCTATGGTTACCGGGTTCTGACCGCCGCCAGCGGCCAAAAGGCTCTGGAAATCATTTCACAGGAACAAACCCCGCCAGACCTGCTGCTAACCGATCTGGTTATGCCGTCCATGAGCGGCCGGGAACTGGCCGATGAGGTTTGCAAACTCTCTCCCAGCATCCGGGTCATCTGCATGAGTGGCTTCGTCCGGCCCATGGGTCAGGGCGAAAACACCGGCTTTCTTCAAAAACCTTTTACAAGTCAGGATCTGCTCTCCGCAGTCAAGCAGGCCCTGACCCCTGTTTAAGCGCTTGGCGTTGTTGGGCCATTGGCGAGAATTCGGCTTTCAGCGCTTCAATCCTGCAGCCCTCTGGCGCCTAACTGATTTCAGATTCGAAACCATCCGTCGGCAGGAGCCTGCCGCAGATTTCCTCCAACCCTTCGTTTCTTGGAAGTGCGCCCGTCTCCGGCCGCACTCCGCAAGCGCACCGGATAAAAGCGCGTCCCCAAATCGCAAGCCAGCAACAAGATACAGATACAAAAGGACCCCCAAAGCCTCGTGGTCTCCACCGGTTGATCCATCCTTACATGGGAACTGGACCAGGCCGGAAAGGAAGCTCCTTTCCGGCCTTTTTTCAACCATTCCTCCGGATAAATACTGTCCCCGGTTTTGTGGGGATCCGAATCGGAAAAAACGGCTGCTGGCCGCAGTGCCGGGCCCCCACCCTTTGCCCCCTGCTCTTCCGCTGTAAAACCCCAACCCGAAAAGGTTTCCTGCAGGAGATACGGCGATCCGTAAACCCTGTATGATCACAGTTTAACAAACCGCTTTTTCGCCGCCTTTTGTCTGAACGGTTGCCAAAAAAACCTTGCCGTTTCATCCGTCACGCTGCGCCAAAGCGCAAGCCTCCTTGACACCGGCCCGTGCTGTCGCATTCTCCTGTTCTGGCGCAGGGGATGCCCGAACGATGCGCCCGTAAACCGATTGAAAACATTGCATCAATATTTACTGCGCCAGGTCGCCGTCTCCACCGTGATGACGGCCGGGGTCTTTACCTTCGTCCTGCTGCTGGTGAATATCCTCCGCGAGGTCCTTCCGTTGCTCATCAATCATCAGGCCCAGTTCAGTCTGGTGGCTGAGGCTTTCGCCCTGCTCATCCCCTATGTCTGGGCCTTCGCCCTGCCCATGGGGCTGCTCACCGCCACACTGCTGGTCTTCGGCCGCTTCAGCGCCGATCAGGAACTGACCGCCGCTCGCGCCAGCGGGGTGAGCCTTCTGGCGTTGATCGCGCCCGTCCTGCTGGCGGGCCTGATGTTGAGCATCCTCAGCGCGGCGATCAATCTGGAGATCGCCCCGCGCTGCCGGGTTGAATACAACCATCTGCGCAACCGGATGCGACTCTCTCTGGCCAACCTCCAACTGCCCGAGGGACGCCCCATCAAGGATTTCCCCGGCTACATTTTTTATCTTGGCAAAAACCGCAATCAGGAGCTGCAAGACATTTTCGTTTGCGAACTGGAAAATGAAACCAACGTCGCAAAAACTATCCAGGCCCCACGCGGGCGGATCGAGCATGATACCGCCCGCAAACAGATCCTGCTTCATCTTTATGACGCCTCGATCATTTACCTGCGCGGCGATCTGGCGATCACGGCCGGCGAGGTGACTTACCGTCTGGACCTCAGTGATGCGAGGAAAAGCGCGGGCAAACCGAGCCTCTACGACATGACTTTCGAGCAGCTCCAAGGCGAACTGGCGGAGAACGAGCGCCAAACCGCGCTTCCAGAAAAAGTCCGGCTGGGCCTGACCAGCAAAATCCGCACGCAGATGAGCCGCGAGCTGGCTTTTTCCTTTGCTTGCTTCGGGTTCACCCTCATCGGCATTCCTCTGGGAATCCGGGTCCAGCGGCGCGAGACCAACATCGGTGCCGCGATCGGGCTTGGTCTGGTGGCGCTGTATTATGCGCTGACTCTGCTGGCGGAATCCCTCTCCACCCGCCCCCAGTTTTTCCCCCATCTGCTGATATGGGTGCCCAATTTACTTTTTCAGGCTGTGGGTGGGATTCTACTGTGGCGCGCCAATCGTGGTCGTTAGATCCAAGGCGCCAAGCCCTTTTTCACCGTTAAGGTTCCGGGGTGCTGGAAACCCCACGCAAAATTCGGTTTCAACAGGCTCTTTTCAGACCGGGCGCCGGTGGACTTTATGGATTGCGGCCTGATCCACCGGCTTGACCAGCAGCTCATCAATATTTACATGCGCCGGACGACCGGCCACCCAGACGAGAATCTCCGCCACATCCCGCGCCGTCAGCGCTTGCATTCCCTCATAAACCTTTTTGGCGCGCGCAGCATCCCCCTTGAACCGCACCAGCGAGAATTCCGTCTCCGCCAACCCGGGATCCACCGTGCTGACGCGGATGCCGGTGCCGTTTAATTCCAGGCGCAGGGCCCGGGTGATCTGCAGTTCGCCGGCCTTGGCGGCGCAATAAGCCGCGCCCCCCTCATAAGCGACATGCCCGGCAATGGATCCGATATTAAGGATGGTGGCCCCTGCATCGCGAGGCAGCAGCGGCAGAACGGCCCGGGTCATCCGCAGCACCCCAAGCACATTGGTCTGCAGCATGGTTTCCCAATCGGCATCCACCCCTTCGGCCACGCTGTTCAAACCCTGGGCCCCGCCGGCGTTGTTCACAAGCACATCCACCCGATCCGTCCGGCCCCGGACCCAGGCGGTGAAAGCCTCCACGCTCGGCGTGTTAGAAACGTCCAAAACCTGCACGCCGACCTCCGGGGAACCGGCCTGGCGCGCCTCCGCAGCCACATCTTCCAACCGATCCAAGCGCCGTGCCCCCAGGAGCAGCCTGCAACCGGCCTCGCCAAAGGCCCGAGCCGCAGCCGCACCAAAGCCGCTGGACGCGCCCGTGATCAACACCCACTTATTTTCCAGGCCTGAGAGCATATAGCGTGATCGTAGACCCTGATTTCCAGGGTTGTTCTTTTTTATCTATGGTCAAGACACGAGGCAAAAGCTGAATCTCGTGACCGAACACTTCGAGCACGATTGTACCCGGCATCGAAACGGCATCCTGAAAAACGCACCGGCCGAATCCGGCCGCAAACGGCACCGCCCGGGCTTGGTCAAACAGCGGCATTCCCGTGAAACTGGCGGCCGAAACCACGCAGTCCGGAAATGAAATCAGGACGTTGGTGATTCCGATGCCGGGCTGATTAATGTGTATCAAGGCCGATCCGCCGGGCTGGTTGGTGAAACAAACCTGCCAAGGCCCGTCCTGGGTCCGGCGCCCTTCAATCCCCTTATAGGCGAGGATATAAACCGCCAGAGCCCCCAGAAATATCCAGGAGAGTTCTTTGATCCATCGGCTCATCTTCATTTGCAGCCCTCACCATTTGCGGGAAGCCGCCCCGTGTCAAGCCGTGCCGCATAAAAAGGGGCGCAGCGCCGTGCCGCGCTCCAAAAAAACCCTCGCCTCCCATTTTGACCGGGGGTAAAGTTCGCTCATGATCAGTCCGGAGTGCGCCGAACCCGGTCAAACCATTTCATAGAACGCCATGAACCGAACCCTGCTCTGCCTTGCCCAAACCTGTGCGATTGCCTCCAGCACACTCCTAGCTTCGCCATCCCTCACGATCTACAACCAGAACTTCGCCGTGGTGCGTGACAGCGTGCCGCTCGACCTTAAAGCCGGCCTCAACGAAATCCGCTATGGCGGCGCAACGGCACACGTTGAGCCCGACTCGGTGATCCTGCGCGATCCCGCAGACAAGATTGCATTCCAGATCCTGGAGCAGGATTACCGCAACGACCCCGTATCGCAGGAGTTGCTGCTTTCATTTTTCGAGGGCAAAACGATTGATTTTGAAAGCGTCCGCATGAAGGACAACACCCAGGTGCGTTGCATCATCGCCGGCAAAATCCTTCGCAGCGGCTACGTTCCGGGCGCAGGCTCCGAACAACCCGTCATCGAGGTCGACGGCAAACTCCAGTTCACCCTGCCCGGCCTGCCTCTCTTCCCCAACCTCGGCGACGACACCATCCTCAAACCCTCTTTTAACTGGCGTATTCAATCGGCCCGGGCGGTCCGCTTCGACGCCGAGATCGGTTATGTCACGGGCGGATTCTCCTGGGAGGCGGCCTACAACCTAGTCGCTCCGGAGAAAGGCAACACCGTCGATTGGATCGGTTGGATCACGATGAACAACCAGAGCGGCAGTGCGTTCCGGGATGCGAGGATAAAACTGATGGCCGGGGATGTGAACAAGATCGAACCCCAACCCCGGGTCATGGCCATGCGGGTTTTGGGGGGAGCGGTGATGGACAAGTCGGTGGTGACCGAGAAGGCCTTTGATGAGTTCCACCTCTACTCGCTACCCCACCCCGCCACGCTGCGCGATCATCAGACCAAGCAGGTTGAGTTCGTGCGGGCCGCCGGCGTCATAGCCCCGGTGATCTATGTGTTCGATGGCTCGAGTGCCAACCGGTTTTATGGCGGAGTGAACAACGACCCGGGTTATGGCCGGGAGGGCAACCGGAAAATTATGATCACCCGCGAACTGGTCAACGCGGAATCCAACCACCTTGGCATTGCCCTGCCCAAAGGCAAACTGCGCTTTTATCGCCGCAACGACGACGGCCAACTTGAGTTCACCGGGGAGGATCAGATCGATCACACGCCCCGCAACGAAACCATTCGCGTCACCACCGGCACATCCTTCGACCTGACAGGGGAACGACGGCAGACCGATTTCCGGACAGACAACGCGCAAAAGTGGATGGATGAAACCTTTGCCCTGAAGCTGCGCAACCGCAAAAAGGAATCCGTCTCTATCCGGGTGGTGGAACACCTCTACCGGTGGAGTAACTGGCAAATCCTGGAGGGGTCCGATGCGTTCAAGAAAACCGACGCCCAGACCATCGAGTTCCGTGTCACCGTCAGACCGGACGAGGAAAAGGTCGTGACTTACAAGGTCCACTACTCTTGGTGAAGACTGTAGGCCGGTCTGGGGGCAACCATTAGCGACGACCATAAATGGGTATGTCTTCACGACACCTTTATGGGGTCATCTATCCATGTCTGCCTGCAAAAAAAAGATCGCCGGTTTCACCTGCGACTGGATACCGCTGATTACGTGTCCGCCCACGGCGGGTCAGGTGCTCATTTTGGGCGAATGAGCTGCGGGCTCCCCCCAAGAGAGTTGAGGCGGTCATAAGTGCCAACCGGGACTTCGTGGCTAAAGTGGCTTTTTTGAAGCTCCAGAGGAGCGGCACAAACGACGGATGAGCAATCGAGGCAAATCCAATTTATTTTGCGCGTGTTCTTCGCCCTTACCGCTTGCCGCTTTGCCGCACCCTGCCGCCCCTACGGGGCTGGGGAGGATTTTTTGGATGGATGCGGATCTATAGAAAGGCCGCGCCTCCGGCGCTTGAAAGCAAGGCAAGGATCAAGGGCCCACGGACCACGAACCGTGTAGGGAAAGCCCAAGCCAATCGTGCAAGAGGAGGATTATGACGCGCAATCTAACCGCTATGCCCTCCAAATCCTGGAAAAACAAAAGCCAGCAGGAATGGCAGCCACATCCGCGGTGCCGGCGCTGCCGCAAAGCCCTATTGGATAAAGTCGGCTGAGTGCGCCGTGACTCCCTAATGATTCCAGCGCGCAAATCCCCCAAGAAAAAACCTTGTGCAACGCCTTTCCTTTGAGGCAACCTAAGCTATCAACCACCGCTAAATTCCCGATCAAAACACCCTTGGAAACTGTAATGAGGATTGCGGAACTGATTTATAAACCAAATGAATCCAACGCCAAAACCAAGACTCAACTTTGATCCAACCCGGCCTTGGACCCGGCGCGCTTTCATCCGCGCCGCCGCTGCCGCCTCGGTGGCGGCCCCCGTGCTGGTTTCCGGCCAGATCAAAAAAAAACATGCCAAACCAACCACACCCGACACCAAACTCCAGCACGCCTGCATCGGCGTCGGCGGCATGGGCGGGGTGGATTTACAGAATTTCCTCCAGCACAAGCGGCTTCAGATCGTCGCCCTGTGCGACGTGGACTCCAACACACTTAACGCGGCTGCCAAACTGGTGCCCGGGGCACGCCTCTATTCCGACTGGCGCGAATTGCTTGAGAAGGAGGGGGACCGGATTGATTCCGTAAACGTGGCGGTTCCGGACCACACGCATTTTTCAGCGGCCTATAGCGCCATCCAGCGCGGCAAACATGTTTATTGCCAAAAACCCCTGTGCCACGACGTCGCCGAAGTACGCGTACTCACCGAGGCTTCCCTCAAACAGGGCGTCATCACCCAGCTGGGAACACAGATAGCCTCGACCATCCATGACCGGACAGCGGTTCAATGGCTCAAAGAGGGCCGGATTGGGAAAATCAAACACGCCTATCTCTGCTCCAACCGCCCGGGAATCGAAGGCTATCGTCTCACCGGCCCCCGGCCCGAGGCTGCGGCCAAGGCACCCGAAACCCTGAACTGGGAGTTATGGCTGGGCAGCGCTCCGGCACGCGCCTTCGCCCCGGAAGTCTATCATCCCGCAAAGTGGCGCTGCTGGCAGGATTTCGGCACCGGCTGGTCGGGCGACATCGGATGCCATATTTTTGATGCCGTATGGAAAGGCTTGGAATTAAAAGCCCCCATCAATGTCCAGGCGGAAGTTCAGGAATCCTGGAAGAACTCCCCTGCCCGGCGCGCCGACAACTGGCCCCAGAGCAACCACATCACTTGGACCTTCCCCGGCAACGACAAGATCGAGGGCAACCAGCTCACGCTTGAGTGGTTCGACGGTGAATATTTTCCACCGGACCATATCCGCAAACTTTACTCGGAAGACCTGAGCGAATATCCGGTTGAGTCTTCCATGCTCATCGGCACCGAGGGGGCGCTTCTGATCCCCCACCAACATGCGCCGCAGCTCTTGCCGGAACGAAAATTCGCCTCAGTCCAACGCCCCGAGCTGGCCTCGCGCAACCATTACCACCATTTCGCCGATGCCTGCCTGGGCGGCGAGAAAACCGAATCCCATTTCGCGCAAACCGGGCCCATGACCGAGGCCATACTCCTGGGCACCGTCGCCATCCGCCGGCCTGGAAAGAAGCTCGAGTGGAACCACAACCGCATGAAAATCACCAACGATTCCGAGGCCAACCGCTACCTCAAGCGAGCCTATCGCCACGGCTGGAACGTGGGCCCCTTCTAGCATGGCTCTCCCAAAACAAAAATCTTGCCGCCAATCATTGATGCGGTGAGCACCGGCAAAGCGGAGCCTCTTGGGGCTCCACCCCCGCGGGCCAAACCCAGGAAATCCACCGAATCCTCCCGTAAGCATCAAGAGCAAATAAGTTATCATGAACGGCTTGTGTCTTTTATATCGGAATGTCCGCGGTGAAACGGCTTTCAGGGTTTCCCCTGCTTGGGCGGAAAGAGGAAACCGGTTTCCGATTACAAGTTGAGCCACTCCCCGCCAGGCGGGGAAAGGCCCTTTGAGCGGATTGATATTCACCTTACCTGAAGCAGAGTTTGAGGCTGGATCCGCATCAAAATCGCCCCCGCCAAACAGGGCTTTGAAAAACATTGCCCGGCCGCGGGCGCCGGCTTAAGGTGCGCCGTGGCCGTTCAACTCACCATTCTAGGCAGCGGCTCCTCCGGCAATTGCAGCTACCTCGAAACCGGGGAGACGCGGCTGCTGGTGGATGCGGGCTTCAGCTTGCGTCAGATCCGCGAGCGCCTAGCCTCCATCAGCCGGGTCCCGGAAAACCTCACCGGCATCCTCGTCACCCACGAACATATCGACCATGTGGCCGGGCTGGAGATGCTTACCCGCAAGCTAGGCATTCCGGTCTACTGCAACCGGCTGACACACGAGGAAATCCAGCTCGAACAAAACTTCAAATTCGAGGCGCGTATTTTTGCCACCGGCAGCAGCTTTGAAGTCGGCGACATCCTCGTGGACACCTTTTCCATCCCCCACGACGCCCAGGATCCGGTCGGGTTCCTGGTGCGCACCCCCACGGCCAATGTCGGGTTCCTCACGGATCTGGGGCACGCAACCAATCTGGTCTTGGAACGCATCCGGCCGGCGCATGCTTTGCTGCTCGAGTCCAACCACGATGTGAAAATGCTGCAGGACTGCCCGCGCCGGCCCTGGAGCTTGAAGCAGAGGATTCTCGGGCGTCACGGGCACCTCTCCAACGAGGCTGCCGCCCAGGCCGCCCAGGAAATCATGTCCGCAGGCTTAAGACATCTTTATCTGGGGCATTTGAGTAGCGAATGCAACCGTCCGGAACTCGCCATGCGCGTGATGACGGAACGCCTTGAGAAAATCGGCGCCGCCCATGTCCAGACCCTCTTGGCATGCCAGCAAGCCCCCTGCCCCACCTTGAGCTTGTGACCCGCCTCCCAGCCGGCTGATTTCCCGCCATGTTTCACATCCGCAAAATCGATTCCCTGGATCTGCCGGAACTCGCCCCCTACCGCACGTTGCGCCGGGCCGCCGAACATGAAACCCGGGGAATCTTCGTTGCCGAGGGGGACAAGGTCGTCCGGCGCCTGCTGGAGAGCCAATGCGAAGTGCTGTCCGTCGTATTGCCTGAAAAACGCCTGGAATCCTACCGCCCGCTGCTCACAGCGCGAAGGGAACCAGACCTCCCGGTCTTTGCGGTGACCGACATGAAAGTGCTGGAGGAGTTGGTGGGTTTTTCGCTCTACCAAGGCGTGTTGGCCATCGGTAAAATCCCCGCCCCGGCCACGCTGAGCGAAGTGCTCGAAAGACTGGCCCCGCCGCGCTTGCTCGCGGCTGTGGATGGATTGACCAGCGCGGAAAACCTCGGCGCCCTGGTGCGCAACTGCGCCGCCTTTGGCGTCCAGGCCCTCATCGTCGGAGAAACCTCCACCAGTCCCTTCCTCCGCCGGGCGGTGCGTAATTCCATGGGGACAATCCTCACACTGCCGGTCATCGAACTGGCCCGCCTCGGGCAGCGGCATCAGTGGACTGACAAACCCCAGGCCCATCACCAAACGCTGGCTCAATGCCTGCAGCATCTCCGCACCCGCGGCATCCGCTGCATCGCCGCCCATCCCCACACCGACCAGCGGAGCCTCAGCGATGCGGATTTCACCAGCGAGTGCTGCGTGGTCTTTGGCAGTGAAGGCCACGGCATCTCCCCCGCTGTTTTGGCCGCCTGCGACGAGGCGGTCGCCATCCCAATGCCGCCGGAGGTTGACTCGCTCAACGTCGGGGCGGCCGGCGCGGTGTTTTTTTACGAGGCGAAGCGCCAGCGGCGGCATCTTTGAAAAAAATCTCGTAGACCGCGCGAATTTCCCCGCGCCAACGGGCCAGCGACTGCCGGAACTCCTCCGGTCTGGCAAACCCGCACCGAACCGCGACACGATAGAAGAGAGCTGGATCCTCTGGCAGGACCGTTTCCCCCTGGTAACTCCACCTCCGCAGAACCCCCTCGACCCGCCGCAACCGCCTATAAGGGCCGATCAATCTTTGGTCTTCAGGCAGCACCCCGGCGGCACAAGCCCGTTCCAGAACCCGCAGCGTGCCCGAGTCATGCCAACCGTGTTGCAGGCACAATGATTGGGCCACAAATTCCGCATCCATCAGCCCACCCCGCCCGGTCTGGATTGCCCCCTCATCCCAGCCCGTTTGGAAGCGTTCCCGCTCAATCCTCCCCCGAGCGTCGTTCATTTGCCGCTTCCAATCCGGAAAGCGCAGCGGCAGCGGGGCGCCGGGATTTTGAAGGCCGGTCACCTCCGCGGACAACGTTTGAAAGGATTCCCCCAGCTCCAAATCCCCGGCAACAGCCCGACTGCGGGTCAACGCTTGAATCTCCTCAAGCGGGGCGTGATGGAAATAATAGTCGCGGCAGGCACTGAGGGTTTGAACCATGTGCTCCTGCCCCCCTTGAGTCCAAACCCTCGCTTTGGTGTTGAAAACCAGCCCCCATTCCGTCCGCTCCGAGAGCAGCCCCAGCAATTCGCGGGCAAACCTGTCCAGCGCGGTCAGATGCGGCGCGGAATCCGGCGCGACAAAAAGCACCTCCAGATCCGATCCGTAATCCAGCTCTCCGCCGGCAAGCCTGCCCAGCCCCAGAACGGCAAACGGCGCACTGCTGCAGTGGTGGGTTTGCATCACCACCTCGAGGGCATAGCGCAAGCAAGCCTCGGCCAGAGCTGTCAGTTCGATCAGATACTGCTCCTCTTCGGCCAGACCCAGAATATCCCTGAGCCCAATCCGCATCAGTTCAGCCTGATGATAGCGGCGCAGCCACAGCCGCTGATTGGAATCCGCCAGGCCATGACGCAAATCGCGAAGGGTTTCATCCGCCGTTTTGCGCTGACGCAAGCGACCGCTGACCACCAGCTCATCCACCAAATCCGGGGTCCTGATGGCTTGTTCGGCGAGAAACTCTGAACGGTCAAAGAGGAGCACCAGCAGCTCGAAAACCGAGGCGTTTCGATACCACAATTCAAAAAGGACGGAGCGCGTACCGTAGGCGGTCAGGAACTCACCCAGCCGCTCCACGACCCGGTCGGGATCGGATAGCGCCTTGGCCGGCACGGGGCCGGAGGAAATGGACGGCCGGGGGCACAAGGCGAAAAGGCGGGGAAGAAGCAAGTAAGCCAACTCCGTGGTCCGAGCGGAGACATGCGCATGGCCCGGCCCCTCAACAAATTCCCGCAGGGTGCGCATGGCTTGTTCCGGCCTGCAAAAGGAGTGCCCGGCCAGAAACTCTTTCCAGCGTGATTCCTCGCCCGAAAAGCGCGGCGGAAACAGCCCTCCTCCCGCAGGCATCGGTTCGGATTTGATGAGTCGATCCAAAACACGCCGGACGCCGGAGGTATGGGCCGAGCGCAGGGCCTCGAATCCTACGGCGCTGTCCAGCCCCATCTGCCGGGCCAGGCGCAGACAGTCCGCCGGCTCTTCGGGGATGGACTCATTCTCCAGATCTCCATCCAACTGCAAACGATGCTCGACGTCCCTCAGGAAAAAACAGGCGTCGCGCAACGCCCAAGTGTCCTCGTGGGAGAGCAACCGGTAACGCGCGAGTTTTTCCAGAGTCGCCACGGTTTGGGGGCTTTGCAAAAAGGGCTGCCGCCCCCCCTGCAACAACTGCTGGGTTTGGGCGATGAACTCAATCTCGCGCAGCCCGCCCCGCCCCAGATAAACATTGCGTTCCCGTCCGCCGGAGGGAGGAGGACCGGTCTCGATCCGGTTTTTAAGTGAACCCATCTCGCTGAGCACCTCGGGGCCGATCGCCCTCGGGTAACGAAAGGCTTGAATCATCTCAAGAAACTCGGCCGCCAGACCGGTTTCCCCGGCCACTGGGCGGGCTTTGATCAACATCAAGCGCTCCCAGACCTGACCCCATTGGGAATAATAATTTTCATAACCCTCAAGCGAGCGGCACAAGGGACCGGCCTCACCCTCGGGGCGCAGGCCCGAATTGATGCGAAACAAGATGCCTTGCGGCGTGACCTGAGACGATTCAGCCGAAAACACCCCGGCCAACTCCGTGAAAAACTGGTGGTTGGACAGTGTGGCACGCGGGCTCTTCCCCGGGGCGGGACGCGACTTGAAAACCTGCCCCTCCGCCGTATAAAGAAACAACAGATCCACCTCCGGTCTGTAGCTCAATTCCCGCCCCCCCAACCGGCCCACCCCGATCAGGCTGAAACCCGTGGATTGCCAGCGACCTGCAGAATCCTGATGCCATGGACGTCCGTGCCGCGCCACCAGACGGGCGTGGCAGATCTGATACAAACCCTCCAGACAAACGTCCGCCACATCGGAAAGTTCCCCTGTGATTTGCGCCGCATTACCCAGCCGGGCCAGATCACGGGCGCCGATGCGCAGCCATTCACGGCTTTTGAACTCCCTCAAGCACACCGTTGCGGCCGTGAAATCCCCGCCTCTGAGCGCCGGGGCCAACCGCTCCGCCAGCTCACTGCGCAGTCCCTGATCACGACGGGAAAAACGCAGCCGTTCAATCTCCAGGTCTGCGACCCAATCCGGCCGGGCGGCCAGGGTGTCCCCGAAAATCCGGGATCCGGCCAAAACGGCAACCAGCAGTCGGGCTTGATCGCCGGAATATTTTTCAAGCAGTGCGCCGGCCTGCGTCGCCGCGAGCAAGTCCCAATAATGGCGCGCCCGGAGAGGATCAGCCGAGCCGGCCACTATTTTATTGAGCATTGCGGGCTTCACAAAAACTTTAGGGATTAATGGTCTCCAGAACCACTTCAAAGCGGGGCCGGTACGCCCCGCGTTTCAAGGAAGTGAACAGGCCGAGCCAGAAACCACAACCATAAAAAAGATGACTGGCCACCAGGAGCGGCTGCGCGAGCAGACTCCGGCGCCATCCGTGCTCCGGCACCGAGGCGGTGGTCTGGACCGCAAGAGCCAGCGCATAAATGGCCACCGGGACCGCGCTGAAACGCCTCAGCGCCGCGGCACCGGGACCGGCAAAGGGCGCAAGTTCAACCCCCGCCAGAGCCAGCAGATAGACGCAAAAAAGGGGCGGGATAAAATTCAGGGCCGAACCCGGGGTGGGATTGACGCGGAATTGCTCCGCCCGGCCCCGGCCATAGGTGCGCAGCATTTTTAAAAACGAAGCCAGCGACCGGCGGGGCCGGCGCTGAACGCAAAAATCCGGATCATACACCAAGCGGCCGCCGCACTTTTGCAATTGGTCCATAAGGTCGTTCTCCTCATTGGGATAAAGAGCCTCGTTGAATCCGCCCAAGGCCAGGATGGCGTCGCGCCGGGCCATGAGATTGCAGAGAATAAGCTCCTTCTCCCCGGAATTGCGGGCCTTGCCCACCCGGGCATAGCGGGCGCGGCTCGGGCCAAAGGCCAGCCAGCTGGAAAGCACCACCGCAAACACCCGCTCCAGCAGCGGCGCATCGGCCGGACACAGATTGGGACCGCCGATCATTTGCACGGCGGAATCGGATAACAACACCTCGACGCGACGAAGATTCTCCGGGTCCGGCAGGGAGTCATCATCCAGAAAATAGATCCATTCGCCCCGAGCTTGGCGCAGGGCGGTGTTGCGCTGAACCGAAGGTTGGCGGCCGCGGGCCACAAGTATTTCCAGAGAGCCGACCGGCCATTGAAGCCCTCGCGCCGCGGCAACCGCCCCAACCACGGCCTCGTCGGGCCGCGCGGCAATGATTACGGTGACGGTCGGTCGGAGTGTGCTCACTCCGGAAAATTAAGCGTGGGCCTGCCGGGTGCAAAGCGGAAAGTGGCCCGGCGAAATCTTTTGGCATTCCGGACCTGGATGCTCTAGCCTGTCCAGCAGCTCGTGGAACCACAGACCCGGGCGCTTTTTCAACATGCAAAAAATAATTTCCATCACCCTCCAACGCGACTGCCCGGCGGTTCAAATCCCCGCCGGCACCCAGGTCACGCTCCCCGCCGGCACGGCAATCGACATCACCCAGACTCTGGGGGGCAGCTTCACCGTGCACGCCCCGGGCGGCCTTTTCCGCATCGATGCGGCCGATGCTGACGCGCTGGGTCAAACCGTTTCCCCATCCGCCTCCGAGAACCAGTCCTCCGAGGGCGGAGCGCTGAACGAAGAAACAGTCTGGAACGCCCTCCGAACCTGCTACGACCCGGAAATCCCGGTCAATATTGTCGATCTTGGGCTGGTGTATGACCTGAAGATTGAGCGTCGCAGCGACGGGACCAACGGCATTGATGTGAAGATGACCCTGACCGCGCCGGGATGCGGAATGGGGGGAGTGATTGCCGGGGACGCCCAGCAGAAACTCTTGAAGCTGCCCGGTGTGGACGAGGCTGTGGTGGAGATTGTTTGGGAGCCTCAGTGGCATCACTCGATGATTTCCGAGGCGGGCCGCAAGACTCTGGGGCTGGATTAACCCAACCCTCAAGGCAGAAGGGAAACCTCACTGGTCTCGGTGGGACCGAGCAGGAATCCGTAGCCACCGCCGGATTTCTGCAACACCGCCCCCCAAAAAGGTCTGGCCATGCCGGAAAAGGGCTCCACAACCGTCCCCGCAAAAGTTCCGCGCGCCGCCGAGAAGAGCATATTCGCCCGCGCCCCCGCCAGGCAGGCCACCCTGCCGTTGGCACCCAACCCCATCAGGCTGGATAAATCCGAGGCCAGATTCCCGCCGCTGAAGAGAAGTTGCGCAACGCTCATGTCCAAAACCCGGTTGGTTCCATGCGGCGGCAGGTAGGCAGACCCATACAACTCCAGCAAATTTGTAAATCCCCCGGGGTATAAGCGAGCGGCAGTGCCGCCCTGCCTGATCCAGCTCAAGGCCCCGCTCAAATCCGTACTGGGCTGATTGGTGAAATTGATCCAACTGGCGGCCAACCCCTTGCCGGCATAAAGGGAAACATAGAAAGGCCATTGACCGCTCTGCGACAACGGCGCGCTCTGGCTGATTTTTGTTCCGTCCGCGAGGCATCCGACAAAAGAAATCAAGCCGCCGCGTGAGACGGTGAGCGTCCCATAGCTGTGCCCTTGGGAGACGGAAGGCACCCCAGCCCGCCATAGAACCATCGTGTAAGCTCCCGACTGCGGAGCCGGGTTGGTGGCGGCATTGAAAAGAGCACGGTCGCCCTGCAGCCCCGCCTCCCACACCCCATCACTCAGCGAACCATGGATCTGATCGGAACCGAGTGCGAAGCGCAAAGTCAGGGGCGCGTTGGTGCCGCGGGCAAACGACTGGGCAGCCTGATTTTGAAGGCTGAGATTGCCGCTGAAAGAATATGTTGCGCCGCTGAGTTGAAGCTTGCCCGAATACCCCCCCCGCGAGTTGGCCCGAACAGACACCGCCCCAGCGCTTCTTAAACGGACGGCCTCAGCCTCATAAAACAGGCCGTTGTAGACCCCGCTCACGGCCGGATAGGGACTGGCAATGAAGTCGGCCTGCAGCATCAGGTTGGAAGTGATCACCACCGGCAAAGACGACGCGGTGGAATTGGTCCATCCGGTCCAACCGGAAAAAACCTGCCCCGCAGCGGGAATGGCTCTCAGGGTATAGCGGGCACCCAGAGTCAGATTCGACTCCCGGCTCAAGTCCGGGGAGACACTGCCCAGGCCGGTCACGCCAACCCGCACCGGAACGAAATTGGCCTGCAACTCCAGCCCGGGCGTCAAGCAAACCCGCAGCGCCACCCCCCGGGAATTGGTCGTGCCCGTCCAGCCGGTAAAGACTTGGCCGGGTGCCGGCACCGCGGTCAAACTGTAAACCGCACCCGCAGTCAAATTCCGCATCCCGGACAAATCCGGAGTGATATATCCCAACCCTTTAATACCCAGGCGCAACGGAACAAAATTAGCCACAAGCATCAGATTGCTTGTCATGGTGAACCGCAAAGCCGGCGTGCTGGAGGTGATTCCGCCGCCCCAGCCGGCGAAAATCTGCCCAGGCGCCGGCATCGCCGTGAGCCCATAGGTGTTGCCAAGAACCAGAGCTTGTTGATTGAGCACCGGCGTCACCGCACCATCCCCATTGGTGGCGACCAGCAGGACGTTGGCGGGAGGAGCTACCACCAGAAGTTGCGCGGGGGCACTGGTGCAACTGCCGTGGCTGTTGCTCACCACTACGCTGTATCCGGCCGAATCCGCAGCCCTCAGTCCGTCAATGCCCAGAGTTGCCGTGCCGCTTCCACTCACATTCCCAGTGTCACTGAGTGGCACTCCGTTTTTCAGCCACTGATAATTAATGGGCAATCCACCCGCAACGCCAACGCTCAACAAGGCGCCTGTTCCGAAAAGATTCGTCGCCCCTGCGGGCTGGCTGGTGATGACCGGATCATTCACCGCCAGGCCCGCGGTCAGGCTGGCAACGCTCCCGTTTGTTCCCGTCACCGTCACACTGTAATTGCCCGCATCCTGCCCCGTCAGGGCACTCAGGACCAGCCGGGACGCAGTGGAACCGGTGACATTCCCCCCGTCGCTGAGAGGGATCCCGTTTTTCCGCCACTGGTAGGTCAGCGGAGCGCCTCCCGCCGCGGCAACCGTAAAGCTCGCACCGCTGCCGGCGTTGCAAATCAGACCGGCCGGCTGGCTGGTGATGACCGGATCATTCACCGCCAACCCGACCTCCGAACTTGTCGCGGTGCCAAAGGCGTTGGCAACACTCACACTGTACAGGGCCGCATCAGCACCCGTCAGCGGATTCAAGTTCAGCGTGCCGGAGCTGGAACCGCTCACACCGCCCCCGTCACTGAGCGGGAGTCCGTTTTTTCGCCACTGGTAGGTAAGAGGCCCGGTGCCGGCAACCACAACGCTGAAGCCCGCCACGCCGCCGGCATTGCGCGTAAGGGCCCCCGACTGGCTGAGGATGACGGGATCATTGATCTGGAGTGTGGCGGTGGAACTCAAGACCGAACCGACCGGGTTGCCGACCGCCACCCGGTAGCTGCCGGCGGCGGCACCCAGAGCATTTGTCAACATGAGCGTGGCCCCGCTTGAACCGGAAACACCTGCTCCGTCACTCATCGCCACTCCGTCCTTGAACCACCGGTAGGTCAACGAACCGGCATTGGTCGCCACAACGCTCAGGCTGCCTGCGCCACCGGCATTGAGCACGAGGCCCACCGGCTGGCTGAGAATCAACGGCAACCCCTCCACCGTCAGCAGAAACCGGTTGCTGCAGGTATTCCCATAAATGTCACTGACACTCACCGTGATCCAGGCCGTGCCGCTTTGGTTCAAAACCGGCGTCACCTGCACCGTCCGATTCGAATCCGACCCGCCAAAAACCACGCCGGCCGCGGACACCAGCTGCGGGTTGGAAGACGCCGCCATCAGGCTCAGAGTGCCGGCTGCAAACCCGGCCTCCCCGACCGTGAACGCAAGCGGCGCAGTCGGAGTGTTCTCCACCACAACTTGATCTCTTATGGGACTGATCACCGGAGCGATCGTTTGCACCGTCAACTGAGCGGGATCGCTGATGGCAGTGCCATAGATATTGCCGACCGCCACGGTGTAAGCGGCTGAGTCGGCTGCTGACAACCGGGCCAGACTCAGGACGGCCGTACCGGTTCCTGTAACATTCGCGCTGTCGCTAAGCGGCACTCCGTTTTTCCGCCACCGGTAATTCATTGGCCCGCCCCCGGCGGCACTGACCGTGAACGATGCACCCGCCCCGGAAAAATTCGTCAGGCCCGCCGGCTGCCCGCTAATCACCGGATCATTCACCGCCAAGCCCGCACCCGAACTGGTCACAGTGCCGAAGCTGTTTGTGATTCTGACACTGTATACCGCCGCATCCGCACCCGTCAGGGGATTCAAGTTCAGCGTGCTGGAGCGGGCCCCTGAAACATTGGCACCGTCCGTCAAAGGCGACCCGTTTTTGAGCCACTGATAGCCCGCCGGTGCGCCACCCGCCACCGCCACGCTAAACAAAGCACTCGACCCCGCATTCCGGACCAGCGCCGCAGGCTGCGTCACAATCGCAGGGTCGTTCACCACCAACCCGGCAGGCACACTGACCACGCGGCCGAACGCGTTGCTGACGCTCACGCTGTAGGCGGCGGCATCCTGACCCGTGACAGGATCAAGAATGAGCGTGGCGGAAGCCGAGCCGCTCACGTTGCCCCCATCACTCAACGCCGCGCCATCGCGCAGCCACCGGTAAATAAGCGGCCCGGTGCCGGAAACGGCCGCCGAAAAGACGGCCCGACCTCCAGCACTGCGACTCAGCGCCACCGGCTGGCTATTAAGAAGAGGATCATTCACACCAAGCGTCACCACGGAACTGACCACCACCCCGGCCGCATTGCCTATCCTGACGGAATAAGCGCCGGAGGCCCCGCCCTGGTTATTACTTAGAGTCAAAGTCGCTGTGGTGGAACCGGATATGTTTAATCCGTCACTTAAAGCCGCCCCGTTCTTGAGCCATTGAAAAGTCATCGGTAGTGGACTGTCCGCCCCGACACTGAGCGAAGCCGTCCCGCCAAAACCCACCACCAAAGCGGACGGCTGACTGAAAATGACCGGCGGCCCTTGAACGCTGACTTGAAAAAAAGCCGTGGTGCTCCCTCCATTGGTGTCGGTCACCGCCACCGTTATCAGCGCCGCGCCCGACTGTCCGACCAGCGGCGTGACCTGCACGGTGCGGTTGGAATCCGATCCACCGAAAACAATGCCGCTCCCGGTCAACAGCTGTGGATTGGAGGAGCTGGCGGATAGAAGGAGTGCCCCTGCCGGCATGACCGCAGACCCAATCAAAAACGGGATGGGTGCCGTGCTGCCGTTGACGGCAATGATCTGATTCTCAATCAAGCCTATGAACGGCGGGCTGGGAACCGTGTAGACCACCTCGGCGGACGGGACACTCTCCAATCCGGAAGCGTCGTAGGATGTGGCGGCGAAGTAATACGTGCCACCGGCCACCAACCCGGTCACGGTCAGGTTTGTGCCTGCCTGGGCGTTGATGAGGTTTGTATAGCTCTGGCTGCTTCCGCCGCAGTAAACATTGTAGCCCTTGACCGCCGGATCGGGACTCGGATCCCAAGCGAGCACGGCTTGCTGCTGGGCCGACATGGAGAGAGACAAGCAGACCATTGCCAGAACAAGCCAGAAGGCCCGCACCGCAAAAAAGCTTCTGTACCCCGCAAAATCTCTTTCCATCACGCATCCCCATTACGCAGGAGAGCTGCCAACCCCCGGGAGTCGCGCCACAATCAACGCCTTAACACACGCCAACCCGCATGCCCTTCCCCGATCCTATCGAATCTCTCTCAGTTTCAGGGAGCTAGCCCGATGCCGACCACAACTCCGCCCCCGCCGGGCAGTCCCTTGGTTTTCAAGCGGAAATCCTGAAACGTCATCTTCCGGGCGCAGCTGGGACAACGGGTGTCCCAGAACTGGAGAGTCGCCACCCTGCACACGCAGTGGAAAGCTGCAAGCCGCGATGGGATTCCTCTTTCATCCCAGCCGCTGATCGCTATAATGGTCCTTGATGTTTCGGACCCAAGACTTGCACGTGAAGGAAATCGTCCGGCTGTTGGCGCCGGTCACTTTGAAAGCGGCCCTGCCCATGAGCGAGGCCGCCGCCGCCACCGTCGTGCGCAGCCGCCAGGCCGTCACCCGCATTCTTCGACGCCAGGATCCGCGCCTGCTCGTCGTCGTGGGCCCCTGCTCCATTCACGACACGGTCGACGCCTTGGATTACGCCCGCAAACTCAGCCTCCTGCGCCACGAATTCGCAGACCGCATGGAAATCGTCATGCGCGTGTATTTTGAAAAACCCCGCACCACCATCGGCTGGAAGGGATTGATCAACGACCCGCATCTGGACAATTCCCAAGACATCGAGTCGGGGCTTAAACTGGCCCGCCGCCTACTCCTGGACATCGCCGATCTGGGCCTGCCTGCCGCAACGGAATTTCTCGACCCGATCATCCCCCAATACATCGCGGACCTGATCACTTGGGCGGCCATCGGCGCGCGCACCACCGAATCCCAAACCCACCGGGAATTGGCCAGCGGACTGTCCATGCCCGTGGGCTTCAAGAACGCCACGGACGGCAGCCTTCAGGTGGCCGTGGACGCCATGTTTTCCGCCCGCACACAGCACAGCTTTCTGGGGATCGATCAGGAAGGATTCACCAGCATCGTACGCACCGAGGGCAATCCCGACGGCCATATCGTTTTGCGTGGAGGGCGAGGCCAGACCAATTACGATCCGAAGAGCATCCAGGAGGCGGAGAGCAAACTGGCCCAGGCAGGAGCACCGGCGGTGATGATGGTTGATTGCAGCCACGCCAATTCCGGCAAGCAACCCGCCCGTCAGGAGGATGTCTGGCGCAGCATTATCGAACAACGCCTGGGCGGCACACGCTCGATCATCGGCGCGATGCTCGAGAGCAATCTTCACGAGGGTAGCCAACCCATCGGCAACAACCGCGCCGACCTGCGCTCCGGCGTGTCCATCACGGACGCCTGTATTTCTTGGGACACCACCGAGCGCCTGCTCCGATGGGGCTATGAACAACTGGCCCAAGCTCCGGTGCTGCCCTGAACAAAAGCCCAAACCTTTAAGCACAAATCAAGGCCAAGCCCCGGCATCCGCCGCCGATTTCATCCCACAACCGGTTTTTTCCGCCCAATGGCACCGTGAATTTGCCAAATGGTATCCGGTAAGGTTTGGAATGGGGAAAAACCACGGACTCGCCGGATTATCCCTCCTGCAAATCACATTCTAAAGCGCGGGGCAGTTCGAATGGGAAACCAAAAATTCCGCCACCGATAGGTTTCAGCCTGTTCGGGAATCTTCCAGGAGAGTTCTATTGAGCCAAGTGGGGCCGTCTGCCCCAAAATATTTGAACTTAAGAACCGCCCTTGGGATCAATCCCAGATCTACGACCACCTGAAAGCACCCTTGAGATAAAATTGAAGTAACCATGAAGTGTTCTGTGAGGCGGAAGAATCGTAAGCCCATTTCTGTCTTCACGGTCTCCATGAACTCCATGGTTAATTTGGCTTGGGGCGGGAGGTTCACCATGAAGCCCATGGAGAAAATGAAGGGGGATGATTTTTCGATGGCGCATCCGAGCCTCTATGGAATTGGCGTGAAGTGAATAGGTTGGGGGGCCACACCGTGCGCGCCGCCCCAGTGCAACAGAAACGCGGTTTGGTAGCAGCGTCGTGCAGCGGACTGCCCACCCTACCGGCATGTTTTTACAATCAGTTCGCGTTATGAATGACCTGTGGCGGCTGAATGACGGTCAGGGCGTAGGGAGCCCTTTTCTATCTCCATGGTCTTCATGAAATCCATGGTTAATTTGGCTTGGGGCGGGAGGTTCACCATGAAGCCCATGGATTCCGATTCCACCTCGCGAACTACACCCTTGCTGTCCGGCTGGAACTTCCCCTTGCCAGGTGTGCATCGGACTTTGTGCGCCCTGCCGGACGCACAAAAAGAGAGGCGGGAGGTTTTCACCTCCCGCCTCCTGATCAACTGCGGTTTAGAACCGCCGTCGCCCGTTATCTAAACGAGACGGTCTGAATCACCCACTTGCGGGTGGTCGTCGTTCCACTCACCGTTGCCGTCGCCGTCGAGGATCCGGTCCGGGTAAGAACCTTGTCCTGGGCGATGCCCGTTGTGGTGTTGAGGCGGCCGGCGAAACCGGTGCCCGCCGTCACTGTGGTGGCCGTGGTGGCGGCGCTGAACACCAGCTCATTGGCCGAGGTGGTGTTGCCGGGATTGCCCGTGGTGGCCGTGGCAGTCGTGCCCGTGGCACCGCCGAAGCGGTCCAGCGCGCTCACCCCGGAGTATTCCAAGACACTGACTTCCGGAGTGGTTGCGGCACCGTTGAAGGTGACCGTGACGCGGTTGCCGGCGCCGCCGAGCGTTTTGCCGTAGTAGATGGCTTGGCTGATTCCGTTGCCCGTGGTTGTTCCTGCCAGGGTATAGGTGTTGCCCAGGCTGTCCACGACGCTGCTGACCGCGCGGGTGACATCATGCCAGCCAACGACGACCACATTGAGGTCACCCAACGTCTGGGCAGCCAGAGCAGGGGTGGAAACCGTGGTGGCGGAGGCCACCGCCGCGGCGGAGGCGGATTGGACGTAAGCGATGACTACCGTGACAGCGGAGCTGAGCGTGTAGGGCGAAGCACCGCTTAGGCCGACTGCGCTGACCTGATAGGTGTAAGTGGTGCCCGACACCACAGTGGCATCATTGTAGTTGGTAACCCCGGCTCCGGTGAGGGTGGTCAGGGTGACGAAGGCGCCGGCGCCAGTGGAGCGCTGGATCACATACGACAGCACGTTGTTAGTGTTGCCGGTCCACGAGATGGCGATGTTGGCGGGGTTCATCCCAGTGAGGGTCGCTGTCACGCGGGTCGGCGCAGCCGGGATCGGCGGAGCCAAGGGCGTGGTGACGGTGGCGATGTTGGAGGGCAACGAGTCGCCGCCTGTGTTCGTGCCGAACACACGATAGGAGTAGGTCGTATTCTCCAACACACCGTTGGTGTCGGTATAAGCGACTGCGGCTGCGGCCAGATTGGCCAGAGGCGCGAATGCACCCGCACCCACGGCCCGTTCCAGGCGGTAACCGGTCTGGTTCAAGCCCGACAACCACGTCAGGTCGACTTTGTTGAACACCGTCGAAGTGGCAGTCAGAGCGGCCGGACCGGTCGGAGGCCAAGTCATGGAGGCGACCGTCACGTAGGTGGAGAATCCGAAGCCGTTGACCGCTCGCACCCGATACCCATAGGGCAGGTTGAACGAGGCGGTGGTGTCGGTGTAGTTCGTCACGCTCGCACCCGCGAGGGTGGCAAGCGGGAGGTAAGGGCCGCCACCGCTATTGCGTTCCACATAGAAGGCAGTCGGCGTGGCACCCAAGGGGGTGACAGGGTTGACCCAGGTAAGCGTCACAGCAACCGGGCTGAGTGAGGAGGCACGCACCCTGAGTCCCGTGGGTGTCGGGGGGGCGGCATTCGGAGCGGTGGCCGTGGCCGTGGCCGGCAACGAGGCGCCCCAGATGTTGGTGGCATAGACCCGATAGGTATAGGTGTTGCCGCTGGTGACCGTGGTGTCGGCGTAGGCCGAGATGTTGGTGTTGAACCGGACGAGCACGGTGAAGGCACCATTGCCCAGAGCCCGGTCAATCCGCAGGCCGGTGGCGTTGGTCGCCACATTCAGCCAGGAAAGGCTGATATCAGTGCTGCTTTCCGGACTGATCTGCAGGCCCCCGGGAGTCAGCGGAACAGTGGGGGTAGTCACCGTGGCCGGGTTGGACGGGAGTGAATCGCCGCCGGAGTTGGTTGCAAAGACACGGTAGATGTAGGTGACGCCGCTGATCGCGGTCTTGTCGGAATAAGCCACCGTGTTGGAAGCGACGCTGGACACGAAGGCGAACGCGACCCCGTCGGTGGAGCGTTCGACGCGGAAGCCGCTCTTGCCGCTGCCATTGGCCGACCAGGCGAGGTTGACGTTGGTCACACTCGTGGCGGAGCCCAGCAGCCCGGTGGGGGCGGCCGGCGGGACCGTGAGGTTGGCCGCGTTGGAGTAGGGCGAGGTGCGACCGGTGTTCACGGACTGGACCCGGTAGTTGTAGGTGGTGTTGAAGGCCACGTTGGTATCCGTGTAACTGGAGACTGTTGCGCCCAGAGTCGCGAGCGTCACCCAGTTGGTGGTGGTGCCGGGGGCCCGTTGCACCACCATGTTCTTAACCAGAGTGGTGCTGTTCACCCAATTAAGTTCGACGTTAGCCTGAGCCGGGTAGAGGACGGGCCGGACCGTGAGGGCCACGGGAACCGCGGCAGTGGTGGGCACGAGCAACACCAACTTGGCGGCTGAGACGGCATCCCCCGCCGTGTTGAAGGCCACGACACGGTAGAGGTTGGTTGAGGGGAACGGGGCCGTGGCGTCCACGAAGCTGGTCGTGTTTGCCGGCACGTTCGTGACGACCGCGTAGATGCCCGTCGAGGCGCTGGCCCGCTCGATGCGGAACCCGATTTCATTGGTCGGATTGCCCACGGTGCCCATGGGCAAACCAGTGGTGTAATTGTAGGGCGTGCCGTCGGTCCAGGTCAGCAGCGCGCTGGCGCTGGAAGCTCCGGTGATGACCGGGATGCCGGTGACGACCGGGGCGGGCGGCAGATAGGAATCCACCACCATGCTGATGGGGCGCATCATGTCGTTCTCCTCGTGACCGAGCAGATGGCAATGCCAGATATAAGCCCAGTTGAAGTTGAACATCACGTTCGTGGTGGCCGTGGCCAATGAGTTGCCGGTCAACGGATCCCAGTTGGAGAATCCAATGGGCGAGCCGGGCGGCTGGGCCGGATTGAGATAGCGCCAGCTGTTGGACACACCGAAGGGCGAGGGCACGGACACCGCGCGGGTCGCCACAATGATGTCCTGCAAGGGATGCATGCGGACGGTTTCTTTCCAACCCAGCTCGTCGTCATCCGGAGGCGCGACCTGGCCGTCCCAGCCGACGCGGTTGACGATCTGCACATTGACCAAGTGGAAGTGCACGCAATGGCTGTCCACGCCGTTGTGGGTGATTTTCCAGATCTGGGTTTCGCCATCGTTGAACAGTTCGGTGATGGGATCCACATAGTTAAGCGGCACGGTGGTCTGGTTGCCGTTGTTGGTGAAGGGCACTTCGGTGCCCAGTGTGGCGTTCAAACGGCCGTT
>Ga0209829_10000114_pt1 | contig 70172 bp, 56 predicted proteins | sample C_140205_EF_Meta_FD_187311 | JGI IMG/M metagenome (GOLD analysis project Ga0209829, IMG submission 187311) | Freshwater microbial communities from Lake Croche, Canada to study carbon cycling - C_140205_EF_MetaG (SPAdes) (version 2) | ecosystem: Environmental > Aquatic > Freshwater > Lake...
AAAAAACAACAAAAGTGGGCCAATCCTACCACAGGAAAGTCGCCTCATATTTGGGGAAGGGCGATGGGTTGGTATGGCATGGCTTTAGTAGACGCTTTGGATTTTTATCCTTTGCATGAAACTGGTCGTGATAGTTTATTACAAATTTTAAATAGATATGTAAAGGCCATAGTAAAAGTGCAAAATAGCAATGGTTTGTGGTATGATATTTTGGATGCTCCAAGTGACAAACGAAACTATTTTGAAACTTCTGCATCAGCTATGTTTTCTAGGGTATTGTTTAAGGCGGCTAAAAAAGGGTATATCGATGCTGGTTATTTACAAAATGCCCAAAAGGCCTATGCAGGTATCATAGCCAACTATGTCACCGACAAAAATGGTTATATCGAATTAAATAATACGGTATCTGTTTCAGGTTTAAGCGGTACTCCCTATAGAGATGGCAGCTTAGATTATTATTTTAGTGAGCCTATTGTTATCAATGATCCCAAAGGATTTGGCGCGCTTTTGCAAGCGGCAGTGCAAGCCCGTAGTATTGAAAAAATAAGTCAAATAACACATCCGGTTGTAACTATGGATGCTTTTTACAATAATGAGTTTAAAAAAGATGCCAAAGGCAATGACTTTCGTTGGCATTATGCTTGGGAAGAATTAAGCAACAGTGGCAATGCTTGTTTGGGACAACAATTTATTGATAATGGGGCTAGTTTAAATACATTAACTACAGCTCCTACATCGGAAAATTTAAAAAATACTAAAGTTTATATCATCATTGATGCGGATCATGTAAAAGACAACCCGCATCCTAATTATATGAATGAAAAGGAAGCTAGTACGATTGCTGCTTGGGTAAAACAAGGTGGCACTTTACTTGTTATGACCAATGACAGTGCCAATACAGATTTAGAACACACTAATATTTTATTACAAAAATTTGGTATTAGTGCTACCAACAATTCGGTAAATATGGTCAAAGGCAATGCTTTTGAAATGGGGAATGTATTTGCAGTTAAAGACAATGGGGTATTTTCTACTCAATTAAAATTTCATCTTAAAGAGGTAAGTGCTTTAAGTGTTAAAGCGCCTGCCACTGTAGTAGCGACCAATGGTAACGTACCGGTCATAGCTAAAGCCAATTATGGAAAAGGGAAAGTGATGGTAGTAGGCGATCCATGGTTGTACAATGAATATATTGATGGCAGAAAATTACCTAAACAATATCAAAATTTTGAAGCGGCACAAGAACTGGTAAACTGGTTAATTAAATAGTGGCATCGAAATACAAAACCTAAGCAATAAGAAATGAGTTGGCCTTTATTAAATAAAGATTGGATAAGCAAACAGAATAAATTCAATGAATTGCCAGAGCGGGTAATGCAATTTGGAACAGGGGTCTTGTTAAGAGGGCTGCCAGATTTTTTTATTCATCATGCCAATGAAAAAGGAATTTTTAATGGGAAAATAGTTGTTGTTAAGTCTACCAATCAGGGAGGAATTGCTGATTTTACATCTCAGGACAATTTATTTACCCATTGCATAAGAGGGGTATATAAGGGATCACTTGTCAACGATTCATTTATCAATAGTTCCATTAGTCGTGTAGTAGAAGCAAAGAAAGATTGGAAGCTATTAGTGGAGCTAGCAAAAAATGAAAACTTAGAAGTGATTATTTCTAATACAACGGAAGCTGGGTTGGTATTAGATACCAATGACGCTTTGGGTCCTGATGCTCCCCATTCATTTCCTGCTAAATTATTGGCATTACTGTATGCGCGCTGGAAATATTTCAATGGAGATGTGAACAAAGGTTGGGTGATACTTCCTACTGAATTAGTGCCAAACAACGCCAATGTTTTATTAGACATAATATTAAAACTAGCAAAAATGCATGCTTTGCCTGAGGATTTTGTTCATTGGATCAATCAAGCAAATGAGTTTTGTAATACTTTGGTGGATCGTATTGTGCCTGGTAAATTGGAAGAAAAAGAAATGCAAGAATTAGAAGATAAGTTAGGGTATAAAGATCAATTGTTAATTAGTAGTGAACCCTTTGCCTTGTGGGCCATTGAAGTGAATAAACCAACTACCATTCCTAAAATTTCTTTTGTAACTGTGGACGAAAGAGTGGTGGTGGCCCCTTCTATTATAAAATACAGAGAATTAAAATTAAGGTTGTTAAATGGTACCCATACTTTTAGTTGTGCTTTAGCCATCCTGGCAGGTTTTGATACGGTAGTTAAAGCCATGGAAAACAAGGCCTTTAATAATTTCATAACAGGCTTGGCAATGGAAGAAATTGTCCCATGTGTTTTGGGGGATGCTATTACAGAAAAAGAAGCCATTCAATTTGCTAACAGCGTTTTAGAGCGTTTCGCCAACCCTTTTATACAACATAAGTGGAACAGCATCGCTATTAATTTTGAAGAAAAAATGAAAATGCGCAATCAGTTTTTAATGGAAAAATTTATCTTACTTACCGGCAAGCCAGCAGAAAAAATGGCGCTTGGATTTGCAACATTTGCTTGGTATATGAAACAAGAGCACCAAAAAGACATTGAAACTAAAAATTTCTGCCATCATCAAGAATTTATAGATCTAGTAGAAAAGTGGAAAGAAAAAATTAATAATATTGGAATTAAAACTATTTTAGGATGATGAAAAATGTACTAAAAATTAATACCAAAGACAATGTATGGGTAGCACTACAAAATATAATGAAAGGGGCTACTGTGTCAATAGGAAATGAGCAAGTTACCGCCATTGAAGATATCGCTGCAAAACATAAAATTTATCCTACCGCATTTAAAAAAGGAGCGTCTATTTTTATGTATGGTGTATTAGTGGGTAAATTAACCAAGGATGTGGAAGCGGGGGCGCGTATGACAACCGATAACTTAAATCATGCGGCAGAACCATTTGCTTTTCAACCCTATAATTATACTTGGCAAGCGCCTGATATAAGTAAATTTCAGGATAAAACATTTAATGGGTATCACCGTGCAGATGGAAGAGTAGGTACAGCTAATTATTGGTTATTTATACCTACGGTTTTTTGTGAGAATAGAAATTTGGATGTGATTAAAGAGGCATTGCATAATGAATTGGGCTATGAAGTTTCTAATCAGTACAAACAATATACGCAGCAATTATTAGCAGCGTATAGGGAGGGTAAGGATATTTCAATGCCTATCCATTTAGCGACAACGCCTAAAAAAGGCCGAGTTTTTGAAAATATAGACGGCATTAAATTTTTAAACCACCAAGGTGGATGCGGTGGCATTAGACAAGATTCAGCTGTATTAAGTAAATTATTAGCAGCCTATGCAGACCATCCAAATGTGGCTGGTATTACCGTTTTAAGTTTGGGATGTCAACATTTACAATCATCAGAATTTGAAAAAGAAATAAAAGCGCACAACCCCAACTTTAATAAGCCCTTATTAATTTTTGAGCAACAACAATCTAAAAGTGAACCTGAATTATTGGCTGGTGCCATTCAATCTACTTTCAAAGGTTTGATAGAAGCCAATAAGTTAAATCGAGCGCCCGCCCCATTAAGTAAATTATGTATCGGGGTTAAATGTGGGGGCAGTGATGGTTTTAGTGGTATATCTGCTAATCCTGCAGTTGGTTATTGCGCCGATTTAGTAGTGGCCTTAGGAGGTCAAATATTATTGGCTGAATTTCCAGAACTATGTGGGGTAGAACAAGAATTAATCAATCGCACCATAGAACCTGCTGCTGCCAAAAAATTTATTCAATTAATGACCACGTATAATGATGCAGCATTAAAAGTGGGTTCTGGATTTCATATGAATCCATCTCCTGGAAATATTAAAGATGGATTGATTACAGATGCGATTAAATCGGCAGGAGCAGCTAAAAAAGGAGGCAATGCGCCCATTGTGGATGTATTAGATTATACCGAGCCTGCAGTAAAAGCTGGATTGCATTTAGTGTGTACGCCAGGCAATGATGTAGAAGCTACTACAGGTAAAGCAGCATCGGGTGCTACACTTATTTTATTTACAACAGGGCTGGGTACGCCTACTGGCAATCCAGTTTGTCCTACTATTAAAGTATCAAGTAACAGTGCGTTGGCAAAACGAATGGCCGATATTATTGATATTGATACGGGTCCTATCATTGATGGTGAAAAAACCATTGAACAAATGGGAGAAGAAATATTAGCATATTGTATTAAAGCTGCAAGTGGGGAAGTAACTCCTAAAGCAGTATTGTTAAACCAAGACGATTTTATTCCATGGAAGCGTGGCGTAAGTCTTTAAAAAAGGAAGTAAATTATGAAAGCTTTTTTGGATGAAAATTTTTTATTGCAAAGTAAAACGGCAGAAAAATTATACCATGATTTTGCTGCTAAAATGCCATTGATTGATTATCACTGCCATTTGGCACCTGATCAAATTGCTAATAACATCAATTTTAATAATTTAACCGATGCTTGGTTGGCCGGAGACCATTACAAATGGCGTGCTTTAAGAACCAATGGCGTAGAAGAATCTTATTGCACTGGCAACAAATCAGACGAAGAAAAATTTATGAAATGGGCCGAAACGGTTCCTTATACGATGCGCAATCCTTTGTATCATTGGACGCATTTAGAGCTGCAACGTTATTTTGGAATTAAGGAGGTATTAAATCCAGGTTCAGCAAAAAAAGTATACGATCAAGCTTCGGCACAGTTGCAAAGCCCTGAATTTACAACCCAACGAATGATCACTAAAATGAATGTGCGTGTTATTTGTACTACGGACGATCCAATTGATACCTTGGAACATCATCAAGCCATTAAAGACAGTAGTTTTTCTACAAAAGTACTTCCTGCTTTTAGACCTGACAAAGCCATGGAAGTAAGCAACGCAGCAAATTTTGTAGTTTATTTAAGTAAGTTAGAAAAAATAAGCAAAGTTTCTATTAGTAGTTTTGATGATTATTTATATGCTTTACAAAACAGGCACGACTTTTTTGCTTCCATGGGATGCAATGTGAGTGACCATGGTTTAGAGCAAATTTATGTGGAGGATTTTACAGGGGCCGAGATCAATGCTATTTTTGATACAGTAAAAGCTGGTAAAGATATAAGCGTATTAGAACAGCATAAATTTAAGTCTTGTATGTTATTGCATTTTGCAGAATGGGATTGGAAAAAAGGGTGGATTCAGCAATATCATTTAGGGGCACTTAGAAACAACAATTCAAGAATGTTGAATTTAATAGGCCCAGATACCGGCTGGGACAGTATTGGTGATTTTTCACAAGCAGTTAGTTTGTCTAAGTTCTTAAATAAATTAGATACAGATGATAAGTTAGCAAAAACTATCATTTATAATTTAAATCCTGCCGACAATGAATTAATAGCTTCTATGATTGGTAATTTTAATGATGGTTCTGTGGCGGGTAAGGTACAATTTGGTTCTGGTTGGTGGTTCATGGATCAGAAGGATGGCATGGAAAAGCAGATAAATGCTTTAAGTAATATGGGGCTATTGAGTCGCTTTGTAGGCATGCTAACAGATTCAAGAAGCTTTTTATCTTATCCAAGACATGAATATTTCAGAAGAATTCTTTGTAATCTTTTTGGTAAAGAAATGGAAGAAGGGGAATTGCCCAACGATATTGCTTGGACTGGAAAGATCATTCAAGACATCTGTTTCAACAATGCCAATGAATATTTTGGATGGAAAATGCCTCAATAATTGAATTAACTATTCCATTTATCCAACTGCTTTAAACAAGCAGTTAAATCTTTAGGCAAAGGAGCTTCTAATCGAAGCTCTTTTTCTTTATAGGTAAAGACCAAGGTATGAGCGTGTAATGCTTGTCTAGCAAGCAAGGGCCTTTCTTCCTCTTCGGTCTTGCTTAGCTTAAAATTTTTCTTTTTAATAGAAGAAAGCAATAAGCTTTCCCCATCTCCATATACGTCGTCTGCTACAATGGGATGGCCTATTTGTTTGGCATGGAGCCTGATTTGATGGGTGCGTCCTGTATGTATTTGAAAATTCACCCAAGCATATTGTTTGTAATATTTTAAAACGCTATAAGTGGTTAGTGCTGCTTTGCCTTTGGCGTTAATCACCATTGTTCCTTTTTTCACCGGGTGTTCCATGATGGGATTGTCAATACTGCCTTCTTGTGCAGGCCTGCCTTTGACCAAGCCTAGGTATTTTTTTTCAATCGTCCTTCCTTCAAATAACTCACTTAACAATTGATGAGCTGCTGCATTTTTGGCAAAAAGAATTAAACCACTGGTATGTTGGTCTAGTCGATGTACGGTAAATATTTCTCCATACTTTTCTTGCAACATGGATTTAAGAGAGACTTCTTTTCCAAATCGATCGGGGATACTAAATAAACCAGCAGGTTTGTTTAATACAATAATGTCATCGTCTTCAAATAAAATACTTAACATGCTCAAATTAATTGGAAGACTTTCTGGTGAAAGATTTATTCATGAATTTTAACAACCGCACTTCTTTCTCAGCCAAGAAACGCCATTTACCGCGATCAACATTTTTCTTGGTTAAATTAGCGAACATCACTCTGTCCAAATGTCTTACGTCATATCCTAAGTGTTCAAATATGCGGCGCACAATTCTGTTTCTTCCACTATGAATTTCAATACCAATGACATTTTTAGAAGTGTTGGATAAATAACTCACTGCGTCTGCTGCAATAAATCCATCTTCAAGGTCTACCCCAGCTGCAATGGATTCCATATCGGCTTTTGTGACAGGCTTGTCTAAAGTAACTTCGTATATTTTTTTTATTTCGTAGGAAGGGTGGGTTAATTTTTGTGCTAAGTCACCATCGTTGGTTAAAATTAAAACCCCAGTTGTGTTTCTATCCAAGCGACCTACTGGAAACATTCTTTGTGTAGTGGCATTTTTGATAATGTCCAATACTGTTTTTCTGCCTTCTGGATCTGAAGCAGTACAGATATAATCTTTGGGCTTGTTTAATAAAATATAAACGGGTGTTACTTGTAATTGTAAAACCTTGCCTTTTAACCTTACTACATCTTTGTATTGCACTTTGTAACCTGGCTCTAAAACAATGTCTCCATTCACTGCTACATGACCGGCTTTCACCAATTCTGCTGCTTCGCGTCGTCCAGATATGCCAGCATGCGCAATGTATTTATTCAAGGGCATTTGTTCAAAAGGGGCTTCGGTAGAAGCAGTTACTTTTCCAATAGAAGCAGTTCTTTTTACATCGGCACGGTCCATAGAGGCGGGCGTTCTTTTATTACTTGGGCTAGGCTTTACATTAAAAGAGGGCTTTAATTCGCCATATTTTGGAGCAGCATTTTTATGGGAGAAAGTAGGTGCTGTTTTGTTAGAGGGAATTCTTCTTTTGTTATTGCCCAAGGGTTCTACAGGAATGCCTCGTTCTTTGTCTTTTTTTCTTTGACGCATGGCTTCTCCAGCAGCCCTCATTTCTACTTTGGCTTTTTTCTTTTCTTGTCTGTATTCTTCTTTAACAGCACTGCCTTTTTTCTTATTTGAAAACTTGTCAAAGTTGTCCGATCTTTTGTTGTTCATTGCCGGCAGGTTTAAATATTATCCTTGTTTGCTAATTGTCCACAAGCGGCATCAATATCCTTTCCTCTGCTTCTTCTTATTCTAACGTTGACTCTGTTCTTTTGTAAAATTTCTACAAAACGCTCAAAGCCATCTTCGTCAGGTTTGTCAAAAGGGAATACATCTACTGGATTGTATTCAATGACATTGATTAAATCAGCGGGCACTTGTCGGTAGATCTTGGTAAGTTCTTCTGCATCTTTTTCTGAATCATTAAAATCTTTAAATAAAATGTATTCAAAAGTAACTTCACTACCAGTTTTTTTATAAAAATAATTCAATGCTTCAATCAGTGATTTGATATTATTACTCTCATTGATAGGCATGAGTTCATTTCGCTTTTTGTCATTGGCTGCATGCAAGGACAAAGCCAATTTAAATTTTACATTGTCGTCGCCCAATTGTCTAATTTGTTTAACAATACCAGCGGTGGAAACAGTAATGCGCTTGGCACTCATACCTAAGCCGTCAGGGGAAGTAATTTTTTCAATGGCTTTAAGCACATTGTGGTAATTCATGAGAGGCTCACCCATACCCATAAAAACAATATTGCTTAAATGTTTATCGTAAGTGGCTTCGCTTTGTTGCAAGATGTAAACTACTTGATCGTATATTTCATCAAAGCTTAAATTTCTTTTTCTGGTCATGGTACCTGTGGCACAAAACTTACAACTTAAACTGCAACCTATTTGAGAGGATACACAAGCTGTTTTACGAAGTGCGGTAGGAATAAGCACGCCTTCAATCATATGATCGTCAAAAGTTTTGAAACGTGTTTTTAAAGTGCCATCATCACTCAACTGGGTAGTGTTAATTGTTAAAGCAGGCAATTGATAATGATCTTCTAATTGCTTGCGCAAGTCCTTACTTAGGTTGGTCATTTCGTCGAAGCTATGGGCATGTTTTTGCCACAACCATTCAACGATTTGTTTTACTCGAAATGGCTTTTCTCCTATTTTGCCTATAAAACGTTCAATATCAGCCACTTCGACCTGTCTAATATTCTCTCTATTCTTCTCCATGATGCAAAGATACTTGATCGGATTTGGATACTTTTAATTCTTTTTTTCACCTATCATTCTCCCTTCAAATAAGCCCCTATAATTAATTGCGAATTGGCCTTATTTTTTTATTGATTCGACATCTTTTTACTTAATTTCGAATCGCACTTTTCTGTGCTATAAATATAAAAAAATAGATATCTATGAAAAAATTTGTCTTGATGACTTCGATTATGATGGGAGTACTTTTTTCCGTTCATGCTCAAACAAGCTCATTGAAAGATTATGTTGGGAAATATACTTTTCCTGATGGAAGCCCCGTGTCCGAAGTAAATATTACAGCAGTAGATACTGTGCTTACTTTAAATTCTGCCATGGGCGCAACTGGATTAGAGAAAAAAGGACCTGACTCTTTTTATTTAGCCGCTTATGATGCGCCAGTTGTTTTCAAAAGAGATGCCAATAATGTTGTGGTATCAGTATCAATTTTAGTGCAAGGCATGGAATTGGTTGGTAAAAAAGTGTCAGCAACTACAGCCTATATAAAGGAAGATTTTTACCATGACCTTTGGTCTAGTAAATGCGAATAAATTAGAACTTAAAATGAGGAAGTTCTGAGAAGGGAATGGTGGTTTGAATACCGGTAATTATATTTTTCAAATTGCATTCTTTTTTTGCTAACTCTTCTGTTCCAATGATTATCACATTGGGAATTCCTTTTTTCTCTGCATATTTAAATTGCTTGTCGAACTTACTCTTCTCTGGGTAAATTTCACAAGCAATTTTTTTATTTCTAAGCAATGCCATTTGTTCATACGCGCTTTTAGCTTCTGCCTCGCCTAAATTAAAAAATAATACCTGTGTGGTTTGTTCAATTGAAGGAGGGAATAATTTTTTTTCTTCCATGACATCGTAAATACGATCTACACCAAAACTAATACCAACACCTGGGATATTGGGTACGCCAAACAAGCTGGTTAAATCGTTGTAACGCCCACCACCACCAATGCTTCCCATATCGGTATCCAAAGCTTTGACCTCAAATATAAGTCCTGTATAATAATTCAATCCTCTTGCTAAAGTAAAGTCGGCAACCAATTGTTTACCCATTCCCGAAGATGCGTGATATTCGAGTACATAATTTAATTCATCAATTCCTTTGAGCACCGACTCGTTGTCTCCTAATAATTTTGTAAGCTTTTCAATTTTTTCTTCGTTGCTTCCAGTAATATTTAAATATTGTTGTACTATTTTTTGTTGCTGGTCCGAAAATCCTTTGCTATTTAATTCTTCTTGTACTTTTTCCCAGCCAATTTTATCCAACTTATCAATGGCAATGGTTAAGTCGATTAATTTTTCTTCGCCTCCACACAATTGGGCCAGGCCGAATAAAATCTTTCGATTGTTTATTTTTACTTCTACGGGTAATTTTAAATTGGAAAAAGCGGTCAAATACACCGACATTAAATCTACTTCATTGAGTAAACTATCACTACCAACAACATCTGCATCGCATTGATAAAATTCTCTATACCTGCCTTTTTGAGGACGATCGGCTCTCCAAACAGGTTGTATTTGATATCTTTTGAAAGGAAAGGTTAAGGAACCATGGTTCATGGCAACATACCTTGCAAAGGGAATGGTCAAATCATATCTTAAAGCGCGTTCGGTAAGTGCAGTACTACTTTTTCCAGCCAATAATTTTTCAACTCCATCTAATATTGATTGTTTTTTTTGCGGCAGATCTAATCCGTTGTTTAAAATCTTAAAAATTAATTTATCACCTTCCTCTCCATACTTGCCCATCAAGGTTTCTAGGTTTTCCATAGCAGGGGTTTCCAGTGCTTGAAACCCATATAATTCAAAAACCGATTTTATGGTTTGAAATATATATTGGCGCTTTTGCACCGTGGCTGCATTAAAATCTCTGGTGCCTTGTGGCAGAGAAGGTTTGCTCATGCTTGGAAAATTTATAAGTAAAGATAAATTTTTTAAATTCATCGGCTATTAATTGTTTAAATTGCCCCTTTAAAATAGCATTTTATGGAAAATGGACCAAGAGAAAAATCGGAGCGCTCTTACCGCATTTTTAGAAGTATTTATGACATTACCATGGCCTTATTGATATTGGGCTGTGGCGTACTTATGTTGGGGGCTAAATGGTTTAAACTAGAGGCCTTGCTGAATGCAGGAGCTGATTTCAGAAATATTTTTGGTGCAATGTGCTTGTTATATGGGGGCTTTAGATTGTATCGTGGCATTCAACAAACTTATTAGTAAGCTAATTTTTCTCCCTTTAAATTCAATGGTATGCGTCCCCTTTTAATCCTCTTTTTTAGTTTCTTATTGCTAGCTGCTTGTCAAGTGAGTGAACCTGCAAAAGTATTGGAGTCTACTTCGGAAGGAACTATTGCAATTACAGTCGAAGAGAGCTTTAAATCTTTTATGGATCAGGAATTAAAAGTGTTTGCTTCTAGTTATCCCAAAGCGCATATAAAAGTTCAGTACAAGTCTGAAATTGAGTGTTTAAAAGACTTTGCAGAGGACAGCACAAGAATGATTTTTGTTACTAGGGGGTTAAACAAAGTGGAACAAGTTCAGTTTAAAAATCAATTGGGGTATGCACCTACTTTTGGAATTCTTGCTTACAATGCCATTGCTGTTGTTGTTCATCAAAATGCCAAGGACAGTATTTTTACTTTACAAGATTTACAAGACCGACTCACGGGCAAAAATCCACAGCAGGTGGTCATGGATGGGAGTCATTTAACTGGTATCGTTAGATTTTTAAAAGACAGTTTGGTGAAAGCGGATAAATTAGGAAAAAATGTAATGGCTGCCAATGGAAGCAAAGAGGTGATTGACTATTTAAAAAACAACCCCAACGCCATTGGTTTTGTGGGAATGAATTGGATTGGAGATGATTATGACCCTCGTCAAGTGGCGGACAGATTAAAATTAAAAATGGCCAAAGTAGAGTGTACTTTATGTGCCGAGAAAGGGCTTTTTGCTTCTCCATCTCAAGCTACCATTAGCTTAGGTCAGTATTCCTTGTCCTTGCCCATTTACTATATTTTAAAAGAAAATGCACCTGGTTTGGGGTCTGGATTGCTCAATTTTATGAGTTTAGAACGAGGACAGCTTATTTTTAGGAGGGCTTTTTTGGTGCCTGCCAAAATGGGATTTCAGAAACGAAATGGTTTAATGAACTAGGCTTAACTAAAAACTAACAATATATAGTTGATTTAATAAAAAATTAATGGGTTTCTAGCGAAAAAATTAATATTTTTAGACCTTTCAATTAGTTCTATTTAATTTGAAAAAAAGGGTGGCATCCAATCGATAGCTGCCTACTTAGAAGAGGGGGGTTAAATTATTTTTGTATCAATATAAAAAACAAGTGATGAGAAAATTGGTCTTCATGTTTATCGGGATTGTTTTTGTTAATGCAGCACTGCTTGCCCAAACACCGGTATCTCCATTAGCAGAAGGGGTTAAGTTATTGAATTACGAAAAAAATAAATCGGCACTTGTCTTTTTCAAAGAAGCAATGGATAAAAATCCTACCGATGGGGAAACTATTTTTTGGTATGGTCAAGCTATATTGGCTCAAAATTACAACGGTATTCCAACGGCCGAAGCTATAAAAAAGGCAAAAGAGGTTTATCAAGCTGGACTTCAGGCAAAAGCAAATGACCCTTGGTTATTAATAGGGATGTCGCATATTCAATCTCTAGAAGGAGCAGACAACAATGCGGTAAAACAAAATTTAGAAGTAGCCATTACATCCACTTTAAATACCAAAGGAAAGTACAAAGGCAAACCCAATCAAGATATCATCAATGCCATTGGGCGTGTTTACTCAGAGCTTCCTATTAAAGTTGGTGACCATCGTTATGCAATAGACAAATTAAAAGAAACGGTTACATCTTACGATGTAGTAAGTCCTAATTTGTATGTTAATTTAGGAATCAATTATTTAAAGATGGGCGGCGAGTTTGGTGGCGAAGCGGTAACCGCATTTCAAAATGCCATTACTGGAGATCCTAAAAATGCCTATGCACATTATAGAATTGGTAAAATTTATCAAACTCAAAACAACAAAGAATCGGTAGAGGAGTATTATAAAAAAGCAATAGATGCTGATCCAGCCATAGCGCCTGTGTATTTTTCATTGTATACTTTTTATGCGGACAACAATACCATCATGGCTAAGTCCAATTTGGATTTATTTTTAACACATGCAGATAAGGATCCCATATTTGAATATTTTAGTGCAGATTATTTATACAGATCTGGGCAATTTGATTTGTCTTTAGAAAAAGCCAAAAAGATGGAAGCGGCTGGTAATTTAACCATATTCCCAACCTTGGCTGTATTGTTAGCAAAAAACTACGACCATAAAGGAGATTCGGTTCTTGCCAAATCTTATATCGAACCTTACATCAATAATACCCCTACGGATAAAATATTAAGTACCGATTACGAATTGGCCATCAAAATATTGTCTCGCTTTAGTGGCAATCAACAAGCTTTGGCTGCTTTATTAGAAAAAGCCATTGCCGCAGATACTGCTAAGGTGAATAAATTGAAATATTATAAATTAGGCACAGACATGTTTGAAAAAGCAACCATGTATGCAGACGCTTTAAAATGGTATACCAATTTAGTTAATTTAAAGGGTTCAAAGGCCGAATTTGATTACTACAAATTGGCTAGTATCTCTTTAAATGCTAAAAATGGTGCTGCGACCATGGAAGTTGCCAAACAATACATCGCGGCTTTCCCTGAAAAGGGACAAGGGTATAATTTTAATACGAAAGGCGCTGCCTTAGTGGATACCGCCAATAACCAAGGAATTCTTTTTGAAGCAGTCAATTTCCAAAATCAATTTTTACTTAAAGACAGCGTCAAAAACAAGCAAGCTTTGATTAATAATTATTATACTTTAATTGGCTATTACAATGAAACCAAGGCCTACGACAATGCTGTCTTAATGTGCGATAAAGTACTTGAAATGGTACCCAATGACCCTACTACTTTACAGGCAAAGGGCCAGTTTGTCAAAAACATAGAAATTATCAAAAAAATGCAAGCTGGCAAGGGGGGGAAGGGTGCCGCTGCTGCCGCTGCTGACAGTACCGCACCCAAGAAAAACTAGACCTTAGTTAGGCATTTTTACCCAGGTAGAACTGTTCATAAATAATTTAAAAAAACTCCCTAATTATAGGGAGTTTTTTACTTTAGGTGCGCTGCTTTGCGTATTTTTGCGGCACCTAAACAATACGTATGAATTTGCAGCAGTTTTTGATTTCAGTAAATGAAACAAACAGCGCTAATAATTACTTACCAATAGCACTTCAGTTGCTATTTGCAGGTGGCTTTGTGTCACTTATGTTATTGGTCTCCAATTTTTTAGGGCCTAAGCGAAAAACAAGCGATAAATTAGAAAATTTTGCCAGTGGTATTGAGACACATGGGGATGCCAGATCTCCCATGGCAATCAAATATTTTTTGGTAGCCATCTTGTTTGTGCTGTTTGATGTAGAGGTTATTTTCTTTTATCCTTATGCAGTCAATTTTAAAAGTTTAGGTTGGTCAGGTTTTTTGGAAGTGGTTTTATTTGTTGCTTTTTTCTTGGTGGGTTTTATCTACATCATCAAAAAGGGAGCATTGCAGTGGGAAGATTAATATAAAAATTAAAGTATTTAGAAATATGCGTCCTGTTCGATTTAATTTAAATCCAAAAGAAGCTGAAATTTCAGAAGCGATCTCTATGGGCAAAGCCCCGGAAGGTGTTCCTGGCGATGGTTTTTTTGCTACACAATTAAGTTCGGTAGTAGGGCTTGCAAGAAAAAATTCTTTATGGCCATTGCCTTTTGCTACCTCTTGTTGTGGTATTGAATTTATGGCTACCATGGCTTCTCATTATGACTTATCAAGATTTGGTTCGGAGCGCGTAGGTTTTTCGCCACGTCAATGTGATTTATTGATGGTGATGGGAACCATTGCTAAAAAAATGGCACCCGTTTTAAGACAAGTGTATTTACAAATGGCAGAGCCACGTTGGGTGATCGCTGTTGGTGCTTGTGCTTCTAGTGGCGGAATTTTTGATACCTATAGTGTATTGCAAGGCATTGATCAAGTAATACCTGTGGATGTATATGTGCCTGGATGTCCTCCTCGTCCCGAAGCCATCATAGATGGGTTTATGAAAATTCAAGATTTAGTAGGACAAGAAAGTATCCGCCGTCGCAACAGCGATCAATACAAAGATTTACTTAACAGCTACGGCATTGAATAAAGATTCAATAAAATTTTTTGAACCAACATGGCATTAAACAACGAGACGATACAAAATAAATTAATAGAAAAATTTGGTGATCAAGTTTTGAATTTTTCTACTGCGTCTGGTATTTTATCTTTTGAATCTCCCAAAGAGCTTAATTTAAAGGTGCTTCAATATTTATATGAAGAACCATTTTTGGGATTCACTTTCTTAACCGATTTATGTGGGGTTAATTATCCAGACAATAAGGGAGCTGAATTAGTAGTAGTGTATCATTTGCATAATTTTTCTGAAAATATTCGGTTGCGTTATTCTGTAAGTACTTCAATAGATGAAACGGCGGTATTCACAGCTAGTAAGTTATTTGAAAGTGCCAATTGGATGGAAAGAGAAACCTATGATTTTTTCGGAGTTAATTTTATAGGGCATCCTAATTTAAAACGTATTTTGAATGTAGATGAGATGGATTATTTTCCATTAAGGAAACAATATCCATTAGAGGATCAAACGCGTATAGATAAGGATGATGAAATGTTTGGAAGAGGATAAATAAAAATAAAAAATTAAGGCGTAATAGCGAATTCAATAATGGAACATCAAAGTCATATCACATTGCCTAAAGGGTCTATTGAAAAAACAACGACCACTTTAAATATTGGACCCACCCATCCTGCCACGCATGGGGTGTTTCAAAATATTATGGAAGTGGACGGAGAGCGTGTGGTATCGACAGAACAAACTGTGGGATACATTCATCGTGCCTTTGAAAAATTGGCAGAACGTCGCCCATTGTATCAAATTACACCCATCACCGATCGATTGAACTATTGTAGTAGCCCCATCAACAATATGGGTTGGCATATTACTTGCGAACGTTTTTTACAACTTGAATTGCCTAAGCGTGTTGATTATTTACGTGTTATCATTATGGAATTGGCGCGCATATCAGATCATTTAATTTGCAATTCCATTGTAGGAGTGGATACAGGAGCGTATACTGGTTTCTTATACGTGATGCAATACCGTGAATTAATCTATGAAATATATGAAGAAGTATGTGGGTCCCGTCTTACTACTAATATTGGCCGCATTGGTGGCTTTGAAAGGAATTTTACAAATACAGCGTTTACGAAACTCGAGAAATTCCTAAACGAGTATCCTAAAGTGTTGCGTGAGTTTGAAAATTTATTTGCACGCAATAGAATTTTTATGGAGCGAACGCAAGGTACGGGTGGTATTAGTGCAGCCCGTGCATTGAACTACGGATTTACCGGACCCAACTTACGCGCTACGGGGGTTGACTATGATGTGCGAGTGCAACAACCTTATAGCAGTTATCAAGATTTTGATTTTAAAGTTCCTGTGGGAACCACCGGAGATAATTACGATCGTTTTTTAGTACGCAATGCAGAAATGTATGAGAGCATTTCTATCATCAAACAAGCGTATCAAAAAATACAAAACTTTAAAGGTGCAGAAGCTGAAGTTTACCATGCCGATGTGCCTGAATATTATTTACCGAAGAAGGAAGATGTGTACACCAAGATGGAAGCCCTTATCTGGCATTTTAAAATAATCATGGGAGAAATAGATTTACCAAAGGGACAAATTTATAGTGCAGTAGAAGGTGGCAATGGAGAATTGGGTTTTTATTTAATCAGCGATGGTGGACGTACCCCTTTTCGATTGCATTTTAGAAGACCTTGTTTTATTTACTACCAAGCGTTTGAGGAATTGATCAAGGGAGGCATGTTGAGCGATGCAGTGGTGACGATGAGTAGTTTGAATTTAATAGCAGGGGAGTTGGATGCGTAGCTTTTTTGAATTGCGCGTATTATAATTATTGAGAAAATGAAATTTGTATATGAGTCTTCAATTTAATAACGAACAAATGACCGAGTTGAAACGCTTGGTAGCTCGTTATCCAGAAGGGAAACAAAAAAGTGCATTGCTACCGGTGTTGCATTTAGCGCAGGATAGTTTTGGAGGCTGGTTGCCAACGGAAGCGATGGATTATGTAGCAAGCTTATTAAGTATTGAACCCATTGAAGTATATGAAGTAGCCACTTTTTATAGCATGTACAATTTAAAATCCGTAGGCAAGTTTGTTTTTGAAGTATGTCAAACGGGCCCTTGCATGATCAGTGGTTCGGACAACATCATTGCCTATATTCAAAAGCAATTGGGCATACTGCCAGGGGAGACGACCAAGGATGGTTTATTTACTTTGAAGTTGGTGGAGTGTTTGGGAGCTTGCGGCTATGCGCCGATGATGCAAGTAGGCAAAGTATACAGAGAACACTTAACCAAAGAAAAAGTGGATGCAATTATTGAAGAATACAGACAACAAATAATAGCGCAAAATTAGAAAAGATAAAGTAGCAACAATGGGTGTAAAATTATTATTAGAAAAAGCAAATGTGCCAGGTATTCGTACTTACGATGTGTATCGTCGTGAGGGGGGATATGTGACAGCTGAAAAAGCGTTGAAGGAAATGACCATGGAGGCTATTGTAGAAGAAGTAAAGAAAAGTGGATTAAGAGGAAGAGGCGGCGCTGGTTTTCCTGCTGGCATGAAATGGAGTTTTATTGCTAAGCCCGAAGGCGTGCCACGTCATTTGGTATGCAATGCAGACGAAAGTGAGCCAGGTACTTTTAAGGATCGTTATTTAATGGAATTCTTACCCCACTTATTAATAGAAGGTTTACTTATTTCTTCTTATGCTTTAGGATCCAATGATACCTATATCTATATTAGAGGTGAATATGCATGGGTGGCTTCCATATTGGAAGAGGCAATAATAGAAGCCACTAAGAATGGTTTTTTAGGAAAAAATATTTTAGGCACTGGTTTTGATTGTATGATTCATGTTCATCGGGGTGCAGGTGCCTATATCTGTGGTGAAGAAACTGCGTTGATAGAATCCTTAGAAGGTAAAAGAGGCAATCCTCGTATCAAACCACCCTTCCCTGCGATTCAAGGAGTATGGATGCGTCCTACAGTAGTAAACAATGTAGAAACTTTAGCGGCTATAGTGCCTATTATCAAGATGGGGGGTGAAGCATATGCGAAAATTGGAGTAGGTCGTTCTACTGGTACAAAATTAATTTCTGCTTGCGGAAATATCAATAAGCCTGGCGTGTATGAAATTGACATGACCATTTCTGTGGAAGATTTTATTTACAGTGATGAATATTGCGGTGGCATCGCCAATGGTAAAAAGTTAAAAGCTTGTATCCCAGGAGGATCATCGGTCCCTATCTTGCCTGCGAATTTATTATTAAAAACGGCTAAAGGAGAAACACGATACATGAACTATGAAAGTTTAAGTGATGGCGGTTTTGCAACCGGTTCTATGATGGGTTCGGGTGGTTTTATAGTTTTAGACGAAGACCAATGTATTGTAAAACATACTTTAACCTTGGCGCGTTTTTACAGACACGAAAGCTGTGGACAATGTTCGCCATGTAGAGAGGGAACAGGGTGGATGGAAAAAATAATTCAAAAAATAGAATTAGGAAAAGGAGAAATAAGTGATATTGATTTGTTATGGGACATTCAAAGAAAAATTGAAGGCAATACCATTTGTCCATTAGGAGATGCGGCAGCTTGGCCGGTAGCGGCTGCGATTAGACATTTCCGTGATGAATTTGAATGGCATATTCAAAATAGAGCATTATCACAAACAAGTAATTTTGGTTTACAACACTATGCAGACCCTATCCATGTGCCTGCATAACATTGCACAAAACTATGAGTGAACAAACATTATTTAAAGTAACAGTAGACAACATTACCATTGAAGTACCAGCGGGCACTACGATATTGCAAGCGGCACGTCAAATTGGAGGTGCAGTAGCGCCACCTGCTATGTGTTATTATAGTAAGCTGGAAGGAAGTGGTGGAAAATGTCGCACCTGTTTGGTAGAAGTATCAAAGGGTTCTGAAAAAGATCCTCGCCCCATGCCTAAATTAGTAGCGTCATGTCGTACGACCGTGATGGATGGCATGGAAGTAAAAAATATTACCAGTGAAAAAGTAATTGATGCTAGAGCAGGTATTGTTGAATTTTTATTGTTAAATCATCCATTGGATTGTCCTATATGTGATCAAGCTGGCGAATGTCATTTACAAGACTTAAGTTTTGAGCATGGCAAGTCTAGCACACGCTATGAATTTCAAAGACGTACTTTTAAAAAACATGATATAGGAAAGCACATTCAATTGCACATGACAAGATGCATATTGTGTTATCGTTGTGTCTTTGTTGCCGATCAATTAACGAATAAAAGAACTCATGGTATTTTAGATAGAGGAGATCATGCAGAAATTGCAACGCATATTGAAAAAAGTTTGGACAATGAATTCATAGGCAACGTAATTGATGTATGTCCTGTGGGCGCTTTAACAGATAAAACTTTCCGTTTTAAAAATAGAGTATGGTTTTTAAAACCCATGGATGCACATCGTGATTGTCCTACTTGTTCGGGCCGCGTTACTTTATGGAACAGAGGAGACGAAGTATTTAGAGTCACCGCTAGAAAAGATGAGTGGGGCGAGATTGAAGATACACCCGAAGGAAAACCAGGTTGGATTTGCAACACTTGTCGTTTTGATAAAAAGCATACCCATGATTGGGTGATAGAAGGGCCACGTGAAATTAGCAGACATTCTGTAATTGCTCAAGGGCACTATGCAGGAAATATTGGAACTACGCTTCCTACAGAAACTTTCAAAGCAGTGAATCATGGCAGAGCACCTCATTTGTTAATGGACATTCACAACGAAAGTGAAGTTAACTTGCCTTCGGTTCATTTAAGTGCAATCGAAGGTCCTTCTCATGGAACTACTTTTAACAATAATTCAAACAAAGCGTAATTTATAAAGTATGACACTACTCGCATTTGATTGGGCCTTTGTTATTGAAAAATTAATTTTGATTGTGATCATTGTGCTCACTACTTTATTGATTACATTATATACCACTTTTGGCGAAAGAAAAGTGGCTGCGATTTTACAAGACCGACCTGGTCCGAATAGAGCAGGGCCCTTTGGTTTATTGCAACCCTTAGCAGATGGTTTAAAATTAATCATGAAGGAAGAAATCATTCCAAATGCATCCAGCAAATGGTTGTTTATTCTAGGACCGGGATTGGCGATGACGGCTAGCTTAATGACTTGTGCAGTCATTCCTTGGAGCACGGATGTGCATTTATTTGGACGTACCATAGCTTTGCAAATAGCCGATGTAAACATTGGAATTTTATATGTTTTTGCAGTGGTAAGCATGGGGGTTTATGGAATTATGATTGGCGGATGGGCTTCTAATAATAAATTTTCTTTGATGTCGGCACTCCGTGCCGCCTCTCAAGCCATTAGTTATGAAATTGCAATGGGTTTAGCTCTGATTGCATTATTAATGACCACAGGCACTTTAAGTTTAAAAACTATTGTGGCCGATCAGACAGCAGGACATTGGTGGAATGTGGTGTATCAGCCTTTGGGATTTGTTATTTTCTTTATTTGTGCCATGGCAGAATGCAATCGTACCCCTTTTGATTTACCCGAAGCCGAAAATGAATTGAACTTTGGCTACCATCAAGAATACTCTTCTATGAAATTAGGGTTCTTTTTATTTGCTGAATATGTCAATATGATTATGAGTAGCGCCATTATGGCTTCGATGTATTTTGGTGGGTATGATTTACCATTCTTTGATGAAACTACGGTAGCGCCAAATATCGCAGCCATGATTGGATTAGGCACTTTACTTATTAAAATAGTGTTGTTTGTATTTTTATTTATGTGGATTCGTTGGACAATCCCAAGATTTAGATACGATCAATTAATGAATTTGGGGTGGAAAAAAATGATACCATTGGCCTTGTTAAATATGTTGTTAACGGGAGCTTTAATCTTATCTAAATTATAATTATAAAAAATCTTAGGAATATAACATGCAAGCATTAACCAATAAATCAATCGCAGTAAACCGCAGCCCCATGACTTTTTGGGAGCGTTTGTATTTGATTAATATTATTAAAGGCATGATGATCACTTTTAGTCACATGTTTAAAAAGCAACCAACGGTAAGATACCCTGAACAAAAAAGGGAATTTAGTCCGGTATTCAGAGGCTTGCATGTGTTAAATAGAGATGAGGAAGGTCGCGAAAATTGCACGGCCTGTGGTTTATGTGCAGTGGCTTGCCCTGCAGAAGCCATCACCATGGAAGCAGCTGAAAGAATGGAAGGAGAAGAACATTTGTACAGAGAAGAAAAGTATGCAGCTAAATATGAAATAAATATGTTGCGTTGTATTTTTTGTGGTTTGTGTGAAGAAGCTTGTCCAAAAGATGCCATTTATTTAAGTGAAACTTTTGCGCCAGCCAATTATACGCGCAAAGGATTTATTTATGACAAGAACGATTTATTAATTCCCAATACTTTAACCGACGCCAATGCGTTGGCTAAGGCAAAAGGAGTAGAAGCTTAATCAATATGAATCTATTAGAAATTATATTTTACGCCTTATCTGTTTTTGCACTGGTATGTGCCATTATGGTACTGGTTAGTAAAAATCCCATACACAGTGTCTTATGGCTCATACTTGTGTTTTTTGCTATATCGGGACATTATATATTATTGAATGCCCAATTTTTAGCCATTGTAAATATCATTGTGTATGCCGGGGCCATCATGGTATTATTTTTATTTGTGATTATGCTCATGAATGTAAAAAAAGACAGTGAACCCCAAAAGCAATTGTTTGTAAAGTTTATTGGAGTGATTGCGGGAGGAAGTTTTTTAACCTTGTTGATTTCTTTGGTGAAACAATCTATTCCATTGGTAGGGAAAACGGTGTTGTTGAAGGAAGGGTCCATTGGCTTGATACATCCATTAGGAAAAGCCTTGTTTACTGATTATGTAGTTCCGTTTGAAATAAGTAGCGTATTGTTTTTAAGCGCCATGGTGGGAGCGGTGCTCATTGGGAAAAAATAAAAAATTCGATCTTATGTCTATACAATATTATATCTTTTTCTGTCTTACCCTTTATAGTATTGGGGTGGTAGGGGTGTTGACACGTCGCAATGCCATTATAGTATTTATGTGTATTGAACTAATGTTGAATGCGGTGAATTTATTGCTGGTTGCTTTTTCTAAAATGTTCAATGGTATGTCTATGCAAAACGGCGCGGTGAGTATGGCGGGTATAGATGCGCAAATTTTTGTATTTTTTATTATGGTGGTTGCTGCAGCCGAAGTAAGTATTGGGTTGGCAATTATTGTAATGATGTATCGAAATACACATTCGATAGACGTCAATTTTTTAAACAGATTAAAGAATTAACTCCATGGGTATCATGAAAATATTAATTGCATTCATTCTTCTATGGCCACTTGCTGGTTTTTTATTCAATGGACTGGGTCGTAACTATTGGAGTAAGAAAGTAATTGCTTACAAAGCCACTGGATATATAGTGGCATCCTTTATTGCCAGCATTTTTGCATTTATGTATGTGCAAGACCATGGTGCAGTGACCGTTCATTATTTCGATTTCATCAATACAGCTTCCATAAAAATACCTTTTGATTTTAAAGTAGACGCTTTGTCTGCGCTTTTTTTATTGGTAATTACCGGAGTGGGTTCATTGATTCATTTGTATTCTTCGGCTTATATGAAAGAAGAAGCAGCACCCCATTACGCACGCTATTTTTCATATTTGAATTTGTTTATATTTTCTATGTTGGTATTGGTCTTAGGAGATAATTATGTAGTTATGTTTATTGGATGGGAGGGTGTAGGATTGTGCTCTTACTTATTAATAGGGTACTGGTTTACCAACGGCAATTATAATTATGCTGCAAAAAAAGCCTTCATCATGAATCGCATTGGTGATTTAGGATTTTTATTGGCCATTTTTTGGATCATCGTAAAATTAGGTTCCGTTAATTATAGTGAAGTGTTAACTGCGGATAGTTTGGCAAAATTATCTAGTGCCGATATCACTGGCATTACCTTACTATTATTTGTAGGTGCGATGGGAAAAAGTGCACAAATACCTTTGTTTACTTGGTTGCCTGATGCCATGGCAGGCCCTACTCCAGTATCCGCTTTGATACATGCAGCTACCATGGTCACTGCAGGTATTTATATGATTACCCGAAGCAATCTTTTATTTAGTCATAGTGAACTTACCCAACATGTCATTGCCATTATTGGAATTAGCACTGCTTTATTAGCCGCTACCATTGCCATCAAACAAAATGATATTAAAAAGGTATTGGCTTATTCTACCGTAAGTCAGTTGGGTTATATGTTTTTAGGTTTGGGAGTGGGTGCTTATTCAGGTGCCGTTTTTCATGTAATCACCCATGCTTTTTTCAAAGCTTTGTTATTCTTAGGGGCGGGGTCGGTGATACATGCCATGCACCATGAACAAGACATTCGTAAAATGGGTGGATTGAAATCAAAATTACCCATCACGCATATTACTTTTTTAATTGGTTGTATTGCCATTGCAGGGGTACCTCCATTTAGTGGTTTCTTTTCTAAAGACGAAATTCTGGCTGCTGCTTTTGCGAAGAGTCCAATTTATTGGGTACTTGGTGTGATTGGTGCTGCCATGACTGCTTTTTATATGTTCCGATTGTATACCACTACTTTCCTGGGAAAATTTAGAGGTACCGCCGATCAAGAAAATCATTTACACGAATCGCCACTAGCCATGACTTTGCCTTTGATTTTATTGGCCATAGCAAGTGCGCTGGCAGGTGCTATTGGAATTCCAGAAATCATGGGTGGGCACCATTGGTTGTCCCATCAACTCATTCCTATTGTGGGCGAGCCCATTGAATTAGGTTTGTCTCATTCATTAGAGTGGACTTTAATGGCAGTGTCTGTAGGTATTGCATTGGTGGCTTTACTTTGGGCGATAGCTATTTACAAAAAGAAAACAGACGAAGCACCCAATACGGTGGTTGGGAATTTTTTCTACCATAAATGGCGTATTGATGAATTGTACAATGAGGCGATTGTATATCCATTAAATCGTTTTGCTGGGTTTTTAAAAAACACCATAGAGAAACATGTCATAGATGGAGCGGTCAATGGCGCTGGTAAATTAATTCAATACAGTGCTAGAAAAGTAAGACTCACTCAAAACGGACAAGTGGGGTATTATATTTTATTTATGGTAACAGGCATTATTGTATTGTTTTTATTGTGGTTCAATGATGTGCCTATTTTTATATTTTTTAATAAATTGACTCAAAATTAATAATGCAACCATGATCTTAGTTTCTTTTTTGTTTGTTCCCATTTTGGCTGCCTTGCTTCTTTTGTTGATAAAGGACAAGAAGAACGCGCAATGGACTGCTATTATTTTTAGTGGAATCACTTTGGTGTTGGCATGTCAAATGCTTTGTACTAATATGGTTGATTTCGATAAGTCCTGGTTACCCAATTTAAACAGTAGGTTTACTTTACATGCCGATGGCTTGTCAAAAATTTTAATACTGTTAACGGCCATTAGTTTCCCAACTATATTTATTGCAACAGCAAAAAACAACTTTAAACAAAGTAATATTTTCTTGTCACTAATGTTATTTACCCAGGCTGGCCTGATGGGGGTTTTCATGGCAGGAGATGCCTTGCTATTTTATTTCTTCTGGGAATTGGCTTTGATACCTGTTTATTTTTTATGTTCTATATGGGGTGGAGAAAAAAGAATTGCTATTACTTTTAAATTTTTCATCTACACTTTCTTAGGATCTTTATTGATGCTCGTTGGTATTTTATTTTTAAATGCACATACGGCAGACCATAGCTTTTCGATGCAGTCTTTTTTGCATGCGAACTTAACCAATGGTCAACAAGCAACTGGTTTTGTATTATTTTTTATTGCTTTTGCCATCAAAATGCCCCTCTTTCCTTTTCATACTTGGCAGCCTGATACCTACGAACAATCACCCACAGCTGTCACGATGGTCATGAGCGCGGTGATGGTTAAAATGGGTTTGTATGGTATTCTTAGATGGTTGTTGCCGCTGTTTCCTGTAGCATTTATGGCACACACTCATTTTATGGTAGTCTTATCTGTCATTGGTATTTTATATGCCTCTTTTATAGCCATTCGTCAAGATGATATGAAAAGATTTATTGCGTATTCATCTATTGCGCATATAGGCTTAATGAATGCAGCTATCTTTACGCATACCCAAATTGCCATACAAGGGGCATTGATACAATTGTTTTCACATGGCTTGAATGTATTGGGTTTATGGATAGTGGCAGACATCATTGAACAACAAACGGGAACTAGATCTCTGCAGCAAATGGGTGGATTGGCCAAAAAGCAACCTACACTAGCTATTTTATTAGTAGGCTTTGCCTTAGCGAATATAGCCATGCCTTTAACCAATGCTTTTGTGGGTGAATTTTTAATGTTCAATGGATTGTTTTTATTAAATCCTTGGATGGCTGCATTCGCAGGCGTGAGTGTGGTATTGGCGGCTATTTATACTTTAAACATGGTTCAAAAAGTGGCGTATGGAGAAGTAAGCGAAAAAATAAATACCATGCAAGCTCCCTATAAAGGAGCACAAGCAGTTTTGATTGTATTGTTGATCCTTGTTTTTGCAACTGGGGTATACCCTCAACCCTTATTTACTTTAACGGCCGATACTTTACAACAATTGTTTGTCAAATAATTAAATGAATTAGCAATGAATGCAATTATAGTTTCTACTTTATTGGGCGTGATTATGATGTTTTGTTCTTGGGGCATAAAAAGTAATCAAGTGCAAAAAAATATAGCCTTAATAGGGTTGCTTATTTTAATCGTTGCAAATGTAGCACAATTGAATGGCTGGCTCGTCATTAACTACGATACCAAGGGCATGTTAAAGTTCAATCAATTTGGATTGTATACCAACACCTTGCTATTTGCCCTTACTTTCATTTATGTATGGATCAATGGGGAAGAAATTTCAAAATTAAGCAACACGCCTGCTGATTTTTATAGTTTGTTCTTTTTCATTTTATGCGGCGTCAGTGTATTGACCTCTTTTGATAATTTATTAATGTTGTTTATAGGCATAGAAATTCTATCTATTCCTTTATATATTTTGACAGGTGCCGATAAAAAAAATATGTTTAGCAATGAAGCTGCTTTAAAATATTTTTTAATGGGTTCTTTTTCCACCGGCATTTTATTATTAGGTATCACTTTTATTTATGGGGCCACTGGAACTTTTCTGATGGCAGATCCTGTTGTAAATAAAGTGACTGGAATGGCTCAAGAACAGGTAATGCTTTCGGCTGGTTTAATATTGTTATTTGCCGCTATGAATTTTAAAGTATCAGCAGCGCCTTTTCATTTTTGGACACCCGATGTATATGACGGGGCACCAACGGTATTTACTTCTTTTATGGCTACCATTGCAAAAGCAGCTGCATTTGTAGCATTCATTAATGTGTTTGGCAGTCAATACAAAGCTTTGGCTTATTCTTGGACCATCCTATTAACTTTTGTAATTCTTGCTACTTTATTGGTGGGAAATATCATTGCCGTATTTCAAAGAAGTGTAAAACGTATGTTGGCGTATTCAAGCATTGCGCAAGCAGGATTTATGTTGTTTGCTTTGTATGGCAAAACAGATATAACGAACGAGGCAATTTTATTGTATGCGGTGGTATACTCCATTGCCACTATTGGCATTTTTGCAGTACTCATCAAAATGAAAGAAAATAGTTTTGAATCTTTTAATGGATTGAGTAAGGCGCATCCTTTACTTGCATTTGTAACTACTGTATTTCTATTTTCTTTAGCAGGTATCCCTTTAACCGGGGGCTTTTTTGCGAAGTATTACATGCTCAGTGCATTAGTAAAAGCAGGTGCCGGCCTTTGGTTGGTGATGGTGGCGGTTGTATTTGCAGCCATTAGTATTTATTATTATTTTAAAATAGTACAAGCCATGTATTTTGCAACTGGGGAATCGGCATTAGGAGCGCTGCCAAAAAATTACGCTTATAAACTATTGGCATTGGCAATCTTGCTGCTCGTCCTTGGAGTTTTCCCTAATTTACTGCTCAATTATCTCTACTTTTAGCCGTTCTTCATATACCAAGGGGCAAAGACTTGGCATTGTTGAATCTATCTTACCTTTGCTTTTTATAAACCTAGTACAATGACCATTCAGGATTCTTTTGTGTTGGCATGGCGCACCGTTAAGGGCAATAAATTAAGAACAGGTATTACTGTTGCCATTATCGCATTTGGTATCATGGCATTGATTGGTATTATTACAGCTATTTCTGCGATGAATCAAAGTTTAAAAGAAAACTTTTCTTTTATGGGGGCCAATGCCTTTTCCATTCGTTACAAAGAAATGAATGCAAGAATAAGAATGGGGGGAGATGGCAATGGTCAAGAATTTCAGAAATCTAAGAGAGGGGTCAAAGAAAAAAAATCAAATTTAGATAAGCCAATCAGAATGGAAGAGTCGACTTATTTTAAAGATCATTATGGTTTTAATAGGGCGCAAGTAAGTGTATATAGGCGAGCAGGAGGCAACAATGAGCTTCATTACAAAGATAAAAAAACCAATCCGCAAATTACCTTATGGGGTGGAGATGAAAATTATTTTGCAGTCAATGGCTATCAATTGGAATTGGGACGCAACTTAAATAATGTAGATATTCAAAGTGGACGCAATGTTTGTGTTATTGGATCAAGCGTAGCAGCAAAACTATTTTTAAATAAACCAGAAAGATGCATTGATAAAATTATTTTATTACAAGGCAAACCTTACCGGGTCATTGGTTTATTAAAATCAAAAGGATCCAGTGCCATGATGCGTCAGGATGATATTGTTTTTTCTTCTTTAAAAAATGTCCGTCAATATACCAATAGCAATCCTTCCTATCAATTAGGAGTGATGGTCAATAATGTAACTGAACTTAATCCAGCCATTGACGAGGCCACGGAACAAATGAGAAAAGCAAGAAGGTTGATTCCTGCTGAAACAGATAATTTTGTAGTAGATAAGAGCGATAAATTTGCAGATATATTTATTGGTTTACTGGCTGGTATTAGTGGTGCTGCTGGTGCTATTGGTATGATTACATTAATTGGCGCTGCCATTGGATTAATGAATATCATGTTGGTAGCAGTGAGTGAAAGAACTAGGGAAGTGGGATTGATTAAAGCCATCGGCGGGAAAAGGAAAGATGTGCGCCGTCAGTTTTTGTTTGAGAGCGTTTTAATTAGCATTTTGGGGGCAGTATTTGGTATTATTTTAGGGGTTCTAGTGGGCAATATATTTAGTTTGGTATTGCATACGGGATTTGTCGTGCCCTGGCTATGGGTATTTATTGGAATTGTGATTTGTTCTGTGGTGGGTTTGGCCGCCGGAATCTACCCAGCCATGAAAGCTTCCGCTTTGAATCCCATAGACGCCCTTAGATACGAATAAAGCCGATTGCCCAGAAACACGCTGGTCAATGCCCCTTTTTACCACCTCTTTTGGCCTATTATGGGCCTATTATCTTGATAATGAAGCCCAAATCGGCTTTTGCCTGTCGCCCTTTTTTCAAGGAAAGATGATTGATTTTTTTAATATAGGCAGCCCCCCTTTTTTCAGTGCAAGAACACCGGTTAGTTTTAATATTAATTTAAAATAAATTTGTTGGCTGAAATTTGTTTCAACCAATAAATTACTTATTTTGTAACCCCTTAGAAACTAGTGCGTAAAGATTTTAAAAAAATCTTACCAATTGCGAAGAGGACAATTTCTTAAAAAATTTTTATTTAAAACCAAAAATCAATTGAATCATGGCTGAGATTAAATCAACTGCAACAGCTTCTGCTTCAAAGAAAGCAGCACAGCCTCAACAGAGCGGAAATCTTGTTGCGACTTTAGCACCTATCTTATGTATTTTAGCAGGTTACGTCATCTGGCGTTTTGTGTTAGGAAACGGAAGTAATTTTACCAATCCAGATCCTAATGGTGGATTTTGGCCTAGTCATAAAGGACCAAAAGGTACTTTCACAAAAATGTACGAAGGCGGTATCGTTGTTCCAGTTTTAATTGGTAGTTTATTAATCGTGTTAACTTTTGTTATTGAAAGATTAATGACTATTAAGAAAGCTGCAGGTAACGGAAACATTGCTGAATTCATTCGTAAAGTACAATTTCAATTAGCCAATAAAGAAGTCGACAAAGCAATTGCTGAGTGTGACAAACAAAAGGGTTCAGTTGGAAATGTTATGAAATCTGGATTGACTAAGTACAAAGAAATGATTACCAATACAGAATTAGATACAGACCAAAAAGTATTGAATATTCAAAAAGAAATCGAAGAAGCAACTGCTTTGGAATTACCAATGTTAGAAAAGAATTTAGTTTTCTTATCAACTATCGCGTCAGTAGCAACCTTATTAGGATTGTTTGGTACGGTATTAGGTATGATTCGTTCTTTCTCTAAATTAGGTGAAGAAGGTGGTGGTGAAGCTGCTCGTGAATTATCTCAAGGTATCTCTGAGGCCTTGTATAATACTGCTTTGGGTATCGGTACTTCAGCTATCGCAATCATAATGTACAACGTATTCACTACAAGAATCGATGGTATCACTTATGGTATTGATGAGTCTGGATTTACATTAACTCAAAGTTTCGCAGCTAACTACAAATAGTAGTTAGAGCAAAAAATATTTTAATAAGGGCAACCTTATATAATAATTAAAAGAATACAAAAATGGGTAGAGCCAAATTACCTCGTAAGAGTACCACCATCGACATGACTGCCATGTGTGATGTGGCTTTCCTTTTATTGTCATTCTTTATCTTAACTACTAAGTTCAAACCTTCAGAAGCAATAGCGGTTACAACACCAAGTTCTGTATCTTCTAAAATTGCTCCAAGCAAGGATTTTGTTCTAATAACAATAGATAAAGACGGCAAAGTATTTCTTACCATTGATGACAAGCAAAAAAGAGAAGCGATTGCGAATTCTTTGAATGCCACTAGGAATTTAGGAATTGATGTTCCTGCATTTAAAAGTGCCAATTTCATCGGAGCTCCTTTCTCAGGACTCAAATCTTTTTTAGCCATCACTGAAGAAAACAGAAAAGGGAACTTGCTTCCTGGTATTCCATGTAAGGATAGTACCAACAATGAATTAATAACTTGGATGCAAGTGGTGAATGAAGCTTATGCTGGCACAAAATTGGACCTTGTTTTAAAAGGAGACAATTTAGCTAAGTATCCAGCTTTCAAAAGCGTACTTTCTGCATTTAAGAAAAATAATATTCAAAGATTTCAAATGATTACCAATCCTGAAAATGCACCAGTAGGTTCAGAGTTGTATAAGAAATCAATGAGTGGAGAGAAACAGGACAACTAAATTATAAACTAATTAAAAGCTATTTACTATGGCAGAATTAGATACCTCGGGTGGTGGCCATAAGAAAGGACCAGGGGTCAAAAAAGGAAAAAAATTATCCACGCGTGTCGATTTGACACCGATGGTGGATTTGGGTTTTCTTTTGATCACCTTTTTCATCTTCACTACCACGATGAGTCAACCTACAGCAATGAAGTTGATTTTGCCTGATGATAAAGTGAAGCCTGAAGAACAAAACAAAGCAAAAGAGTCAGGTGCTTTAACCATCATAATGGGTGCAGACAATCATATATATTATTATGAAGGACAATTAAAAACAGACGCTTCTAATTTTTTATCTGCTTCATACAATGGAGAAAACTCTATTCGTGATGTTATTTTGAAAAAGAAGGAGTATGTAAGAAGTATTGCACAAGACCCAACCGATCCTGAAAAGGATTTAGTTATCGTGATTAAACCAAGTTCCACTTGTACTTACAAAAACGTGATTGATATTTTAGATGAAATGTCAATTAATGTGGTAAAAAAATATGCACTTGTAGATATTTTTGACATTGAAGAACAATTGGTAAAAAAATCAGATGAGTCCGCAAAACCTTCTAGCAATTAAAAGCATTAAACAATGGACATAAACAAAATATTAAACGCCGATATTCTAGACCTCATTTTTGAGGGAAGATTTAAGGAATATGGTGCTTATGAGCTAAGAAAAACATACAATGATCGTCTTAAAAAGGCGTTGATTGGCATGGTCACCGTAACCGTTCTTTTGGCAGGTGCTGCAATTTGGTCTAATAGCGCAAAAAAATCTAAAACTGAAATCATAGTTACCGATGTTTCTTTGACAGACGTAACGCAAGAGAAAAAGCCACCTCCTCCTCCGCCACCACCACCAAAAGTGGAGCCACCAAAAGTGGAAATGGCAAAATTTACACCTCCTAAGATTGTAAAAGACGAGGAAGTGAAAAAAGAAGATGAAGTAAAAGAAATTGAAAAGCTAGAAGACGTAAAAATTGGTGCTACCGATCAGAAAGGTATTAAAGATGATGGCTTAGTGGCACCAACTGAAACAGCAGTAGCACCTCCAGCAGAAGAAGAGACCGATAAAATCTTCACAGTGGTACAAATACCTGCTGAGTTCCCTGGTGGACAACAAGGCTGGATTCGTTATTTAGAAAGAACTTTAAACAGAGACTTGCCAGTTGAAAATGGTGCTCCTGCTGGAAAATATTCAGTAGTGGTTTCTTTCATCGTATCAAGAGATGGTTCTATCAGTGATGTAAAAGCAGAGAACGATCCTGGATATGGTACAAAAGATGAAGCAGTTCGTGTAATTACAAGAGGTCCAAAATGGAAGCCCGCAGTTCAAAATGGCCGTAATGTAATTTATCGTCACCGTCAAGCGATTGTATTCGTAGTTTCTGAAGATTAGTAGTTGAACAAGTTTCTTTAATAATATTAAATCCCTCCCGAGCATTCGGGGGGGATTTGTTTTTCTGCACCTTTATAAATACTCCATAAAGTTTACCTTTGTAGCATGCGCGAAAATTTGAGTTCTTGGAATGATACCATTGTTGCCCTGGCCACACCACCCGGGTTGGGCGCTATTGCAGTGATCCGTTTAAGTGGTCCTACTGCGATTTCCTTGACGAGCGCAGTTTTTTCAAAACAAAATTTAAGCAACAAGGCTACCCACACGGTACATGTTGGAAAAATAATGAATGGCAAAGAAGTGTTGGACGAAGTGGTGGTTACTATTTATCGAGCACCTAAATCCTATACGGGTGAAGAGGTGGTTGAAATTTCTTGCCATGGATCTCCTTTCATACAGGATTCTATTTTACAATTGTTCCAGGCCAAGGGAGCTCGATTGGCCAAGCCGGGGGAATTTACACAACGTGCTTTTTTAAATGGGAAATTAGATTTAACCCAAGCCGAAGCTGTTGCAGATTTAATTGCCAGCAATACCGAAGCTGCACGCAAAACAGCCTTGTACAATTTAAAAGGAGGTTTTTCTTCTGACTTGCAAGTAATGCGAGAGAAGTTGATCAAATTTTCTGCCTTAATTGAATTGGAATTAGATTTTTCACAAGAAGATGTAGCTTTTGCCAATAAAAAAGCTTTGGAGGTATTGGTGCATGAGTTACAAAGAAAAACAGAGGACTTGTTAATTTCTTTTCAATTGGGCAATGTAATAAAGCATGGGGTGCAAGTAGCCATAGTGGGTAAGCCGAATGCTGGAAAGTCTACTTTATTGAATGCATTGCTCAATGAAAATAGGGCCTTGGTAAGTGAAATACCTGGCACTACCAGAGATACGGTCGAAGAATATTTGAACATACAAGGCGTCATGTATAAGTTAATTGATACAGCGGGTATCAGACATACCACTAGTGATAGCATCGAGCAAATGGGAATTGAAAAAAGCAAAGAAAAAATTCAAGCTGCTGATATTGTCATAGCCTTATTTGATGCCAGTAACACCAGTGCTGCACAAATAAAACAGTGGAAACAGGAATTGGTAGGGGCACACAAGCTGATTTTTGTGGGCAATAAAATGGACATTGCAATTGACGTTTCTTTAGAAAAGGATACAGCTTTAAAAGACATTATTTTTATTGCAGCCAAAGACAAAAAAAATATTTTAGCGCTTGAAAATGCATTGCATCAAAAAGTAGTAGGAGACGGCCTTAACAAAGAAGGAACTATTGTTACCAATGCAAGACATGTAGCTTCTTTAAAAAGGTTGTTGTTTGCTTTAAATGATATAGAAACGGGATTGGTAGACAATGTGACCGGTGATTTACTCGCCATTGATATCAATCACGCATTACATTATTTAGGTACCATTACTGGACAAATCACCAACGAAGATCAATTAGATTTTATCTTTTCTAAATTCTGTATTGGAAAGTAAAATTCAATTCTTTTTTAACAGGACAAGTGGGTGTAGTCTTCGATAAAAAATAAGATATTATCAAAGTCGGCAAATTCAATTTCTTGGTGCATACTTTTAATAACTACTGTTTTCATTCCGGCACTTTGTGCACTTAAAACGCCCTTGGGGGTATCTTCAAAAACAATACATTCTGATGCAGCAAAGCCTAACTGCTGGGCGCATTTTAAAAAAGTTTCTGGATGGGGTTTGCTAATTGAAACATCATCTGCACTTACGATGGCATCAAAGTAGTTTCTAGTCCCTGTATTGTCAAGAACAAAATCAATATTGGCATTAATAGCAGCTGAGCCTATTCCCATTTTAATTTTTTTCTCAAAGGCGGTTTTAAGAAATGAGTCCAATCCAGCTATTAATTGTAAGTGAGGTTTAAATTCCACACGATACAAGGCTTCTTTGTTGGCGCCGATGGATAATTTTTCTTGCATGGAGAATCTACCTGGGAAAACCCTTTCTAACAACTCGTCATTTTTACCATAGCATTGGTGTTTTACTTCTTCTAAACTTAGTGTACCTCCCAATGCTACAATTTGTTGATGCCAGGCTCCCACATGATATGGCATGTCATTGATCATGGTACCATTTAAATCAAAAATAAAAGCTTTTGCCTGTGCTAGCATGGGGAATAGTTTTTAATGTATTATAATGATTACATGGATCCGCCTTCAATAAAAGTAGCGTCTACAGTTAATTCATTGACTGTTTTACCAGTTTGCATATTGGCCATCATCTGAACAAAGGCCAGTTTTCCCAATTGAAAGCCACTGGTTTCAACATAGCTAATGACTGGATGATATAAGTTGGGAATAAATCCATTGCTAATACTAATGACACCTACTTCTGCTGGCACTTTTATTTGCAAGGCTTGTATTGCTTTCATAACTCCAATGAGTATTTCATCGGTCATGCAAAAAACGGTATCAAATTTTACCGCTTTGCTGTAATGCTTTTTAAAAATTTCTTCTGCCTCATTGGAACTATTTGCATTGATATAATTCACGTGTGTTTTGGGAGAAAAGTCGTGCATGAAGTTTTGAAAAGATATTTTTCTATTTTGGCTAATAGAAAGGCCCGGGTCGCCAAAAATAGCCAACACTTTTTTAGCGTTGCGTTTGATAATATTCTCTGCAGCAATTACCCCGCATCTTTCATCTGCCATCCTTACTTTCGTAAAAGTGTTGTCTTTGGGAACAATGTCAAAAAATACAACAGGAATTTCACGTTCATTCATTTTATGATAAACGTCTAAGTTCTCAGCACTCGTAGACAAGCAAGCAAAAACGCCAGATACTCTATTCTGTCTAAAAATTTTCAAGTTGTTTAATTCGTTTTCTGGATTGTGGCTGGATTGAAGAATCATGAGTGCGTAACCATTTCTTCGACTTTCCTCCTCCACTGCTGCAATAAAACTATCATAAAATAAATTGGATATGGCAGGTACAATTACGCCAAATATTTTACTGCTCTGCATTCTCAATTGAATGGCATAGGCATTGGGTTCGTAATCCATACTTTGTGCCAGTGCATTTACTTTTGCTTTTGTTTTTGCAGAAATATCCGGATGATCTTTTAATGCCCTGGATACGGTTGAGATACTTAATTGCAATTGTTGCGCTAATAATTTGAGCGTGGTATTGGTCATGAAATGAATTGAATTACAAATTAAAAATAAGCAAACTTTACCACAAAATTTATCGCAAACGTTTGTTATTATTTAAATTTTAGATATAATAAGCAGTAAAATGAGGTAAATTTTACGATCTATTTTGTATTATAAAATCTATTACTATGTTGATTTACAGATTTTTAGGTGGCTAAATTCAGTCTTTTTAGCTAACAAGCGGTAGCTAAAGAAAATTAAAAGTTAAAAATAAATTAACATAAAAATTAGGATTTCTAAAATTCGTGTAAATTGTACACGCTTAATAAACCAATAAACTGCCAATTATGAATTTCAAAATTGTTAAGTCCACTTTTGTTGGACTATTGCTTGGCTTGCTTGTGGTAAATGCCCAGGCACAGAACAAGACAGTTACAGGTAAGGTTTTAGATGCAAAAGACGGTTCACCAATCGCTGCAGCTTCGGTTGTAGTAAAAGGTGCATCAGTAGGTACCAAAACTACTGGTGACGGTTCATTTGCTATTACTATCCCTTCTACTGTAACTAAACTAGTTATCTCATCTGTAGGCTACTCTTCGAGAGAAGTAGATGCATCAGGTAACGTTTCCGTATCATTAAATCAAACTAGCAACCAATTGAATGAAGTGGTGGTAGTAGGATATGGTACTAAAAAAGTAAAAGATGCAACTGGATCAGTTGTTTCTTTAGGTGAAAAATCCTTTAACAAAGGGGTTATCGCATCTCCAGAGGAATTATTACAAGGACGTACTGCTGGTGTAAACGTAACTAGCAACTCTGGTGAACCAGGTGGAGCAATTAATGTTACTATTAGAGGTACTTCTTCTGTTAGAAGTAACAACAATCCATTGTATGTAGTGGATGGTGTGCCTTTATATGGTGGTGGAATGACTGGTTCTGGATTAACTGTTGAAGGTTCTACTACAGCAAGAAACCCATTGTCTTTCATTAACCCTAATGACATTGAAAATATTTCTATTTTAAAAGACGCTTCTTCTGCAGCTATTTATGGTGCAAGAGGTGCCAACGGAGTAGTATTAATTACTACTAAATCTGGTAAAGGCAAACCAAGCTTAACTTTCAACATGACTTCAAGTGTTGCTACTACAGCTGCTCGTTATGACCTTGCTAGCCCAGAAGAATTTATGCATGGTATTAATAAGACTTTAGCAGATGCGGGTATTGATGTTACTGGAGTTGGTGGAAACGATAAAGGTTTCAACACCAATTGGCAGGATCAAGTTTTCCAAACTGCTGTTTCAAATAGTTACAACTTGGCTTGGGGATATTCAAATGCAAAAACATCTCTAAAATTAAATGGATCTTATGACAACCAAGAAGGTATTGTAAGAACTCAAGGTTTGAAGAGAGTTACTTTTGGTTTGAAATATGCCAACCAATTGACTTCACGTTTAAAATTAGATGTTACTGTCAATCAATCTCAAGTGAACAACAGTTACGCTCAAGTAACGAACGATGCGGGTTACCAAGGATCTTTGATTGGTGCAATGATTGGTGCGAATCCAACTTTCCCAGTGTACAATCCAAATGGTACTTGGTTTGATAACCAAGATGGAAACAGAAACCCTGTTGCTATCTTAGAAGGTTACAAAGACAACGATACCTACAATAAATTATTAACGAACATTTCTCTTTCTTATAAAGTGACCAATGAATTAACTTACAAGTTAATTTATGGCATAGAGAATGGCGCAACTGAGCGTTATTCTTTTGCTGATCCTAGATTGGGTTCTTCATACAGTCAAGGTACCATCAACGTTCAAGGTATCAACTATGTTGGAAGTGAATTGCTTAACCATGGTAGAGCAGTTCGACAAAATTTAAATCAAAATTCATCTGTAATCGAACATACTTTGAATTATGATAAAACATTTAAGAATGGCAATAGCTTGCAAGCTTTAGCTGCATTCTCTTATCAAAAAACGACCGATTATTATAGAGGCCAACAAGCATGGGGTGCTACAGGAACTTCTTCTATGAAGACCGATTACAATGCTTATACAGGTGGTAAAACTTCTACTACTGGTGACAGTACTCAGGTGGAATTACAATCTTATTTTTCTCGTGTAAACTATACCATGAAAGACAAGTACATCTTTTCTGCTTTGGCTAGAATTGATGGTTCTTCTAAATTAAGTGCTGGACATAAATATGGTACTTTCCCTGCCTTTGGTTTCAAATGGAGAGTATTAGAAGAAAAATTTGCTCAAAAAACTTTGGGTAAAATCTTCTCTAACTTTGATGCTAGATTAAACTATGGATCAACAGGTAACCAAGAGTTCCCTGCTTATTCATCTTTGGCATTGGCCCAGTCACAACTTAATGGTTCTGTTAATGTAATTACCAACTCTAATCCTAACTTGAAATGGGAAACTACCACCACTACTGGTGCTGGTATCGATTTCACGATGTTCAATGGCCGTTTAAATGGTACAGTTGATTACTTTAATAAGTCTACTCAAGACTTATTGTTCTTAATCAGCTATCCTCAACCAGCAGCTTCTGCTGATCGTTGGGTGAATTTACCAGGTAATGTAGTGAACAAGGGATGGGAATTTAGTTTAGACTATCAATTGGTTCGTCCAGCTTACAAAGGTGCTTTTGGATGGGATGTTGCTTACAACATGTCTTTCTTGAACAACAATGTAACAGGATTTGGTTCTACAGTAGTTAATACTGGACAAGTAAATGGTCAAGGATTGTCTGGTGCTTATGCCCAAACTATCAGAGACGGTTCACCTTTGTTTACATTCGTGATGCCAACTTTCTTAAGATTTGATGCTTACGGAAATGGTGTTTACTCTAATGGAGCTAAAGATATGTTACAAGGAAGTGCTTTACCTAATTTCAATGCAGGTTTAACCAATAGCTTCTCTTATAAAAAATTAACTGCTAGCGTATTCTTTAACGCAGTTACAGGATTTTACGTGTACAACAATACCGCTAACGCTTTATTGTTAAAGGGTAGTTTAAAAACTGCACACAACGTAACAAGAGATGTTATATATAGTATTGAGAATTCTATCAACCCAGGTAACGTTTCATCACGTTTCTTGGAGAAAGGAGATTATGTTCGTTTGGCCAATGCTAGTATTGCTTATGCAGTTACAGTTAAACCAGGTTCTTTTATTAAGGGCTTGAACTTAACCTTGTCTGGACAAAATTTAGCATTGTTCACAAAGTACTCTGGATTAGATCCTGAAGTAAACGTTGATCACAGCATCAACGGTGTTCCTTCAAGAGGATATGATTACACAGCTACTCCAAGAGCAAGAACAATCACTTTTGGTATCAACGCTCGTTTTTAATTTCATAAATAATAATACACATGAAAAATAATTTTATCAAACAAACAACCATCTATCTAAGTGTACTTGCACTTTGCGTTGGACAGGTATCTTGTTCTAAGTTGGACGAGCAAGTGTTTGGTTCTAAATCTGTTGTTGTTGCGTCAGCAGGTGGATCTTCCGCCGCTAACCTTGCAGCAGTCTATGAAGCAACCAACGGTTTAATTGGCCAAGGAAACTTTTTTGCTTTCCAAGAGCATTCAACTGATGAGTTGCTAGGACCAACTCGTGGTACTGACTGGGATGATTTCGGTACTTGGAGAAAAATTCACTTACACGCTTGGGATGGTGCACACAACCAATTATACGATACTTGGAATGGCATCAATTCTGGCTTATATAAAGCTACTTCACTTGTTGAACAAGGAGCTGCTGCAGATAAACCAGCTGCTCAATTTTTAAGAGCTTTCATGGCCACTCAAGTTATGGACTTATTTGGTCAAGTGCCTTACCGTGCTGCCGCTGATGGTCCAGATGTAATTCCTGCTGTGAAAAAAAGAGCTGATGCTTTTGATTGGATCATGACAGATGTGGATGCTGCTATTGCAGGATTGCCATCTAATGCTGGTACAGTTGGTGCATCTCGTTATGCAACTAAAGAAGCTGCTCAATTTTTAAAAGCAAGATTGTTGTTAAACAAAGCTGTTTACAAACAAGACCCAGCCAATCCAGCTGGATTTACTGCGGCTAGTTTTGCTGCTGCAGATATGAATACCATTATCACTTTAGTGGATGCTATTTCTGCCAATGCCAATTTCAAAATTGGTGCAACACCAGCTACTTATTGGGATAATTTCAAATGGGACAACTACGCCAAATCAACTGAGTTAATTTATACAAGAGGTGGTGACAATGCCAAGCAATTAGGCGGTACTGCTGGAACCAACTGGGCAACTGGTATGGGAACGCATTACAACCAAACCTTCTCTGGATGGAATGGTTTTACCACTACATCTGATTTTTACAATTCATTTGATGCAGTAGATGGAAGAAGACAATCTGACTTGACAGACTTTACAGAAGTAACTGGTTTCAATGCTGGTTTCTTAGCTGGTCAACAATATAAGTACGATTCAAAAGGAGTTAAAATAAAAGTAAATGACCGTTCTGGTTCTCCTTTGATTTTCACACCTGATGTAAGCTTGTTCTTCTCTACAGAAGCAAAAGGTATCAGAACAATGAAGTATCCTTTATTGTACGATAAAAAAGATTTAAACAATACACAACCAAATGACTTCGTATTTTTCCGTTATGCAGACGCTTTATTAATGAAAGCAGAAGCTATCTTAAGAGGTGGTACAGCTACCAAAGGCGAAACTGCGTTGTCTATTGTTAATAAATTAAGAGCACGTGCTGGCGTAACTGCTGCAACTAGCGTTGCGCTTAGTGATATGTTGGCAGAAAGAGGACGTGAGTTGTACCTTGAAGCAGTAAGAAGAGACGATATGATTCGTTTTGGTGTGTTCAACAACCCAGTGGTTGAAAGAAGCGCTAAATCTGATGGCTCAAGAGTCGTACTTCCTATTCCTAACCAAGCGGTTTCTTCAAATCCTAATTTGAAACAAAACTTTGGTTACTAATTTAATAGTTTAACTATTTATACAGCGCCTCCTCATTTTGAGGGGGCGCTTTTTTTTTGCCTTTGTTTCCCCATTCAAATACCGGAATAATGGCAAGATGTCGTATTTTTATTGATCCTTTTAGCGGGTTCGTATATGCAAAAGAATATTCATCAAGTCCTTTTTTTATTGCTCTGCACATTGGTACTGGCTACTTGCAAGCCAACCATTCCAGCTACGCTTTTTGAAAAAATGGACCATACAGGCATTCAGTTTACCAATACCGTAGTGGATGAGAAGGAGAACAATATTTTTAAGTACCGTAACTTTTACAATGGTGCAGGGGTAGGTATAGGGGACATTAACAATGATGGTTTGCCCGATGTCTTTTTTACAGCCAATCAAGGAGCCAATAAATTATTTCTAAACAAAGGTGATTTTAATTTCGAGGACATTTCTGTTAAGGCTGGTTTTGTAGAAAAGAAAGAATGGAGCACAGGAGTCACCATGGTGGACATCAACAACGATGGCTGGTTGGATATTTATGTATGCAATGCTGGTAATATGATGCATCCAGAGCTTAGGAAAAATCAATTGTTTATCAACAACCACGATTTAACTTTTACTGAAAGTGCAGCAGCCTATGGATTGGACAATGATGGCTATACGACCCATGCTTCTTTTTTTGATTATGATATGGATGGCGATTTGGATTGCTTTATGGTCAACAATAGTCCCATTCCTGTGAATACCTTGAACTATGTAAATGCACGCGATGTTAGGGCAGAAAATTCCAATGTAGCTAATTTCTTAAAAGGAGGGGGTGATCATTTGTACAGAAATGACAATGGGCATTTTGTGGAAGTATCTAAAGATGCTGGAATACATGGTTCCTTAATAAGTTTTGGATTGGGCGTTACAGTAGGAGATGTGAATGGGGATGGTTGGCCCGATGTATACGTGTCAAATGATTTTTTTGAAAGAGATTATTTGTACATCAATCAAAAGAACGGGACTTTTAAAGATGAGTTAGAAAAGTACATGGAACACAATAGCATTGCTTCCATGGGAACCGATATGGCCGATATCAACAACGATGGGTATCCTGATATTTTTACCACCGAGATGTTGCCCGATGATGAAAAACGATTAAAGACAACTACCTCATTTGATAATATTGATATTTACAGATTAAAAGTGGCCAGTGGATTTTATCATCAGTTCATGCACAACTCCTTACAGTTAAACAATAAAAATGGAAAGTTTAAAGAAGTGGCCCATTATGCGGGTGTGCAAGCCAGTGATTGGAGTTGGGGGGAAATGATGTTTGATGCTGATAATGATGGATACAATGATATATATGTAAGCAACGGCATTTACCGAGATTTAACCAATCAAGATTTTATTGATTTTTTTGCCAATACCATGATTCAAAAAATGGTATTAACGGGTAAGAAAGAAGAAATAAGTAGTATTATAAGTAAGATGAGTTCACAGCCCATTGCCAATAAGATGTACCACAATAAAGGAGACCTCTCTTTTCAAGAAACAGCAAAGGAATGGGGCTTGGCCATTCCAAGTTTTTCCAATGGAGCGGCTTATGGCGATTTAAACAATGACGGGGCTTTGGACATGGTGGTGAACAACAATAATATGCCTGCTTTTATTTTCAAAAACAACAGCAGGGTCATTAATAAGAATCATTATGTAGGGGTGCAATTAGAAGGTTTAGAAAAAAATAGAAATGCCATTGGCGCTAAAATTAATTTGTATGTGAAAGGTCAAATTTTAAGTAAAGAAGTCATTCCAGCAAGAGGTTTTCAATCCTCCGTTGATTTCAAACAACTTTTTGGATTGGGAAAAAATGATCAAGTAGATTCTATAAAAATTATTTGGCCCAATTTGACACAATCCGTTTTTGCCATCCCGAAATTAGATACGGTGTATCATTTCAGTCAAAATAAATTACTTACAACGCCCTACAAATTAATACTGCCTAAGGAGCATCCATTGATGGTAGAACAAGCAGCTCATTTTGATAGACATGTAGAAAACGATCATGTAGATTTTTATGCAGAAAGAATCATTCCAAGAATGTTGTCACAAGAAGGGCCTAAAGCAACCAGTGGTGATTTGAATGGAGATGGCTTATTGGATATTTTTATTGGAGGCGCTGGGGGCAAAGGAGGCGCCATCTATTTACAAAATAAAGAAGGACAATTTATAAAAAAACCAACACCGTCATTTTTGCCTTTTAATAATTTTGAAGATGTGGCTGCTGTGTTTTTTGATGTAGACAAGGACGGCGACTTAGATTTATTGATTGGAGCAGGTGGAAACGATCGCTTGCCGAATAGTGGTGAATTAAATCACCGTTTGTTTTTAAACGATGGAAAAGGAAATTTTACTTATAAGGAAAATGCATTTCCTGCCTTCTCTTACAATACAGGTGTTTTGTTGCCATTGGATATAGATGGAGATGGAGACCTGGATGTTTTTGCTGGTGCTAGAAATACCCCCTTTAAATATGGTGTTAGCCCTGCTAGTTCCATTTATATCAATGACGGCAAAGGGAATTTTACCGAACAAACCAGTACGATGGCACCAAGTTTTTCTTCCTTGGGCATGGTGACGGGTGCAGTTTGGGGCGATGTATTGGGCAATCACAAAAATCAATTGGTGGTGGTAGGAGATTATATGTATCCAGCCATTTATTCCTACAACAATGGAAAACTGGTGGAAGAAAAATCAAACCTTATGAATATGTTTGGTTGGTGGCAAAGTATACAAATAGCCGATTTGGATGGAGATGGGAGATTAGATTTGATGTTGGGCAATATGGGAGAGAACGGCTATTTAAAACCCAGCCCTACGGCGCCTGTTAAACTATGGATGTATGATTTTGACGGCAATGAGAGTTTGGATAAAATATTAACGCGAAGCATTGACGGAAAAGACTACACTGTTTTTTTAAAGTCAGAAATGCAAGAGCAAATTCCTTTAATTAAAAAGGAAAATTTAAATTATAAAGATTACGCTGTTAAAACATTTCAAGAATTATTTAGCGCAGAAGCTGTTAAAAAGGCCATCATGAAAACCTATAATTATACTTCTTCTGTGATTGCCTGGGGCAAGGGGAATGGTGAATTTGAAATACAGCGTTTGCCCAATGATGTTCAATACTCCTCTTTAAATGCCATACTTCCGATAGATGTGAATGGAGATCAAAAAGTAGACTTGGTACTGGGAGGCAATCAATTTGGATTTATACCTCAATGTGGTCGCTTAGATGCCAATTATGGATTGGTGTTGGTGAACAAGGGAAATAGAAAGTTTGAAGTGTTGGATGATAAGGTTTCAGGTTTGTCCATCACGGGACAGGTAAAAGATATTATTTCTCTACCCAATAAAAACAATCCAAGGGTATTGTTTATACGCAACGATGATTTTCCAGTACTCATGAACATGGATGCCCATTTAAAATGAAAATAAAGAGCCTAAATATATTTTATACAGTAGTGGCATTTTCTTTTTTGCTATTATTTTCCTGTACGCCGCCAAAAAAAGAAACGCCCTTGTTTGAAATGCTTACTGCAGATAAAACAGGCATTCAATTTGAAAACAGATTGCATCCCAATGAGCAGTTTAATATGTTTCATTATATGTATTACTACAATGGAGCTGGGGTAGGCGTAGGCGACTTTAACAAGGATGGTAAAATAGATATTTTCTTTGCATCTAATGAAGGCGCCAATCAATTGTACTTAAACAAAGGCGGCTTGCGATTTGAAAACAGCACCATCGCATCTCATATACCACAGGACAGTGCTTGGAATACAGGGGTGTCGGTAATAGATATTAACAACGACGGTTTGTTGGATATTTATATTTGCAGACTAGGAAATTTTGAAAAGTTTAAGGATAAAAATCAATTGTTGGTTTGTCAGGGCATTGAAAATGGCATACCCGTATACAAAGACGAAGCAGCAGCCTATGGTCTAGATTTCTCTGGATTTAGCACGCAAGCTACTTTTTTTGATTATGACCAGGATGGCGACTTGGATGTTTTTTTGTTAAATCATTCGGTACATCAAAATGGGACTTTTGCTCCCAGAAAAAATTTCATGGGCACTTTTGATCCACTTTCGGGAGATCGTATTTTTAGAAATGACAAAGGCCATTTTAAGGACGTCACAGCAGCCACCAAAATAAATAGCAGTGCCATTAGTTATGGATTAGGTGTGGTAGTGAGTGATCTCAATTTGGATGGATGGCCAGATATTTATGCGGGCAATGATTTTCATGAAAACGATTATTTGTATTTGAATCAAAAGAATGGCAGTTTTAAAGACGAACGGGACCATGCCATGATGCACAGCAGTCAGTATTCAATGGGTGTGGATGCTGCCGATTTAAACAACGATGGATTTCCAGAAATTATATCAATGGACATGCTTCCGAAGGATCCGTATATATTGAAAAGATCTTTAGGAGAAGACGATTATGACATCTATAAGTATAAAATTTCGGTAGGGTATGATTATCAATTTACCAGAAATAATTTGCAATGGAATCGAAGAAATGGGCAATACAGTGAAGTAGGTATGTATTCGGGCATCTTTGCAACAGACTGGTCTTGGGCAACTTTATTAATGGACTTTGACAATGATGGTTATAAAGATATTTTTGTAGCCAATGGTATTCCAAAGCGAATGAACGATATGGACTATGTCAATTATGTGTCTAATCAAGAAATACAGCAAAAAATTAGGGACAACAAAATGGGAGACAAAGACATGGCCTTGATAGATCGTTTTCCTGAAATTAAAATACCCAATCAATTTTTCTTAAATAAAAAGCATTTATTTTTTGATGATAAAGAAAAAGCGATTGTTGGAAATCCACCTTCTTATTCCAATGGAGCTGCCTATGCTGATTTTGACAATGATGGTGATTTAGATTTGGTGGTGAACAATGTCAATGACAAATCTTTTATTTACGAAAACAAGCAAAATTTAGACCCAAAGAACGAATATGTTTCTATTGATTTAAAAGGGCCCGAACAAAACTACCATGCTTTGGGCGCTAAAGTAGTTTTGTTTATGAACGGAGAAATTAGAACTTACGAGAAGTACCCTGTAAAAGGTTTTTTATCTAGCATGGAAATTCCGATTCATATTGGTTTAAAAAATACCAAAGTAGATTCTGCATTTCTTATCTGGCCCAACAATACCTTCCAGAAAATTGATCTCAATAAAAATAGAAACAAAACGGTACACTTTGATTTTATCAAAGGGCTTCCTAAGTTTGATTACGAACTTATTACCCAGTATTTTCCATCGAAGGGGTATCTTATCAAAGACATTACGGCAAGTACAGGAGTAAAATTTTTACATCAGGAAAATGAATTTCAGGAATTTAATAGAGAGCAATTGGTACCTCAAATGAATTCTACCGAAGGGCCTGCCTTGGCTGTTGCCGATGTGAATCACGATCAATTGGAGGATATTTTTATTGGAGGAGCAAGGGGCTATGCTGGCGCACTTTACTTACAACAAAAAGACGGCAAGTTTATTAAGTCTATTCAGCCTGCCTTGGCCTTAGACAGCAATTATGAAGATGTTGATGCGGTATGGGCGGATGTCAATAAAGATGGCCACCTAGATTTGATCGTAGGTTCGGGAGGCAATGAATATTATGGAAAGGATGTCAATATGCTTTCAAGAGTTTATTTAAATGATGGAAAAGGGAATTTAAAAAAATTAGACAATGCAATTCCTGTTCACAACCAAACTTCCTCTATTATTGTTTCAGATTTTAACAATGATGGCTATCCCGATTTGTTGATGACGAGCAGGGTGGTGGCAATGAATTACGGCGAACCTGCGGACTCCTATTTATTGTACAATACAGGAGATGGTCATTTTGTAGATAAAACAGCCGAAGTAGCACCGATACTTCAAAAAATTGGATTTATTACCCATGCCATTCAGGCCGACATCAATGGAGATGGTCAACAAGAAATTATTATCACGCATCAGTGGGGTGGTATAGATATATTGTATCCAAGTACCACAGCATGGAAAAAGACGGCATTGACCAATTTGCCTGGCTGGTGGAATTTTTCAATGGCGGTAGATGTGGATGGAGATGGAGATTTGGATTTGATTGCCGGCAATCTTGGTTTGAATACACGACTCAAAGCAACCAAAGAGCAACCCATTCGAATGTATTACAATGACTTTGATGACAATGGAAAAAAAGAACAGATAGTTACATTTTATTTACAAAACAAAGAAGTACCCTTTGCGAATAAAGATGAAATACAAAGACAAATACCTAAAATAAAAAAATCATTTTTATACGCTGAAGATTTTGCGAAAGCAAATTTGTCAGACATTTTTACCAAGGAAAAATTAGCAAGCGCTGCAGTTTCTGAAGCCTATCATTTTGCCAACACGGTATTTATGAATGATGGCAAAGGAAATTTTACTCCAAAGCAATTGCCCTGGGAAGCGCAGCTTACTTCTTATAAGGCTGCGGCTGTTTGTGATGCCAATGGTGATCATTTGCCAGATGTGATATTCATGGGCAACTTCTACGACAACAATGTTCAGATGGGAAGATATGATGCAGACTATGGCACTCTATTGTTAAATAAAGGAAAAGGGGAATTCGAAGCCTTGCCATTTAATGGTTTGGTGGTAAAAGGCCAAGTGCGAAAAATAAGTCCAATACAATTGGGCAAAGGGAAAGCATTTGTATTAGGCATGAATTCGGATAGCCTCCGTATGATTCAAATTAGTACACTGGGAAAAAAATAGTAGAGACCCATTTGGTCGAATCTTTTTCTACTAATCGATTGTTATTATAAGTGATATACGACATGGCAGGTGAATACATGTTTTTATCATGTATAAAATTTTCAGTCTCATACTTTGCTTTGTAAGCAAGTTTTTGATCTCCAATTACATTCACTCTAAGTATATTTCCTAGCACCATTTTCTTTAAAGCAAAAGTTGCATTGGTTGGAATTAATTTTGCAATGGGGAATGCCACTTGTGTGTATACTAATTTTTCTACCTGGGTAATATTAACCATGGGATCTCCAAGTATAGTGCCATTGTTTTTTTTGATATAGTTGGCCACCTGATCAATTAAGGAATATACCTGAATGGTACTAGGCGTGTCTGGAAATAAATGCTCTGTAGAAATGTACAAAGAGTCTTTCACTTTATCCTTAATGATATCAAAACCATAGGTTGATTTATCTGCAGTGTAATATTTTCCGGCTTTATTGATTAAATCACCCAATTCTTTTTTAAGACTTCTTGCTAAAAAATAATTGGCTACACGGGTATAGGGTGAAATGGTCTTATTCTCAATCGTCAATTCATATTCTATTTTGGAACTGTCCTTGCCAATGGATTCAACCACAAATGGGATCAATATTTTTTTGTCCCCAATTTGGTATTCTGTATTTACGGTAGCTACGAAAGTAGAGATGATTTTTAAAGGGCCATGGGCCAAAGAAAAAGTTTTTTGGTCATCCCCTTTTTTTTGAGGCATCCATTGGTTCCAATTTTCTAATATTAAAATTCCCCTCATCACTGTATTTCCTGGTTGAATGGCCAATGAGCTGCCGTTGACTACAATGTTGTTGGGTATAAAAAGGTATACAAAGTAAATAAGAGAAGAAGCAGCTAATACAAGAATAAGTTTACTATAATTCATAATTTGAAAGCTAAATTTAATAAGCACAAAGATACTAAAATGAATTTATTAATTCATTAAGTGCTTGTTAAATCTAGTTACTTTTTGTAACTTACTTATTCAATGAATGAACAATGAAAAAGTTATTTTTTACAACTATTTTAATTGCCTGTGTTTTATTGGTATACGCTCAAAACATAGACCCATGGAAGATAGAGGCCAAGGGTTGGGATACTAAAAATTATTATGGAGTTACTGTTGCCAATGGAATGATAGGGATTGTTTCTGCGCAGGAGCCCTTTAAAGTAAAAGACGTGGTATTGGCAGGTGCGTATGATTTATATGGTCGTGGGAGGGTAAGTAATTTTTTGCGCAGTTTTAATTTGTTAAACATGCAAGTAAGTGTCAATGGCGAACAAATCAATCAAAACAATACGCAAAATTTTGTACAAAGTTTAGATATGAAAAATGCCAGCTTTACTGCCAGCTTTGACATGGGAGCGCAAGCAAAAATTTCTTATACCTACTATGCTTTGCGTCAATTGCCTTTTACGGTGTTAATGGATGTAAGTATTACTGCATTAAAAGACATCGACTTGGGTGCTGCAAGTGTGATGGAAGCACCCGATGCATTAAAAGAAGTACAAAATTATTACAATGAAATAGACCGTCCACATGTAGTGATAAGTTTATTGACCTCCGCTGCTAAAAGTCCAACAGGAAAATTATTAATGTGCGCTTCTAATACTTTTTTATTTACAGAAGCCCATGGTGCAGAGCCAAGAGTGATTCATGAAATGTGGGACAACAATATGCATTTAATGAAATTTGCTAAAAAATTAAAAGCGGGCAGTACGTATCATTTTTCTATAGCAGGTAGTTCTATCACTTCAGTGCACCATGAGGATCCTTTGAATGAAGCAGAACGCATGACCATTTTTGCAAAATTAGAAGGTCGAGAAAGTTTAATCGCACATCATCAAGAAGCTTGGGCAGATTTATGGAAAAGTGATATTCAACTCATTGGAGACGAACAAGTGCAACAAGACATTCATAGCATGTTGTATCATTTGTATTCTTTTGTTAGAGCCGGATCCAATTTAAGTACTTCCCCGATGGGATTGTCTGGATTGGGTTACAATGGGCATGTATTTTGGGACTCAGAATTATGGATGTACCCTGCCTTATTGGTCTTGCATCCTGAGATGGCCAAGTCGATGATTCAATATCGTTATGATCGTTTGGAAGCCGCTCGCAGAAACGCTTTTAACCATGGTTTTAAAGGTGCTATGTTCCCTTGGGAAAGTGCGGGATCGGGTGTGGAAGAAACCCCTGTTTGGGCTTTAAGTGGCCCTTTTGAACATCATATTACTGCCGATGTTGGATTTGCTGCTTGGAACTATTATTGTGTTACCCAGGACAAAGAATGGCTTCAAAATACCGGCTGGAGCATCTTAAAAGAAACCGCTAATTTTTGGGCAAGTAGGGTAGACAGAAAAGCACCTGGCCATTATGAAATCAATAATGTGGTTGCAGCAGATGAGTGGGCCGAAAACGTCAACAACAATGCTTTTACCAATGCAGCAGCCATTGTGAATTTACAATCTGCCAATAAAGCGGCCGCCATTTTAGGACTGCCTCAAAATGAGGATTGGGCCTTGGTAGCAAAAAATATACCTATCCTCACAATGCCTGATGCAACAGGTGAAGCCAAAGGGGTTACCCAGGAACATGCTACTTATAAAGGAGAGGGTATTAAGCAGGCCGATGTGAATTTATTGGCCTATCCACTTAAAGCAATTACAGCCACAGCTCAAATAAAAAAAGACTTAGATTATTATTCTAAAAGAGTGCCCAATCAAGGCACCCCTGCAATGACGCAAGCCATATTTAGTTTGTTGTATGAAAGATTGGGAGAAACGGAGAAGGCAGCTGCCTTTTTTAAGGATGCTTATACGCCCAATTTAAACCCGCCATTTAGGGTTATTGCCGAAACAAAAGGAGGTACCAATCCTTATTTTAGCACAGGAGCAGGGGGGATTATTCAATCTATGCTTATGGGATTTGGGGGGCTAGATATTACTGAAAAAGGGGTGGTTCAAATGCCAAGCAAACTGCCTAAAAACTGGCAAAAATTGACCATTACCGGGGTCCTGGGAAAAACCTATATAGTAAAGTAATTTAATGTAATTTTGGGGTGTTGAAAAAGCTATCTGCGATATTGTTTATGGGCGTCATGCTGTTTAACGGATTTGGTTACCGAATGGTCTCCAATTATTTTGACCAAAAGGCATCGGATCGTTTAATAGCCATCATTGACCAAAATGGATTCAATGAATCCGAATTGATGTCCATTAAAACACCCATTAATTTACCTTATTACGCCAACAATCCAAAATTTGAAAGAGTGGATGGGGAGATGCTTATCAATGGGATTGTATATCAGTATGTACAAAGAAGAGTATACAATGATAGTATTGAAATTAGGGTCTTGCCCAATCAGGATCGTTTGCATATCAAAAATGCAAGAGAAGATTTTTACAAATTAGCACAAGATTTAGAGCAGACAGGAGTGGATAAAAAATCTACACCAATCAATAAGACGACTGCTAAATTTATCAGTTTTGACTATTTTTCTCAAGATGTAAAATGGTCTTTAAAGCCTTTGGTTCCTCTACAAATTACAATTGGTAGTAATTTTTCAGAGGGTTTATTAAGCATTTGTTTACCTGTACAAATGCCTCCTCCAAAATTCAACGCTTAGTTTATTAAGCAAACTTCTTTTTTATAGAAGTGGTACAACACCCATGAATGTTTAGTTCATTGGCAGTGTTTATTTTTTTACGTTTTTAATTTTGGAAGATGAAAAAATATTTTTCAATAGCATTGATTGCTATTGGGTTTTTAGCTTGTAATACCGCGTCGGATTATAAAAAAATCACACAGGATCCAAGTTTGTATGCTAATACGGTTCATGAATTGAATCAAGTGGTCATGGGCAACAATTTTAGCCCTATTGTAGCGTCCAGAAATTATGCTTATGCTGCTATTGCAGGGTATGAAGCCACGGCTGCTGGAGCACCCACACAATATCAAAGTTTAGCGGGCCAGTTAAAAGGGCTTAGTGCTGTTCCATTGCCAGAGGACACTGCTAATATAGATTTTCCATTTGCCTCTGTACTTGCTTTCTCGATGGTAGGACAAGCAGTTACTTTTCCTGAAGGAAGCATGAAAACGTATACAGATAGTTTAAAAAAATTAGTAAAAGCGCATGGCATGTCTTCTTCCATGTTGACTGCCACAGAAAATTATGCAAAAAAAATAGGCGCTGCTATCATAGCATGGAGCAAGCTTGATAAATATCCTCAAACAAGAAGTGCCGAAAAGTACACCGTAAAAGACTTGCCAGGAAGATGGGTGCCAACCCCGCCTTTGTATGCTTCTGCTGCGGAACCTCATTGGATGGAAATTAGAACCATGGTATTAGACAGTGCGAGTCAGTTTAGGCCTTTGCCTCCTCCTGCATTCAATATCAAAGACAAGAAAAGCGAATATTATCAAAATGTGATGATGGTAAAAAATGCAGTAGATAGTTTAACCGAAGAACAAAAACACATTGCTAATTTTTGGGATGACAATCCATTTAAAATTAATGTCATTGGTCATGCCATGTTTAGTACCAAAAAATTCTCTCCTCCAGGCCATTGGATGAGTATAGTGGGTATTGCCAATAAAACAGCCAACGGCAACTTTGAAACCGCTACTTATGCATATGCCAAAACTGCCATTGCTTTGTTTGATGCTTTTATTCATTGCTGGGATGCAAAATATACTTACAATACGGTGCGTCCAGAAACGGTCATTAATAAATATTTTGATGCCAATTGGAGACCACTTTTACAAACGCCTGCCTTCCCCGAATATACTTGCGGGCATTCGACTATTTCATCTTCTGCTGCAGAAGCTTTAACCAGTGTGTATGGCGATCATCTTGCTTATACCGACTCTACTGAAATTGAATTTGGTATTGCCAATCGACATTTTACTTCTTTTAGACAAGCGGCAGATGAAAATAATTGGGCTCGTTTTTATGGAGGCTTGCATTTTCACAATTCATGTATTACCAGTACCGCACAAGGAAGGTTGGTTGGCAATTGGGTAGTAACGCATTTAAAAATGAAAAAATAAAATTAATTATTCTAAAATTTATAGACCATGTCAAAATATTTATCAATTACACTTATCATCTTAGCTTTTTACTCGCGAGCGGGCGCACAAGGTTGCGTTGCAATAAGAACGGTTGGCGGTTTAAATACCATGCAGCATGCTGGCATGATGCATGACGGGATGATGCACGAAGGAACAACAGAAGTAAAAGATACTTCTAAATGGGATTTGAATGTAAGTGGTCGTTATTTTAAATCTTACAAGCATTTTAGCGGGACCACTGAAAATACACAAAGAGTTATTGAAGGAACAGAAGTTAGAAATTTTAGCCGCACTTTAGACATTTCTTTGGTTCGAAAAATAAATAAACAGTGGAGCATTGGCATGGATTTGCCATGGGTATACAATGAGCGTTCTTCTTTGTACGAACACATTAGCAATGTTAAAGGGAGTCCAAGATTTTCAACCTTTTCACAAGGCATAGGTGATGTAAGAATTACCGCCTATAAATGGATACTAGCACCCCAAGAAGGAAGTAAAGGAAATTTACTAGGAGGCATTGGTGTTAAATTGCCTACTGGAAATTACAATGCTACAGATCAATTTCATTACAGTACAACAGCAACTCGAGAAGGACCTGTGGATCAATCCATTCAACCAGGAGATGGTGGATGGGGGTTGACAATGGAATTAAATGGTTTTAGAGCCATCAATGCAACTTGGAGTTTGTATGGAAATGCTTACTATTTAATCAATCCCATGGGAAACAATGGTGTAAGTACTTCAAGAGGTGCAGTCAATGCAACACCACCTACTGCAGCGCAGGCGCTTGCCATCAAATACACTTCCAATGTTATGAGTGTTCCCGATCAGTATTTATTAAGGGCTGGAACCAATTGGACAAAGGAGGCAATTACTATTTCTTTAGGAGCAAGATATGAATGTATACCAGCCAGTGATTTAGTAGGTGACAATACTGGTTTTAGAAGACCTGGTTCTGTATTGGCGATTGAACCTGGAGCGAACTATAGCTACAAAAAATTTAATTTTTATTTGTATACACCTGTAGCGCTTAGAAATGAAAGACCTCAAAGTTATCCAGATGTTTTAAAAACAAATGACACCAATACATTTACGCGAGGGGATGCTGCATTTGCAGATTACAGTGTAAATATTGGAGTTGGCTATAAGTTTTAATTAAATATTGTTTTGTTTAATTGTTTGAAAGCTTCCATGGCGCCCAGGTATTCGCAAGTGTGAGCGCCGGCTTTATTGGCGTTGGCTATTATTTTTTCCCAAGAGGCTAAATTAATAGAAGCCAGTTCGGAAGGATTGGAATGGATCAATTGAAACAAAACAGCACCCACAAATGCATCACCAGCACCAGTGGCGTCCACAGGAGTAATAGCGATACTGCCTATGATTGCTATGTGATCTCCCTTGCAAAGTAAGGTGCCTTCTTTTCCTAAAGTGATGGCAAAAACAGCGGTCGACTTTTTTCTTAAAGCTACTGCTGCCTCTTTCACGCTGCTGCAACCTGTAAGAAGTAAAGCTTCTTCATCACTCAATTTAAAAAAATCACATTGTGCTATAAAAGGCCAACACTGGTCTATAAAACTTTGTGTATTATTTTGAAACAATAAATGTCTGTAATTGGGATCGAAACTAATAATCGCACCGGCTTCTTTTGCTTTTTTTAATAAACTGGAATAGGCAATTTGAAGTGGCCCTGGTAAAAAACTGGTAGCAGATCCAAAATGAACAATGCTGTAATCATTTAATTGGAGTGTGGCTAAATCTGCATCGCTTAATTGACCATCGGCACCTCTGTTAAAATAAAAATCTCTTTCTCCATCTTCCATTAAAGAAACAAAAGCAAAACTGGTAAAAAATGTAGGGTCTTGTATCATCCACTTTGTATCAACGCCCATCTCTTGTAATAAATCAATTAAGTGTTGTCCAAATGGGTCTTGACCTATTTTAGCAGCCATAGCTACATCCCCACCAAGTGCTGCAATGGCTGCGGCTACATTGGCTGGAGCGCCACCAGCTTTTTTTATAAAATTTTGACCTTTGGATAAGCTAGCACCTCTATCGGTACAAATCATATCAATTAAAGCCTCACCAATACATAATACTTTCATGTTATTCATTTGTAGTTCCTATTAAACAGCACTAAATATAGCTCATTTTGTATTTTCTTTACATTTATAACACCACAAACCTTTGCGAAATGTATCTTTGCGATCATTGTTTATTTAAATTTAAAAATGTCCTATTTAGTCCAATATCAAAAAGCGCAGGTTTTACAAGCTTTGCGGTATCATTTTATAAAACAATCAGAAATTAAAACATTAATGATTGTAGTAAATCTGTATGCAATTGCTACCGGTGTTTTATTGTTTTTAAAAAAAATCAGGCCCGAATTATTTTTACTAGGCTCTATTCTTTGGATCGTATTACTATTGTTATTTTGGTATGTTATGCCTACTTTATTTTATAAAAAGACCGCGCTTTTTAAACCAACTTGGGAATTTAGTTTTGATGCCAATGAAGCCAGATTGAGTTCTGCAATTGGATCTGCACAATGGAATTGGACCGAATTGACGCACTATTTTGAAAGCCCTTATTTTTTTCATTTTTATTTTGGGCCCAAAACATTTTTTTTAATACCCAAGGAACATATCCTCTTAGAAGCGCAACATGAAATAAGAGGGCTACTAAAGCACAAATAAGAAGGGTGGATAACTTTCCTATAACTACTAGCTGTTCGTATTAAATAGACTTTATAAAGGCCCTTTTGGAGGGGTTTTGACCACAATAAACGTCTAAAAAGGCCAAATTAGGCCTACCTTGAACCAAGACTTCAAATTGTGTAAACAAAAAAGCAAATAAAATACTTCGTTTTTAACAAAAAGTATATTTTTGCGCCGTAAACAAAACTTTTTACAATGTCAGACATCGCTACTAGAGTTAAAAAAATCATCGTTGACAAATTAGGTGTAGATGAAGCAGAAGTTACAAACGTAGCTTCTTTTACAAATGATTTGGGAGCAGATTCATTAGACACGGTTGAATTAATTATGGAATTTGAAAAAGAGTTCAACATTTCTATTCCAGATGAACAAGCAGAAACTATTACCACCGTTGGGCAAGCTGTTGCTTATTTAGAGGAGCACGCTAAGTAATTTAAACTTTAATTTAAAAGTTTAGAGGAGCGCCATCGGCATATTTTAATCCGCCTTTTTGAGCCTTTGCTTTAAAGGCGGATTTTTAATTAAAAAAGACCATCATGTATTCCAAACGTATTGTAGTAACAGGGATTGGGGCTCTAACTCCCATTGGAAATAACCTAGACGCTTACTGGGAAAGTTTAATTAATGGAGTGTCTGGATCGGATATGATTACTCAATTTGATGCGTCTAAATTCAAGACTCGATTCGCCTGTGAAATAAAAGGCTTTGATGCAGAGGCGCATATGGAACGCAAAGAAGCCAGAAAATTAGATCGATTTTCACAAATAGCATTGGTGGCCAGCGATCAAGCAGTATTAGATGCTGGCATTACCAAACAAAATGTAGACCATGATAGAGTGGGTGTTATTTTTGCCAGTGGCATTGGGGGGTTAAACACTTTTACGGATGAAGTAACCAACTTTGTGCATGGTGATGGTACCCCAAGGTTTAATCCTTTCTTTATTCCCAAAATGATATTAGACATTGCTGCAGGACAAATTTCCATGAAGCATGGTTTTATGGGTCCCAACTTTGCAGTAGTAAGTGCTTGTGCTTCAAGTACCAATGCCATCATCGTTGCTATGGACACTTTAAAATTAGGCAAAGCAGATATTATTATAACAGGGGGTGCGGAAGCAGTAATAGGTGTTGCAGGGATGGCTGGATTTAATGCCATGAAAGCCATGAGTGAAAGAAATGACGATCCTAAAACAGCCAGTCGCCCTTATGATAAAGACCGCGATGGTTTTATCATGGGAGAAGCATCGGGTGTATTGGTATTAGAAGAATTAGAACACGCCAAAAAACGTGGCGCTAAAATATATTGTGAAGTGGTAGGCGGAGGCGCCACTGCAGATGCTTATCATTTAACTGCTCCTCATCCAGAAGGATTGGGTGCTAAGAATGTAATGAATGCAGCATTAAGAGATGCGGGCATGCAAGCCAATGAAATTGATTACATCAATACACATGGTACATCAACTCCTTTGGGAGATATTGCCGAAGCCAAAGCCATCACCGCAGTATTTGGTGAGCACTCTTATAATTTAAATATCAGTTCTACCAAATCAATGACCGGTCATTGCTTAGGTGCAGCTGGCGTAATTGAAGCCATTGCTTGTATTAAAGCGGTGATTCATGATATTATACCTCCTACCATTAATCACTTTACTGATGATCCGGAGCTAGATCCACGCCTTAATTTTACTTTTAACAAAGCACAAAAAAGAGTGGTGAATGCAGCATTAAGTAATACGTTTGGATTTGGTGGTCACAATGCTTGTGTGATTGTGAAAAAGTACAAAGCTTAAGATATTTGGGTGTAGCGCTATAAAATTTACATTGAAAAGACTAAGACATTTATTTTCTTTTTTTAAGAAGTCCGAGTTTGAAATAAACTTGTCACATTTAATTGGGTATCGCACCCAAAGCATTTTGCTTTTTCAAACGGCACTGAATCATCGGTCTGTAAAAGACAGCCCTACAGAAAACAATGAACGACTTGAATTTTTAGGGGATGCCATTATTAGTGCAGTAGTTGCCGATTATTTATTTAAAAAGTATCCCTACAAAGGAGAAGGTTTTTTAACCGAGATGCGAAGCAAGATGGTGAACAGACAACAATTAAATCATATTGCTGTTCAAATGGGATTGCGCAAAATGACTCGATTTAATAAAATGGACGGTAGTTTAAAGACCAGTCAAATTTTTGGAAACACCTTGGAAGCTTTGGTGGGCGCAATTTATTTAGATAAAAAATACGACTTCACTAAACTTTGGATTTTAGAAAAAATGATACAGCCTTATTTGTTCATGGAGGATTTAGAACAAATAGACATCAACATAAAAAATAAACTTATTGGTTGGGCTTCTAAGCAAGGCAAGCAAATTGATTTTGTTTTAGCTGGGGAACAATTAGAAGGGCGTCGCAGATTATTTACCATCAATGTGGTGATAGATGGAGAAGTGGTGACTGCGCAAAGAGGGTATACTAAAAAAGATGCCAGCCAGTTGGCGGCACAAAAAGCCATTGAAATTTTAGGAATCTAATGGAACTAGCTGCTTTGACATAGTTCTATCAATACCCCATTGGTATCTTTTGGATGCACAAAACAAACCCATTTGTCATCGGCGCCTTTTTTGGGTGTTTCGTTTAAAAGGGAAAAGCCTTCTTTTTTGAGTCGCTCCATTTCGGCGATGATGTCGGGAACTTCAAAAGCAATATGGTGCATTCCTTCCCCTTTCTTGTCAATAAATTTTGTAATGATGCCTGCGGGATCAGTACTTTCGAGCAGTTCGATTTTGGTATTTTGTTTAAGAAAAAAGGCGGTATTTACTTGTTCGCTAGCTATCTTTTCTGTTTTATAACAAGGACTGCCTAATAGCTTTTCAAATAAGGGGATACTTGTTTGCAAGTTTTTAACTGCAATGCCGATGTGTTCTACTTTATAGTCCATGCTTCCATTGTTTTACGAATTGGGAAAAAATTGCTTTTAAAGCCTAACGAATTCAATAAAATCAAGCCTTAAGCTTTACTTTTGTGCTTTAGAAAAAATCAAATTCGGATATGTTAAAATTACCAATTTATCTTGATCATAATGCAACTACTCCTATGGATCCTAGGGTTTTAGAAGCGATGATCCCTTATTTCGTCGAAAATTTCGGAAATGCGGCCAGTCGTAACCATTCTTTTGGATGGCATGCGGAAGAGGCGGTGGATTATGCGCGAGAGCAAGTGGCCCAATTAATTGGTGCCGACCCTAAAGAAATCATATTTACTTCAGGTGCTACCGAAGGAGACAATTTAGGCATTAAAGGTGTTTATGAAATGTATGCCAGCAAGGGCAATCATATTATTACTTGTACCACCGAGCACAAAGCAGTTTTAGACACCTGCAAGCACCTAGAAAAATTAGGTGCTGAAGTAACTTATTTAGAAGTACAACCCGATGGCTTAGTAGATTTAAAGCAATTGGAAGCAGCCATGAAACCTACTACCATTTTGGTAGCCATCATGTATGCCAATAATGAAATTGGGGTGGTTCAACCCGTAAAAGAAATTAGTGCGATTGCCAAAAAACACGGCGCTTTATTTTTCACAGATGCAGTACAAGCAGTGGGAAAAATTCCAGTGAATGTGATTGCAGATGGTATCGATATTATGGCGTTTACAGCACATAAAATGTACGGTCCAAAAGGCGTAGGTGCTTTGTATGTGAGACGTAAAAACCCACGTGTTAAAGTAACTGCACAAGTAGATGGCGGTGGACATGAAAGAGGCATGCGTAGTGGAACTTTAAATGTACCAGGCATTGTTGGATTTGGAAAGGCTTGTGAATTGTCACGTTTAGAAATGGCATCAGACACGGAAAGAATTTCAAAATTGAGAGATAAATTAGAAAATGCATTAAAGCAAATCGATGAATCTTATGTCAATGGAAATCCAGCACATCGCTTACCGCATGTAAGTAATATTTCTTTTAAATATGTAGAAGGAGAAGGATTGATGATGGGCTTTAACAAAGACATCGCATTGTCTTCTGGTTCTGCCTGTACTTCGGCTTCTTTAGAGCCCAGCTATGTATTAAAAGCATTGGGCCTAGGAGATGATTTAGCACACAGTTCACTTCGTTTTGGATTGGGCAGATATACCACCGAAGAACAAATTGATTTTACAATTAAAGCAGTAACAGATACTGTTTTAAAATTAAGAGAAATGAGTCCTTTGTGGGAAATGTTTAAAGAAGGCATTGACATTGACGCGATTCAATGGGCGCATCATTAATAATTTACCCTATTCATTAAAATATTTTTTAATAATTTTACCATCATAAAAACCAACCACCATGGCATATTCAGATAAAGTAATCGATCATTATTCCAATCCTAAAAATGTAGGCACTTTAGACAAGTCTTCTAAAAGTGTAGGTACAGGATTAGTAGGTGCTCCAGAATGTGGAGACGTTATGCGTTTACAAATTGAAGTAGATCAAGCAACTGGTATTATCACCGATGCTAAATTTAAAACCTTTGGTTGCGGATCTGCCATTGCATCCTCTTCTTTAGCTACAGAGTGGTTAAAAGGAAAAACAGTAGACGAAGCAGTTAAAATTGACAATATGGATTTAGTAGAGGAATTAAATTTACCTCCCGTTAAAATACATTGTTCTGTTTTAGCAGAAGATGCTATCAAAGCAGCCATCAATGATTTTCGTGTAAAGAATGGTTTGACTGAATTGGTGTTTGAACAAAGCCATGTGTAAACCATCCATCAACGACTAAGATTTTAATACGATGAGTGAAGTAGCCCAAGAAAATTCAATTTATGTAAGTGAAAAAGCCAAGGCCAAGGTTTTGCAGTTGATGCAGGACGCAGGCATCACTGGTGATACCTCTTATTTTTTGAGGGTAGGCGTGGTGGGCGGCGGTTGCTCTGGGCTAAGTTACAAGTTAGATTTTGACAATGAAATAAAGCCCATGGATCAAGTTTTTGAAGACAATGGGGTAAAAATTGTTACCGACTTAAAAAGCTTTTTATACTTGGTAAATACCGAATTAGAGTTCTCTGACGGCCTCAATGGGAAAGGATTTTTCTTTAACAATCCCAATGCCAGTAGAAGTTGCGGATGTGGAGATAGTTTTGCTGTATAACGGAACTTAATAATACAAGATGATATATTAAATGCCTCGATTACTCGGGGCATTTTTTTTGTAGCTTTGGTGCATGTGGGCAATTTGCAAAAAAGAATGGGCGCAATATTTTAGCGGAATCACTGGTTATTTGATCATTGGGTTTTATTTATTGATCAATGGACTGGTCTTATTTGTTTTACCTAATTACAATATTTTGGATTTCGGATACGCCTCTTTGCAAGTGTATTTCGACTTTGCTCCTTGGTTTTTATTGCTGCTAATACCAGCCATTACCATGCACAGTTTTTCGGATGAATACAAGTCGGGGACCTATGAGCTCCTCAAAAGTTTACCAATAAAACCTTTGCATTTGGTATTGGGTAAATTTTTAGGGGCTTATCTTATTGTATTAGTGGCCATAGCACCAACCCTTTTATATGCTATTGCTTTAGATGCATTGAGTGCGGTTGGAGGTTTGGATTGGGGAGGTACTATCGGAAGCTATCTTGGCTTGTTGTTTTTAGCAGCAGCTTATACGGCCATAGGGGTATATACCAGCAGCAGCAGCAGAAACAATTTAGTTTCCTTGTTGTTTTCCATAACGCTGTCTTTACTTTTATTTAAAGGATTTGATTGGCTAAGTGGGCTTTCGGCTTTTAAAAATGGGTATGATTTTTATTTGACTCCATTGGGATTTGGTTTTCATTACCGATCTATGAGTAGAGGCGTATTGTCTTTTCAAGATGTCGCCTATTTCATTTCCATTCTGATTTTATTTTGCATCGGCGGTCTTGAAAATATAAAAGCAAAATTTAAATATATAGCAACACTTGCTTTTATTTTAATCATTAATTATATCGCTTTTGTATGGCCAACACAAATAGATTTAACCAAAGAGCATCGATATACTTTAGGTGAAAGTTCAAAACAAATCATCCAAAAAATACAAAGTCCTGTAAAAATTCATTTGTATTTGGGTGGAGACTTGCCTGCTTATTATAAAAAGATAGCCCAATCCACTGCTGGTTTATTGGAACAGTTGCATCAAATTAATCCGCGTGCCATTCAATGGCAAATAGAAGTGCCTAGTCAAATGTATAAAGACACTGCTTTGTATCAATTGTATGATAGTTTATCAAAATTAGGATTGCCAATACAACGTTTACAAGAACAGGACCACGGCTCAGACAAAAGGGTAGATCAATTGTTGATTCCTGGGGCTTTGGTGGAAGTAGCAGGACAAAAGCCGATAGCGATAGATTTAAGAAGCAGTAAAAAGTTTTTTAAACCCTACAATATTGTGAAAGATATTCCAGAAGAGGATTTGGAAGCCAGTTCCAATGCTGCAGAAGCATTGTTAGAGTATAAGTTTACGCAAGCCATTTATTTATTAAATAGGAAAGAAGTGCCCACCATTGCTTACACCATTGGAAATGGAGAGCCTACCAATTTAACGGTGAATGATTTGGGCGAATCGATTCGTCATCAATACCATTTGGTGGTGTTTGATTTAAAAAGGGGGTATCCCGATGCAACAAAAATTAAAACGCTTTTAATTATAAAGCCTACCAATGCCTTTTCTGAATCTGATAAAATAAAATTGGATCAATATGTGATGGCTGGTGGAAACATTATCTGGGCTGTTGATAAATTGTATGCGGAATACGATAGTTTGCAAAAAACAGACGGAAGCTATGTGGCGTATGATAGAGGATTGGCGCTGGATGATTTATTTTTTAAATATGGGGTAAGAATGAATAGCAATTTGGTACAAGATTTAAACTGTGCAAAATTGCCCATGGTCATAGGAAAACAATCCGATGGAAGTCCCATGATGCAGCGTATTCCATGGCCTTATTATCCCTTCTTATTGGGGTCCGATCGTCATCCCTTGGTACAAAACTTAGATCGCGTATTGTCCTTGTTTCCTGCTAGCCTTGACACTTTACAAAATGCGGCCATCAAAAAAACCATTCTGCTAACTACAGATACCAATACAAGAATTATTGCAACCCCTAATTTGGTTTCCTTAAATAGTGTAAAGGAGGAATCCGAGATGGCTTCTTTTAACAAACATCAGGTACCTATTGCGGTATTATTGGAAGGCAAGTTTAGCTCCTTGTATGCCAATCAAATTTCAAATGCAATAAAAGACAGCATCTTAAAAACTACGGGAGTAGCGTATCAATCAATTGGCACCCGTAATGCAAAGCAAATAGTAGTAGCAGATGCAGATATATTCACGAATCAAGTAGATAAAACCAGAGGAGCTTTGCCCATGGGAATGATTCCATTTGAAGAATACCAATTTGCGAATCATGAGTTTTATTTGAACAGCATTGCTTATTTGAATGAACCCCTTGGTTTATTGGACAGCAGAAATAAATATGTTGTATTGCGATTATTAGATAAGCAAAAAGTAGAGCAGGATAGGTTGTGGTGGCAAATTATAATTATTGGCAGCCCTCTGTTGCTACTGGTCATTGGATTTGCCTTTTGGTCCTATTATAGAAAACGTCAATTTGCTGTATAGTCAAGGATGTGTTAACTTTGCGGTATGTCTACAGATCAATTGGTATACTTGGTTTTTGGTTGTGTAATAGTAGTTGCATTGGTACTCGACTTGGGTTTTTTGAGTAAAAAAAATGCTGTTATCTCTATTGGACAGGCTTTGCGTCAAACTTTTTTCTGGGTTTTATTGGCATTTGTTTTTTTTATTTTTATGTGGGTAGAAGAAGGTCAAAAATTAGCACTGGAATATTTAAGCGGTTATTTGATGGAGTGGAGTTTAAGCATCGACAACATCTTTGTATTCATACTTATTTTTAGTGCGTTTAAGGTCAAAGAAAAACACATTCCCCGCGTTTTATTAATCGGTATTTTAACGGCCATTTTATTAAGAGTAATTTTTATCACGATAGGGGTAGCCTTGGTTGCCAAATTTGCATGGGTCCTTTATATCTTCGGTGTTTTTTTATTGTACACAGGTTATCAAATGTTTATTGCAGGAGAGGAGAGTCAATTTGATCCGCAGGAATCCAAAGTGTATTTATTTTTAAAAAAATACCTGCCTATTGGGCATACCGATGGAGACGGAAAATTTGTAATAAGAGATCACAACAACAAGCCTTTGTATACGAGTTTATTTGTGGTGGTGGTTTTATTATCGGTGATTGATTTGGTATTTGCACTGGACTCTATCCCTGCGGTGATGGGTATTTCCAGAAGTAGTTTGGTAATATATACTTCAAATATTTTTGCCATTTTAGGCTTACGTTCCTTGTTCTTTTTACTAAGAGGTGCCGTGAATCAATTTGAACATCTGCAACAAGGCATTGCTATCGTACTCATCTTTATTGGAATAAAAATGCTTGGGGAGCATTATATTAACTTGTGGATGGATAAAAATACCCAAGTCCTACTTTCTTTGATGTTTATTATTTTTTGTATTTCTGGTTCCATTTTGTATTCAATATTCACTAGCAAGAAAAAATTATCAAAAGGCAATTCTAGCAGCCTTCCATAAAAACTAGCTTATATTTGCCATCATTATACCATCCCTATGAACGGAAAAAAAGTAGCTTTATTTATTGTTTTAATTATTTTTATTGATCAAGCGCTTAAGTTTTATATCAAACTAAATTACTTTATTGGGGAAGAGCATGCGCTATTGGGTGCCTGGGCCAGGTTACATTTTGTAGAAAATGAAGGCATGGCATGGGGATTGAAATTTGGAGGTGGGTTTGGAAAAATTATTTTAACCTTATTTAGGTTGGCGGCGGTGATATGGGGTACTTTTTTAATCAAGGGTTTTATCAAACAAAAGTACCATAACGGGTTTATCATTTGTGCAGCGTTAATTTATGCAGGGGCAGTAGGTAATTTAGTAGACAGCCTATTTTATGGGCTTATTTTTAATGAAAGTTATCCTTACACTACCATGGTCGCACATTTGTTTCCAACGGGCGGTGGTTATGCCTCTTTTTTACATGGCAGGGTGGTGGATATGTTTTATTTCCCCATCATAAGAGACGGGCATTTCCCAACTTGGTTTCCGATTTGGGGAGGGGAAGAATTTGAGTTTTTCCGTCCTGTTTTTAATTTTGCCGATGCTTCCATAAGCACAGGTGTTATACTCTTGTTTATTTTTAACAAGCGCTTTTTCAAAGAGCCCAACCAGGAAATAGACAACCCTTCCAAAACTGCTTCCAGCTAGTTTTTATTGTTCCAGCTGTCTCAAAATTGGGCTGGCCTTTTTTACAAGCTTATTCGTACCTTCGTGCCCTAAAAATGAGCTAGGACAAGCGTTTTATGAACAACAAGTACCCCGAATTAAATGGATTAAATCTACCCGCTATTGAGGCAGATATATTGGCTGCCTGGAAGTCAGAGCAAGCTTTTGAGCAATCTGTGACTTTAAGAGCAGGCAAAACCCCTTTTGTATTTTATGAAGGGCCTCCCAGTGCGAATGGAATGCCGGGGATACATCATGTTATTTCAAGAACTTTAAAAGACATGGTATGTAGGTATAAAACCATGCAAGGGTTTCAAGTAAAAAGAAAAGGCGGATGGGATACGCATGGTTTGCCAGTTGAATTGGGTGTAGAAAAAGAATTGGGTATTACCAAAGAAGACATTGGGAAAAAAATTAGTGTAGAAGAGTACAATAAAAAATGTAGAGAAGCGGTATTGCGTTATAAAAAAGAGTGGGATGATATTACCAATAAAATGGGTTATTGGGTAGATTTAAACCATCCCTACATCACTTTCGAAAACAATTATATTGAAACGCTTTGGTGGATATTAAGTACGCTGTATAAAAAAGGATATTTGTATCAAAGTGTAAGTATACAACCCTACTCACCAGCGGCAGGCACAGGATTAAGTTCGCATGAACTCAATCAGCCAGGTACTTACAAAGATGTAAAAGATACTTCGGTGGTAGCGATGTTTAAAGCGGTTCAAAATACAGAGAGTCAATTTTTATTTGATGCAGTAAAAGGAGCTGGTTCAAAATCCGCCGAAGTTTTTTATATGGCTTGGACCACTACGCCTTGGACTTTGCCCTCTAACTTAGGATTGACTGTAGGACCCAATATTGAATATGTTTTAGTGGCTACGTACAATCCTTATACGGCAATACCTGTAAATGTTTTGTTGGCCAAAGCCTTGATAGGAAAGTATTTCAAAGAAGAAGGTGCTACACTTGAAAGTTTTGCAGAAGGAGATAAAATCATTCCATGGAAAATCATTGCTACCTGCAAAGGAAGTCAATTGAATGGATTGCGTTACGAACAATTGATGCCAGTTGCGGCCAATGACCCAAGTACTTTCGAAGGAGATCCATTTAAAATTGTATTAGGTGATTTTGTAACCACCGAAGATGGAACAGGTATTGTACATACTTCTCCCGCTTTTGGTGCAGATGATTATAAAGTAGGACAAAAAAATAATTTAGGAATTATAACACTGGTAGATCGGGAAGGAAAATTTGTAGAAGGCGTAGGCGAATTTAGTGGCCGCTATGTAAAGAACTACAAAGACGAAAAAGAGTACCAAGATGTAAACGTGGATATTTCTGTGAAGTTGAAAAAAGAAAATCGTGCGTTTAAAGTGGAAAAATACGAACACAATTATCCGCATTGTTGGAGAACCGATAAGCCTATATTATACTATCCATTAGATGCTTGGTTTATCAAAACTACTGCGGTGAAAGATAGAATGGTGGAGTTAAACAAGACCATTAATTGGAAGCCTAAAAGCACTGGTGAAGGGCGTTTTGGGAATTGGTTGGAAAATATGGTGGATTGGAATTTATCTCGCAGTCGTTATTGGGGTACACCACTACCTATTTGGAGAACCGAAGATGGCACTGAAGAAATTTGTATAGGATCGATTGATGAATTAACCAAAGCGTATACTGCTGCCAAGGGAAAAGGATATAATAAGGAAGTGGACTTAAAAATAATAGATGGCAAGTTGGATGTTGATTTACACAAACCATTTGTAGACCAGATTGAAATTTTGAGTCCTTCAGGCCAACCCATGAAACGTGTTTCGGATTTAGTAGACGTTTGGTTTGATTCGGGAGCTATGCCTTATGCACAATGGCATTATCCATTTGAGAACAAAGATTTAATAGACAAAGGAGAGGCTTTCCCAGCCGACTTTATTTGTGAAGGGGTAGATCAAACCCGTGGTTGGTTTTATACTTTACATACTTTGGGTGTTTTATTATTTGACAGTGTGGCGTACAAAGCAGTTATGAGCAATGGTTTGGTATTAGACAAGAATGGCAATAAGATGAGTAAGCGATTGGGCAATGTGGTGAATCCATTCGTAACCATTGAAAAATATGGGGCAGACGCAACGCGCTGGTATTTGGTCACCAATGCTTCTCCTTGGGATAATTTAAAATTTGATTTAGCGGGCATTCAGGAAGTACAAAGAAAATTCTTTGGTACTTTATACAATACCTATCAATTTTTTGTGTTGTATGCCAATGTAGATAATTTCCATTTTGAACAAGCGCCAATTCCATTAAATGAAAGACCGGAGATAGATCGTTGGATTATATCTTCGCTCAATACATTAATACAAACGGTAACCAATGCCATGGACGACTTTGAACCTACCACAGCAGGTCGTGCCATTGAAACTTTTGTAGATGAACATTTAAGCAATTGGTATGTACGTTTGTGTCGCAGACGTTTTTGGAAAGGCACGTATACGCAAGATAAAATTGCCGCTTACCAAACATTGTATGAATGTATAGAAACCATTACTAGGTTAATGGCACCTATTGCGCCTTTTTTCTGTGATCAAGTTTTTAGAAATTTAAACAGCATTACAAAAAAGCATCCTGCTAGTTCTATACATCATGTAGATTTTCCTAAAGCAGACAAGACTAAAATAGACGCAGCTTTAGAAACAAGAATGCAAATGGCGCAAGACATTTGTTCTTTGGTTTTATCTATTAGAAAAAAGGTAAACATTAAAGTGCGTCAACCATTACAAAAAATACTCATACCTGTTTTGGACCCTGCCATGAAAAAAGCCATTGAGCAAATGGAGGAGTTAATTTTAGCAGAGGTAAACGTTAAAGAAATTAATTATATCACAGATACCGAAGGAGTAATCAGTAAAAAGGTAAAAGCCAACTTCAAAATTTTAGGTGCCAAATTGGGAACCAAAATGAAACAAGCTTCTGCCCTGATTGCCAATTTAACCCAGGCGCAAATAAGCAGCTTGGAAAAGGACGGAGCATTGGCTTTGACCATCGAAGAAGAGACAATCCAATTGTTACTCAAAGAAGTAGAAATTATTGCCGAAGACATACCAGGATGGAGCGTGGCTGTAAAAAATGCCCTTACTGTAGCCTTGGACATCACGATCAGCCCCGACTTATTGATGGAAGGGAATGCTAGAGAGCTGGTGAACAGGGTCCAAAACATCCGAAAAGAGCGTAATTTTGACTTAACAGACAAGATTTTGCTTGAAATTGAGGATAATACAGAGTTGAAAAAATCCATTATTCAATTTTCGGACTATATTTGCCGCGAAATTCTAGCGCATCAAATCGACTGGGTTCCCACTATTAAAGAGGGGGTTCTTGTGGAGATAAATGAGCATAAATTATGTATTTCTGTTAGACAAAAAGGATAAATATGGCTACAAAAAAACCGGCTCCAAAAAAGGCAGCTCCAAAGAAGGTGGCTCCAAAAAAAGCAGCTCCAAAGAAGGCGGCTCCTAAAAAAGCAGCTCCAAAGAAGGCGGCTCCCAAAAAAGCGACTCCCAAAAAGGTGGCTCCAAAAAAAGCTGCTCCAAAGAAAGCTGCTCCCAAAAAAGCAGCCCCTAAAAAAGTAATTCCTGTAAAAAAAGTAGTTCCTAAAAAAGTTGCTCCCGCAAAAAAAGCGGTTCCTGTTAAAACACCCCTAAAAAAAGCAACTCCTATTAAAGCGCCAATAAAGAAAGTAGTTCCTGTAAAAGGAAATGCCAAACCCACGTTACCTGTAAAAGCCCCTGTGGTAGCAAAGCCGGTAGAAAAATATGTTCCACCTGCAAAGCCAGTTCCTAAGATACCAACACCTCCAGTAAAGCCAGTTCGTAAAACGGCAGAACCCATCAAAGACATTAAAGTGCCTAAGATTGGTGCCAAGAGCAGTGTACCTTATCAACCAGGTTATGTTCCTATGGAAAGAAGAAAAGAAGTAACAAGATCTACCGATACTTTAGTAAAATATTCTGATGCAGAATTAAAAGAATTCAAAGAGTTAATTTCTAATAAATTAGAAGCTGCAAAAAAAGAGTTGATCTACTTACAAGGACTCATTACACGTAAAGATGAGTTAGGTGGTGACAACGATGATGCAAGATACATGACCATGGAAGATGGAAGTATTAGCATGGAAAGAGAGCAATTGGGTCAAATGGCCAGTCGTCAAATTACTTTTATTGACCATTTGGAGAAAGCCTTAATGCGTATCGAAAACAAAACCTATGGTATTTGTAGAGTCACTGGTCGCTTGATAGACAAAGCGCGTTTGCGTGCTGTGCCTCATGCCACATTAAGTTTAGAGGCTAAATTAGGCTATGTTAGAAACAGCAATGACCAATAAGATGTAGTATCAAACTTCTCGATAATAAAAAACCCTGATAAATGATTATCAGGGTTTTTTTTGGTCTTCTATTCCTCTTCCGTTTTAGGTTTTCTACACATCAGACGGTTTAGTTTCTTCTTATTTTACCTCCTGCATATCAATCAGTTTACGGTAATAACCATTTTGTGCCAGCAATGCATCGTGATTGCCTCTTTCCACAATTTCTCCTTTTTGCAATACGACAATTTCATCTGCGTGTCTAATGGTAGACAATCGATGTGCAATCACAATTGAAGTTCTATTTTGCATCATATTGTTGATGGCCTCTTGTACCAATTTTTCACTTTCTGTATCTAGGGCAGAAGTAGCTTCGTCTAGAATTAAGATGGGAGGATTTTTTAATACCGCACGAGCAATGGTTAATCTTTGTCTTTCTCCGCCGCTCAATTTGCTGCCGCGATCTCCAATCATACTTTGGAATCCCCCTTCTTTTTTAATAATAAATTCGTACGCATTCGCAATTTTTGCTGCCGCTATAATTTCTTCCTCAGTGGCTTCGGGTTTACCCAAAGCAATATTGGCAGCAATGGTATCATTAAATAAAATAGGTTCTTGGGTAACAATACTTATTAATTTTCTTAAACTATGTAAGCTGTAGGCTTTAATATTTTTTCCGTCAATATATAAGTTGCCAGCACTTACATCGTGAAAGCGAGGTACTAAATCGGCCAAAGTGCTTTTGCCAGCACCAGAAGAACCAACCAATGCCACTGATTTTCCTTTTTGAATGGTTAGATCGATGTCTTTTAAAATGGTGGTATCCTGGTATAGAAATTGAACATTTTTAAACTCGATGGAATCTTTAAAAGTATCCAATACAATTGGATGTGCATTTTCTTCAACAGTCAATGGTGCTTCTAAAATTTCATTCAATCTATCTAAAGTGGCATTGCCTCTTGTGACGTTGTAAGCCGCTTGTGACAGGGCTTTAGAAGGATTTATGATTTGAGAAAACAAAGCTACATAAGCAATAAAAGAACTGCCTGAAAGTATTTCTCCACTCAAAACGAGCTTGCCACCAAACCATAAAACACCACATAAAATAATCACTCCCAATGTTTCTGAAACCGGAGAAGCCAAATCGCGGCGGTTTAAAATTTTATTTTTGATGTTAAAAATTTCATCTACCAATCCAAAAAATTGTTTTTTAACACGCGCTTCCGCATTAAAAGCTTTGATAATTCTTAAGCCAGTTAAAGTTTCTTCCATCTGACTTAAAATTTCACCCCATTTTACTTGTGCTTTATTGGTATGTTTTTTTAAACTTCTTCCAATGCGACCCACAATCAAACCAGCGAGCGGCAATAATATAAAAACAAATAAAGTAAGCTTTACACTAATGATAAATAAGAAAATTAAAATGCCTAATATGTTTAAAGGTTCTTTAATTAAACCCTCTAAGGCGCCAATGACTGAATTCTCTAATTCAGTAATGTCATTAGACGACCTACTTAAAATATCTCCTTTGCGTTGTTCTGTAAAATAACCAATGGGCAATTGCAATATTTTTTCATACAATAGTCTGGAATATTTTCTGGTGACTGCGTTTCTAATGGGAGCTAAAAAATAAAAAGACAAATAAAGAAATGTATTTTTTAGAAAAATGGTAATGATGATGCTCAAGCAAATCCATCCCAAGGCTTGCACTTTACCATGTTCGGCAATGCTTTGTTGTAAGAAGCCGTAAATGATGTCTTTGATATTGCTATTGCTGCCCACTGCCACAGTTTTAACAGCACCCGTTAATTCGCTGCTGCCAAAAATAAGGTCCATGAATGGCATTAACATTCCCAACGAGAACAAGCCAAATATTATAGATAGGGTAATAAATAGGCTATACCAACCCATATAGGCCTTGTATTCTCTGATATAACTTATGATGCGAATAAATTTCTTCATATTCAAAATTATTCCCGCAGAATAATCAGCAAAGTAACTAATTT
>Ga0209829_10000116_pt1 | contig 69763 bp, 67 predicted proteins | sample C_140205_EF_Meta_FD_187311 | JGI IMG/M metagenome (GOLD analysis project Ga0209829, IMG submission 187311) | Freshwater microbial communities from Lake Croche, Canada to study carbon cycling - C_140205_EF_MetaG (SPAdes) (version 2) | ecosystem: Environmental > Aquatic > Freshwater > Lake...
ATAGCCAACAAGGCTTGTTTTTGCAACCATTCCTTAATGGCATAGTCGGCATTTTTTTGTGACAGCAACAATAATTGTTCTTTGTCTCCTTGCTTGGGTATAGTATATTTAACGCCCGGCAATTGGTCCTCTAATTCAAAAGGAACAATAATTTCCTTGGCCATGGATTGTAGATTGTTTCTAAAATAATGAATGGCAAAGGCCAAGATGGTTTCCTTGGTTTCTTCCAATGGAACGCTAAGGGGCAAGATATGTGTTTGAATGATGCGGCCTTCTTGTACCATTAAATAACTGATATAGGCTTGGTCTTGCTCATAGGCAATGCTAAAAATATCAATAGGCGTTTGTTGTTTAATGTAGACCACCGATTTGGTTTGGTAATTTTCTAGTTCTTCAATTTTTCTTCTGCTGAGTTCGGCTTTTTCAAATGCTAGTTCGCCTGCCTCCTGCAGCATGTTTGTTTTAAGTGCTTGAAGTACAGGTTTGATATTGCCTTTCAATAAGAAATTGACTTGTTCAATAGAAGCATCATAAGCTTCTTGACTTTGTAATCCTTCACAAGGGCCAAGGCAGTTTCCTAAATGGTATTCCAAACAAACTTTGAATTTGCCAAGTGCAATATTTTTTTTATTAAGTGGGAGGGTACAGGTTCTGAGTGGAATAGTGCGTTTGATATGGTCTAGCAATTCTCTAACGGCCAACCCGCTAGTGAAAGGGCCCACATAGGTAGATCCATCTTTAATTTTTCGACGACTATAAAATACGCGTGGAAAGGCTTCTTTTTTGATGACAATATAGGGATAGGTTTTGTCGTCTTTTAAATTGATATTGTATTTGGGTTGATAATTTTTGATCAACTCATTTTCTAATATAAAGGCATCGTGTTCGGAGTCAACGAGTGTATACTGTATGTCTTTAATTTTTTGAACCAGTTCGATTGTTTTTTGGGAGTCCTGCGTGGCCAAAAAGTAAGAGCTTACTCTTTTTTTAATATTCTTAGCCTTACCTACATACAACAATTGGCCCTTTTCATCAAAATACTGATAAATACCAGGGTTGGATGGTAGACTAGATTGTATTTGTTTAAACTGCTCTTTTTCCATATTCACGAGGGAGTTCACAAAAATACTTTATATTTTTGTGTCATGGAATTATCTGTAAATATACCCGCCCTTCTTTTTCCGGCCATCAGCCTCATCATGTTGGCTTATACCAATCGTTTTTTAGCCCTTTCCAATAGGGTGAGGGTGCTACATGATAAATACCAGCAACAGGAGCAGCGCCATATCATTTTTGGACAAATCAAGAACCTTAAATACCGCATCAAACTAATTCAAAACATGCAAACCTATGGGGTGGCTACCTTGCTCTTATCCATAGTTTCTATGTTCTTTATATTTATTCAATACCAAGCAATGGCAAAATTAGTATTTGGCATTAGCTTGGTCACTTTTTCTATCTCCATTTTTTTATCACTGATTGAAATTAGATTGAGTACCAAGGCCATTGAATTGGAATTGAGTGATATGGAGGGGCTAGAAGATCCCACGGTGATGGAATACCTTAGAAAGAAATTTGATCGAGCCTAATTAGGGATATTAATTCGAAGCCCTTCTTTCTCCAATTTGTTGACGCCACATGGCATAGTACAATCCTTTTTCCAACAACAATGAATCATGGGTGCCTTGTTCAATCACTTGTCCTTTTTCTAAGACATAAATTCTAGTGGCATGTATGATCGTACTTAATCGATGCGCAATCATGATGGTGATTTGTTCTCTTTCTGCCGAAAGTTGTCGGATGGTATCGGTGATGGATTCTTCTGTAATGCTGTCCAAGGAAGAAGTAGCTTCGTCAAAAATGAGTAAATGTGGGTGTCTTAATAAAGCGCGTGCGATAGACAATCTTTGTTTTTCACCACCGCTCAATTTTAATCCGCCTTCACCAATTAAGGTATCTAAACCATTGCCTCCTTTGTCTAAAATATTGGTACAACTTGCCTTGGTCAATGCCAATAACATTTCTTCTTTGCTGGCATGGGGTGCCACAAAGGCTAAATTTTCTGTGATAGTGCCTGCAAACAATTGGGTATCCTGGGTCACAAAACTTATTTGATTTCTTAGTTCATTCATATTGATCTGATGGGTATCTACACCGTTGACCAATATTTTTCCTTCCTGTGCTTCATACAAGCCTACCAATAATTTAACCAAAGTACTTTTACCAGCCCCAGAAGGTCCAACAAAGGCAATGGTTTCACCTCTTTTGGCTTCGAAACTAATGTCTGCAATGGCTTTGAAATTGGCCGTTTGGTGTTGAAAGCCTACATGCGCAAAAGCCAAGTTTTCAATGGTACCCATGGCCACTGGATTGGCTGGAATTTGCTCTGTTGGCTTTTTCATGAGGGCATCAAAATTATTCAAGGAAGCTTCTGTTTCTCTGTAACTCATAATGATGCTACCAATTTCTTGCAATGGACCAAATATAAAAAAGCTGTAAAACTGCAATGAAATCAATTGACCTACTGTTAGAATCTCTTTAAAAATAAGCCACATCAAAGTAAAAGTGATCACCTGTCTTAAAAAATTCACCATGGTCCCTTGAACAAAACTTAGAGAGCGAATATTCTTAACCTTTTTTAATTCTAAAGCAAGAATTTTATAAGTATTGTTGTTCAATCTATTAATTTCCTGGGTAGTTAAGCCTAAGCTTTTTACTAGTTCAATGTTTCTTAAACTTTCGGTAGTGGTACCTGCTAGTGTAGTGGTTTCTTTGACAATATTTTTTTGAATGACTTTAATTTTCTTACTTAATAAATTGGTCACATAGGCAATCATGCTGGCGCCTCCTATATAAATCGGGATAATGGACCAATGTAATCTTGTGGCATACACCGAAACGAAAATCACACTTACAATAATCCCAAAAAGTACATTCACTACATAACTAATGAATTTTTCACAATCAGTTCTGGCCTTAGTTAAAATACTTAAAGTTTCTCCACTTCTTTGGTCTTCAAAGGCTTGATAAGGTAATTGCATGGAATGTCTTAATCCATCTGTAAATAAAGCTGCACCAAATTTTTGAATGATTACATTGACCGTATAGTCCTGAAATGCTTTGGCAATGCGGCTTACCATGGCAGTACCTACCAACAACAACAACATATTGCTCACCCCCCATAAAAAATCAGACTGACTGCGGTGTTGTCCTGCTTTGTCTAATAAAGGGCTTTTGGCAAAACCATCTATCAAACGACCAAAAATCATGGGGTCAAATAAGGAGAAGGTTTGGTTGATGGCAGCCAAAATAAAGGCTAAAAATACCAGGCTTTTAAAGGGTTTGATGTATTGGATCAATATTTTCATAGTCGAATAATTGTAATGGGGCCAAAGGTAATAAATCTCCCTTGTTTTAGACCAATTTCTGCGCTTATCCACGAGCTGTTGAAAACTGAATTGGCCATTTGTAGTAGTTATAGCGCGAATGCGCTAATTTAATAGTACAGAATTGAATCATTTGTAAATATTTTTTTATGCTTTGGAGAAAATTCAATGGCGAAAAAATTATCCTCCCCATTAAAGAGGCTGTTCAGCAGGCCATTATTGCCGAGTCTGAAAAGAAAACAAAACTAAAAGTTTGCATTGGTACAGACAGTCAAGTCAAAGCCAATATAACTGAATTTGCCACGGTGATTGTTTTTTTAAGAGAACACAATGGTGGATTTATGTACATCCACAATGACAAGACCACACAAAAATTCCATTTAAAGGAACGCATGTTAACAGAGGTAGCCAAAAGTATTGAGATTGCTTATGAACTCTGTGATTTATTTATTCAATACAATGTGGAAATGGAAGTGCATGCCGACATTAATACCAATCCTCAATTTAAAAGCAATGATGCTTTGAAAGAAGCCATGGGCTATATTTTAGGGATGGGCTTTGCCTTTAAAGCAAAACCAGAAGCTTTTGCAAGCAGTTGCTGCGCAGATAAAGCAGTGAATTAATTTAAAGTCCTTCTGCGTCTAATTTATTGTATTGGTCTATGCATGCCAATACTTCTTCTACGCCAGTTCTTTTTTCTGCACTCGTTACAAAACCTTGTGGTAAATAAGGTAATATTTCATTTAAGGCATCAAAGAATAATTTTACATTTCTAGTCACTACGCCAGGCTTTTCTTTGTCAGATTTGGTAAATATGATTGTGTAGGGAATTTCCCATTTGAACAGCTGTTGTACAAAGGCTAGATCTATTTTTTGTGGTGTATGTCTGCTATCAATTAAAACAAAAACCCTGCTAAGGTTTTCTCTTTTTCTTAAATAATTTTCAATCATTTGTTCCCATCTTCTTCTACTACTTTGAGCCACTTTAGCAAATCCATAACCAGGTAAATCTACAATATACCATTTGTCTTGTTTGCCTTTCGCTATACTCATGCTGGTAATTTCAAAATGATTAATTAGCTGTGTTTTACCTGGCGTGCCAGAAGTTTTTGCTAAATTATTTTGAGAACACAATGCATTAATGATGGAAGACTTACCCACATTGCTACGTCCAATAAATGCATATTCTGGTGCCTTTAAATCAGGACATTGATCAAAACTTGGACTTGAAATGATATAGGTTGCTTTTACGATTTTCATTTTATAATTAATACATTGTTAGCTAAGTCTTTTTGCCTTTTGGGCCATAGCATAAATTAAAACCCATCAAGCATTATTTTTTTGCTTATGTTAATTTTACTTCTTATTTAAATTAAGACTTTTCCAGTCATTTCTTTAGGAATAGGCAATTGCATCATGGTTAAAATAGTAGGGGCCAAATCGCCCAATTTACCTGCTTGAATGGGGCCCTTCCAATCCTTATCAATAATAAAGAAAGGCACTAAATTGGTAGTATGTGCCGTATTAGGACTGCCATCTTCATTGATCATGTAATCGGCATTGCCATGGTCTGCAGTTAAGAAAATAGTATAGCCATTGTTTAATCCAGCACTCACCACTTCTTTCACACAGGCATCCACCGTTTCAACCGCTTTTACTACTGCGGTAAAAACACCTGTATGACCTACCATATCTGCATTCGCAAAGTTTAAGCAAATAAAATCAGGATTCCCTGCATTAATTTCGGGCAATAATTTATCTGTTAATTCTTTGGCACTCATTTCTGGTTGTAAATCATAAGTGGCTACTTTTGGGGAAGCGGCCATGATTCTAGTTTCACCTTCAAAAGGTAGTTCTCTACCTCCGCTAAAAAAGAAAGTGACATGCGGATATTTTTCTGTTTCAGCAATTCGGATTTGTTTTTTATTGTTTTGTGCTAAAACATCCCCTAAGGTATTGGCCAAGTTATCATTTTCGAAAATCACTGCTACATTTTTAAAAGTTTCATCGTACTTGGTCATGGTGGTATAATGCAGCTTCAATTTTTTCATTCCAAATTCAGGAAAATCTTTTTGCGTCAATACTTCCGTGATTTCTCTGCAACGATCGGTTCTGAAATTATAACACAATACGGCATCTCCTTCTTGAATGGTGGCAATGGGTTGACCGTTTTCGTGAAGGATGGTTGGTTTGATAAATTCATCTGTTATACCATTGGCATAATTATCGGTGATGGCTGCTATGGCCGTTAAGGCGGTGGCCCCTTCTCCTTTGACCAAGGCATCATAGGCCAACTTTACTCTTTCCCAACGCTTATCTCTATCCATCGCATAATACCTGCCGCTCACGGTGGCAATTTTTCCTACACTGCCTGCTATATGTTTTTCTATATTTTCAACAAAGCCTAAACCACTTTTTGGATCCGTGTCTCTTCCATCGGTAAATGCATGAATAAATACCTTGGTGAGTCCATGGGCTTTACAAATATCGGTGAGTGCTTTTAAATGTGATGTGTGTGCATGCACGCCACCATCACTTACCAATCCCAACAAATGTAGAGGCTTGTTATTTTCTTTAGCATATTGAATACTCTTCAATAAAGTGGGGTTATTGGCCAGTGATCCGTCTTTAACGGCCACATTGATTCTTTGTAATTCTTGGTACACAATTCTGCCTGCTCCTAAATTCAAATGCCCTACTTCGCTATTGCCCATTTGCCCTTCAGGTAATCCTACTTCTTCTCCACAAGTAACCAAGGTGGTATTGGGGTATTGCGCGTATAAACTATGTACAAATGGAACATGGGCTTGCTGAATCGCATCTGCTTTTGGAACTATGCCCAAACCCCATCCATCCATGATGACTAATATTACTTTTTTTGACATTTTCTTACCTTATTTTAGCTGTAACTTTGTTTTTATCGGAGACTACCACAAAGTTTCAAAATACTAGGCAGATTACAAACTTTAAGCGGTTATAATAGTTAAAAAATAAGCTGTATGCGCAAAATACTGTTGATCCTGGGTTTTTTGATTTCAATTAGCCCTTTATTTGCACAAAAGCAGACGGAGCAGATTGTACAAAATTTGCAAACGGCCAATTTCTCTAATCTTTTGCCTTTTTGGGACAAGGAAGTTGAAGTGACCATTTTAGATCAAATCAATCAAGAAAAGCAAAGTCCTTCCCAAGCCAATCAAGCGCTTCAAAATTTTTTCAACAATAAAGCCATTGTGGGTTTTGAAAGAAATGCAGAACGCAAAGTAGGGACCACCATTTATATCACTGGGAAATTGTTGTCTGGGGTAATCAAATACAATATAACCTTGCTTTTACAAGAAAAAAATGGCATGAGTATAGTAAGTATTAGGATAAGCTAAGCACCATTTTTTTAATAAAATCTTTTATTCTATTTTTAAACCTCAATGAGTAAAAAAAATCAAAGCACCCATCATTCTCCCTTGGTATACAGTACCGATCCAAACTATTTGCCCCCTTCGGAGCAAAATGAAATAGAAACATTGAGCGCCGAAGAGCAGCCCTTAAAGGTTATTTTAGAAACAAAACAACGTGCAGGAAAAACAGTGAGTATCGTCATTGGATTTGTTGGTGATGAAGAAGCTATGAATAATTTAGGCAAGGCTTTAAAAAATCATTGCGGAACTGGTGGGTCGGTAAAAGATGGAGAAATTATTATACAAGGCGACCATCGTCAAAAAATATTTCAGTACTTGAAATCAAAGGGCTATAAAAAAGCCAAGCTTTAAAAATAAACTTCTAAGTTCAATTTTGTTTTTAATTCGGCGATTAAAGGATACTGTGCAGCCATCCGTTCATATTTCTGTTTGCTATTCAAACTTAAATGAAGTGGTACATCTTCTCTTTCACCAGCAGCAACTAAAATATTAAATTGAATGGCACGGTTGTGAAATCTGTCCCATACTTTTTCTAATAAATTCATGCGTTCTTGTTCCACAAATTTTTGCGCAGTCAATGCAGGCACGGTAATGGTGAAATGGGTTTCATCCTCAATGCTCAATTGTGCAAATTTAAAAGTACCGGCAGCAGAATGTTTCAAGGCGGTCTCTAAATGTAAGGTATAATCGTCCCAGCAGTTTCTTAAGAGTTCCATATTCAAAGGAAGTGAATCAATCACTTCTTCAATCTCGTATTTTTCACCGTATTTCTTTTTCAACAGTTCCAATAAATTTTTCTTTTTACCTTCTTCTGTAGGGGCGTTCCCCATGGTGTCGGGCAAATTAGTTGCCAGCTTTGAGGGGACAATAAATTCATTGATTGGTGGTGTGCTAGGTGTAGCTGCTTTCGCCACTTTAGCAACCGGCGCTTTTACATTTGTAGGATCAGGCTTTTGATGTAGGCTAGGCGCCTGCTCGATGATTAATTTAGCTTCTTGGTTGACTACAATATTGCTTAGAGGAAGAATTTTTTTAAGCCGAATAGGGTAGTGGCTATCAATTAGTTTTTTTTTTACAACTTGGCTATCTTCCATGCTTAGTTCAATAGCTTGTTGTAAAAAATTAAGTTTGATGATGGCCATTTCGACATGCAATCTTTTGTTTCGTGCCATTTTGAATTGTATCTCTGCCTCGTTTAATAAATTTAAAGCGCTTACCAAATAAGGGGTGCTGATGGCTGCTGCCGTTGTTACATATTGTGCTCTCCAGCCTTCGATGGATTCTAATAATTGAGCACTTGCTGGGTCCTTGCAAACCAATAAATTTCTTATAAAGCTGGCCAAGCCATACAATACCATATCTCCTTCAAATCCTTTTTGATTGATCTCGTCATACAACAACATGGCACTGGTTAAATCCTGCTTGGTTAAATAATCTAATAATTTAAAAAAGTAAGCTTCGTCTAAAATATTCAAATGCTCTAAGGTATTGGCATAGGTTAGTTCGCCATTAGAGAAACTAACAATTTTGTCTAAGATGCTTAGTGCATCACGCATACAGCCTTCACTTTTTTGTGCAATTAATTGCAATGCATTTTTTTCTGCTTTAATATGTTCTTTGCCAATGATCTCTTCTAAATGTAATACGGTATCGTTGTTGTTGATGCGTCTAAAATCAAAAATCTGACACCTACTTAAAATAGTAGGCAAAATTTTATGCTTCTCCGTAGTGGCTAAAATAAAAATAGCATAAGGAGGCGGCTCTTCTAAGGTTTTTAAAAATGCATTAAAGGCACTGGTACTTAACATGTGTACCTCATCTACTATGTATACTTTGTATTTTCCCGCTTGTGGCGCAAAGCGAACTTGTTCAACTAAGGTTCTAATATCATCCACTGAATTGTTGCTAGCAGCATCTAACTCATGAATGTTTAAGCTGCCGCCCTTTTCAAAAGAAACACAACTTTCGCATTCGTTGCAGGCTTCTCCTTCTTTGGTGACATGGGTGCAATTGATGGTCTTGGCTAAAATTCTTGCACAAGTAGTTTTACCCACTCCTCTAGGGCCACAAAATAAGAAGGCATGGGCCAAATGGTTATTTAAAATGGCATTTTTTAAGGTTGTCGTAATATGCGACTGTCCCACCACTGTATTAAAGTTTTGGGGCCTGTATTTTCTAGCTGAAACAACAAAATTTTCCATACTTGACGCGCAATATACACATTCAAAATCAAAAGTATTCAATGAGGAATTAAATCTTATCCCCTAATTATAAATAGTGAATTGGGCTTAGGATTTGATGCTGTAATCCATCTGTGGATGCCTTTCAAAAGGGGTGATATTATTATCAAAAATATATCTATAGGTCACCATTTGTCTGCTAGGAAGAGCGCCCAAGCTTTTATAAATATTGACCATTTTAGGGTTCCAATCGGCCGCCCAACCCATTTCGTACTCTTGGTAAATTTTGCGCTCTTTCAACCATAAATCACAGGAGTAAATTAAAAAACTATCTACGCCCAAGGCTTGGTATTTTGGTACCACCCCAAATGCCAAGCCGGTTAATTTGGTATTGGACTTATTCCATTTCATCCATAACAAATGTAATTTTTGCGACAAACCCAAGTGCCCATTAAAATATTTAAAATACTGGTTCAGATCTGGAATATTGATAAACATGGCAATGGGCTCTTCTTTATAATAGGCAAACCAAATTACTTTTTCATCCATTACTGCTTTTAGCGAGTGGAATAGCATAATCACTTGATCATAAGTGATGGCCTTGGCTTCTCCATGTTGCGCCCAGGCGCTATTGTAGATATGCACAAAATCTTGGGCAAACTTTTCCAACTTATTTTTATCTAAATGCAGCGCCGAATAGTCTGCTTTGGCTTTGAATTTATGATAACGTTCTTCAAATCTTGGTGGCAGGGGTTCGCGTAAGTCTTTTTTGTAATAATATTGATTGTAAAAATTTTCAAATCCATATTGGATCAATAAATTTTCATAATAGGGTGGGTTGTAGGACATGCCATACATCGGGGCTTCCTCGAAACCTTTGACCATCAGCCCCCACCATTTGTCTCGGTCACCAAAATTAATGGGGCCATCCATCGCCTGCATGCCATTTTCTACAAGCCAATTTTTAGCGGTATCTAAAAGCAATTGGGCAGCATTAAAATCATCGGTACAATCAAAAAACCCAATACAACCTACTGGAAATTCAGTGCCCTTATTCTTATAGCTTGAATAATAAAACGCAGCAATGCGCCCTATGAGTTTGCCTTCTTTGTTTTCCAACAACCATCTTTTGGCATTGCCTTGTTGGAATAATTTATTTTTGTTTTGGTCAAACACTTCAGCCACCTCTTTATTCAAGGGTCTAATGTAATGGGGATTGCCTTGATTCATTTGGGCATTGATTTCAATAAAAGCATTGGCTAGTGCAGCCGAATTGACTTCAACAATTTTCATTGCTTGAAATTAGAAATTTTTTAAGACACTTAAGGCAAATAGACCAGCTGTTTCTGTTCTGAGTCGAGTGGGCCCCAAATGAATGGCTTGGCAATCATTTTGAAGGGCTAGTTCAATTTCGGAGGGGCTAAAATCACCTTCAGGACCAATTAATAAAAGACAATCTTCATTGGCTTTTATTTTTTTGATGTCTATTTTATCGCCTGCTTCGCAATGGGCAATTAATTTCTGTGCATTTTTTTGTTGCGCTATCACTTCTTTGAATTTCACAGGGTTGGTCAAATTGGGCAGCCAAGTTTGTTGACTTTGGATCATGGCCGATTGTAGAATGTTTTGCATTCGGTCCAATTTGAATTTTTCAAATAGGGTTCTTTCGCAAATCATGGGAACAATTGAATTTACGCCCAACTCTGTTGCCTTTTCTATCAGCCATTCTAAACGCGTTACATTTTTTAGTAAAGCGATACCTAAGGTCAAGCTTTGCGCAGGCGCGGGTATTTGTTTTTCTGAAAGAAGGGTAACGATGGAATTTTTTTTATGAGGCACTTGAATCTTGGCTTCAAATAAGAAACCTTTGCCATTGGTTAAATCAATACGCGCATTTTCCTGCATCCTCAATACTTGAATGCAATGTTTACTGCTGGTTTCACTTAAGGTAAAACTAGTATTGCCTGAAATTAAATTAGGTTCGTAGAAATAAGGGACAGGCATAAGGATAGATTTTAAAAAGGCTGATCGTCGTTGATGCCCTCGTCAAATTCACCACCATTCATTTTGCTGCCTTGAATAAAAAAGCGTCCACCATCTGCGGCACCACCGTTATTGGCGCCAGCTTGTATAGGCTTGTAATTGCTGCCCAAGCCAGGAATACCATTTTCGCCTTCCATTTCTTCAAAACGTTGAATGTCTAGATTGGCTCTTAGTTTAATTAAATCCAATCGGCCATTTCTATGCTTGGCAATTCTAATATGTGTTTCGCCTTGGGTGCTTTCGCCCATCTCATTGCTCATTACCTCGTAGTATTCAGGACGATAAATAAACATCACCATGTCGGCATCTTGCTCGATGGCTCCTGATTCACGTAAGTCACTCAATTGCGGCATCTTGCTTTCTTTTCTGGTTTCTACCGCACGACTCAATTGAGATAATGCAATGATGGGAATATTCAATTCCTTGGCCAATGCTTTTAAACTTCTAGAAATATTACTAATTTCTTGTTCACGATTGGAGTTTCTATCTCCTGATCCACTCATCAATTGCAAATAGTCAATGATGATAATTTTTACATGGTGTTTGTTCACCAATCTTCTGGCCTTGGCCCTGAATTCAAATATATTTAATGCAGCGGTATCGTCAATGTAAATAGGGGCTTGCTCTAATTTTTTAATTCCCTTGCTATGCAATTGTTGGTATTCGTAATCTTCCAGTTTGCCTCTAGAAATTTTTTCCATTTTAATTTCACTCTCCGCACTTAAAATACGTTGCACCAATTGCGAAGCGCTCATCTCCAAACTGAAAAAGCCTACCGCTTGGGGTTTAGTAGGATGCAGTGCAGCATTGCGTGCCAAGTTTAAAGCAAAAGCAGTTTTACCCACAGAAGGACGTGCTGCCAAAATGATTAAATCGGTAGGCTGCCAACCATAAGTAATTCTATCTAAAGAAGTGAACCCACTAGGGACCCCTGAAATTTCATCTTTCTGTGTTCTTAATAAATCAATTCTTGTTACGGCATGTGCCAAGGCATCTCCAATGTCCACGAAATTTTTCTTCAAATAATTATTGGTGATGTTGAACATTTTTGTTTCGCTATCATCTAACAAATCAAAAACATCCGTGCTATCCTCATAGGCATTGGCAATGACCTCGCCACTAATTCTAATGAGTTCTCTTTGTATAAATTTTTGTAAAACAATTCTTCCATGCGCTTCTATATTGGCCGTGGATACCACCACATTGGTCAATTTAGAAATATAATAAGCACCTCCAATCATGTCCAATTGCTCTCTGGTTTTTAATTCTTCCACCATGGTGAGCATGTCAATGGGCATGTTTTTTTGTTGCAAGCCTTGCATGGCATCAAAAATCATTTGATGCGCTTCCACATAAAAACATTCAGGCTTTAAAATTTCAGTGACCGTATCAAAAGCACTTTTATCTAATAAGATGGCGCCTAATACAGCTTCCTCCAATTCTCTAGCCTGGGGAGGTATTTTTCCATACATCATGGAGCTTACATCCACCGAGGTAGATTTCTTTTTTGTTCTATTGGTATTTATATTGGGGAGGGCCATATTGAATCAACTATTTTCTACTGCGAAAATCAACCCAAATTGGGACTTCATGAAATTTAGTTTTGCAAGGGGCTTATGCACAGGTGATTTTCATGTGAAATACACAAAAATTAAAGGTTATTCACTGGTTTTACACCTGTTAATAGCAGTTATTCACTTCTATTTTTTACTTAAAAGCACTTAAAAATTTGTATTTTTGAAGCTATACCATAAAGATCCTATATGACGATTAGTTATCGCTGGCTTTCTACTTATTTACCTCAAAAGCTTACCCCTGAGCAATTGTCCATCATCCTTACTTCCATTGGTTTAGAAGTAGAGTCCTTGGAACATTACGAAAATTTCAAAGGTGGACTAGTGGGCCTATTGGTGGGAGAGGTTTTGGAAGTAGAACAACATCCCAATGCAGACAAATTAAAATTGACCAAGGTAGCTGTTGGCAAAGAGCGTCCTTTGAATGTTGTTTGCGGTGCAAGCAATGTGGCTATTGGACAGAAAGTAGTACTGGCCCCAGTCGGAGCCACTATCTTTCCCAAAGGCAAAGATCCAATCACGATGAAGTTGGCAAAAATAAGAGGCGAAGAAAGTGAGGGAATGATTTGTGCCGAAGATGAAATTGGTATTAGCGATGACCATGCAGGTATTATTGTTTTAGACAATCAATGGAAAGCGGGTGATTTGGTAGCAGAGGTATTTGATTATGATCAAGATTGGATATTTGAAATTGGTTTAACCCCCAATAGGATGGATGCGATGAGTCACTATGGGGTAGCCAAAGATGTTTGTGCTTATTTGTCTTACCACGAAACTTCAGTAAAAGCCATCAGTCCTTTTACAAAAAAAGCGACAAAAGATAAATCCATCAAAGTTTTTAAAGTAAGTATTGAAGACGAAAAAGGTTGTAGAAGATACAGTGGAATAAATATAGAAGGAGTAACTGTAAAAGAATCACCCAACTGGTTAAAAAATAATTTAAAAGCCATTGGGGTACGCAGTATCAATAATATCGTAGACATTACTAATTACATTTTACACGCCACAGGACAGCCCTTGCACGCCTTTGATGCAGACCAAATCAAAGACCAAAAAATCATTGTAAAAAAATATCCAGCGGGCACTCAATTTATCACCTTAGATGGAACAGCGCGTACATTGACTGCAGAAGATGTCATGATTAGCGACACTGAAAAGCCTTTATGTATTGCGGGTGTATTTGGTGGTTTGAAAAGTGGTGTAACTGCAACTACAAAAAATATTTTTTTAGAAAGTGCGTGGTTTGAAAATGTGCACATTCGTAAAACATCGGTCCATCATGGGCTTAGAACTGATGCCGCCACTAGATTTGAAAAAGGCGTAGACATCACTGGAGCCATTGATGTATTGGAACTGGCTGCAGCAATGATACAAGAATTAGCAGGAGGTAATTGCAGTGAAGTGATAGATGTGTATCCAAATCCTGCAGCCAAAACAAAAGTGAAACTTAGCTATGCTTATTTAAAAAAATTAAGTGGCAAAAACTATCCAGCTGCTGCAGTGAAAACTATATTAAGTAGTTTGGGTTTTGAAATCGTTCAAGAAACAGAGGCGGAGATTGAATTGGCAGTACCTTTTCATAAACCAGACATTAGTTTGCCCGCCGATTTAGTAGAAGAAATTTTACGTATTGATGGTTTGGACAACATTGCCATTCCTACTACCATTTCTATAAGTCCATCCATTGATCCACTAGAAAAGAAAGAAAAGTTCAAAGAAAAAATAGCGAATTATTTAGTGGGTAGAGGCTACACAGAGATCGTCACAAATTCCATTACCAATAGTGCTTATTTTTCTGAGGAAGTATTGGCAGGCTCCGTAAAAATGTTGAATAATTTAACCGTTGAGCTAGATCTCATGCGCCCCTCCATGTTAGAAACAGGATTAGAAATCATTGCCTATAATTTAAATAGAAAGAACAGTCATCTATCCCTTTTTGAATTGGGAAAAGTTTATGGAAAGTCAAGCAATGGCAGCTATTATGAAGCAGAGCAATTGGCTATTTATGTTTCAGGTAAACCATTTGAGGATGGGTGGAGAGCCAAGGGCGCCGTACAAGATTTTTTTGTAGCCAAAGGTATGGTCCAAGCTATTTTTGAATTACTAGGTATTGAAAATTATACTTTTAAAACCAATGGTTCAGTGATTGAACTAGTGGTAGCTAAAAAAGTATTGGGACAGTTACAAACCATCCCCTCAAAAAAATTAAATGCATTTGGCATCAAGCAAGCAGTTGCTTATGTCTATTTTGATTTGACGCTATTAATGAATGTTTATCAAAGCAAGCAAGTAGTGTATCAGGAAGTTTCTAAATATCCATCCATTGAAAGAGACTTGGCCTTGGTGGTGCCTGAAGCTACTTTGTATGAAGCCATTGAATCCAGTATTCATGCAGCAAAACTGATCTCCTTAAAAGAGTCCAGGGTATTTGATATTTTCGAAAGTGAAAAATTAGGCCATCAAAAAAAATCAGTGGCCATTAATTTTGTATTCAATGCAGCTGATAAGACTTTAACCGATATAGAGATTGATGCAATGATGCAAGTACTCATTCAACAATTTGAAAAAAATATTCAAGCGGAAATAAGAAAATAGTTAATTTCAGCTAACCAATCTTTAAATGCCCAACCTTAACGATTCTATATTAGCACTTCAAGAAAAGCTGCAGCTTTTGCTCAAGCGATATGCGCAGTTGGAAAAAGAGCAGCTACAATTAAAAACGGCCTTGGCAAATCAAAAAGAAGCCACTGCCTGGGCGGAGCAAAAATTAAAAGACGAACAAGCGCAATGGGCGGCCTCCATGGTCAACAAATCCCAGATGGATCCAGCAGAAAAGGAAAAATTGGTGAAGAAAATAGATCAATACATTAAAGAGATAGACGCCAATATTAAAAATTTGAATCCTTAGCCATGTCCCAAAACGAGGAATTAATACCCGTCAATATTACCATTGCAGATCGCTCCTATAGAGTAAAGATTGCTGCCAAGGATGAGGAAGCCGTGCGTAAAACTGCCCATCTGATCAACCAGAAAATGGTGGAATTCAAAAATGCCTATGCCGGCAAGGACATGCAGGACTATGTTTCCATGGTCCTATTGTGGTTTACCACTGAGCAGCAACAGACAGGGCAGAACCTCTATGAATTGGAATCCATTCAAAATCAAATCGATGGGTTTACAGGGTCCATCGAAAAGGCGCTTTCTGCCATATAATTCAATGACCTAGGTCTATTCTTTCCATTAATTGTTTATCTTCGTCTCGGAACCTTTGACGCATTATGAATAATCTTAATACGTCATCTTGTAGTAGATAGAACGAATGTGCTTGCTATAAGTGACTTATAACGATTTATAAATAATATAGGATTAATGTAGTAACCTCATTACCAACGAAAAAGGGGAGTATGATTTTTTTTAAACAACAAGATTTAAACAATGGACCAAACAATATTATTTGCCATCATAGGAGCGAGTTCCTTGGTGGGGGGCTTAATTATAGGCAAACTGGTTTTTGCCCGTAATACAAAAAAGCAAATTGAAGAAGCCGAGGCACAAGCTGCCAACATTTTAAAAGAAACAGAACTTAGAGCCGAGACCATTAAAAAGGAAAAGCAATTAGAAGCTAAGGAACGTTTTGTGCAATTGAAGTCGGAATACGACCGAGATTTATTAGAGAAAAACAAAAAGATTGGAGAAGCGGAGAATAGAATTAAGCAAAAAGAGCTTACCATCAATCAAAAGGAAGCGTCTATTGACAAGCAGGTCAAAGACAATGATATTATTAAAGAAAAACTAAATCGTGAAATAGATTTAGTGAATGTCAAACGTTCCGAATTAGAGAAACATCAGGAAGAACATATCCGTCGTTTAGAGAAGATCGCCAACTTAAGTGCAGAAGATGCCAAGCAACAATTAATTGAAAGCTTGAAGGCTGAAGCACAAACACAGGCCTTGGTCTTACAACAAGAAATTATAGAAGACGCTAAACAAAAAGCGAATAAGGAAGCGAAAAAAATAATTATTCAATCTATTCAAAGAACTGCTGCCGAAGTAGCCATTGAAAATACAGTGACTGTTTTTAATTTGGAGTCGGATGAAATGAAGGGGCAAATCATTGGTAGAGAAGGTAGAAATATCCGCGCCATTGAAGCAGCGACAGGGGTAGATTTAATTGTAGATGATACACCTGAAGCCATCTTGCTTTCTTCTTTTGATCCTTTGCGTCGTGAAATTGCTCGTTTAAGTTTACAACGTTTAGTAACAGATGGTCGTATCCACCCAGCGCGTATTGAAGAAGTGGTAGAAAAAACACGTCGTCAATTAGAAGATCAAATTGCAGAAATTGGAGAGCGTACAGTAATTGAATTAGGCATTCATGGTTTACATAAAGAATTGATTCGTATCATTGGAAAAATGAGGTTCCGTTCTTCTTATGGTCAAAACTTATTGATGCACTCACGTGAAACGGCTAACTTATGTGGCATCATGGCGGCTGAATTAGGCATCAATCCTAAGTTAGCCAAAAGAGCAGGTTTGCTGCATGATATTGGTAAGGTGCCCGACGAGGAAACCGAACTAAGTCACGCTTTGTTAGGGGCTAAATTGGCCGAAAAATATGGAGAGAATCCAGCCGTGGTGAATGCCATTGGAGCCCACCATGACGAAATGGAAATGCAATATGTAATTTCTCCAATCATACAAGCCTGTGACGCCATCAGCGGTGCAAGACCTGGTGCTAGAAGAGAGATTATGCAACAATATATCCAGAGAATCAAGGACTTAGAGAATTTGGCCATGAATTATCAAGGAGTAGAAAAAGCCTATGCCATTCAAGCGGGTCGTGAATTAAGGGTGATTGTGGAAGCGGAGAAAGTAAGCGATCAAACCTCTGACCAACTAAGTTTTGACATTGCACAGAAAATACAGACCGAAATGACCTATCCAGGTCAGATTAAAGTAACCGTTATACGTGAAAAAAGAGCTGTAAACATTGCCAGATAGGCGATTATTAATTTTGGATTCAAATAATTTGGATGGTAAGCTGGGTTCGCCTACCTTTGCCGTCCGCAAAAACAATGTATTATGAGCGAAGCAGTAAAATTTGTACACGAGCAATTGACCGCAAAAAAAGACTATCCAGCCTTCAAAGCTGGTGATAATATTACCGTTAACTACAAGATAGTTGAGGGTGGTAAAGAACGTATCCAAAGTTTCCGTGGAGATGTAATCAAAACACAAGGTACTGGTGCTACTGCATCTTTCACTGTGCGTAAAATCTCTGATGGAGTGGGTGTTGAGCGTTTATTCCCTTTCTTGTCACCAAATATCGATGGTATTTTGTTGAACAAGTCTGGTAAAGTACGTCGTGCTAAATTGTATTACTTACGCGATAGAAGCGGTAAGAGTGCACGTATCAAAGAAAAAAGATTCTAATCAAGCTTATTTAAAATTACTAGATACCAAGTCCCGTTCTAAACTAGATCGGGACTTTTTTTGGCCTTACATTTTTAGCTTTATATTGGCTTAATTCCTATAAATATTCCAATTCTGTTTTATAATTACCTTATCTTTAATGTTCTAAATTTAACATTATGGGCAACTTAGGATTTCAAGAATTATTAATTATCGGAGTGGTTATTTTAGTGATGTTTGGCGGAAGAAAAATCCCTGAATTCATGCGTGGATTAGGTAAGGGTATCCGTGAATTCAACGATGCTAAAAATAACGTAAAAAAAGAAATCGAAGAAGGCATTAAAGAAAAAGACGAAAAGCCTTCTTAGTTTTTTGTCGATTCCTTTTTTTTACCAATTAACTTTTTAGACTTTGTTTCGGTTTCATTCAATCAAAGACTACCATACTGCATTAATTGCTGAACAAGTTACTTGTATTCAGGCAGTAAATTTTTACCTAGATCAGATCAAGCAGCAGGCGCATTTAAATGCTTTTCTCGAAGTCTTTTCAGAAGAAGCGAAGGCTACTGCCAAGGCTTTGGATGCAGCGCGCCAGAAAGGGGATGCCTTGGGAAAATTACATGGGGTGGTGATTGGCATCAAAGATGTACTTTGTTACCAAGGGCATAAAGTAAGTGCCGCTTCAAAAATTTTAGAAAATTATACAGCAGTTTACTCTGCTTCGGCAGTTCAGCATTTAGTGGACGAAGGTGCCATTATTATTGGACGTCAAAACTGCGATGAATTTGCCATGGGTAGCAGCAATGAAAATTCTGCCTACGGACCTGTGAAAAACGCATTGGATAACTCCAGAGTGCCCGGTGGTTCTTCGGGTGGGTCGGCAGTTTCCATACAAGCCAATCTGTGTATGATTAGTATTGGATCAGATACAGGAGGCTCTGTTAGACAGCCTGCAGATTTTTGTGGTGTGATCGGACTTAAACCAAGCTATGGGCGTATTTCACGTTATGGATTGATTGCCTATGCTTCTTCCTTTGATCAAATTGGAATTTTTTCAAATACAATACAAGATGCTGCCCTGGTTTTAGAAGTAATGGCAGGTGCTGATGAATTTGATAGTACGGTTGCTCAAGCACCCGTCCCTTCTTATACAAAAGCATTAGTAGCCAATCATGTCCCTAAAAAAATTGCTTATTTTAAAGAGACCCTCGAGCATCCTGGTTTGGATCCAGAAATGAAAACTCAAATCTTGGCCTATATCGAAGATTTAAAACAAAAAGGTTTTGAAGTAGAAGCTATTGATTTTTCTTTGCTTTCTTATTTGGTGCCCACTTATTATGTATTAACCACAGCAGAAGCTTCTAGTAATCTGTCTAGGTTTGATGGTATTAAATTTGGACACAGAACCAAGGAAAAGCTGGACGACCTTACTGAGCTTTATAAAAAATCTAGAACGGAAGGCTTTGGAGAAGAAGTGCAAAGAAGAATTTTACTAGGCACTTTTGTTTTAAGTGCTGGTTATTTTGATGCTTATTTTACCAAGGCGCAACAAGTAAGACAAAAATTAGTGGACCTCACCAATAAAGTTTTTGAATCTTATGATATTTTAATTTCACCCACTGTGCCTACTCCTGCATTTAAATTGGGAGAAAATAACCATACCCCTACGGAAATGTTTTTAGCTGATATTTATACGGTGTATGCCAATTTAGTGGGGATTCCCGCCATCTCTATTCCATTATTCACCCATAGCAATGGCATGCCTTATGGCTTACAGTTAATGAGTGCTGGTTTTAATGAAACGGGCTTATTGAGCTTTGCTGCAAATGCAATGGATTCAAGCAAAGCTTAGGGATTAATAGTCGTCTAATTCGTCTTTCTCTTCAAACAAATCATCGTCGTCTATTTCTTTGAAATCTTCATTCAATGAAAAATCGTCTTCTTCTTCGGCTACTTTAAACTTGCCTGGTTTTTTGGAAGCTTTTTTTGGCATATCAAACTCTTCAAAATCTGGATCCCAGCTGGTATCCTCTTCTTCTTTGCCCCAATCGTCGTTGATTTCTTCATCATCCACGTCTTCCTCATCGTCCAAATCTTTTTTCTTACTTGGCTTAGGGGAAGCTTTGCTTGTCTTTTCAATTCCGCTTTTTACAGCGGTAGACTTATTTTCTTTTAAAGATTTCATTGCTATGATTTGTTACAACTATTAACAGTGTAAAATTTCAACTGAAAATTGTATTTACCAAAAAAAATTGTTCTTTTTTTTAAAAAAAGGGAAAGAAATATTTCTAAGCTTTTGACAAATTAAATGTGTACGATTTGGTCTCTACCTGGTCCATTAGAAACATATTTAACCGGCACACCAAGGTATTCATTGATATATTTTATATATGTTTTCATTGTAGCAGGCAATTCCTTGTCTTGCTTCATCTTAGTAGTATCTGTATTCCAGCCCTCCATTTGTTTCCAAACAGGCGCTACTGGTGTACCTACCAATTGAAAAGGTACATAATCAATTTGTTTGCCTTCCATTTCATAAGCAATACCCAATTCTAAGGATTTGAAACTGTCTAAGATATCGGCCTTAGTCATAATAATTTGTGTTACACCATTGATCATGCAGGTATATTTTAACGCGACTAAGTCTATCCATCCGCATCGACGCGGACGTCCTGTGGTAGCGCCAAACTCAGCTCCTAATTTTCTAAGTTCTTCCCCAGTGGCATCATTTAATTCGGTAGGGAAGGGGCCGCTACCCACTCTTGTGCAATAAGCCTTGGTGATGCCAAAAACTTCATTGATCAATTTTGGTGCAATACCCAAACCAGTGCATACACCAGCCGAAATAGTATTGGATGAAGTCACAAAAGGGAAAGTGCCAAAATCAATGTCTAACATGGAACCCTGTGCCCCTTCGGCCAAAACTTTTTTGCCTTTAGAGATTTGATCATTAATAAAATATTCACAATTGATGATGTTCATAGTTTTCAAAAACTCCAATGCTTCAAAAAATTCGTTTTCCATTTCGCTGATGTCTTCATTGAAATTAAAACTGTCTAAAATCTTTTGATGTTTCATGCGCAAAGTGATGTACTTGCTAATGAAATTCTTACTCAATAAATCACCCACTCTTAAAGCATTACGGCCGGTCTTATCCATATAAGCAGGTCCAATGCCTTTTAAGGTAGAACCTATCTTGCTTTCGCCTTTGGCTAGTTCAGAAGCCTTGTCCAAAGCACGGTGAGTAGGGATGATGATATTGGTTCTTTCTGAAATAAATAAATTCTTTTTTACATCCACCCCCATGGCAGCTACTGCATCACATTCTTTTTTTAAAGTAACTGGATCTAGTACTACGCCATTGCCAATAATATTTATTTTGTCTTGGTGAAATATACCAGAAGGTATTTGATGCAAAACCATTTTAGTGCCATTCACATACAAGGTGTGTCCTGCATTGGGTCCGCCTTGAAAGCGCGCAATGATGTCATAATTGGGTGCGAAATAATCCACAATTTTTCCTTTCCCTTCGTCTCCCCATTGAAGTCCTAAAATTACATCTACCATGATTTTGTATTTGAGATAGCAAAAATAAGTCTTGAAAAGTTGATTACCTATTTAATTACAGAGTTTCTGTGTCAAAACGGCTTACTTGTTGTATGCCTTGGAGGGCTTTAATTTTATCCACCAAATCTTCCAATTCATCCTTGTCGTGTACATATACTTTAATGGTGCCTTCAAATAAGCCTTCCCTAGATTCGATGGTCAATGCGGCAATATTTATTTTAAGCTCCCCACTAATGATGTTGGTAATTTTATTCACAATACCTACATCATCCATCCCCACAATACTAAGACCCGTTAGGAAAGAAATCTCTTTGTTTTTAGCCCATTTTGTTTTCACTACACGATGTCCATAATTGGCCAACAATTGTGTGGCATTGGGGCAATTGGTTCTGTGGATGATTAAGCCCTTTGCGGTACTCACAAAACCAAATACGTCATCCCCAGGAATGGGATTGCAGCATTTGCCTAAACTGTATTTTATTTTATCGCTGGATTCTCCAAAAATGATGAGTTCGGAATCCTTTTTGGGCAGTTGTTTATGGCTAGCAAGCTCCCCGTTAATTTCTTGCGGGATGACCAAGGGTTTTGGCGCTTCTATTTTTTCTCCAACCACCTGAAAAAGTTTGAGCTCTTTTAAATCAATATTTTTGGTGGCTATTTTAAACAACAAGTCTAGGTGGCTTGATAATTTATAATAGTTCATTACCTGATCGATATTATAGGTATTGTAAATAGCACCAATGCCTTCTAATTTTCTTTGTAAAGTATATTTACCTTCTTCGCCAATCTGTTTTTTCTCTTCTCTTAAGGCATCTTTGATGCTATTTTTTGCTTTGGCAGTGACCACGTTTTGCAACCAATCCTCGGTGGGTTTTTGTTTGTTGCTGGTAATGATTTCAATCTGATCGCCACTTCTTAGTTTATGACTGATGGGTACTAATTTATGATTGACTTTGGCACCAATACATTTTGAACCTATGGCCGTATGTATGTAAAAAGCAAAATCCAAGGCAGAAGAATTGATGGGCAACATTTTGACTTCTCCTTTGGGGGTGTACACGTATATTTCTTCCGCTAAAAAAGAGGTTTTAAAATCTTGTAAAAAGTCGATGCCTTCCTCTTGCTGGTTGCCCAAGGCTTCTCTAATCTGTACAAACCATTTGTCAAATCTATCTTCACTTTGAGAACCTTCTTTGTATTTAAAATGTGCGGCCAAGCCTTTCTCCGCAATCTCATTCATTCTTTTGGTTCTTATTTGCACTTCCACCCATTTCCCTTGAGGGCCCATTACAGTCGTATGTAAAGCTTCGTAACCGTTACTTTTGGGGTTGCTTAACCAATCTCTTAATCTTTCTGGAGAGGGAAGGTATTCGTCGGTAATTAAAGAATACACTTTCCAACAATCTTCTTTTTCTTTATCTAAGGGTACATCTAAAATAACACGAATCGCAAAAAGATCATATACTTCTTCAAAACTTACACCTTTCTTTTTTATTTTATTCCAAATAGAATGGATGCTTTTAGGTCGGCCTTGAATTTCAAATTCAAATTCGGCATGGGTTAACTTTTCCTTTAAGGGACGAATAAATTCGTTGATGTATTTGGTTCTTTCTCTTTTAGTCTCCGCTAATTTTTTAGCAATCTCTTTATAGGTATCAGGCTCCATGTATTTCATGGACAAGTCTTCCAACTCTGTTTTTAAATTATATAAACCCATTCGATGGGCAAGTGGCGCATACACCCAAATGGTTTCTGATGCAATTTTTAATTGCTTCTCATGTTTCATGGCATCCAAAGTGCGCATATTGTGTAAGCGATCGGCTAATTTTATTAAGATCACTCTTGGATCATCCGTCAGCGTGAGTAATATCTTTTTAAAGTTTTCTGCTTGCTGGCTACTGTTGGCATCCATGATGGTAGAAATCTTGGTCAAGCCATCTACAATTTTTGCAATTTCATTGCCAAATTCACTTTTGATATCCTCTAAGGCAATGTCGGTATCTTCTACAGTATCATGCAACAAAGCACAAATGGTACTTCTTACCCCTAGGCCAATTTCTTCTACGCAAATCATGGCTACTGCAATGGGATGTAGGATATAAGGTTCGCCAGTTTTTCGACGCATGGTTTTGTGCGCATTGGCCGCCATTTCAAATGCAGTTCGAAGTAACTCCTTATCCCCTTTTTTTAATTTTTCTCTTAGTGCCCTTAATAATGCTCGATAGTGTCGAACAATTTCTTTTTTTTCTTGTTCGTCATCTAAGTTGTAAGGTGGCAAAAGGCCTAAATTATCGTCTACGTCTATCAGGTCCATATAAGTACGAAATTACGTAAAAGGGATAGGATTTTTACAAAGAACAAAGAGATAGTGTAACTTTGAACCCGTATGTCGTCGACGAAGCCAAAACAAATATTCAAAGGTTCCATTTTAAGAAGAGTTTTCTCTTTTGTCCGACCCTATCGATTCATCTTTTGGACCAATGTATTTTTGTCCATTGTACTCGCATTTTCTACCCCCATTCGACCTTATTTAATTCAAGCCACCGTGAATGCGGCCATCGGGAAAGCGGTGAATTTGCCCCATTGGGTGCACTTCGTATTGCCTGGCAATGCATTTGATTCTGCCATTCAACTTATTTTATCCATTTCGTTATTTCAGGTGGTATTTATATTGTTTGAAACCTTGGTGCGCTTTTTTTTTACTTTTGGCATGGCCTGGTTAGGGCAGCAGGTGATTAGAGACCTTCGAAATAAAGTCTACCATAAAATTATGCACTGGGAAATGAGGCAGTTTGATAAAACACCCATTGGCACTTTAACCACGAGAACCATCAATGACATAGAAAGCATCAATGACATTTTTTCAGATGGGTTGATTCCCATCCTTGCCGATTTGTTGACCATTATTGTAACCCTATCCACTATGTTTGTGATTGATTGGAAACTCACATTAATTTGTTTGATTCCTTTTCCTATTATGCTAGTAGCAACTTATTTTTTCAAAGAAAGTGTCAATAAAAGTTTTAATCAAGTTCGAAATGCAGTGGCTGCCTTGAATGCTTTTGTGCAAGAACATATTTCTGGCATGCAAGTAGTCCAAGCTTTTGCAGCAGAAGAAAAAGAAATGCAAAAGTTTTCAAAAATTAATGAGTCCCATAAAGCCGCCAACATCAAAGCCATTTTTGCATATTCTGTATTCTTTCCTGTAGTGGAAGTGGTATTGGCGCTAAGTATGGGTTTAATTGTATGGTGGGTGGCTGACAGGTCTTTGGATGCGGGGCTTTTAGTAGCTTTTATTTTATTTTTGAATCAAATTTTCAGACCGCTGCGAATGATTGCTGATAAATTCAATGTCCTACAAATGGGCATGGTAGCGGCGGAGCGCGTATTCAAAGTTTTGGATAATGAAGATGTTACCTTGAATGAAGGCACTTATGCACCGCAGCAGATTAAAGGAAAAATAGAATTCAAAGAAGTTAGTTTCGCTTACAATGAACCCAATTGGGTCTTGAATAAATTAAGCTTTCAAGTGGAAGCGGGAACAACGGTGGCCTTGGTTGGATCAACAGGCAGTGGCAAGACTTCCATCATCAGTATTTTAAATAGATTGTATCCTTATCAATCAGGAAATATTTTACTGGACGATCAACCCATTGAGTCTTATTCTTTAGATCGATTGAGGGCTTCAGTGGGTGTAGTTTTGCAAGATGTATTTTTATTTTCTGGATCGGTGGTAGACAATATTACTTTGCGTAATAAAGACATCAGTATAGCACAAGTACAAGCAGCAGCGAAAATGATTGGCATGCATGATTTTATTATGCAATTGCCTGGTGGCTATGATTATCAAGTGATGGAAAGAGGGGCTACCTTAAGTTTAGGTCAAAGACAATTGTTAAGTTTTATCAGAGCTTTGTTGTACAATCCATCTATTTTAATATTAGATGAAGCCACTTCCTCCATAGATACCGAAAGTGAGCAATTAATTGAACGTGCCATTGATACATTGATTAAAGGACGAACGTCTATAGTGATTGCCCACAGACTATCGACCATCAGAAAAGCCAATAAAATTATTGTTTTAGACAAGGGGCAAATCAAAGAAATGGGCACCCATTTAGAGCTGCTAGAACAAGGTGGACTTTATGCTACCCTGAACGAAATGCAATTTGAGCAAAAGAAATCTTAATAATTCTTTAATAGATTGATTATCAAATAGTTATAACTTTTTTGATTTTTCATATTTCAGTTCAATTTCTCTTGAAATTTATGCAGATTCAAAGGCTTTCTTCTTATCTTTGCAGCAAATTTTCAAATAAGTATGGTCCTTAATCGCATTAAACCTTTATTGGCAGTAAGTTTCAGCCTAATTTTCTTCTTCCATACAGTAGTTTCATTTGCTGCTGAAAAAACAGAAGCAAAACAAGAAGGTAGTTTTAATGTTACCGAAACCATTTTGGAACATATTAAGGATGACCACAGTTGGCATTTATGGGGACATACCACCATTTCCTTACCTGTTATTTTATATACGCCACAAGGATTGGAAGTTTTTTCTTCTGCTAAATTGGTAGATGAACACCATGAGCCAGTGGTCTACAAAGGAAAATTTGATTACAAATTGGTAGCAGGCAAAACTAAAATTGTGGATGCTGCAGGTGAAGTAGATGCTGCGGCTAGTAAAAAATTATGGGATTTTTCTATTACAAAGAATGTAGCTAGTTTATTTGTATCTGTTATTATTTTATTGTTGGTTGTTTTAACAGCAGCCGGTGCTTATAAGAAAACAGGTATTAAATCTGCCCCTAAGGGACTTCAGTCTTTTATGGAACCCATTGTTTTATTTGTAAGAGATGAAATTGCACTTCCTAATATTGGGGCTAAGCGATATGCCAAATACATGCCTTTTTTATTGACTATTTTCTTTTTAATATTAACGAATAACTTTTTAGGTCTTATTCCTTTATTTCCAGGTGGCGCGAATGTGAGTGGAAATATTGCTTTCACGATGACTTTAGCCGTTTGTGTTTTTATTGTAGTGAATTTAAGTTCTAATAAAAACTATTGGGAGCATATTTTTTGGATGCCAGGCATGCATTGGTCTATGAAATTATTTTTAGCACCTATTGAATTGATTGGGGTGTTCAATAAACCCATTTCATTAATGATCCGATTGTTTGCCAATATTACAGCAGGTCATATTTTGGTATTGAGTTTGGTTTGTTTGATTTTTATTTTCAAAACAGTATATGCGGCAGCAGTAGCAGTGCCTTTTGTAATTTTCATATTCTTGATAGAATTGTTAGTAGCCTTTTTACAAGCTTATATTTTTACCATGCTTACTGCGATGTATATTGGAATGGCATCAGAGGAAGGACATCATGAGCAAGCACATCATTAATAATATTTATAAATTTTTTTTTCAATAACAATTAAAACGTAAAAAAATGGTAGTAGGAAGTGTTGCCGCAATCGGCGCTGGATTAGCTGCTATCGGTGCTGGAATTGGCATCGGTCTAATTGGTAAAGGAGCGGTAGAAAGTATTGCTCGTCAACCAGAAGCAGTGAATGATATTCGTTCTAACATGATCGTAATGGCAGCCTTCGTTGAGGCCGTAGCCTTATTTGCGGTGGTGGTTGCCCTATTGGGGAACGGATAATCTATCAAAAGATTTCCAAAAGTATTATAGGCCCTAGCACAGGGCGACGGGCCTATAATTTTTAAATTGAAAATTGAAAAAAGAAGGAAAGATTTTAAATCATTAAGATAAATTAAGGATTATGTTGTTAGAAATAAACCCATTGGTGTTGCCAGATATCGGATTGGTATTCTGGAATACAGTTGCCTTTCTTGGGCTATTGGTGGTACTTGGCAAGTTTGCTTGGAAGCCAATGTTGAAAGCCATCTCTGATAGAGAAAAAGGCATTGAAGATTCATTGGCGAAGGCCGATCAAATGAAAGCAGATTTGTCTGCGATGAAAAATGAGAACGAAGCATTATTGGCTAAGGCGCGTGAAGAAAGAGCTACATTGATCAAAGAAGCCAAAGAAGCTTCTGAGAAAATGATAGCCGAAGCAAAAGACAAAGCCAAAGCAGAATATGAAAGAATAGTTGCAGATGCCCAAGTAGCCATTACCCAACAAAAAAATGCCGCTTTGACTGAAGTAAAGAATCAAGTAGGTTCTTTGGTAGTAGAAGTAGCCGAAAAAGTGTTGCGTAAAGAATTGTCTAACAAAGCAGAGCAAGAAAAATACATTCAACAATTAGCAGAGGGAGTTAAGTTAAATTAAATTTTAAGAAATGGCCAACGCAAGATTAGCAGGTAGGTATGCAAAAAGTTTATTGGATTTAGCTACAGAGCAAGGCCAATTGGAAGCGGTTTGTGCAGACATGAAGTATTTGCAAGCAGTTTGTCAAGCGAGTAGCGAACTAGTAAATGTATTGCGCAGCCCTATTATTAAAGCCGATCAAAAGAACAATATCCTTGCAGAAATTTTTAAAAATAAAGTAGGCTTATTGACCCATTCTTTCATGGTCTTACTAGTAAAGAAAGGACGTGAAAGTGAATTGCCCGAAATGGCCACTGCTTTTATCCTGCAATACAATACCATTAAAGGCATTCATCAAGTAACCCTAACTACAGCAGTAGAACTAACTGCGGAACTAAAAAAATCTATAGAAAATAAAGTAAAAGCCGAAACGAATTTTGCCACTATTGAATTGACTACTAAAACAGACGAAAGTTTAATTGGTGGATTCTTACTTGAGTTTAATAATAATTTAGTAGACGCTAGTATTGCTAGAGATTTGAGAGACATTAAAAAACAATTTTTGAACAACGAGTTCATTAGTAAAATATAAATAATCATACATTAAAATAGACTGTTATGGCGGACATTAAACCAGATGAAATTTCGGCGATTCTTAGACAACAATTAAGCAACTTTAATGCTACAGCGGACTTAGAAGAAGTAGGCACTGTATTACAGGTGGGTGATGGTATTGCCCGTGTATATGGCTTAAATGGTGTTAGAAGTGGTGAGCTAGTTGAATTTGAAAATGGCACTAAAGCAATTGCGCTTAACCTTGAAGAAGACAATGTGGGTGTGGTATTGATGGGCGATAGCAAGGGGATCAAAGAAGGTAATAAAGTAAAAAGAACTGGAGAGATTGCTTCTATTAAAGTAGGAGATGGTCTTACAGGTCGTGTGATTAATACATTAGGAGAGCCTATCGATGGTAAAGGTCCTATTAAAGGTGAATTGTATGAAATGCCTTTGGAGCGTAAAGCGCCAGGGGTAATTTTCCGTGAGCCTGTAAAAGAACCATTACAAACTGGTATTAAAGCCATTGATGCAATGATTCCAATTGGACGTGGACAACGCGAGTTAGTGATTGGAGATCGTCAAACAGGTAAGACAGCTATTTGTGTGGATACTATTATCAATCAAAAAGAATTCTACGATGCTGGAAAACCAGTATATTGTATTTATGTAGCGATTGGACAAAAAGCATCTACCATTGCAGGGGTGATGAAAACATTAGAAGACAATGGCGCTATGGCTTATACCATTATTGTAGCGGCTCCTGCAGCTGATCCTGCGCCACTTCAATTCTACGCCCCATTTGCGGGTGCAGCCATTGGAGAATTCTTCCGTGATACAGGTCGTCCAGCATTAATTGTTTATGATGATTTATCTAAGCAAGCGGTAGCTTATCGTGAAGTTTCTTTATTATTACGTCGTCCTCCAGGACGTGAAGCTTATCCTGGTGATGTATTCTATTTGCATAGTCGTTTATTAGAGCGTGCTGCAAAAGTTATTGCCAATGATGAGGTAGCTAAAGAAATGAACGATTTACCAGCTTCTATCAAACATTTAGTAAAAGGGGGAGGCTCTTTAACTGCCTTGCCAATTATTGAAACACAGGCAGGTGACGTTTCTGCATACATTCCAACCAACGTAATTTCTATTACAGATGGTCAAATATTTTTAGAAGGTAACTTGTTTAACGCAGGTATTCGTCCAGCGATTAACGTAGGTATCTCTGTAAGTCGTGTGGGTGGTAATGCGCAAATTAAATCCATGAAAAAAGTATCTGGTACTTTAAAATTGGACCAAGCCTTATACCGTGAGTTGGAAGCCTTCTCCAAATTTGGTGGTGACTTAGACGCTGCTACTAAATCGGTAATTGACAAAGGAGCAAGAAACGTAGAAATCTTAAAGCAAGCGCAGTACTCGCCTTTCTCAGTGGAGAAACAAGTAGCCATTATTTACTTAGGTACCAATGGTTTATTGAAAGAAGTGTCTGTACGTAAGGTAAAAGAATTTGAAGCCCATTTCTTATTAGAGATGAGCAATAAATTACCCAATGTACTAGTTGAGTTTAAGAAAGGCAATTTGCCTGAAGATGGCTTGAAGCAAATGGTAGATTTGGCCAACAGCATCATTCCTCAATACAAATAGTAATAAAGCCTATTTTATAGTAAAACCCCGAACTATGTTCGGGGTTTTTTGTTATTAGGGTATGTCGGTGATTAAAGTACAACATATTAGCAAACAATTTGGCAACCTCAAAGCGGTGGATGACCTCAGCTTTGAAGTGCAGGCTGGACAGGTTTTTGGCTTTTTAGGCCAAAATGGCTCTGGCAAAAGCACCACCATCCGCATGTTGCTTTCTTTGATCCACCCTAGCAGTGGCAGTATTGAAATTTTCGGGCAACCCATTGAAAAGAATAGAGCAGCCATATTAGAACAAGTAGGGGCCATTATTGAAAGGCCCGATTTGTATCCCTATTTAAGTGCCAAAGAACATTTGCAATTGTTTGCCAAAGTAAGAAAGCAAAAAATTGAATCAGGTAGGATTTTGGATACCTTAGAAAAAGTAGGTTTAGCTGGTCGTGCCCAGGATAAAGTACAAACCTTTTCATTGGGTATGAAACAACGATTAGGCATTGCCATTGCACTAGTGCACAATCCTAGTTTAATTATTTTGGATGAGCCTACCAATGGACTCGATCCACAAGGCATCGCTGATATCAGACAATTGATTCAATATTTGGCCAAAGAAGAAGGCAAGACCGTCTTTGTTTCTTCCCATTTACTTTCAGAAATTGAACAAGTGGCCAATCAAATATTAATCATCCATCAAGGAAAAAAAATGGTGGAAGGGGGTACCAAAGAATTATTAGATCCACAAAAAAGAATCGTGCAAATAAAAACATTGGATGATGCGGGTGCCTTACAAGTGATTGTGGCAGGTAGTTTTAGCAATTATTTATTGCCTCGAAAAGAAGGTATATTTTTAAAAATACCCACTTATGAAATTCCATTATTGAATGCATCTTTAATAAAAGCAGGCGTGGATTTGTTAGCCATTGAAAGTAAAAACGCTTTAGAAGATTATTTTTTACAAATTACAACCAACGCTTAATTATGTGGTCGCTTATACAAATAGAACTATATAAAATTTTTAGACGCCCCAGAACCTATATTGCTTTTGGTGCCATAGCAGCGCTGATTGTAGTGATTCAGTTGGGTTTAAAGATTGATGGTAATTCTTATGCGGCATTTTTAATGAAAGACATCAATGATACTTTAACCGTAGATGGTAAAGTATTGAATGGCTATTTAATTTGTTATATTTTATTGCAGTTGCTCTTAGTGCATGTGCCCTTGCTCGTGGCATTGATTGCAGCAGACATGATTTCAGGTGAAGCCAATTTGGGGACCCTACGTTTGTTGTTTAGTACGCCATACAGTAGAACGCATTGGGTACTGGCTAAGTTTATAGCGGCCAGTGTGTATACCATTTTACTCTTAATATGGTTGGCCTTTTTAGCCCTTTTTGTAAGCATGTGGATTTTTGGTACCGACGATTTGTTTTTAATGAAGTCAAACTATGTGGTGCTGATTCAACAAGGGGATGTTTTATGGAGGTATGTAGGGGCCTTTGTATTTGCTAGTTTTTCTTTGTTAACTGTGACTAGCCTTGGATTTTTAATGTCTAGTTTAGCCAATAATTCTATCGGCCCTATTGTAGGCACTATGAGTGCCATTGTATTTTTTACCATTCTTAGCACATTGAACATACCTTTGTTCACCATCATCAAGCCTTATTTGTTTACCACGCATATGAACAATTGGAAAGAATTTTTTGACATTAAAGTGAATGCCAATAATGAAGCCATTACAGGATCTGTATTGAATATCCCTAAAATAAAAACTTCTTTAATCGTGCTAAGCTTACATATTGTTTTATTTGTGAGCGCTTCTATCCTTATCATTAAGAAAAAAGACATCCTTAGTTAATACTTACCATGAAAAAGTTTACCATTTTATTTATTACCTACAGCTTATTTTTCCTAATCATCAGCCCTAAGGTCCATGCTCAAACAGATCCTTTGATTGAAAAAGTAGCGCAAAAATTAGCATTGGTGAATGACTATGTGGCGGAAGGTGTCATGAAAACAGATGTTTCCTTTATTAAGGCTTCTTTAGGAAAAGTGAAAGTATATTTTAAAAAGCCCAACCTATTAAAAGTAAAAAAAGAAGGAGGCATTTCCTTATTGCCTAGGGGTGGGGTTTCATTGACCATTAATACGCTTTTAAATACCAAACAATACACCACTATACCTGCTGGCTCACAAATGTGGAATGGCAAAAATTTAACCGTCATTAAGTTAATCCCTACGGATGAAAGTTTAGATTGGGTGATCTCCACTTTATGGATTGATCCTGTAGATTTTTTAGTCTACAAAACGGCTACTACCACCAAGGAGAATGGTAGTTATGAGATTTTGATGCAGTATGGCGAATACGCAAAATATGGATTAGCCAGTAAAATTGTTTTTAGTTTTAATACCAAGGATTATAAATTACCCAATGGCATTACCTTGGAATTTGGGGATGAGGATCCAGCGTCCAAACAAAAACTGCTCAAAAATAAAAAAGGTACTATTGAAATTACTTATAATAATTACCTCATAAATAAGGGAGTTCCGAATTCTATTTTTTAAATTGTGTGGTATGCGCAATTGCCCACTTTCATTTTTGTTAATTTTACTTGGCTTTTTAATAAGTTTGAATCTTGCTGCACAAAAGAATTCCTATTTCAATGAGCTAGCCAAAGCAGTGGCCGAGTTTAATACCGCTACCCCCAATCAGGATTGTACGCAACTCATCAATGACTTAGAACAATTGTCTCAAACTAATGCTGGCGCTAAGGATTGGGTACCTGCCTATTATCTTTCCTTATTGTATACCCGCTTAAGTTTTAATGACAAAAAAAATGCGGATGCGCATGCTGATAAAGCAGTAGCATGGGCCAATACATCCATCTCCTTACAAACCAATGACGAAAATTATTGTGCGATGACCATGGCACAAACAGGTAAACTATTGGTCAACCCCATTTTGAGATGGTTGAGTTATGAAAAGAAAATTTTTGAGCCTTTAGAAAAAGCAAAAAAAATAAATTCAAACAATCCACGCATCTACATTTTGGAAGCAAGTGTAAAAATGAATATGCCAGCCCTTTTCGGAGGAGGTTGTGAAAAAAATAAAGTTATATTGGTAAAAGCAAGGAAACTCTTAGAAAAACAAATACCGGATCAAGTCTTACCTACTTGGGGTAAGCAATCTTTGATCGATTTAAAAAAGGCTTGTCCTTTTTAACGGATCAACAATTGGGTAAATTATTCCATCTCTTCCAAGGTCTCATCTTTAGCACCAGCAAACATGCGCGCGCTCATTTTTTTCATTGGATTCAAGCGCATGTCTTTATAGCCTTGACGGGCATGTATGATTCTTATACATTCGAAGATGCTGGCAGTAAAAGAACCTGCTTCTGCCTTGTTTTTTCCTGCAATGTCAAAGGCGGTGCCGTGGTCAGGACTGGTTCTTACAATGGGCAAGCCCGCAGTAAAATTTACCCCCTCGCCAAAGGCCAATGATTTAAAAGGGATCAATCCTTGGTCATGGTACATGGCCAAGACGCCGTCAAATTTTTCATGCGCACCCCTTGCAAAAAAAGCATCTGCAGAATAAGGTCCAAAAACCATCATTTGTTGTTTGCTTTCTTTGATTGCGGGTTTTATAATTTCAATTTCTTCTTTGCCAATTAAGCCATCATCTCCTGCATGCGGATTCAGGGCCAAAACAGCAATACGAGGAGCGTCAATACCAAAATCTTTTTTCAAGCTACTAGCTAAAATGGCTAGCTTTTGTTTTATTTTATCCTTAGTAATGTATTTGGCTACTTCTTGAATGGTCACGTGTTCGGTGACCAAGGCCATTCTTAAATTTTCTGCTACTAATAACATTAAGTTTTCCGTATTCCCAAATGCATCTTGTAAATAAGGGGTATGTCCGCTAAAATTAAAATGAGGAGACTGAATATTTTTTTTATGAATAGGGGCAGTAACAAGTCCGTCAATTTGTTTGTTTTTTAAAGCAGCCACTGCCGCTTCTAAAGAAATCAATGCATACTTTCCCCCTATTTCTGTCATTTCTCCAGGGGTGATAGCCACTTCTTCTTCCCAACAATTCATCACATTGATTTGCTTTGGATTCAATTTTGAAAAATCGGTAATGACAGCACAATTGATGGCATATTCTGGGAGCCCTTTTTTATAAAAATTGATGCATTTATTATTGGCAAAAACAACAGGTACAATAAAGTCCAAAATGCGGTTGTCAGACAGGGATTTGATGATTAATTCAATACCAATGCCATTTAAATCGCCACAAGTAAAGCCTATAATTGGTTTTCTGATGTCTGGGTTCATATCCATTTGATTAGGCAGCAAAAGTACGCACAAAAACCTAACTTTGCCTCATGCAATACACGCTAAAAAAGTCCCTAGGGCAACACTTTCTGAATGACGCTCAGGTCTGTTTAAATATTAAAGCGGTATTGCAAGAACAGCTCATCGCCCAAATGGTGGAAGTGGGTCCTGGGGGCGGAGCGCTCACACAGCACATTTATGACCTGCCCACTGAGTCATTCAAGGCCATCGAATTAGATAGAGAAAAGATTGCTTTTTTATTAAAAGAGTTTCCTTATTTAAAAGGCAAGTTAATCGAATCAGATTTTTTAGAAGCGGGTATTCCTTTTGACAATGAATTTGTGGTGGTGGGTAATTTTCCTTATAATATTTCAACACAAATTGTTTTCAAAGTATTGGAATGGAGGGAGCAAGTACCCATGATGGTGGGTATGTTTCAAAAAGAAGTAGCCGAACGTATTGCCGCAAAACCCAACTCAAAAGCTTATGGTATTTTGAGTGTATTGACACAGGCATTTTATGAGGTGAGTTATTTGTTTGATGTGCCACCCACTGCTTTTACACCAGCACCAAAAGTAATGAGTGGAGTTATTAAGCTTACCAGAAAAAAAACTTTTCCTACATTTACTTCCGAAAAAGCATTTTTTCATTTGGTTAAAATGGCTTTTGGACAAAGAAGAAAAATGCTAAGAAATCCATTGAAACCTTATTTTACTACCGAGCAACTCACTGATCCGTTGTTTACCAAAAGAGCTGAAAATTTAACCGTAGAAGATTTTGCAGCGCTTACTTTTAAAATGCATACCCTTTAAATGTCCAATCAAGTAATTATAACTGCACCTGTACATCCTTTCTTGTTGGAAACCCTTCAAGGCAAAGGATTTGAGCTGTTGTATGAACCTGAAATTACTTATGAGGCATTGTTCGATATCATAGAAAACGCAATTGGTTTAATTGTGACTACCCGTTTAAAAATTGATGCAGCAATTTTAACAAAAGCAAATCAACTAAAATGGATTGGACGCATTGGCAGTGGCATGGAATTGATTGATACTGAATTTGCGGCAGCCAAAAATATTAAGTGTGTGAGTAGCCCCGAAGGCAATCGAACCACGGTGGGGGAACACAGTTTAGGTTTATTGTTAAGTTTAATGAATCGCATACACAGTTCCTCCATACAAGTGCAAGCAGGAAAATGGATTCGTGATGCCAATAGAGCAGATGAACTTACTGGGAAAACAGTGGGCATCATTGGATTCGGTAATACCGGTACTGCTTTTGCAAAAGTATTGGCAGGATTTGAGGTTCAAATTTTAGCACATGATATTTACAAAACTGGTTTTGAAACAGCGCATATAAAAGCAGCTAGTTTAGAAATGATACAAGCTGAGGCAGATGTGATAAGTTTACACTTGCCTTTGACCCAGCTGACTAAGCATTATGCCAACGAGGCTTTTTTTAATGGGCTAATCAAGCGCCCTTATTTTATTAGTACGTGCAGGGGGTCGGTGACCAATACAGCAGCCTTGCTTAAAGCCCTTCAAAATGAACAAATAAGGGGGGCTGGATTGGATGTGTTAGAAAACGAGCCATTGATCAATTTATCTGGTCCAGAGAGGGCCTTACTAGCTGATTTACAGGCTTTTCCCAATTTCTTGCTTACCCCACATATTGCTGGTTATAGTAAGGAGGCCTACTACAAGATGGCCATTGTAGTTTTGGAAAAATTAGACCTTATTTAAGCAATATTTTATATCTTTACACCATGCAACGCTACCTCGGTGGCGTTGTATTTTTTTTATAACTAAACTAAGGGTATGAGCGAGAATACAGTATATGTGACCATCGAGACTTTTAATAAAATGCGTGAAGAATTACAGCAGATGAAGTCGGTAGACCGCCCTGCGGCCTCTAGAGCCATTGGTGAAGCAAGAGAAAAAGGGGACTTGAAAGAGAATGCTGAATATGATTCTGCCAAAGAAGCACAAGGGATGTTAGAGGCAAAAATTAAACAATTAGAAGCTACTATCTCCAATGCTAAAATTGTAGATACTAGTACCATTGATATTAGCAAAGTGACCATCTTAACTAAAGTCACCATGACCAATCAGGCCACTAAAAAAACGATTACGTACCAGATAGTGGGAGAAAAAGAAGCCGATTTAAAAGCAGGTAAAATTTCTGCCTCTTCCCCTATTGGAAAGGGCTTGATGGGAAAAAAAGTAGGAGAGATTGCCGAAATTCAAGCGCCCAATGGGGTGATGAAATTTATGGTAGACAATATTGCCGTATAATTAATTTCAAAGCCATGACCATTTTTTCTAAAATCATCCATGGCGAGATTCCTTCTTATAAAATTGCTGAATCCGAAAAGTTTTATGCTTTTTTAGATATTTTTCCTTTGCAAAAGGGTCATACTTTAATTGTACCTAAAATTGAAGTAGATAAAATATTTGACGTTCCTGATGAATATTTAGCAGCCTTGATTTTATTTGCAAAACCCATTGCCCATGCCATTGCAGCCAGCTTTCCTTGTAATAGAGTAGGGATGGTCACCGTAGGATTGGAAGTGCCTCATGCACATTTGCATTTAATCCCTATTAATGCAGCAGTAGATATGGAATTTTCTCAACCCAAACTATCTTTGACTAAAGAAGAATTTAAAGTCATTCAAGACTTAATTGTATCTAAGCTTTAATAGGAAATTACTCCCTGCTTCTATTTTTTTAATCTTTCAGGATTTTTAGTAAGAAAGGCCTCCCAGCTATTGGCTTTCTTCGAGGATTTTTTCCCCTTGACAATTTTTGGACTAGGTAGGACCAATCCACTTATTTGATAATGATGACAAAGAGCAACACCAAGGGCATCGGTGGCATCATAATATTTAGGTTGTTTTTTTATGACTAAAATTCTTTCCAACATTTTCCAAATCATTTCTTTATCGGCATTGCCATTGCCTGTAATGGCTTGCTTTACTTTTTTAGGTGCATACTCGGTTACGGGTAATTTGAATTGCATGGCCGCTGCAATGGCTACGCCTTGGGCGCGGCCTAACTTAAGCATGCTTTGTACATTCTTTCCAAAAAAAGGGGCTTCAATAGCAAAATGCGCTGGTTGATAAGTTTCAATGAGCTCAATGATTTTGGCGTGAATCATTTGTAGCCTGGCATAAATGTCTTTTTCTTTGGTCAGTTTTAGAACATCCATGGTAATTAAACTAGGCTTGGGGCCGCCTTTTAACAAAGCATAACCTAAGATTTGTGTGCCTGGGTCAATTCCTAAAATAATGGGTGTTTTGGACATCTACATTAAAGTTACAGATATCATTTCAAATTCCGAACTTTGGCCCTTATGAAAGAGGCCTTTTCGAAACGTATATTTTCTTTAGCCAATAAAGCCATTGGTTTAATTTTATTTATTGTTTGTGCGGTGGCTATTTATAGCAAAGTGACCACCAATGACAATATTGAAAAGTATGGAGCCGATATCAAAACACAATTCCTAAAAATTAGTTTTACGCAATGGGCCCTCTTATTAGTTTTGTTTTTTTTCAATTATTTAGTAGAGGCCATCAAATGGAAACAAGTACTAAAAAACTTAAATCCCATGTCTGTCCTACAGTCTTTGAAAGCAGTATTGGTTGGTCAAGCATTTGCTTTTTTTACCCCAGTGCGGTCGGGCGATTATGTGGGTAGAATTTTATTCTTAGCACCCGAAAATAAATTAAAAGGATTGGCCCAAATGGCCTGGGCCTCTTATGCGCAGTTATTGATTACTTTAGGAATGGGTACGGTGGCTTTATTTTTTAATTTGCCTTTTTTGCCTTGGTTAAAATGGTTGATGCCTCTAGTGACCATCGCAGCAATTTTAGTTTATTTTAGTAAGGGACAATACAAAGGTTGGCTTCGTAAATTAACTTCCTTACAAATCTCCAAGGAATTAAAAATAGAATTGGTCTTACTTTCTTTACTTAAGTATTGCATTTTTATTGTACAATATACTTGGGTCGTTAAAATATTATCCATTACTATTGCTCCCATTGATTTATGGGTGGCCTTGGCTGTTTTGTTGATGTGTCTAAGTATCATTCCTGCTATTGCGCTTACCGATTTGGTCATTCGCGGTCAGCTCATTGTCTTATTACTAGCCCCTTGGTACAGCAATAGTTTAATGTTGATCTGCTTAAGTACGATTGTATGGACTGTTAATTTTTTATTGCCTGCCATAATTGGTTCTTTTCTACTATTGGGATTCAGAATAAAGCGATAAATTTGTATTCTAGTATTCATTGTTAAAAAAAAGCATGTACCCCCTACTTCTTTTATTTTCTTTATTTAATTCCCCTTCTGCTCCTGAAACAGGTTTATGCAATCAAACTAATACTTCCTTTTTAGTGGGGGAAAAAATCTCTTATACCATTTTTTACAATGTGGTGGGTTTGTATGTGAATGCGGGCAAAACTGACTTTACCATTCGTTCCAATACTTGGAATGGGGCAGAGGCGTATACTTTCACTGCCATCGGGAAATCCAATACCAAATACGATTGGATATTTAAAGTGAGAGATAAATATGAAAGCGTGGTAGACAGTAAGACCTTATTGCCTTATCAATTTACAAGAGAAATCAATGAGGGCAGTTTCCATCACAAGGAAAAATTATTGTTTAATCAAAAAAATAGGACGGTAAACAATGAAGTGGCCGCTTATAAAACAGCAGAATGTACCTATGATGTCTTGAGTGCCATTTATGCAGCTAGAAATTTTAATTATAAAAACAGCGTCATCAATGATAAAATATTTCTAAATTTTTTCTTAGACAAAGAACTTTATCCTTCTTATTTTAAATATTTGGGTAAAGAAATTATCACCACACGTTATGGTAAATTTAAAGCCATCAAACTGGCACCCTTATTAGTCAAAGGCACCATGTTTGAAGGAGGAGAGAAAATGACCATCTGGGTGACCGACGATGAAAATCATATACCGGTGCGCATTCAAACACCCATTATTGTGGGTACCATTAAAGTAGACATGGTAGGTTTTGAAAATTTGAGGTATCCTTTAAATTCCTTGATGGAGCTAGTGGATAACCCCTAAGCCTTGATGTCAGAAAGCTTAAATATTTTATTGGCACGGATTCCTTTTTCGGTCATAGCAACCGTACAACATTCATTAATTGCATCATGTTCAAAAAATAAACTATAATTATTTTTTACTGCATCTTTCAAAAATATTTCTTTTTCTTCTAGGGTAATTAAGGGTTGCATGTCATAACCCATTACATAAGGAATGGGCAGATGTCCTACGCTAGGCAATAAATCGGCCATGAATACAAGGCTATGTTGACCCAGGTTTATTTTTGGTAGGAGCATGCCCTGTGTATGTCCATTGACCACAATACAACTGATATTTTCGCTAAAATGTATTTCTTGTAATTGAGTTTTACTAGTAAATAAGGGCAGGCTAATTAATTTAAGTTGTCTGCTTGCTTCGATGGGTAAAATATTCTCTGAAAGAAAAGAGGCTTTTTCTCTTTTATTGGGGTTTAAAGCCAAATTCCATTGAGGCTCACTTACCCAATAAGTAGCATTGGGAAATAAGGGTAAATATTGTTCTTTGTCCTTGACAATGGCACCACCTACATGGTCAAAATGTAAATGGGTAAGTAGTACATCCGTAATTTCTTCCACTGTAAAATTCAACTTTCCTAAAGCATCTTTCAATAGCACAGTTTCATGCGGATGGTAATGACTAAAAAATTTTGCCTCTTGTTTATTGCCCATGCCTGTATCAATCAAAATTTTTCGATCCCCCTCTATCACTAGCATACAACGCAAGGCCCAAGTGCATAAATTATTTTCATCTGAAGGATTGGATTTATTCCAAATAGATTTAGGTACCACACCAAACATAGCACCACCATCTAATTTAAATTTACCAGTTTCTATGCTAAATACTTGCATGCTGCTTTATTTTAGAAGTGCGGTAAAGCAAAATCAACCCTATGATAAAAAACAAACACAAAGCCAATATTGAATTTCTTTGTGAACCAGTAATTTCATTGATGAAGCCAAAGCTAAACATGCCAATCACAATCGCAATCTTTTCAGTGACATCAAAAAAGCTAAAATAACTTGTAGTGTCATGGGTGACAGGCATTAGTTTAGAATAAGTACTTCTGCTTACCGATTGAATTCCACCCATTACAAAACCTACCACAATGGCTAGTGTGTAAAAGGGAACAACGCTATTACGGGGCAGGTAATAGCCCATAATGCAGCCTCCAATCCAAATGAGAATAGCCACCATGATGGTATTGAAATTGCCCCATTGGGTAGCTAGTTTGGCCATTAAACTAGCACCAGGGATGGCTACAATTTGTATGATGAGGATCGCCAAGATTAAATTAGTGGTAGGAATATTTAATTCACTTTTACCATAAAGTGTAGCTGCCAACATCACTGTTTGCACGCCCATATTGTAAAAGAAAAAAGAAAGTAAAAATTGTTTTAATACAGGAAGATTTTTTAATTCCAACCATACTTTATGCAGTTCTTTATAGCCTTGTGTAATTAAATTTTTGCTATGCCCTCCTTTGACCCCATGGCCTGCTGGAAGTTTTGAAATGGCAGACCAACCAAAGGCCATCCACCAAATACCTACTAATAAAAAAGAAATTTGAGAAGCTTTTCCAACCGTAATGCCAAACCAATCTGGTTTTAATACAAAAACAAAACATATTAGCTGAAGCAGAACAGAGCCAATATAGCCCATCATAAAACCTTTGGCACTGATGCGGTCTCGATCTTCTGGTGCAGCAATTTCAGGCAAATAGGAATTATAAAAAACCAAGCTTCCCCAAAATCCAACACAGGCAATGATAACAGAAAATAAACCACCAATTATATGATTGCTGTCAAAAAAATAAAGGGAGGCACAGGCCAAACTTCCCATGGTGCAGAAAAATCTTAGAAATTGTTTTTTATTACCTCTATAATCTGCGATGGAAGAAAGAATAGGAGAGAGGATGGCTACAATAACAAAGGCAATGGCCAATACATAATTGTACAAAGCGGTATTTGAAAATTCGTAGGGCCCTATTTTTATTTTATCAATTAAAGTATTTTCATTGCCATCTCCAGTTACCGCTTCATAATAAGCAGGGAATATAGTGGAGGTAATGACTAGATTGTATACGCTGTTGGCCCAATCATACATGGCCCATCCATTCACAACTTTTTTTGAAGCAGTTTGCATAGCAAGTGATTTGTATTTTAAAAATACAAATAAAAAGGCAACTCTCCTATTTGCCTAGTGCAAGTATTGGGTGTAGAGTAAAGTTAAAATGGTGATACCCAATACAATGCGGTACCAGCCAAAAATTGCAAAGCCTCTTTTTTCTACGATACGAATTAAAAATTGAACAGAGGCAATTGCGACAACAAAAGCCACAATGGCGCCTATCAATAACAATACTAAATTGTCTTTAGCAAATACTTCCGGATTGGTTTTGAATACATCTAGTGTGCTTTTGGCAGAAGCGGCCAACATGGTAGGTACGGCTAAAAAAAAAGAAAATTCTAAGGCAGCCTTTTTGGTTAATTTTTGACTCATCCCGCCAATAATGGTAGCGGCACTGCGGCTTAAGCCTGGGAATAAGATGGACAATACCTGAAAGCAACCAATGAAAAAAGATTTTTTATAACTGATCTCTTCCTCATTTGCATTAACAATAGGGGTGGCTGAAGATTTTTCAAATAATCGATCAATAAACAATAGCACAATACCGCCCACCAACATGACCATCGCGATGATCCATAAATTTCCTAAAGCAGCATCAATATGTTTTTTTAATAAAGCCCCAAAAATTAAAGCGGGAATTACTGCCACTATTAATTTAAAGTAAAAGCTGAGCTGTTTGAAATCGAAAAACTTTTTTCTGTAAATAACTACCACCGATGCAATGGCCGCTAACTGAATTACAATTTCAAATAGGTCTACAAAAGGGCTCTTCTCGATACCCAAAAATGGGTTGGCAAATTTCATATGTGCGGTACTAGAAATAGGTAAGAATTCGGTGATGCCTTCGATGATGGCAATCATAATGGATTGGAAGGTATTCATGTGGTAAATTTAGAAAAGCAACCCCGATCTATCACTAGAAACGAAATTGCTTTTGTATGAAGTAGGTATATTAAGCTTTTTTGAAAATGGCAAAAATTTCAACAATAAAACCAGCCACAATCACAATGGGGGCCAAGGTTATTCGTCTAAAACTATACACTTCATTTGCATTGAAAACATTGGGATCCGTGCTTTTGCCACCTGACATTAAAAACATGCCTAGCATGATTAAGGCAGCACCTACCAACATCCAAGTATAATTGGATTTTCCGAAAAAATCAAGTGATCTATTTTTAGCTTTCTGGTTCATAGTTTTATTTTTTGATCCTTAAATGTAAATAATATATTGGTTAATACAATTCGTCTAATTTCATTTTCAAATATTTTAACACACTGCGTTGGGTGCTTAAAACTGAAATGCCCACACCCAACAAAATCAAGCCGCCAAAAAGCACTAGGCTATTGCCAATCCCTTGTAATTTATCCAATTGAGGGAATTGGCTGGTGGCCCATTCAATCAATCCAAACAATAAAAAGATGGCTACTAAAGCGCTAATCAATCCATTTAATAAAGCGCGGATCAACAATGGTTTTGAAATAAAATTTCTTGTGGCCCCTACCATTTGCATGGTTTTAATTAAAAAGCGATTGCTAAACATGGCCAATCGAATGGTATTGTCGATGCTAATAATTACAATGATGCATAAAATGATGGACAATACTAAAAAGATAAAACCAATTTTAGTGGTTCTTTCATTCAAGCTAGTAACCAAACTTTTAGGGTATTGAATATCGGCGATTTTATTTTTAAATTCGGCTTCAATGGCTGCCGAAATTTTAGTTAAACTATCTATATTAACATAAGCGGCTTTGGCGAAAAAATCGATACTTTCTGGTAACGGGTTGATGTCTAAAATTTTAGACCATTCTTCATTGTTCTCTTTGTTCCAAATGGCTTTTGCCTTTTCCTTATCAATGTATTCTACATTTTTGGCGTAGTCTTGGCCAGCAATAAATTGCTGAATTTCCCCGATTGTATTCTTGTCTGTGGTATGGGTATAAACACTAATTCTAATGTCCTCCTTGAAATTATCTCCAATGGCATGTAGGTTTAAGAAAAGCCAACCCATAATACCCATAATGAATAAAACAATTGCTACCCCTACAATGCTATAAATATAGTTGGGTTTACTGCGTTTTAAAGAAGAAGATCCACTGGCTGCCATAGCATTAATTTTTTACTTGTTCGCTTTGCAAATGTAGGGTTTTGCAAGCTAATGGCTTACATTTGCAGAGGGTGAATTAGCACAATTTTTTAGCCATAAGGGGGTAGTTCAATTTTTGGTTAAATTATTAGTTGTTTTTGGCACTTTTTACATAGAAAAAATAAGAAATGGAGTATCAGTTTAGGGCCATTGAAAAGAAATGGCAAACTATTTGGAAAGAAAAAAAAGCCTACCAGGTAAGCAACGAAAGCAGCAAACCTAAGTGCTATGTATTGGATATGTTTCCTTATCCTAGTGGCGCCGGCTTGCATGTGGGCCATCCATTAGGTTATATTGCTTCCGATATTTATAGCAGGTATAAAAGATTAAAAGGTTTTAATGTTTTGCATCCAATGGGTTATGATGCCTTTGGATTGCCCGCCGAACAGTATGCCATAGAACATGGAGTGCATCCTTCTGCTAGTACACATAACAATATTGATAACTTTAGAAAACAATTAGATAATATTGGTTTTTGTTTTGATTGGGATAGAGAAGTAAAAACCTGCGATGCCAGTTATTATAAATGGACCCAATGGATTTTCTTGCAATTGTTCAATAGTTATTTTGATAAAAAAGAGGCTAAAGCAAAATCAATTACTGACTTAGTAATTGCCTTTGAAAACGCGGGCAACAAAAATCATCTTTGTCCTGGAGATACTTCTTTACAATTTACAGCTACTGAGTGGAAAGGCTTTGCTGAAAAAGAACAACAGTCCATATTGATGCAATACCGTTTGGCTTTCTGCGGTTTTGGCGAAGTGAATTGGTGTGCCGCCTTGGGTACGGTACTAGCGAATGATGAAGTAGTGAATGGTTTAAGTGAAAGAGGAGGATATCCGGTAGAAAAGAAAAAACTACGTCAATGGTATTTGCGCATCACGGAATATGCCGATAGATTATTAAGTGGATTGGATACCATCCAATTTAGTGAGGCAATGAAAGAAATGCAATCCAATTGGATTGGGAAAAGTTATGGTGCAGAAATAGATTTTTTAGTGCATGGGCATGAGGCTTCTTTGAAAGTTTACACCACTAGGCCAGATACAGTTTTTGGGGTAGATTTTATGGTGGTGGCGCCTGAGCATCATTTAATTGCTAGCATTACGCCTGCATCACATACGGCAGCAGTAGAAACCTATATTGCTTATGTAAAAAGCAGAAGTGAAAGAGAGCGTATGGCGGAGAAAAAAATTACTGGTTGCTTTACCGGTGCCTATGTGGAGAATCCTTTTAATAAAAAATTAATTCCTATTTGGATTTCTGAATATGTATTAGCAGGCTACGGCACTGGCGCCATCATGGCCGTGCCTTGTGGAGATGAAAGAGATTTTAAATTTGCCCAACATTTTAATATTCCCATTACTAATATTATTGGTGATGCATTTAATGGAGTAGATGCCAATCCAACCAAGGAAGCAATTTTATCTAACAGTGATTTTTTAAATGGAGTAGTACAAAAAGACGCCATTGCTATCATCAATGATAAAATAGAAAGCTTGGGCATTGGCCAAAGAAAAATAAATTACAAAATGCGCGATGCTGCTTTTAGCAGACAGCGTTATTGGGGGGAACCTTTCCCAATTAAGTGGATCGATGGTGTTGCCTATCCGATGAGTGAAAATGAACTGCCTTTATTATTACCCGAAGTAGATAATTATTCGCCAGGCCCTGAAGGAGAAGGTCCTTTGGCCAATATTGAAACTTGGAAAGCGGCGCAATACGAAACCAATACCATGCCAGGGTATGCGGGCAGTAGTTGGTATTTTATCAGGTACATGGATCCTTCCAATGAAAAAGAATTTTGCAATAGAAAAGTAAGTGATTATTGGGGACAAGTAGATTTATACATTGGTGGTACAGAACATGCCGTAGGACATTTATTGTATAGTAGAATGTGGACCAAGGTATTGTTTGATTTGGGACATATTGGATTTGACGAGCCTTTTAAAAAATTATTGAATCAGGGAATGATTCAAGGAAGTTCAAGATTTGTGTATAGAATCCGTGGCACACAAAAATTTGTCTCTGCAGGTTTGGCAAAGGCGTATGAAGTGGATGCCTTGCATGTAGATGTGAATATAGTGGATGGGATAGAATTGGATACCGCAGCATTTAAAAAATGGAAACCCGATTATGCAAAAGCAGAATTTATATTGGAAGAGGGAAAATATTTATGTGGGGTAGAGGTAGAAAAAATGTCCAAGTCTAAATTCAATACAGTGAATCCCGATGATTTGGTGGAAAGATATGGCGCGGATACCTTTAGAATGTATGAAATGTTTTTAGGTCCGGTGGAGCAAAGCAAACCCTGGGATACCAAGGGTATCGAAGGTGTGCACCGTTTTTTGAAAAAAGCATGGCGTTTATTTTTTGATGAATTAAAGGGCCAGGTTTGGAACAAGGAGGCTGCTACGGATGCAGAATTAAAAGTCTTACATAAAGCCATTAAAAAAATTGAAGAAGATACAGAACGTTATAGTTTTAATACGGCCGTAAGCACTTTTATGATATGTGTGAATGAACTAGCCGATTTAAATTGTCATAAAAAAGAAGTACTTGAAAAATTGCTGGTGCTGCTAAGCCCCTATGCACCCCATTTTGCCGAAGATTTATGGCAGGCCTTAGGCAATGAAGGTTTGGTGGTTGACGCCCCTTATCCTTTATTTGAAGCCAAGTATGTGACTGAATCTGCCAAAGAGTATCCAATAAGCATCAATGGTAAGTTAAGGGCCAATATATCCATAGATTTAATGGCCAGTGAAGCAGAAGTGCATGCAATTGTACTGGCCAATGAACTGGTCAAAAAATGGGTGGCCGATGCACCTATTAAAAAAATAATTTTTGTAAAAGGAAAGATGGTCAATATTGTAATTTGATCTAATAAATAGAACTTATGGCCAATCCGATATTAGATAGCTCGAATGATTTGAACCCTTTAGATAAAGAGTTTGAAAACAGTATTCGTCCAAAAGAAATGGATGCATTTACCGGGCAGCCTCAACTCATTGAAAACTTAAATATTTTTATCAAGGCAGCCAAGATGCGTGGAGAAGCATTGGATCATATTTTATTTCATGGGCCTCCAGGTTTAGGCAAAACTACCTTAAGCAGAATTGTGGCCAATGAAATGGGGGTTCAAATTAAAGAAACGTCCGGACCAGTGATTGAAAAGCCAAGTGATTTGGCAGGCTTATTGACCAGTTTAGAACCTAATGATGTTTTATTTATAGATGAAATACACCGTTTAAGTACAGTGGTAGAAGAATATTTGTATGCGGCCATGGAAGATTATAAGATTGACATTATGATTGACAGTGGCCCCAATGCGCGTAGCATACAGATTAATTTAAATCCATTTACATTAGTAGGTGCTACTACCCGAAGTGGACTTTTAACGGCGCCCTTACTTTCTAGGTTTGGTATTAAATCCAGATTGGAATATTATCCAGCTTCGGTGATTGAAAAAATAATTTTAAGAAGTGCAGGTATTTTGAATGTGAATATTGACAGCCATGCGGCAGGTGAAATTTCAAGAAGGAGTAGGGGCACCCCAAGAATTGCCAATGGCTTGTTGAGAAGGGTGCGCGATTTTGCACAAGTATTAAATGATGGCAAAGTAGATATGGGCATTACACAACATGCATTGAAAGCATTAAATGTAGATGAGCATGGCTTAGACGAAATGGACAATAGAATTTTACTAGCCATTATAGAAAAATTCAAAGGAGGACCGGTAGGCATCAGCACCATAGCCACTGCAGTAGGAGAAGAGTCGGGTACCATTGAAGAAGTCTATGAGCCTTTTTTAATTCAAGAAGGTTTCTTGCAAAGAACCCCAAGAGGCAGAGAGGTAACGGAAAAAGCCTACCTACACTTGGGAAAAAAGCCCCATCATGGGCATGCTTCTAATAACCCCGAATTATTTAGATAATCAAAAAAATACTTTGAAAAAAAGGTCCCGAAAGTAGAAGCTTATCGGGACCTTTTTTATAGGTTAAAAATGATAAACTAAGCTACTACCAATCTAAATCCATTGCCGTGTATGTTCACAATTTCAATTTGATCGTCTTCTTTTAAATATTTTCTTAGTTTGGCAATGTATACATCCATGCTTCTGCCATTGAAATAAGTATCACTACCCCAGATTTTCTTTAATGCTTTTTCTCTGGTCAATAAATCATTTTTATTCTCGGCCAACATTTTAAGCAATTCATTTTCTTTTGGAGAAAGCACTTGTGTATGTTCGCTAATTTTTAATTCTCTTAATCTTGGATTAAAATGGTAACGTCCTAATTCAAATTCTACATTATCACTTACTTTATTGTCTTCCTCATTCCTTTTAATGATGGCTTTGATTTTTAATAATAAAACCTCGCTATCAAATGGCTTAGTAATATAATCATCCGCACCCAATTTGTAGCCATGTATGATGTCTTCTTTCAATGTTTTGGCACTTAAAAAAAACAAAGGCACATCAGGATCAATGTCTCTAATTTCTTCTGCCAAAGTAAAACCATCTACATGTGGCATCATCACATCTAATAAACACAAATCAAATTTCTCTCTTTGAAAAGCGGCCAAACCCAAACGGCCATCTCTTTCTAAAGTAACATCGTATTCATCAAGTTCTAAATAATTTTTTAAAACCAAACCCAAATTGCTATCGTCTTCGCAAAGTAGTATTTTATATTTTTTCTTGTCTTCCATTTTTTTTATTTAATTTTTTTAGATTGCTTTATTGCTTGAGTACAAAGAAACTATATTTCAAAGCCTTGGTAAATTGTTTGTTTCCAATCTTTTGTTAAAAACATGCTGTTTAATGCGGTTTTTATAATGTATTGTTAAATTGCTTTGTTGGCGCTTGCCCTACAAAGGTCGCATATTTTGCACTTACTTGGATTTTTTTCTCCAAAATAGCTAGCCAGGTATACACTTCTGCATTCGATATTCCGGCCCCATAGATAAGTTGAAAAATGATCAATTCTCTTTAAAAATGCGGCTTTTCTCAATTGATAATTGTCCAAATCTATTTTCATAAAAGCAGCTGCGGTTCTGTTCCAAAGAAATTGTACCACGGGTTGGTTTTCTTTTTGTTCATAACTAATTTCTCCCGTTTGCGTTAAGAAAACCAATGTTTTTTGAACAAAAGCAATGTCTCTTTGTAATAAGGTGGCCAATAAATTTTCATTGATGAATTGTGGAGCATCTATGATTCCTCCATAAGTTCTTAATAGGGTTTGCAAAACCACACCTGCAATAGGATTGTTTTTTTCGTATTGTTCTATTGTGGAACGGTCGGCCACTACTTGCACCAAGGAGGGTTTAAAAGAGCTGGCAGAAAATTTAACATGGCCTTCTTGTTCGATCCATTGCAATGCATTGCGTGCAATTATTTTATCCAATTTAAATCGAAGACAAAAAGCATCAAAGTCAAAAATAAATTGTTGTTTTTCGCCTGTACCAATGGGTAATTGAACAAAATCGGCAAGGTCTTGGTAAACGCTTTTAATGACCTCAATGGAAGGATATTTTTTTTCTTGAACCTGTGTCCAATAATCCCAATCGTTTTGCTGAAAAAACAATAGGGCATTGGCTGCTAGTCCATCTCTGCCTGCCCTGCCTGCTTCTTGATAATATTGTTCTAAACTATTAGGTAAATCAAAGTGAATCACCGCGCGTACATCAGGTTTATTGATGCCCATGCCAAAAGCACTAGTACAAACAATAATGGGTGTTTGGTTATTCATCCAACTGGCTTGCATGGTTTGTCTCTGGACAATGGGCATGCCTGCATGGTATTGGGCTACTGAATAACCATAGTCTTTTAAAATTTGTGCCAATTGGGCTACATTGTTTCTGGTGTTGCAATAAATAATCACACTTCCTGCGGTTTCATTTAGTTGCTTTCTGAGTGCTTGTAATTTAACTGGTACTTTCTGTACTAGGTAACTAATATTGGGTCTTAAAAAACTATCAGTGATCAAACTGCAATTAGATAGTTTTAATTCTTTGATAATGTCGGCTTGTACCAATGGGATAGCAGAGGCAGTCATGGCTAATACAGGTACTTTAGGGAACCATTTTTTTAGCACATCTAATTTTCGATAGGAGGGTCTGAAGTCATAACCCCATTGAGAAATACAATGGGCTTCATCAATAGCGAATAAGGTAATGGGTAGTTTTTGTAAAAAATTTTGAAAGCTTTTTTGTGCTAATTTTTCTGGAGAACAATAGATAAAATGATACGCGCCTTTCAATGCCTCCGCTAAAATGTTGTCCTCTTGTGCTTGATTGATTTCGCCGCCCAAATTGACTGCACTAATATTTTTACTCAATAAATCCTTGACTTGATCTTGCATCAGTGCAATCAAAGGACTAATAATGACACAGATTCCATTTTGCAAAAGCGTGGGCAATTGAAAACATAAAGATTTACCTCCTCCTGTGGGAAGTAAAGTAAGTACATCCTTGCCTTCCATCACAGCGTTGATCACAGACAATTGTTGTGGCCTGAATTGATCATAGCCCCAATACTGTTTTAATATGTCCTCTGCAGTTTTCAAAAAAACTAAACTAATTTTTTCTTAAATAATCTAAGTGAATTGATGGCTAGCACCACATCGCTTAAACCCATGATGAGCGCGCCATAAGTGGGCCCCCAAGTGCCTAGCAAGCCTAAAGCCGCTACTGGAATGGCAATGATATTGTAAGAGAAGGCCCATATTAAATTTTCTTTGATGGTTTCATAAGTTCTTCTACCTAAACCTAATGCCATGGGCAAGTTTTTCAAACCTTGATTCATTAAAATAACCTGGGCACTTTGAATGGCAATATGCGAAGCGTTGCTCAATGAAATACCAATGGTGGCCTTGGCTAAGGCAGGTGCATCGTTGATGCCATCACCTACCATGGCGGTGGGGCTAATTTTAGTTAATGCATCTAATTTTTCTAATTTATCTGCAGGGCTTTGTTCTGCAATAATTTCTTGAATGCCCAAGGCTTTGCCCACTTGTTCGCATTTTTCTTTTCTATCTCCACTCAATAATACCGTGTGCACACCTTGCTTATGCAGGGTGTCAATAATTTCTTTGGCTTCTAATCTAATTTGATCGGCTACATCAATCCAACCTAAAATTTGATTATTTTTTTGAATGTACACATTGTGTCCATCTTCGGCTTTAGCATTACCCAATGTTTTAAAGGAGCCTGCCCAATAAATATTGCCTTCTTTGTCGATGGCTTTGATGCCCATGCCTTTTATTTCTTCGATATTTTGCCATTTGATGGCCTCTGAAGTTTTCCAATGGGTGCTAATACATTTTGCAATGGGATGATTGGAATATTTTTCTAAAGAATAGGCAATCATTTTAAAATTTTCTTCAGTCATACCTGCTTCTACTTTAAAACTAGCCAAATCAAAATGTCCAGTAGTTAAAGTACCTGTTTTATCAAATACCACTTGTTTGATGTCTTTGAAGGTTTCCAAGCTCTTGGCATTTTTAAACAATACACCATTACGCGCACCTCTGCCTAAACCCACGGCGATGGCAGCTGGTGTGGCAAGGCCCATGGCGCAGGGGCAGGAAATAACAAGTACAGCAATGGCACGCAGCATACTTTGACCAAACCCTATTTCAGTAAAAAAATAATTTCCGAGTAAAGTGATGAGGGCAATGCTTAAAACAACAGGAACAAATATGGCGCTAATTTTATCTGCTAAAATTTGCACAGGTGGTTTTTCGCCTTGTGCCGCTTTCACCATTTTTAAAATATTGGCAAGCACGGTATCATCTCCCACTGCAGTGATATAGGCTTTCACAGTACCATTGTCAATGGTGCTTCCGCCCAATAACAAATCATGCATTTTTCTATACACAGGCACACTTTCGCCCGTAACAATAGATTCATTCACACTGGCTTCTCCCCACAATATTTTACTGTCCATGGGAATGGTTTCTCCTGCATTGATTAAAACAATATCGCCTACTTTTAAAGTATTGCTTTCTACATTAAAAATAATTTCTTTGTGGTTTTCATCAAACACAATCATATTGGCCATCACTTTTTGTGCTTTCACTAAATCCTTTAAGGCACGTTGGGTAGATTGCACGGAGGCATCTTCTAAATAATTTCCAAAAAATACTAGCGTGATTATGGTAGCAGTAGTTTCGTAATAAGCAAACGCTTCACCTTGACCGGTGATGGTTCCGTATAAACTATAACCAAAAGAAGCCAATGCACCGATGGCAACGAGTACATTCATATTGGGTATGCCCTTGGTGATGCTGTACCAGGCACTTTTTCCAAAATAACCCATACCCACTATAAAAATAGGCATTGTTAAAGTCAATTGAACTAAGGGCTGCATCATAAAATGCAAGTGAAGTCCTGGCAGCATAGGAATCAAAATAGGAAGGGCAAAAAAGAAGCAGAATAAAGCACGGTCTTTATTGTTGTCAAGGAATTTTTTCTTTGGCGCTGCTTCTTCCTGACCACGCACTTTATAGCCTAAATTTTGTATCCCTTTAATTAATTTTTCTTTGTTGGTTTCCTTGGCTATTTCAAATTGTACTTCGCCTTCCATAAAACTCACCTTGGGTTCAACAATACCATTGCTTTGCAAATACTTATGAATCGACAATGCACAATTGGTGCAACTCATTCCATCTACCTTCCACTGTACTTTTTCCATAGGGGCTCATTTACCCTGTAAAGGTACGAAGACATTGTGTATGCGTTCACCTATCTTTGCATTATGGATAGGATTTATGATATCAATCAAGTAGGGGAAATTGCTGCCGATTTAGTTACACAATTTGGCAGCAAGCCAGTATGGGCTTTTTTTGCTCCGATGGGCGCTGGAAAGACAACTTTGATTGCAGCCATTGGCAAGCAGATGGGTATAGTAGATACTATTTCAAGCCCCACATTTGCTTTGATGAATGCATATGATGCCAAAGGAAAAATGGTCTACCATATGGATTGGTATCGATTGGACAGTGAAAAGGAAGCCGCACGCGCAGGCATGGAAGCTGCTTTTGATGAAGCCGATATTTGTTTTGTGGAATGGCCAGATAAAGCGATGGGACTTTTGCCAACGGATACACAGTATTTTGAAATCGAAATTTTAGATCCTGAACATAGAAGGATTTTTATACCTTCATAGTAAATTTTTGATATGAGCTCCATCAAGCCACAAATTTCATCTTCTTTTTCTTATGAAACACAGGAAGAAGTATTGGATATCCCACCCAAAAGCAAGCCTTTATTGATTGGGATTCCAAAAGAAATTGCATTTCAAGAAAATAGAATTGGACTCATACCCGAAGCTGTGAGTGTACTTGTAGCCAATGGGCATCAAGTGTTGATGGAGTCGAATGCAGGAGAAGGAAGCAGGTTTACCGACAATGATTATTCAGAAGCGGGTGCTAGCATTGTTTTTGATAAAGAAGCCGTTTACAAATGCCCCATACTGGTAAAAACAGCCCCGCCCGTTGAAGCCGATTTGCCCTTACTACAAATGCATCAAACTATTATTTCCCCTTTGCATTTAACGGCGGTAAAAAAAGAATTGATGGTGCAACTGATGGCTAAAAAAATTACCGCACTCGCTATTGAAAATATTAAAGATGAAAATCAGAATTATCCTATCTTAAGAAGCATGGGAGAAATTACAGGAAGTGCGGTGATGTTAATCGCTGGTCAGTACTTAAGTAATTTCAATCAGGGCAAGGGCGTATTGTTGGGTGGAATTAGTGGGGTGCCTCCTACAAAAGTGGTCATCATTGGGGCTGACATCATTGGCGAATTTGCTACCCGCAATGCCTTGGCATTGGGGGCCAGTGTAAAAGTTTTTGACAACAATGTTTCTAGATTACAAAGACTTCAAAATAATTTAGGTCAAAGAGTTTGGACCTCTGTTTTAGAACCAAAAATATTGGCCAAGCAATTAAAAACATGTGAAGTAGCTGTGGGGGCTTTAAGAAATGATTTTGGTAGAGCGCCCGTTGTCGTAAGTGAAGAAATGGTAGCAGCCATGCGTCCAGGTAGTATCATTATTGATGTGGCCATTGATCGTGGTGGTTGTTTTGAAACCAGTGAACTCACTAATCATGAAAACCCCATCATTATCAAACATGAAGTGATTCATTATGGGGTGCCCAATATACCGAGTGGATTTGCGAGAACGGCAAGTCAAGCAATTAGTAATGTACTTATGCCTTTATTAGTGCAAGTAGGGGATCAAGGAGGACTTGCCGAAATTATTTGGCAGCAAGCACATTTAAGAGAAGGCATTTATTTATACAAAGGCGCCTTAACCGATTTTTATATCAGTGCCAAATTCGATTTAAAATATACCGATTTAAATTTGATGATTACCAGCAGAAGTTAGTGACTGACCTGCTTTGATTTAAAGTCCATTAAATTCAATTGAGCTTTACAGAATTGATATTCTGCAGTATCATTGCTTCCAACAATAATTAATTTATGCATGGCATACTGAGCAATCAAGTGATGGTATAATTCGTAACCTTCTTTGTCTAAATTACTGCAAGGTTCATCCAATAATAAAATTGGGCTATCAGAAAAAATGGCCAAGGCTAATTTTAATCTTTGCTTCATGCCACTACTAAAATACCTGATTTGTTTATCGGCAGCATTTTTTAATCCAATCAATTCAATGATTTCTTCCCTACTCAACTGTTTTTGTAAGGGCTTGAATTGGGCATGAAAATGAATTTGTTCAAGGGTGGTAAATTCTTCCACCAATTCTAAATAAGGGGCAGCAAAACTAATGTCTTGAAAAACAGTAGAGGCATCATGGCCTTCCCATTCAATTTTTCCTTTGGTCAAACTGCCATAGCCTGCAATAATTTGTAGTAAGGTGCTTTTTCCCGAACCATTGTTGCCAATGATGGCGTATTGTTGGCCTTGATCAAAATGAAAATCTAGATTAGAGAAAATCCAATCTTTATTAAATCTTTTACCCGCTTGACTTAGGCTAATTTTTGTCATGATTAATCTTCTTCTACCACCCCTTTGCCAAATCTTTTAATCACCCCACGTCCGCTTTCTCTAATAAAGGTGACAATTTCATCGCGCTCATCGGTGGCTGGAATTTCTTCTTCAATAAACTCAAGGGCTTGTGTGGTGTTCATTCCCTTGCTAAAAATATATCTATAGATGTCCAATATGTGATTGATTTTTTCAAGATCAAATCCTCTTCTTTTTAATCCAACGCTATTCACGCCGCCATAACTTAATGGATTGCGTACTGCTTTAATATAGGGGGGCACATCTTTACTGACCAAGCTACCTCCCGCAATGTAGGCGTGTTGACCAATGTTGACAAATTGGTGTACCGCACTCACACCAGCGATCCATGCATAATCACCTAAAGTAACATGTCCTGCTATTTGTACACTATTGCTTAATATACAATGGTTGCCAATGATACAATCGTGGGCAATATGACTGTAAGCCATAATCAAACAATTATTGCCCACTTTGGTGATCCATCTGTCTGAGGTGCCACGGTTGATGGTTACAAATTCTCTAATGGTGGTACCATCCCCAATTTCAACGGTTGTTTTTTCGCCATTGAATTTTAAGTCCTGTGGATCAGCACCAATTACTGCGCCTGGAAATATGCGACAGTTTTTTCCAATTTTGGTACCATTCATAATGGTCACACTACTGCCAATCCAAGTGCCTTCACCAATGGTTACTTCCCCATGAATTACGGTGAATGGATCAATTTTTACATTGGGCGCAATTTTTGCATTGGGATCGATATATGTAAAAGGGTGGGTCATATTTTTTTCTTTTTGTTCAATTTTATTCTGCTCTTTTCACCACTTGGGCTACTAAGTCGGCTTCGGTGGTTACTTTACCACCAACGTATACAGTACCGCGCATTTCACAAATACCTCTTCGGATAGGACTGGTTAATTCCATCTTTAATAACATGGTATCACCAGGCCTTACCATTTGTTTAAATTTACAATTGTCAATTTTTAAAAAGTAGGTATCATATTCTCCTTTTGGCATGGCGTTAATACATAAAATACCACCAGTTTGTGCCAAGGCTTCAATTTGCAAGACCCCAGGCATTACAGGATTCCCAGGAAAATGTCCTGGAAAAAACCATTCATTGAAAGTGACATTCTTCACGCCCACAATTACGGTATCTGTTAATTCAATGATTTTATCAACAAATAAAAAGGGATGACGATGAGGCAATGTTTTTTCAATCTGTTCTAAATTAAACACAGGTGGTAAAGTGGCATTATAGACTGGTACATCTTTTACGTGCTTATTTTTTTTAATGTACTGCTTTATTTTTTTGGCAAATTCTACATTGCTGCTATGACCTGGTCGGTTGGCAATGATGCGCGCCTTAATCGGATAGCCAGTCAAAGCTAAATCACCCACTACATCTAATAATTTATGTCTAGCAGGTTCATTGGGAAACCTTAATTCAAGATTGTTTAAATACCCTTCGCTTTTTACTTCTATTTTTTCACGCTTAAATACCTTGGCCAATCTTGCCATTTCTTCATTAGAAACAGGCTTGTCCACTACTACAATGGCGTTATTGATGTCACCGCCTTTAATTAAATCATTTTTTAGCAAAGCTTCCAGCTCATGTAAAAAACAAAATGTTCTACAAGGTGCAATTTCTGATTTAAAATCTTTGATGGTTTTTAATGCCGCGTGTTGTGTTCCTAAAACAGGACTATTGAAATCGATCAAAGTGGTAATTTGATAATCGAGTGCTGGCATGGCCACCATCTCTACTCTTTTTTCATCGTCGTAGTGAAAAATATTTTCGTCAATGCTGTACCAAGCTTTCGCTGCATCTTGTTCCAAAACACCAGCTGCTTCAATTTTTTCAATAAAAGGAGCAGAGCTACCATCTATAATTGGAATTTCTGGGCCATTCACTTGAATCAATACATTGTCTATACCCAAGCCAACTAAGGCAGCTAAAATATGCTCCACGGTGCTTATTTTGGCCTCACCTACTTGAAGGGTGGTTCCACGGCTGGTATCAGTGACCAAATCGCAATCGGCTTTGATGATGGGTTGGTTGGGTAAATCTACCCTTTGAAATTGATAACCAAAACCTGGGTTGGCAGGGTTTAAGGTCATGTCCACTAATACGCCGGTATGTAAACCTGTACCACTAATGCTGATACTTTTACTAATGGTATGTTGCTTATCCGGATTAAAATTTTGGTCCATGCTTTTCTTGGTTTAAGTCATCCCTTAGATAAAGGGATGATTTTCAGCAAAATTAGGCTGAATTACCCTTTTGAAGTTAGTTGTTTAACTAATATTTCCAATTCTTTAACCCTTTTTTCAAGGTTTGGAAGGTTTTTGAGGTGTATTTGGGCTCTGAGCGTGGTAGAATGTGCTGCGGCAGGGAAGCCGGTAACCGTGGAATTGGCATCATCGATGGTTTTGGTAATCCCACTTCTGGCTGCTACTTTGACCCCATCGGCAATATTTAAATGGCCAGCAGCGCCAGATTGACCACCCATCATGACCCCTTTTCCTACCTTGGTGCTGCCACTTAATCCCACTTGAGCAGCGATCACTGTATGTTGTCCCACTTCTACATTGTGCGCTATCTGAACTAAGTTGTCTAGTTTAACGCCTTTCTTAATGATGGTTGAACCAATGGTGGCTCTATCAATTGTTGTATTGGCGCCAATTTCTACATCGTCTTCAATAATTACATTACCTAGTTGTGGTACTTTTTGATAACTACCATCTGCCGTTGGTGCAAATCCAAATCCATCACTTCCAATAATAGTGCCCGCATGAATATTAATATGGTTACCTAAAACACAATCTGCATAAATGACTACACCTGGATGCAAGACTACATTGTTTCCAATAACAACATTATCACCAATCACTACATTGGAAAATATTTTAACCTCCTCTCCAATTTTTACATTTTCTCCGATATAAGCAAAGGCAGCTACAAAATGATCCTTTCCAAGTTTTGCAGAGGCTGCAATGAAAGAGGGGCTTTGAATGCCAGTTAAGTCCTTTGTTTTAAGCGCTTGGTATTTGGTTAGTAAACTAGCAAAACCTGCATAAGCATCAGGCACTCTTATTAAGGTGGCTGCAATTTTTTGTTTTAAAACCAAGCTTTCATTGATGATGACAATGGAGGCCTTGGTTTGGTATAAATAATCTTCGTATTTGGGGTTGGCTAAAAATGAAATTTCTCCAGCTGCTGCCGATTCTATTTTGCCAAATTGATTGACAGTAACCGATGCGTCACCTTCTATTTTTCCTTGAATCATCAAAGCAATCTGTTGGGCACTGAATGATAGCATGCGTAATTTTTTGAATTGGGGGTTATTCCTTAAGTAAACAAATGTAAAATTTTTTAACCGGTGCAGAAAGACTTTCAATGATTAATGCATTTTGAATCTGTGAAATAGAGGTGATTTCCCCCGATTTTAGCAAAATTTTAATGGTTTCATTGTCGTTTTTATACAAGGTATTACTGGCTGTGCCTTTAAAGCATAAAAAGCCAAGGTCTTTTTCAGTGAAAGGGAATTTGGATTGTACCAATTGATAAGCTTCCTCCCATTGTGCATTGGTGATGGGATCGGATTGCATGATGCATTTAAATCCTTGCCTGTTAAGTAGTCGGTTGCACAACAAGGATAAAATAGGATCGCTATGGTGCTGCCATTGCTTGATGGCATACATAATATCCGTATCATCCAATTGACTAAAATTATTTAAATCTATTTTATTTAAATCCCAATGCGAGACACTTAAAAAATAATCTAAAACGCCGCCTGTTTTTACTTGTTCATTTTTTTCATCAAATAAAAGCTGAGCACGTTCAATTATTTTGACCAACATTTTTTCCGCAGCCAAAACAGTTTTATGCTGATATACTTGCCAGTACATTAGCCTTCTTGACATTAAAAATTTCTCTACACTATTGATGCCTTTTTCTTCCACCACCAATTCTTGCTCATGAACCGTGAGCATTTTTAAAATACGCTCATAGCCTACAAGGCCTTCTGTAACCCCAGTAAAAAAACTATCTCTAGACAAATAATCCAATCTATCCACATCTAGCTGACCGCTGATGAGTTGGTGCAAGAATTTTTTCGGGTATTGATTGGTAAAGATTTGTATGGCTAAACTTAAATGTCCTTTTAAAACTTCATTGGAAGAACTATTTAAATGATGCATGATGAGCAAAGATAAATCTTCATGACTTACGCCTTTAAGCAATACGTTTTCTAAAGCATGTGAAAAAGGACCATGGCCAATATCATGCAATAAAATGGCCAGTTTTGCTGCTTGGGCTTCTTCCTTGGTAATTTCAATGCCTTTGTCGGTGAGTTCATTGATGGCAATACACATCAAGTGGTAAGCGCCCAAAGAATGATGGAGGCGCGTATGTACCGCCCCTGGATAAACCAACTGGGCCAATGCCATTTGCTGAATTCTTCTGAGGCGTTGATAAAATGGATGGTTGATCAATTCAAAAATCAATGGATCGTTGATGGTGATAAAACCATGCACTGGGTCGTTGATAATTTTTCGATAGGTAAAAGCCATAATTTACTTGTGTTCACAAAGGTACGAAATGTGAATAACTCTGCGCTTATATTTAAAAAAGCAGTGCAACTAAAAACTATATTTGTAGGGTTACTTACCACACTAAAAATCAATGTTTACTATGAAATTGACGCAATCTACTTTAGACAAATTGGAAGATATTTTAGGGGAATCTGATTTTGTCGTTCGCTATGAAAGAGGCAATTTCCAAAGTGGATGGTGCCTGTTGGAAGCCAAGCGAATTGTGGTGCTCAATAAGTTTTTGAACTTAGAAGCTAGAATTAATACTTTATTAGAATTGATCCCCATTTTAGACATTCAATTTGATAAGTTAACCCACGATTCTCAAAAACTGTATACCGAAGTAAAACGACTTTCTTTGACTGAGGCTACTGCTTAATTGAAATAGATTTTCTCTAAATATTTATACTTTGTTTGACATTACCATTTTAGGTTCCGGCACCAGCACAGGGGTTCCCTTGATTGGCTGTGATTGTGAAGTTTGTGCTTCCAATGAACCTAAAAATAAAAGATTAAGAACCAGCATAAAAATCAAAAGTAAAACCACTACGGTGGTGATTGATACGACACCCGATTTTAGGTATCAGATGTTGCGCACAAATACCACTCAGATAGATGCCATCGTTTTTACCCATCCGCATCGAGATCATTATGCAGGCTTGGACGATATTCGACCATTTAATTTTTTCTCTAAAAAATCAATGCCCATTTATGCCAATGAAATTACTCAGGTAGCCATCCAACGAGATTTTTACTATGCATTTGAAAAAGACAAAGATGCTGGCTTACCAGAAATGATTTTACATACCATTGATAAGGAGGCTTTCACTATTGGAGACATTCCTTTTTTACCCATTCAAGTAATGCATAGAGAAATGCCTGTATTGGGTTTTAGAATGGGTGATTTTACGTATATCACTGATGCCAATTTTATTGCTGCCTCAGAATTAGAGAAAATAAAAGGGTCTAAAGTGCTTATTTTAAATGCACTTCGTAAAGAAACACATCCTACTCATTTTAATTTAGCGCAAGCCTTGGCCTTGATCGCTACTTTAAATATTCCTACTGTATACCTTATTCATTTTAGTCATCAAATAGGACTGCACGATCAAGTGGAAGCTAGTTTGCCTAAAGGCATTCATTTGGCTTATGATGGGTTAAGCTTTTCTATTTAATTCAAAGGTTTCCATCCTCAAGTATTTATACTCGAATTTCTGTTTCAATAATTATTTATCTAGCATGAAAATTAATCATGCAAGACCATTGGAAAGCTTATTTTATATTTTCAGTAAAAGAACAAAGAGGGATCATTGTACTTGGTTTAATTTTGCTTTTGAGTATTGTAGTTGGACTAATCGTTCCAAAGTCGGCCAGTAAATTAAAAGGATCCAAGCAGCTAAAGGAATTGGCCTTATTTAATTTTGATCCCAATACCTTAGACAGTGCAGAGGCTATTTTGCTGGGCATCCCTCCCAAGCAAATAAGCACTTTGCTTCATTATCGAAACAAGGGGGGAAGGTTTTACCGTAAGGAGGAACTATCCCGATGGTATGGATTAAAAAAAGATTTATTGGATAAATTAATGCCCTTTGTGGTTATTGAAAAGGAGCAGCCAAAAGCGTCTACAAACTATAACTTTGAAAAAAGGGTATCCAGACAATCCCTTTGGACCATCGACATCAATGAAGCCAATGAAATGGAATGGAGACAAAAAACCAATTTGTCTACCAAGACCATTCAGGGTATTCTTCAGTATAAAAAATACCTAGGGGGCTTTGGGTCTATTTATCAATTAAGCAAAGTGTATGGTTTAACAGATAGTTGCTTTCAAGTTTTGCGTCCGCATTTAATAGTGATTAGGACTAGCGTCAAAAAAATGCTAGCAAATACCATGCGCTTTGATCAGTGGCGGTCCTTGGGCCTTTTTCAAGACAAAGAAATCAAACAACTGCTTCGTTTTAAAAAGGAACATGGCGGAAAGATAGGGTGGAGGGATATGGTCATTGAGCTGGATCTAACCGAACAGCAGGCAAGGGAGCTGAAGCAAAAGATAATAATAGACTAAGTTCTAGGCCATTTTGTTAACAATTGGTAGTTTATTAAAAATAAATTATCCTAATTTTTTGAATATGAAAAAAATATATTAGTATTGGTAAAGGATTTCGGTCCTCAATAACGATTGCTTGCTAAAATGCCATTCAGAATAAAATTTGAATGGCATTTTGCATTGTACGAAAAAGCGAATTTATTTACCCGCTTTAAAAATTTGATTGACTGCACCGCCCAACATTGGGAACTTTTCTTTCACAAAAGCGGCAATGGTTTCAATAGACTGTTTTGCTTGTTCAGGTGTTACGTTGGCTTCTTTCACTAAACGATCGATAAGTTCTTGCATTTGGGTTGATTTTAAAGAGTTATTTAAAAAATTAGGCGGCTTTTAGTTTGCTTAATTTGCTTTTATTGAACATAGCTTTGGCATAATCAAGACTTACAATAAATTCAGTGGCATTGGTGCCAGGCATTTCGAACATGGCTTGGGTAAACAAGGATTCGCAAATACTTCTCAATCCTCTGGCTCCTAATTTATATTCCATGGCTTTCTCCACAATGAATTCAAATACTTCTGGCTCAATGGTTAATTTAATTTTTTCAATGGCAAACAATTGAGTGTATTGTTTAATCAGTGCATTTTTTGGCTCGGTTAAAATGCTTCTTAAAGTGGCTGCGTCCAATGGTTCTAAATGGGTAATGATGGGCAAACGGCCTAAAAGTTCTGGAATTAACCCAAAGCTTTTAATGTCTTGGGCATTCACAAAACGCAATAAATTTTTGCGTTGCAATTCTTGTTCTTCCTTATTCACACTAAAACCAATGGCATTGGTATTAATACGACGCGCAATTATTTTGTCGATGCCATCAAAAGCACCCCCACAAATAAATAAAATATTTTTAGTGTCTACTTTAATCATTTTTTGATCAGGATGTTTGCGACCGCCTTGAGGGGGTACGAGTACATCTGTACCTTCTAGCATTTTTAGCAAGCTTTGTTGAACGCCTTCGCCACTCACGTCACGGGTGATAGAAGCGTTGTCGCTTTTACGGGCAATCTTATCAATCTCATCTATATAGACAATACCTCTTTGGGCTGCTTCTACATCATAGTCGCAGTTTTGTAATAAGCGTGTGAGCATGCTTTCCACATCTTCTCCTACATAGCCAGCTTCGGTAAATACGGTAGCATCTACAATAGCAAAAGGCACATTTAGAAGCTTAGCAATAGTCTTGGCAAGTAAGGTTTTACCTGTTCCTGTTTCGCCAATCATAATCACATTGCTTTTTTCAATCTCCACTTCGTTTTTAGTGGTCACCGGTAAATTGATTCTTTTAAAATGATTGTACACCGCCACGCACAATATTTTTTTTGCTTCATCTTGTCCAATAATGTATTGGTCCATGAAGGCTTTGATGGCCATTGGCTTTTGGATTTTTAAAGTGCCCGCTTTGCCCTCGGCTTTTTTCTGATGAAATTCTTTTTGAATAATTTCATGCGCATGTTCAATACAATTTTCACAAATATGTCCGTCGGTGCCAGCGATAAGTATTTTCACCTCATCACGGTTGCGACCGCAAAATGAACAATGTACTGTTTCTGTTTTAGCCATTTTTTAATTTTTAAAGTTGCTTGGCAATTTTATCTACAATTCCATAAGCCACCGCTTCTTTTGCGTTCATCCAATAGTCTCTATCAAAGTCGTTCATGATTTGAGTAATTGTTTTATCACAATTGTCCGCTAAAATCTTAGCACCCAATTCCTTTGTTTTACGTATTTGCTCTGCGTGAATTTCTATGTCGGTGCTATTGGCTTGAAAATAACCACCAATACTTGGCTGGTGAATCATGACCTCGCCGTGTGGAAAAATGGTACGTTTGCCTTTTTCGCCTGCACTCAATAATATAGAACCCATACTGGCAGCCAATCCCATACAAATGGTATGCACTGGACTTTTGATTAGTTTAATGGTATCATACATCACCATACCGCTGGTGACCACGCCCCCTGGGCTATTGATGTAAAATTTAATTTCAGTTCCTGGTTTATCCGCTTCTAACAAAATTAATTTATTCACGATATCCTTTGCTGATTTATCATCTACAGGGCCCCATAAATAAATGGCTCTTTTTTCAAAAAAAAGATGTTCCATTTTCTTGTTTAAAAAACTAGGAGCCGCTTCTTCTTTTTTATCTTCTTTGGGCTCTTCTTCTTCCTCCATTAAATAACGCTTGTTGATGATCATAAAATAAGTTTGAACAGTAATTTTATTTTTTTAATTTTCTTGGGTTGGTTAACAATACTTCGTCAACCAGTCCATAAGCTTTTCCTTCTGCAGCAGTCATCCAAAAATCACGATCGCAATCTTTGCCAACGGTTTCAACATCTTTATGTGTATGGTGTGCAATTACTTCATACAATTCCAATTTCAATTTTTTTATTTCTCTTGCAGTAATTTCAATATCAGAAGCCTGTCCTCCAATAGCGCCGCTAGGTTGGTGCAACATGATTCTGCTGTGTTTTAAAGCAGTTCTTTTTCCTTCTACCCCTGCACACAATAAAATAGCACCCATACTTGCAGCCATGCCGGTACAAATAGTGGCCACATCGGGGCTAATAAATTGCATGGTATCATAAATGCCTAAACCAGCATAAACACTTCCGCCTGGGCTATTGATATACATTTGAATGTCCTTGGTACGATCGGTACTTTCTAAAAACAACAATTGAGCGGTTACGATATTGGCTACATAATCATTGATGCCTTCACCTAAAAATATGATACGGTCCATCATCAATCTGCTAAATACATCCATACTGGCCACATTCATCGGACGCTCTTCAATAATGTAGGGCGTTAAATTGGTCACACTTTTTTTGTATTGATGCAGGCTATTGCTGCTAATGCCCTTATGTTTGATGGCATACTGCTCAAATTCTTGTCCTAGGTTCATATTTTCGGTTTTCAGTAAGTAAAGGTAAATCCTTGTACCCAAAGGAACTACAAAAAGGGTGCCAAACTTTGCTCCCTTTGGGCCTATTTAAGGCCAAAATGCATTGAAAATCAATGAAAATTAGTGGTGATGGTGGTTCAGCATATCAGCAAATTTCTCTGCTTCTATGGCTTCGTCCTTGGCTTGTACTTCTGTTTCCAAAGCGGTAAACATTTTTTCAGTGCCTATTCTTTGATAACTATCTTCTACAAACTTTCTGTCTTGCATCATTCTCACTGCATAATCTTCCAACCATTGATCGTTGTCCCCTAAGGCACCCATTTGAGGGCCCATATAACTCATCAATTGTTGCTTGGCAAAGTTTTTCAAATCTTCTGCTACCACTTCAATTTTATAATCGATGGTCAATTGGTTGCTAATTAATGTCCATTTTAATTGGTCTTGAAAAACAGGATATTCTTTTTCTGTTTCTTCTTCAGTTCTTTGTTTTTCGCCACCTTTTTGCAACCAACGCTTTAAGAAAGGAACTGGAAATTCCATTTTGGTATGGTCAATCAAATGATGATAAATTTGATCATGAATTTGATTTTTTGCTTGTTGCTCGTAATGCCCTTCAATGTCTTTTTTAAGTGCGGCTCTAAATTCTACTTCTGTTTTGATGGCTTGATTAGGGTAAGTAGCCAAGAACAAAGTTTCATCTAATGGTGCTTTCTCAATCAAGCCCACTTTAGTAATCAAGAGTGTGAAATATTTATCAGCGTCGCTTTTTGAAATGCCTAAATCACCTATTATAATTTCTAATTCTTTTTCTTCAAAGGCTTTCTTTAATTGAATTACAAGCGTATCATCTTTTTTCTTACCTATAAATTGCTTTCTAGATTTCTCTGCAAAATATTTAATCAATAAAGAATTGTCTTTGCTAATACCACCTTCAATGGCATTGCCCTCTTTATCAGATTCCGTAAATGTTAAGTTAATTACATTCTCTTCGCTTTCCACTGTTTCAGGATCGGTCATCTTGCCATTGCGGGTTTGAATTCTATCCACTTCGTTTTGAATCATTTCATCTGTTACTTTTACTTGGTAACGTTTTACTTTAATGTCTTTAATGTTCAAACCAAAGGCAGGCTTTAAACCTATTTCAAAAGCAAATTCATAATTGCCTGGCGCATTCACGTCCAAATTGGCAATTTGTGCATCCATTGGAAGGGGTTGTGCAAATATTTCAATTTTTTCGGTGTTCAAATATTGGTTCAACTCGCTTTCAACTTTTTTCAAAATTTCATCAGAGAAAACAGATTGTCCGTACATTTTCTTGATTAGGCCTGCTGGTACCATGCCTTTTCTAAAACCTGGGATATTGGCTGTTTTGGCATGTTTTTTTAAGCTAGTTTCAAAGCCGCTGAAATAGTCCTCTTTATTCAACTGAACAGTTAATTTGTCATTTAAATGTCCAATGTTCTCTCTTTTAATGGTTGCCATATATTTTTCTTTTCTAGTAAATTCTAAGGTTTAAGGGGGGCAAAGGTAGGTTTTTACCCCTAAAAAACAGCTATTTAGCATAAAAAAAGCCCCTAATTGCTTGGGGGCTTTACTAAAAGCTTGGTGCGGATGGAGGGGGTCGAACCCACACGCCTCACGGCGCTAGATCCTAAGTCTAGTGCGTCTGCCAATTTCGCCACATCCGCTTAGGGGTTGCAAACTTAATTAATTTTTTTTTAGGAATCTTCAATTTTTGAAAGGCCTATGGAATCAAGGCCACTATTTTCTCTAAATAAACTTGATCGGTGGCATCAAACGCTGCCAAGTCGCTGCTGTCCACGTCTAAAACGCCCATTATTTTACCTTCTTTAAAAACGGGAATGACAATTTCTGATTTAGATAAACTACTGCAGGCAATATGTCCAGGGAATTTTTCAACATCATCCACAATAATTGTGGCCGATCTTTCCCAGGCGGCGCCGCATACGCCACGGCCTTTTTTTATTCTAGTACATGCCACTGGCCCTTGAAAGGGACCTAATACCAATTCCTCCTCAATGATCCAATAAAACCCCACCCAAAACCAATTGAATTGTTCTTTTAAAGCAGCCGCAATATTGGCCAGATTGGCAATTAAATTAGGTTCGCCATTTAACAATGCCTCTATTTGAGGAAGCAATGATTCGTACTGCGCTTTTTTATCTCCTTGGGTAATGGTTAAATCTTCGGACATAGAATTTTTATAAATACTTCTTTTAAATTATTTTTTAAACGGTAGCAGTTTGCTTTTTTTGCAATAAAGATTTTAATTCTTTCTTTTCTATTCTAGCTACAAATAGAATAAAGGCAATTAATTCAAAACTTGCAATACTAAGTCGAATACTATTATTTTTAGTGATCCATTCAATTAATAAATAAATACCATAAAGTAGTAAAGTAATTACAAAATAAGCGATTAGTTTTTTTGTAGCATAAGGGATAGGATATACTTTTTGCCCCCATTTAAAACTTACATACATCATGGTGCCATAACAAATTAAAGTGGCCCATGCACTTGCCATATAACTGAAATAAGGAATGGCTATAAAGTTAATCGCAATGGTAATGATTGCACCAATTAGGGTAATCCAAGCGCCCGCCATGGTCTTATTACTTAACTTATACCAAATACTTAAATTATAATACACCCCTAAAAATATATTCGCTATTAATAAAATAGGTACAATGCGGAGTCCCACGTACATGGCGGGATTGCGAATAAATTCTTTCCATATATCTAAATATAAAACTACCATCAAAAACATAATGCATAAAGTAATCACAAAAAACTTCATCACTCTTGCGTAAGTCTTTGGTGCATTTTCTTCGCTATATTGTTTAAAGAAAAAAGGTTCTGCGCCCATTCTAAAAGCTTGCACCGATATAGTAATTAAAATAGATAATTTATAACAAGCACTATAGATACCTACAATGGCTTTGTTGGCATCTACTGATCCCCCTGGTGCCCACCAGCCTAACATAATACGATCAAATGTTTCATTGACCATGCCGCCAAAACCCACAATTATTAAAGGAAGTGCATACAACATCATTTGTTTCCATAAATCAAAATCAAAACTGAAGCGTAAGGCACCAATTTCTTTGTTCAATAATAATAAAACAAAAACATTTTGAACAATGCCCGCTAATAAAACATAACCTACTGCCCAATCGGGTTGATACCAACTAGTTAAAATACTACCCGGATGAGCAGCCATATAATTAGGAAGCATACTTATAAAATAATAAGTAGCTAGTATATTTAAAATAATGCCACCCATTTTTATAAATGCAAATTTTTTAGGCTTGCCTGCCAATCTTAATCTAGAAAATGGAATGGTAGCTAAAGCATCTAAGCCCACCACCCATGCCATGAGCGTAATATATTCCGGGTGTGCAGTAATTTGTAAAAGTTGCGCAATAGGGGCGCTAAATTTAATAAGCACCATCAATACTATAGCGGTTACCATGATCATAGAAAAACTACTGGTATGGTAAATTTTTTCTTCATTCTCTTTGCTGCCAAATCTAAAATAAGCGGTTTCCATTCCATGGGTTACAATCACATTTAAAAAGGGAATAAAGGAATAGACGATGGACATTTCGCCGTAGGCCGACTCTGTAAACTTATAAGTTAGGTAGGGTACCAGCAAATAACTAATAAACCTAGCTGCTATAGAGCTAAGCCCGTACCATGCGGTTTGACTGGCTAATTTTTTTATACTACTCAAGGCATTGAAATTACAGCTAAATTAGTGAAAATAGTTTTGTTTATCTTTATGCAGAAATTGGCGATAATATGAAAGTGGTCATTCAAAGAGTAAAGGAGGCTAGCGTTAGGATTGAGGGCAGGGTAGCAGGTTCGATAGGCCAGGGCCTATTAGTACTTTTGGGCATTGAAACTTCTGATACCATGGAGGATGTTCAGTGGCTATCCAATAAGGTTGTTCAAATGCGCCTATTTGATGACGCCGAGGGGGTGATGAATTTGAGTGTGAAAGAAATAGGAGGTAATATATTATTAGTAAGTCAGTTTACTTTGCATGCCAGCACTAAAAAGGGAAACAGACCTTCTTATATTGCCGCTGCAAAACACGATATCTCTGTTCCTTTATATGAGGCAATGATAAAACAACTAAGTACAGATTTAGGCGCGCCTATTCAAACAGGCGTATTTGGGGCAGACATGCAAGTAGCATTAATTAACAATGGTCCTGTGACCATCATTGTGGATTCAAAAAATAAAGAATAAAATAATAGACCATGGCCAATCAGACCACCATACAACAAGCACAAGAACAGGTAGATCAATGGATAAAAACAGTGGGCGTAAAATATTTTAGCGAGCTCACCAATTTGGGTATTTTGATGGAAGAAGTGGGGGAATTGTCACGAATCATGGTGCGAAAATTCGGCGATCAATCTTTTAAAAATAAAGAGGAAGAAATTTTACTAGCGGATGAGATGGCCGATGTATTGTTTGTACTAATTTGCTTGGCCAATCAAACGGGTATTGATTTAGCTACGGCATTGGAGAAAAATATACAAAAGAAAACCATCAGAGATGGTTCCAGGCATCAAAACAACGAAAAATTACATAGGTAATCCAATCTCTCAGTATATTTGCAGCCTATGAGTAAGGTACAACCAGACAACACATTACAAGCCATTATTTCCCATGCCAAGGAATATGGATTTGTATTTCCAAGCAGTGAGATCTATGATGGATTAAGTGCAGTATACGATTACGGCCCTTACGGTGCGCAATTGAAAAAAAATATTAGAGACTATTGGTGGAATAGCATGACCCAGTTGAATGAAAATATTGTGGGTATTGATGCCGCCATATTTATGCATCCAACTACTTGGAAAGCAAGTGGACACGTGGATAGTTTTAGTGATCCCTTAATTGATAATAAAGAAAGTAAAAAAAGATACCGTGTAGACCATTTAATAGAAGGACATGCGGATGCATTGATAGCAAAAGGAAATAAGGAAGCAGCCGACAAATTGATAGCAGACATGGATGCCTTGCTTGCCAAAGAAGATTTTGAAGGACTAAAAAAACTAATTGAAGAAAATAAAATTACTTGTGCTGTTAGTGGTACAAGCAACTGGACAGAGATAAGACAGTTTAATTTAATGTTCTCTACAGAAATAGGCGCAGTGGCAGAAGAAGCTAGCACCATTTATTTAAGACCAGAAACGGCCCAAGGTATATTTGTGAATTTTTTAAATGTGCAAAAAACTGCTAGGATGAAAATTCCTTTTGGTATTGCACAAACGGGGAAGGCTTTTAGAAATGAAATTGTAGCGCGTCAATTTATATTTAGAATGCGTGAGTTTGAACAA